>OAUN01000014.1_pt1 | contig 149342 bp, 118 predicted proteins | sample 1495101 | NCBI WGS metagenome assembly OAUN01 (sample SAMEA2580000, study PRJEB22360) | human gut metagenome | biome: human gut; feature: human-associated habitat; material: faeces | place: Denmark | collected 2008/2010 | reverse complement strand
TTTCCTTGGACTTTACCGCAATGATACATATGCTGGATCAAAAATGAGATAATTTGTAATTTCAGAGGATTCGTAACGTTTTGGGTATCAATCATAACAAAATCCCTGCTTCCCATAAGAAGTGGGTGGGGGAATTATGTGCCTTTATCTAAGCTTAAATGAAAGAGCCGTGGCTCTACCCCTATCATTTATTGACGTATATCAAGAAAGGTATAGCAAAATGAACAATTTATTCACATTTTTGTAATATAAAGCTTCATTTCACTTTCTATTGATTACCCTTTGAACCGTATCCGCATAAAAAAAGGCTTTCAGGATATTTCCTGAAAGCCTTTTGCTTCATTATGTCATAAATTCTGCGGATTATCCACCGAAGTTATCATACATGATAGAAGATTCTTCTACGCCGAGGCTATCCAGCATAGCGACAACTGCCTTCGACATCGGACCAGGACCACACATGTAGTATTCGATGTCTTCCGGAGCTTCGTGATCTTTCAAGTAAGTGTTCAACATTACCTGATGAACGAATCCTGCTGTATACTTCACGCCAGCTGCATCGGCTGCAGGGTCCGGACGGTCCAAAGCCAGATGGAAGTGGAAGTTCGGGAAGTCTTTTTCCAGTTTCAAGAAGTCGTCCAGATAGAACACTTCATTCAATGCACGCGCACCATAGAAGTAATGCAATTCACGGTCAGTAGTATGCAATGTACGAGTCATGTGCATAATCTGTGCACGAAGCGGAGCCATACCGGCACCACCACCTACCCAGATCATTTCCTTCTTAGAATCGAAAATCGGATGGAAGTCTCCGTAAGGACCACTCATCAATACCTTGTCACCCGGTTTCAGGGTAAAGATATAAGAAGAAGCGATACCCGGATTTACATCCATGAATCCGCTGCGGTCTGGCTTAAACGGAGGAGTTGCGATACGAACTGTCAACATGAACACGTCACCTTCTGCAGGGTAGTTAGCCATAGAGTAAGCACGGATAGTTTCTTCTTCGTTCTTACATTTCAGACCAAACAAACCGAATTTTTCCCATGCAGGCAAGTATTCAGCACCGATAAGATCTTTGTCGATATCCTTGTTGTAATCCATTTCGAATTTAGGAATCTTAATCTGTGCGTATGAACCCGGGATAAAGTCCATGTGCGCACCCTTAGGCAGCTGCACCTTGAACTCTTTGATAAAGGTAGCCACGTTCTTGTTGGAGATAACGGTACATTCGTATTCCTTTACACCCATTACAGATTCAGGAACCTTGATAGCCATATCTCCCTTCACTTTCACCTGACAGCCCAGACGCCAGTGGTCTTTCTGCTGTTTACGGCTGAAGTGGCTCACCTCAGAAGGCAGGATTTCGCCACCACCTTCTACTACCTGACATTTACACTGTCCGCAAGAACCCTTACCACCACAAGCTGAAGGCAAGAACACTCCGTTTACGGCCAATGTGTTCAGCAATGTAGAGCCAGACTCTACTTCCATATCCTTATCGCCGTTGATAGTCAGTTTCACATTACCGGAAGCAACGAGGAAATTCTTTGCAACCAGCAGGATGACTACCAGCACCAGAATAGTCACGAGGAATACTCCAATGCTTGCTAAAATAAAATTCATATCCATTGTCTTATTCCTTTCCTATTAGATGTTCAAACCAGAGAAACACATAAATGCCATTGCCATCAGACCTACAGTGATGAATGTGATGCCCAAGCCTTTCAGCGGAGCAGGTACGTCAGAGTAAGCCATTTTTTCACGGATAGCAGCCAGACCTACGATAGCCAGCAACCAGCCGATACCTGAACCCAATGCATAAGAGATAGAATCCCAGATGTCGCCGATGTATTTAGCATCAGACGGGCTCAGAGTGATACGCTGCTGCATGAACAGAGAAGCACCCATGATGGCACAGTTTACAGCAATCAACGGCAGGAAGATACCCAGTGATGCATACAGTGAAGGACTGAAGCGTTCTACAATCATTTCTACCAGCTGAACGATAGCCGCAATTACGGCAATGAAAAGAATGAAGCTCAGGAAGCTCAGGTCAATTCCCAGAATGCCGTCGGCAGCCAGTACCTTCGTCTGCAGAAGGTAGTTCACCGGCAAGGTAACCACCAGCACGAAAGTTACGGCGATACCCAGACCGAGGGCAGTCTTCACGTTCTTCGATACCGCCAGGTATGAACACATACCCAGGAAGAACGCAAATATCATATTGTCCACAAAGATTGAGCGGACCAATAAACTAAAAAAATGTTCCATAATTCTGGATTTTTAATTTCCGTTGTTGGTTAATAATTATTCTTTTTCTTGCAACTCTTTGTGTTTTGCACGCTGATACCAGATCAGGCAAGCTACGATAATCAAAGCCATCGGCGGCATCAACATCAAACCGTTGTTTACATAACCGGCATTCTTTACAGCCTCATAGTTCAGGATGTTGAAGCCCAACAGTGTTCCTGAACCCAGCAATTCACGGAAGAATGCAACGATTACCAGAATCTTGGCATAACCCAGACCGTTACCAATACCGTCAAGGCATGATTCCCACGGACCGTTTGACATGGCAAATGCTTCCAGACGTCCCATCAGGATACAGTTGGTAATGATCAAACCTACGTATACAGACAACTGTACGCTCACGTCGTAAGCAAAAGCTTTCAGCAACTCACTTACGATAGTTACCAAAGCAGCTACAACTACCAGCTGTACGATGATACGAATACGGTTAGGCACTGTCTTACGCAACAAAGAAATCACTACGTTAGAAAAAGCAGTAATAATGGTTACAGAAAGACCCATCACGATGGCCGGCTCCAGTTTGGAGGTTACAGCCAGTGCAGAACAGATACCCAACACCTGTACGGTTACCGGGTTGTTCATGCCTATAGGAGTAGAAAATACTTCTCTGTTTTTAGCTGAAAATAAACTTCCCATTTTCGTTCTCCTCCTTATTCTTTAGATGTTAAAAATTTAGCGTAATGTGTCATACATCCTTTCAACATGGCATCTACACCAACTGAAGTGATTGTACCACCAGAGATACCGTCTACCTGGAATTCCGGATTTTCAACTTTTCCGTTCTTTACAACTCCCAGTGCAACGGCTTCACCGTCCATTACATGCTTGTCCTTAAATTCACTCTGGAAATGATCTCCTGCAATTTCTGCTCCCAGACCCGGAGTTTCAGACGCATGAGAGAAATAAGTTCCGTATACTGTATTCTTGTCTTCGTTCAAGGCAACATATCCCCAGATAGCACCCCAAAGACCGGCACCGTATACCGGAATTACATATTTAGTCTGTCCTTCGATTTCACATACGAAGATGTGAGCACGACCGTTTTCCTTGAAATCTTTTTCGTAAGAAGTCACGAAAGCGCCTTCATACGGAGTCAGTGTGCCGTCTTCAGCTACCACCATATCCGATTTCACCACTTTAGCAAATTCAGCTTCTGCATCCTGCACACCTTTGATGCCCAGTGAAGAAAGAATCTGCTTCTTTGTATCCAGCTCTACGTTCTTTCCCTGCAAGTCGCGCAAAGAAGAGTTCACGAAAGCCAGCAAGAATGCTACGATAACAACCATTACCGAAGCATAAATGATAGTATAAGAGTTACTATTAGTATTCATTGTATTTTCGGTTTTTATTTGTTAGACATAGCACGTTTTGCACGGCGAGAAATGTTATTCTGAACTACTACGTAGTCAATCAGCGGAGCGAAGATGTTCATCAGCAGGATAGCCAACATCATACCTTCAGGATAACCCGGATTCAATACACGGATAATGATTGCCATGGCACCAATCAGGAAGCCATATACAAACTTACCGTTTTCTGTACGTGAAGAAGTTACAGGGTCTGTAGCCATAAATACGGCACCGAAGCAGAAACCACCCAAGCACAAGTGTTCGTACCAAGGCATCTTAGCCATTGCAGTGTCCGGACCGATGGTATTGAAAATCCATCCCATTACCGCACCACCTACAAATACTGACAACATTGTCTTCCAGCTTGCCACACCTGACCACAACAGAATAACCGCACCAATCGCAATGGCAATTACACTGGTTTCACCGATAGAACCGGGAATCAGACCAGTTACCATATCCCAAGAGAAAGCAGGATATGCCATCGCATCAGTTGCAGTAGAAGCCTGTCCCAGTGCTGTAGCAGCAGTCAGACCGTCTACATTGCTGCCCAAGCCAAAGATGCTGTCGCTGGATACCCATACAGTATCACCAGACATTTTGGTAGGATAAGCAAAGAACAAGAATGCACGAGTAATCAAAGCAGGGTTAAAAATGTTCATACCTGTACCACCGAATACTTCCTTTGCAAAAATTACAGAGAAAGCAGTAGCTACAGCCAGCATCCACAACGGGCAGTCAACCGGCACAATCATCGGAATCAGCATACCTGAAACCAGGAAACCTTCCTGGATTTCTTCCTTCTTCCACTGAGCTACCACAAATTCGATACCCAGACCCACTACATATGATACAATGATTTTCGGCAGTACAGCCAGGAAACCATAACCGAACATTTCAATGAAGCTGCCTTCTACATTTGCAGCATGGAAATGCTGGTAACCCACATTATACATACCGAACAGCAAGGCCGGTATCAGCGCGATCACCACGAACGACATGATACGTTTGCTGTCTATCGCATCGTGGATGTGCGTACCTGTCTTCGAAGTAGTGTTCGGAACAAACAGGAATGTTTCAAACCCGTCGAACACAGAACGAAAAGCATGAAATTTGCCTCCCTCTTCAAAGTTAGGCTTTATCTTATCGAGATAATTTCTTAACGCGTTCATTTATTAATAATCGTTTTAGTTAGCATTAACACATTTCACGACGGAGCATGTCGAGTCCGTCACGAACAATACGCTGCAATTCCATCTTTGAAGAGCAGACAAATTCACACAAGGCAAAGTCTTCTGGAGCTACCTCATAAATACCCAGTGCTTCCATACGGTCAATATCGCCCGCGATGATTGCCTTAATCAGGTATTCCGGCAGAATGTCCATCGGAAGAACATGGTCGTATTCATTCGACATGATCATGTGGCGTTCACCACCCTTCACACGTGCATCCAACACATATTCTTTCTTCTTACCCATCATCCAGCTGAAATAAGAACGGCTGGTACTGAAATCATTGAAACGCGGCATAATCCAACCCAGCATTTCGTGTACGTCGCTTCCTTCCGGAATTACAGTCAACTGGCTGTGGAAAGCTCCCAGATAACCGTTGGCAGAAATCTGCTTACCGGTCAGCACGTTACCGCTGATGTAGCGCAAAGCCTTGTCTTTTGTCACGTTGTTTTCGAATACACCTGTCAGCAGTGCACCTACTTTCAATTTCACGTATGCAGGTTTGAGTACTTCAGAACCTGTCACTGCTACTGTGCGGGTAAAGTCTACATGACCCGTATTGAACAGACGGCCGATGAAGATAACAGCCTGCGGATCGATAGTCCATACTGTTTCACCCTTGTTTACAGGAGCGATGTGGTTAATCTGTACACCAACGTTACCAGCAGGATGCGGTCCGTCAAATACAGTTACTTCCACGTTCTTCGCCTGCGTCAAAGCCGGTGATTTCTGATTTACACTGATACTCAGGTACGTCTTGGCCATCTTAGCCAATGCATCCAATCCAGTCTGGAAGTTTGCTTCTTCGCCTGAAAGCGCCAGTTCGAATTCTGGAGCCAGCGGGTTTGTGTCGAATGCAGAAACGAAGATAGCACGAGGTGCTACAGTCGGATCAGCCACTACGTCATACGGACGCTGACGGATAAACGCGAACAAACCGGCATTCAGCAGCATTTCCTTTACAGCAGCACCGTCAAGTGCAGCCACGCTCTTCTTGCCGAATTCTTCAAAGTCCTGTTCCGTAGCAGCCTGCACGGTGATGCTCATCACCTTGCGTCTTGCCCCACGTTCCACGCTTGTCACTACGCCGCTTACCGGCGAAACAAATTTCACTTCTGGATGATTCTTGTCTACAAACAAGGGTCCTCCGGCCATCACATATTCCTGTTCCTTAACGACCACTTTCGGAGTCACGCCTGTAAAATCATCGGGACACAGAGTATAGAATCCCGGCTCTTTCACAGCCACCACTTCCGCAGCCGCCTTACCTTTCAGGTTTATGTCCAAGCCTTTACGCAACTTAATTAAATTTGCCATGTTAGGTTATAAAAAATGGTTTTGTATTTTGCGTGCAAAATTAAATAAAAAAGAGGTGAAAAAAGAATATTTGCCCATCGAATTAGAGAAATATTTCTTTATATCGAAAGGCAAATAGTAAATCACTATGACAAAATGGCTATTCTGCCATATAGAGAGAGCAAAAATACACTTAATATCCCTTGTGCTGGTGCAGCTGAGGGTTCATGTCAATCACTTTTTCCGGAATCGGGAAGACGGTAGTATAGCCGTTTTCCTCCCCCGGAAGCTGCGGACGACAGCTGTACGCACGGGTAAAAACACCGAAACGAATCATATCCTGCCGTCTCCAGCCCTCCCAGGCCAGCTCCATCATTCGCTCATCTAGCAAATTTTCCAATGTAGCAGTTCTCGGAGCCATACCTACCCGACTTCTCACTAAATTCAGCTCGGCATCGCCATCTTCCCCATTCCGCACCTTAGCCTCACTTTGCATGAGCAGCACGTCGGCATAGCGGAACAACACGATATCATTGTCCAGCAATTTTCCGTCCTTAAGCCCCGTCTTATCGACTTCGTATTTTTTCATTCGGGCTCCGGCTGTTTTCTCGTACGGTTTCCCCGACACATCCAGCGCCACGTTCCAAGGCTCATACACCAGTGGAGTAACCCCGTCATCCAGCAGAATCTGATTTCCCTCCAAATCCTTTACCGGCCCGGCAAAATAGCAGTAATCAAAACGGGCATCCACCTGCGGCGTATCATAGCCGAAGGTCTCAAGCACCTCTTTCGTAGCCGACGAACCATTTTCTCCACTCAGCCCATACGCCTTGGCATGGTTGTAATGCCGCGAACGGAACAAGTAGATAAACTGGTTGGTGTATAAAGTCTTGCTCATGGGAATGACAAAAATATTTTCCTCCGAGGACTCATTGAACACGGCAAAGTTGGCTGTATAATCCTTTTCCAGGGTATATCCTGCTGCTGTAATCTTCTCACAATAATAGTTCACCGTTTGCCAGGCATTCAGACGTTGTCCCTCCACTTCGAAAAAGATGGATTTCCCGTCCGGACGGCTTCCGTCTGTCCAGTCATCATCGGTATAAACTTCCGCATTCAAGGCTAACTTAGCAAGCAAAAACCACACCACCGGCTGTGTCATTCGCCCGTAATACACTCCCGGCTGATTGCTCCGCTCTTTACTCAAAATAGAAGAAGATTCTGTAAGTTCTTTCACAATGAAATTAAACACTTTAGAACGCTTTTCCTGAACAATATCTTCAACTGCCGGATCACTCTTTTCAATCAGTGGAACGCTCCCGAACAAATCCATGATATAATAATAAAACATGGCTCTCAATGCCCGGACCTCAGCCACACAATCTGCTACATTTTCCTTGGGATGTTTTTCAGCAAAATCCTGTATTCTTTCCAAAGAGCCATTACACAAAATCACCGTGCGATACAGGTATTCCCAGGTGGCATAAATTGCCTCATTGTTCACTCCCCAGCGATGCAAGTACAATCCCTGCCAGAATCCACCGTCATACCAGTCTCCTCCACGTGTGGGCATGATAGCCTCATCAGTAGTAAACGTATTCAAATCATAGATACCTCGGCCTGTCCCCTGAAGGCCCTGACTGTCGACATATCCACCCACGTAATTATACAACGAAAGCACCCCATTTTTCTGCACGTCCGGCAAGGTAGAATAAGCCGTTTCTTCATCCAGACGGTCCTTCGGATTTTCTTCCAGGTAACTGCTGCAGGAAGTCCATGACAGAAGAGAAAACGACACAAATAGTATTGAGTATATTCTTTTCATAATAAGTAGATTAAAAGTTAAGGCCTAAACTAATCATATAAGTTCTTGAAAGAGGATAAGTACGCTTGTCGTCCACCCCGAAAGTATTGTCCACCAAGGTAGAATTAATCAGTGGAGTCAGCCCCGAATAACCGGATATTGTGCCCAGGTTATTAATGGTCAGTGCCAGGCGTGCCCCATGCAAGAAACGCTGTTTTTTGATAGGTACGTTCCAGCCCACAGTCAGGTAATCAAAGTTCACATAATTGCCGCTTTCCAGCCAGTAATCCGTTGCCGTCAGGTCATGTATATTCCGTGCCGGAGCCTCAGCCAACACATTGTAATCCGGCAAGCTGTTCATGTTCATGTAACTCAGCGCCGTGCCATTATAAATCTTATGCCCGAATGCTCCGTTTATCTGCAACGACACATCAAAACGCTTGTAACGGAAGCTGATATTGGAACCTAACAAGGTCTTGGGAGTAGCCTGTCCGGCCACGTAACGGTCCTCCCCGTCCTCCAAGTTCACGCCTCCTCCATTCAAGTCAGCAATCTGATAAGTATATCCTCCGTTCCCATCCGAAACCAGTCCTTCACAATGTGACAGATAGAAAACGCCCAACGGCTGTCCTACGATCTGATACACGATATTATTGTATCCGCCATGCAGTCCCGCACCGTTCAGTCCGGCCAAAGCCGTATATTGCGCCGCACTGATGTACTCTCCTTCATACATACCGCTCAGCGACAGCAACTTGTTCCGCTGGAAAGTTACGTTTGCGTTGATATTCAGCTCCATATCCTTGGTCCGCAAGGGTGTGATACCGATGGAGAGTTCCGTTCCACTGTTCCGCATGGAGCCCAGATTAGCCAACAGTTTGTTATAGGCAAACGGAGGAACACTGACATCATACATATACAGCATATCCCTTGTTTTGGAGAGATAATAATTCACCGACAGCAACAGACGGTTTCCGTAAAACCCCATGTCCACCCCCGCATTGAAAGTCGACTTGACTTCCCATTTCAAATCCGGATTGACGTTTTTCAGGCTCTCATACGTCACCAAAGGCGAGTTTCCCACCGGAGTTACCCCGTTTGGACGCACCAGTGCCATAGTGGTATACGAATCAATCCCTCCCTGATTTCCTGCCAATCCGTATCCCAATCGCAGCTTCAGGTTATCAATCAGGTGAAAACGTCTCATAAACTTCTCACGGGTTATATTCCACGCAGCAGAAACAGAAGGGAATACGCCCCATTTATGATTCCGTCCAAATTTGGAAGATGCATCCGTACGCAAGTTCACCGTCAGCACGTAACGGTCGTCGTACGTATAATTCACACGTCCCAGGAACGACACCAGATGCGGCTCTTCATAATAGGAACCAGTACCTTCCCAAGGACGCAATGCCCCGCCCTGCAAGCTGTGATACCCCAACTCATTGGAAGAAAAATTAGTCGTGGTCGTGTAAAAGCCGTGAAAACGATTCTTTTCCACCTCCCCTAAAGCCAGCACATCCAGAAAGTGAGCCCCCAATTGCTTCTGATACGTCAGCATCAGGTTTCCTAATAAGGCTTCCGACTTCCGGTTTCCCCGGTAAGCCTGTCCGTTGGCCCATACCGTTGTTGGCAGGAACTGGGCATTTTCTGTTGTGCTATAGGTATAAGAACCAAAAAGCACCATCTTCAAATCCTTCAGCAAATTAAAAGTCAGGCGGGCGTGCGAACTGAAATAAGAAGTCTCCTCGCGGTTGTCTACATCCATCCAGGCCAATGGATTTGTAATCTGACTAGCCGTCGTAATCTGGTCCCAGCTCCCGGTTTCCGGATCCGGAAAATCAGGAAAAGTAGGATTAAAAGCAGCTGCCGAATAAAAAGTCTTCTGCAAATCAAACAGCGTACGGTCGCGCTTCATCGAACCGAATAACCCCAATTCACAGTCAATCAGTCCGTCAAGCATCTTCTGCGACATATTCATATTAGCCGTAAACAGTTTCATGCCCTCATTCTGAATCACTCCCTCACGATTCTGGAAGCCTAACGAAACCCTGTAATTGGAAGCCTCACCACCCCCATAAAACGCAATGTTATGATTCTGCTGTAAACCTGTCTGCTCAATGGCTTTCTGGAAATCCGTGTCATATCCCTTATCCAAGATACTCCATCCTCGTTCAGCCGCCAGCTTGCGATACGCTGCTCCCGAAAGCATATCCAACCGGCGATAAGCATGCGACACACCAAAACTACCGTTGTAGTTCACGCGTGTCTTCCCTGCCCGGCCTTTCTTGGTGACAATATTAATGACTCCCGACGCTCCACGTGAACCATACTGCGCCGTTTCCGACGCATCCTTCAAAATCGTAAAAGACTCTATATCGGTGGGATATACCGAGGTCAGCATCGTCAAATCACCCAATACCCCGTCCACGATAATCAGCGGGTCATTTCCACTGGTCAGCGAAGTCGTACCACGCAAGCGGACCGACTCCAGCGCCGCCATTCCATTGTTACTCTTCAAGATGGTAAGTCCCGGCACACGCCCCTGAATGGCTTCCAGCGGATTGGTTATCAGCTCACGGTTCATCTGTTTTTCCGTAATCTGCTCCACCGAACCGGAAATATTCTTCAGACTACCACGGGCATACCCGATGTTATAAATTGAATCGGGAGGCAATTCGTCTACATTCTGTCCTTGTACATAAAGCGGGAATCCGGCTCCCATACACCCTAAGAACAACAAGCTGTACAAAGCCTGAGATATTGGCTGCATTTTATCCATAGCATACTTATTTAAGGTCAAAAGGGCGTGAAGATACCCAAACCTCCACGCCCCGTATAATCAGTTCCTTCTTTTCACAAAGAAAAGATATTTCTACCGATAAAACAAGCCCTGAGCCATGTTATTTCTGCCCGGTCATCATTTTTCTTCCGCAAACATCGGATCCCATGCCGGAAGCTGTATCGGCTTCTGCTTGAAGATGTCCAGCACCTTCTTCGGTACATATTTCGTTTCCAGCACCAGACGGAACATATACTCATTGAACCATTCATCCGTCATAATCAGGTGTCCCTGATAGCCCGATGCAGCTCCCCAGCTGTTTTCCACCATCCATTTTTTCGGTTTTCCATTCGCGTCCAAATCTACCGCCATCAGTGTCATGGCATGTGCCGACATGCTGGCAAACGTCTGGATACGTTCTTTCTTATCCATTCCGAAAGTCGTACCCATCAACGAACCGAAATCATAATTGTTTACATCCAGCAGCCCACGCTTGCTGTCCAGCTGTGTCACGTCGCTTGAGAAATACATCCGTGTGCTGTCCTTCAATGACGCAATGGCCATTTCCTTGATTTCCTCTACTGGCAGATTCACATACGTCCAGTTCTTTCCATCGTAACGGTGACGGTCGTATGCAATTTCGTAACACTTGTAATATTCACGTGAAGGATCGTTCATCACCATCACATAATTAGTCAGCAGGTTCGTATCACCGTATTTTTCCAGGAACGACATCGGTGTGTGATGCTCTGTAGCCACCACATTCCCCTTGCTGTCCTTACGTACATAGTCGAACTCAGTCGGTGGCACTCCCAAAGTCAGCACCAGCATACGATACACCGTGCTCAGCATCTCTTCCTTACGGCCTTCAATCGTTGCAGCCTTCTCTCCTTTAGCAGCCATTTCTCTCAGTTCCAGTCCGAATTCCTTCAGCTTCAAGCCAATCAAAGAAGACATGTACGAGGTGTGTTCACTGCTGTATGTTTCCGGCATAGCTTCTTTAGGCACGAGACCGTATTTCGACACGATGTCGGCTACTCCCGTAAAGGTACCTCCGTCGCTCAGTGGATGCTTGAACAACCATTCCACTGTCTGGTCGTTCATCGGTTTACCAGCCGTTTCAATAACTCCCTGCAAGAACAGATTGGATTTTTCCAGCTGGTCCCAGAAGAAAGAATATACCTGCGAGAACTCCAGTCCTGGCAAGTCATAGCGTGCAATGGCCTTGGCACGCATCACGTTCAGTCCCGTAAACAGCCAGCAACGGCCAGACGACTGCTGGTCGGTGATGCCTTTTGATTCCACCTTAATGGAGAAATTCGTATTCAGCGCCTTCTGATTTTCCTGGTTCAATGCCAGTTCCTTGATGCTGGTACCTCCCATGGCATTCCTCAATGCCTTGTCGGCAGCCGTATTCTGATAACTACTCTGAATTTTTTTCAACATATCCGGAGAGATGCCTCCATCCTGAGCCTGTACCGTCAGTCCGAAAGCCAACAGACAAGCAGCCAATGTTACGTGTTTCTGGTTCATTCTATTATGGTTTTAATGAAAATTGTGTCTTAATTCTTTTTTACCGAGCGTACAATCTTAAAGCCGATGCACGCCACAAAGATACTAATCAACGGACTCAGCAAGTTAAAGAAACTATACGGCAGATACACCAGTGTAGGCACATTCAGTATCGTGGCCTGCGTCATTCCGCATGTGTTCCAGGGAATCAGCGGACTGGTCACCGTGACGGCATCTTCCGTTGTTCGGCTTAACAGGCGCGATTCGTATCCGTTCTTCTTATAAATATCCTTGAACATGTTTCCGGTCAGAATAATCGAAATATACTGGTCGGCAGTAGCCAGATTCAGGAACAAACCGGAAGCTACAGTTGCTGCTACCGTACTTGCCAGCTTATGCGTAAAGCGTACGAACATACGCGTAATGCTCCCCAACATGCCACAGGCCGTCATGGCTCCACCCAGACACATGGCACAGAGAATCAGCCATACCGTATCCATCATACCTCCCATTCCACGGGTGGCAATCAGTTCGGTCAATGCAGGAGTAGAAGCCTGCAACGACGTACTTCCTGATAAAGCTAACAAAACTCCTTTATATAAAGCTTCCCCTCCGCTCACTCCGTCACCGGCCACTTCACGGAGTACATCTGTCTGGAAAACCAGCATGCACACCACAGCCAAAGCAGTGGATATGAATAAGGTAATAATAGAAGACACCTTACGGGCAATTAATATTCCTGTCACCACCGGCACCAGCAACACCCAGAAAGTAATATGAAAACGTTCCGCCAGTCCGGTAGTAAACACGGCAATCTGCGAACTGTCTGATGCCTCATGCGAAAATCCGGCTATTGTAAAAATAACCAGTGAAATGACCACCGAAGGCACCGTGGTGTACATCATGTAACGGATATGCGTAAACAGCGGCGTATCTGTCACTGAGGAAGCCAGGATGGTCGTATCCGAAAGCGGAGAAACCTTGTCGCCGAAATATGCACCCGAGATAATCGCTCCGGCAATCCAGCCTTCTTCAAAACCCTGTGCCTTGCCGATACCCATCAAGGCAATACCGATGGTCGCAATGGTGGTCCACGAACTGCCTGTCATGACCGATACCACTGCACAAATCACACAGCACGACACGAGGAAAAATTTCGGATGAATAATCTGTACCCCATAGTAAATCAGCGTAGGTACCACTCCCCCTAACATCCAGGCTGCCGAAAGTGCTCCGATAATCAACAGGATAATCAAAGCAGAACTCACCCCCGCAATGTTGTTGATAATGGCATGTTCAATATCCTTCCAGTTCATCCCATATCGGCTCATACCCAAAGCCGCACACAAAGCCGTAGTCAGCAGCAAACAAATCTGGCTTCCGCCACCTAACGCGTCAGCTCCCAACAGACGAATCGTAAAGAAAAGTAATACCACCAATACCGCCACAGGCAGCAAAGACACCAGCGGAGAAGGAATCTTCATTTTTTGCGTCATTTTTATCCGTTTAAGTCTAATTTTATTACTAAATTAATAACGGCTGCAAATTTCCGAATATTTTTCCAATTTTCCATACAAAATCCATATATATTTACATTTTATGCTACAGAAATGAATAAAAATAGATTTCCAATTCATTTATACCAACCGTAAAAGGGCATCACCCAAAACTTAAAAACTACTAATAACACCCTCAAAGACCCTTTTCTTCGAGGGTTATTTGTACATTTGTCTATAATTTGCATAAATAAAGAATGAGTAAAGCCACGCGCATAAAACAAGCCATACGTATCACGGTCATTTCGACACTGGTATTCTATTTCGGTCTGATTGCTCTGCTGAACCTTCCGGCTGTCCAACACCGCATCAGTACGTATGCTGCCCGTGAACTTACCCGTCTCACCCAGGCCGAAGTCAGCATTGGCAATGTAGACTTAGGGCTTCTGAACCGCGTCGTCATCCAGAACGTGCAGATAAAAGACCGGCAGAAGAAAGACATGCTCGGCATTTCGCGCTTTTCCGTCAAGATTGACATTCCCTCTCTCCTTCGTGGAAAAATCCGCATCAGCAGTGTCCAGTTATTCGGACTGGATGCCCGTCTGAACCGTGCCCATCCCAAGGCTCCCCTGAATTGCCAGTTTCTGATTGATACTTTTGCTTCAAAAGATACGACAAAGAGCGAAAAGTCCATCGACCTGCGTATCAATTCCGTACTTATCCGTCGCGGACAAATCCACTACGATGTGCTGTCGGAATCCAACACGCCCCGCCGGTTCAACCCTCATCACATCGGTATCAGCGAACTTTCGGCAACCATCTCCTTGAAGGCCTTGCAAACCGATTCGCTCAACGCACAAATCCGCCGTATGAGTTTCAATGAGCAAAGCGGCTTTCAACTCAAAAAGTTTGCGTTAAAGGCCACAGCTACCCCCAAAGGCATCCATTTGCACGACCTGAACCTGAGCCTTCCGGCCACGACGGTAAACATCGACACATTTACCGTAGCGGGAGAACTCACCGCACCCGACTTTATTTCAGATACGCAAACCACCTACATGGGTCGCCTGAATGCCTCGGTCACTCCGGCCGACATCGCCTGCTTTGTCCCTGCACTCCAGCATTTTCAGGACTCCGTGCATATCGATCTGGCCTTTCATGGAAGAGGGAAACAGGCTCGATGTACCAATTTCTATCTCTCCAGCCCGCACAAAGCACTGGAAATACATGCAGAAGGAATGCTCGACCACAGCAATCCTTCACAACCGCCTTATTTTTTTGGTCAAATCACACAGGCTGATGCCGACGAAACAGCCATTTCCTGGCTCATACATAATTTGAAAGGTACCGCCGCACCTGTACCCGACATCCTGCAGCGTCTGGGCTTTCTCAAATTTCAGGGTGATGTATCGGGATACCCTTCCCGTATCACTGCACACGGTACCCTGCAAAGCCAACCGGGACAGATTAATGCCAATCTGACCATGCATACCGACACCCTGACCCAGCAAAAAAGTTACTCCGGAAAAGTTTCCACCCATAATTTTGAGCTTGGCAAACTGCTGGCAAAAAAAGAACTGGGTAAAACCTCTTTTGACCTGGAACTAAACGGACTGCAATACCGAAACCATCAGCCAGAATCGCATATCAAAGGAGAAATCTCTTCTTTAGAGTACAATGACTACCAATACCAGCACATCGCACTGAACGGAAATTTCAAGCCGGGCGGTTTCAACGGCCATCTGTCACTCGACGATGAAAATGGTAAAATCAGCGTAGACGGGAATTTCGTGACCCAACAGGCCGTACCCGACTTCAACCTGCGGGTAAAAGTGCGTGATTTCCGTCCCCACAAACTTCAGTTGACAAAAAAATACGAAGATACCGACGTATCATTGAACCTGACGGCAGACTTTTCAGGACATTCCATTGACGATGTCCAGGGAAAAATCAGCCTCGACAGTCTTTCTGTCCGCACGCCCAACGAAGAAGGAAACTATTTCCTTCCCCGCCTGCAGATTGATGCGACACAGCTTGCCTCACAGGACAAGCAGAAAGAAATACGCATTGACTCCCCGTTCCTGACCGGAACCATACAAGGACAATATGCCTACCACACCCTGCTGAAGAGCATGGAGAAAGTGATCCGGAAGCATCTTCCATCCCTGTTCCCTGAGGAGAAGCCGAAAAAAGGAAGAAAGAAACCCGCAGAGCTGAACAACCAGTTCCGGTTCCAGTTCCGCATGGAAAACAGCGAATTTCTTTCAAAGGTTTTGAACATTCCGTTCGAGTTGCAGATGCCGGCCACGTTCTCGGGACAACTTAACGACAGCCTCTCACAGATGCGCATCAACGGCTCAATTCCTCAATTCACGTATAAAGGGAAATACTACGAATCGGGCACCCTGTTGTGCGAAAGCCGTTCCGACGAACTGCAGTGCCAGTTACGCGCCGGCACCTTGATGAAAAAAGGAGCCATGTTCAATTTCTCCCTCATCACGCGGGCCAAAGACGACAAGCTGCACAGCACCATTTACTGGGGCAACAACACCCAGCTCACCTATAGCGGAAAGATTGACGCCATCGCTTCTTTCCGTCAGGACAGTCTGAAAAGGGTACTCCACACCCGTGTGGACATCCAGCCCAGTCAGGTCATTCTGAATGACACCACCTGGAACATCCATCCGGCTACTGTAGACATCGCAAAAGACAGTATCGAAATACACGACTTCCTGTTTGAGCACCGCGACCAGCACTTGAAAATCAACGGACGACTGGGAAAAACAGAAGCTGACTCCTGCCTGGTAGACTTGAAAAACATCAACCTGCTCTACATCATGGACATGATTCAGTTTCATGCCGTACGCTTCGATGGAGGCATCAGCGGGAAAGTCCACCTGCGCCACGTGCTTGAGGACCCGGTAATGGAAGCCCGTCTCGATGTGAAAGATTTCTCCCTCAATCATGCCCTGTTAGGACGCGCCGACATCCTCGGCTCATGGGACAAAGAGTTGGGGGGCGTTCGCCTCAATGCTGACATCCGCCGCGACAGTGCCTGCACCACACGGGTAATCGGCTACGTATCGCCCAAGATGAAGGGCCTCGACCTCCATATCCAGGCCGGAGGAACCCCTCTCTCCTTCCTGCAACCCTTTGTAGAAAATATATTCAGCAATGTCAACGGAAACGTACATGGCGACGTGCGTCTGTTCGGCCCCTTCTCCCAGCTTGATTTGGAAGGAAAAGTCAAGGCACAGATGCAGATGAAGGTCAACATTCTGAATGCTACTTTCCTGGCTTCGGCCGATTCCGTACACATCGCTTCCGGCTTGTTCCGTTTCCAGAACGTGCGCTTGCAGGACACTGAAGGGCATACCGGACTGGCCAACGGAGAGTTGCGTCATACCAAATTAAAGAACCTGAGCTACCAGTTCCGCTTCAATACCGACCGCATGCTGGTATTCCACTCTGAAAAGGAAACTCCGGAATTCCCCTTCTACGGTCATATCTATGCCACCGGAAACGTATTTCTCCGGGGAGGCGACGGACAGCTGAACGTTGACGGAGAAGTCCGTGCCGACAACCAGACCGAGTTTGTCTACGTATTAGGAACGGCAGCCGAGGCTACCAATTCCGGCTTCATCACCTTCGTAGACCGCACACCTCGCCGCAAACAGGCTGCGGTCAAAGCCGAAGTGTACCACCCGCTCAACCAGCCCGACAACCAGGATGACGATGATACGCCTACTGCCATCCACATCAATCTGCAGATAGAACCTGCCGAACGCGCCAACATGAAAATTATCATGGACCCCTCGGCCGGAGACTACATTTCTGCATACGGAACTGGCAACCTGCGCATCAACTTCTTCAATCAGGGTAACTTCCAGATGTTCGGTAACTATAATATCAGCGAAGGAATCTATAAGATGAGCATGCAGAACGTCATCCGAAAAGACTTCACCCTGCAGCCCGGAGGTGTGGTATCCTTCAACGGCGATCCCAAAGCCGCCAACCTGAACGTGCAGGCCGTCTATACGGTGAACTCCGCTTCACTGAACGACCTGATAGCCGACGCCTCCTCTTCCCGTGGAAACGTGCGGGTAAACTGTCTGTTGAACCTGAGCGGTAACCTCACATCTCCCAACCTGACATTCGGGCTTGAACTACCCACCGTGAGCGAGGAAGACCGTGAACTGGTACGCAGTCTTACCAGCACTGAAGAACAGATGAACACGCAGATTATCTATTTGTTAGGAGTCGGCAAATTCTATACCTATGACTATGCCAACAACACCGGGCAGACCGATGCAACCAGTTCATTGGCCTTCAGCACCCTGTCGGGCCAGTTGAACAACATGCTTTCGCAAGTCATCGACAACCAGAACTGGAACGTAGGTACGAACCTCACCACCGGAGAAAAAGGCTGGAGCGACGTAGAAGCCGAAGCCATCCTGTCCGGACGCTTGCTGAACAACCGACTGATAATCAACGGAAACTTCGGTTACCGCGAAAATACCATGCGTAATACGAACTTTGTGGGTGACTTTGAAGCCATCTGGCTGCTCACCAAGAACGGAGAATTCCGTCTGCGCGGATACAACCAGACCAACGACCGCTACTTCACGAAGTCCACCCTTACCACTCAGGGCATCGGTATCATGTACAAGAAAGACTTCATGAACTGGAAAGAGCTCGTCGACTGGTTCTTCCGCCGCCGAAAAAACCGCAGCAGCCAGCAGAAAAAGGACGACGACCAGAAATTCCTCCCGCAAGAAGATCTTCCTGCCGCAAGAGAAAAAAGAGAATCAAACGAAAAATAATTATACAAGAATATGGAAAAAACCTATTACCTGCCCGCCGAATGGCACAAACAAAGCTACATACAGCTTACCTGGCCTCATGCCGATACCGACTGGGCCTATATGCTCGATGAAGTGGAGACCTGCTTTGTCCGCCTTGCTACCGAAATAGCCAGCCGCCAGCCCCTGTTGCTCGTGGCTCCCGAATTTCCGGCAGCCTTGGCCGACTTCCCCTATCGTGACCAGATTACTTTTGTGAAATGTCCTACAAACGACACCTGGGCCCGCGACCATGCTTTCATCACCCTGCTGGAAAAACACTCCGACCCGCAGTTGCTCGACTTCTGCTTCAACGGCTGGGGCATGAAGTTTGCCGCCCATAAGGACAACCTCATCAACAGTCATCTGTTCAAGACCGGCGTACTTAACGGCGACTACATCAACTGCCGCAACTTCGTGCTTGAAGGAGGTTCCATTGAAAGCGACGGAGAAGGTACTCTGCTCACCACCTCCCCTTGCCTGTTGGCTCCTAATCGCAATGACACCCTCTCGCGCAAAGATATCGAAGCCTACCTGATGGAACGCTTCAACCTGCGTCAGGTGCTCTGGCTGGACTACGGCTACCTGGCCGGTGACGACACAGACAGCCATGTAGACACCCTGGCCCGTCTCTGTCCCGACCACACCATTACTTACGTGCAGTGTCTGGACAAGAACGACGAGCACTACGGTGCCCTCCGCTCCATGGAAGACCAGCTCAAGACCTTCCGTACCCTCGATGGAGATCCTTACCGTCTGCTTCCGCTGCCCATGCCCGAAGCCATCTATGACGAAGACGGCGAACGCCTTCCGGCCACCTACGCCAACTTCCTGATTATGAATGAGGCTGTGCTCTATCCTACATACGCCCAACCGGAAAACGATGCCCGTGCCGCACAGGTACTGGCTGAGGCCTTCCCCGGACGTGAAATCGTAGGCGTGGATTGCCGTGCGCTTATCAAGCAGCATGGTTCTCTCCACTGCGTCACGATGCAATATCCTGAATCTGTAAAAAACCAAATAGCACAATGAAACGAACTATCCGTGTCGGTATCGTACAACAGGCTTGTACGAACGACCTCAAACTGAATCTTGAAAAGCTGCACCGCAACATCGCCTCCGTGGCACAGGCCGGTGCGCAGTTAGTAGTTCTTCAGGAACTCCATAACACCCCTTATTTCTGCCAGACAGAGGATACCAATCTGTTCGACCTGGCCGAACCCATTCCCGGTCCTTCTACCGGCTTCTACAGTGAGATAGCCGCAGCCTACCACATCGTGCTGGTCACTTCGCTGTTCGAACGCCGTGCGGCCGGATTGTATCACAACACTGCCGTGGTATTCGACACTGACGGAAGCATCGCCGGAAAGTACCGTAAGATGCACATTCCAGATGACCCTGCTTACTACGAGAAGTTCTATTTCACTCCCGGCGACCTAGGATTCGAACCCATTCAGACCTCCATCGGTAAGCTCGGCGTGCAGGTTTGCTGGGACCAGTGGTATCCAGAAGGAGCCCGTATCATGGCCCTGAAAGGTGCTGAACTGTTAATTTACCCTACTGCCATCGGCTGGGAAAGCACCGATACACAGGAAGAAAAGATGCGCCAGCTGGGTGCATGGGTAACCGTACAGCGTGGTCACGCCGTAGCCAACGGTCTGCCCGTCATTGCCGTAAACCGTGTAGGTCTTGAGCCCGACCCTTCCGGCCAGACCAACGGCATCCAGTTCTGGGGCAACAGCTTCGTAGCCGGTCCGCAAGGCGAAATCATCGCCCAGGCCAGCAACCTGAAAGAAGAAAACATGGTGGTAGAAATCGACATGAACCGCAGTGAAAACGTCCGCCGCTGGTGGCCCTTCCTGCGCGACCGTCGCATCGATGAATTTGAGCAGCTCACGCGCCGGTTTATTGACTAACAGGCTGAATTACAAATAAAGAAAAGGATTATTACCTGCGGGTAGTGGTCCTTTTTTCTGTATTATAAAAAATGTTTTATCCTTGCATTGAATATGCAATAACGTTATCTTTGCAAAAAAGATAAATAATATGGGAAAGTCTACAGATACAAAAGCAAAGAAACAAATTACAAAGCCTGACTCTGTAAAGGTAAACTTTAAAAAGGTTACTAAAAAAGAACACGCCAAATACAGAATACAGGTCTATTCTTACCTCGTTCCCTAATGAAAATCCTACCTCCTTATTATGGCTCCGTATTTATTATGCGGAAAGCTCCAACTTGTAAAGGAATGCGACACATAGATTTATGGAGATTCAAATCTATGAAAAGCGGAAAAACCTACCTTGTAGACGTAGAAGCATACGAAAAACATATTTATGGAATAAAATTCTACCTGAAGTCGCAAGCACATTTACAAGAAAAATATAGCTTTCAAACCAATGACTTTGAGCCCAGAAGAATAGTGTTAAGTTGTATATACATCATGAAACATTATTATGAAACTGACGTACATTCTTCTTTTGCATTTATTGGAGCAAATAATATGGGAGAAGACAAAGCATGCACCAAGCGTTTCCGTTTCTATCGAACAATTGTCAATACCTATTTTGGTACAAAAACATTTGAACACCACACCGACGAACGCAATAGCGCATACCTAATGCTTAGAAAAACAGAATTAGACAAAAACACCTTCTCTATAAAAGATATAGAAAACTTTTTTAGAGACATATACATGTTATCATAATCTATCTCTTTCTCATCGTCTATCCCAAAAACTCGGAGTCAGCAGCAGTAGTACACCGAAGAGTTCCAGACGCCCTATCAGCATCATAAACGACAACAGCTACTTCGCCAGGTCAGGAAGCGCACTCCATGAAAATGCTGGTCCGAAGGCACCCAGTCCTGGACCCACGTTACCGATACTTGATACAGATAGTCCGAAAGATTCTTCCAGTCCGATGCCCATGCACATCAGCGCCAGCCAGCATAAAAAGATACAGACAAAATAAAAGAACACAAACGTCATCACCGTGGCAAGCGTACGCTGTGACACCGCCATCCGGTTCATCTTTACCGGCAATACCGCTCTGGGATGCATCAGCCGGTGAAACTCGTTTTTCACGTTGCGCAACAAAAGCAGCAGACGCACATTCTTGACACCACCCGCCGTAGAACCGGCACAGCCTCCTGCCACCATCGTATAAATAAGCAGCAGCCACGTGAAAGGAGGCCACATATTATAATCGTCTGTAGCAAAGCCACACGACGTATGAATGGACGCCACCTGGAAAAGCGATTTCCGGAAAGCCTCCTCCAATCCATAATTATTATACCAATACAAGGCCCCGGTAATTATCAGTGTCACCGCTCCGATGGAAATGAGATACAGCCGGAGCTCTCCATCCTTAAACAACTGTCCGCAACGTCCCTTCATACACATGAAATACAGCGAGAAGTTGATACCCGACAGAATCATAAAGATAGCAATCACATATTCTATAAAAGGAGAATTCCAGTAAGCCACACTGGCCTGCTTGGTAGAATATCCTCCGGTAGCCGTCGTAGAAAAAGCATGACATGCGGCATCAAACAAATCCATGCCGCCAATCAGCAGCAATACAATTTCCGCCACAGTCAGCACGAGATATACCGTCCACAGACATTGTGCCATGACGCTGATTTTCGGATGAATCTTGTCGTGCGTCACCCCCGTAGCCTCTGCCGAGAAAAGCACCTGATTGCCCACTCCGAAGATAGGCAGTACGGCAATCGTAAAGAACACGATTCCCAATCCTCCAATCCATTGCGAGAAGCTGCGCCAGAACAGCATGCCGTGCGAAAGAGCTTCAATATCATCCAGAATGGTGGCTCCCGTAGTGGTAAAACCCGACATGGTTTCAAAAAACGCGTCGGTCACTGACGGAATACTCCCGCTTATATAAAAAGGCAGCATACCGAAACCTGTGAAAAGCAGCCACGTGAACGCCACGATGCAATACCCGTCGCGTCGTGTCACCCGGTTTTCGGCTCCTCTTCCCAACAGAATCAGTCCGCTTCCCACGGCCATATTAATCAATGTCGTGTAAATAAAATAAATATAGTCTTCCTCCCCATAGCACAAGGAAACGCCTGCACATGCCAGAAACATCATTGCCTCCATAAAGAGCAGGATACCCAAGATGCGAAGAATCATCTTTCTGTTAATCAAGCTGTTGCCTCGGTTGGCAGTTACATTGACCGCCGTCGATAAAAAATCTTCCATGTAGCTTTATGTGTTTATCTTGCAAACTTACAAAAATTCTCATGAATCACATCGGGAAACACAAGAAATGACACCATAGAAATGATGCCAGACAGAAAAACGCAAATCTACATGGCCGTATCCTCCCCCACAGGAACGGGTTCCGAAACCGTGACACTTCCGGGCCGCCGCTTGACGGGTTGTCGGGGTTGGCACCGGTTTTTCAAACTTTCTATATACAGGTGTGGAAAAATATAAACGTTATATTTTTCCACACCCCGCGTATATATACTTTATAAAAATGCCTGCCAACCCCGACAACCCGTCAAGATTTCTTCCCTCACCCCTCTCCGGAAGCCTCCGGAAAACGCCCTTGCGTTTCAACTAAAACGTACTTGCGTTTGATTCAAAACGTACTTGTGTTTTAAGTAAAACGCACTTGCGTTTGGGTCCGAACGCAAAGGCGTTTTTCAAGAGGTGTAAAAAATTGATGAAAAAACAAGAAAATACGATGCAGTATTTGTCAATTCTGTTCATTTGTTTACTAAAACTGGCTAGAAACTCATTTTGTCGGGATTTCTTTTTGACTTTTCGGTGAAATGGGGTATTTTTGTAAGATAAATAGACGTATGACGCTTACCTTGCATACCTATTTTTGTCTGTTTGGGATGAATGGGTGTGGGACAGGTAACGGCGAAGCGTACCTAAAAGCCACACGATAAAAGTCATGCCCAAGTCCATAAAAACAAATTATATATTCAACCTCATAAACACCATTTCTAGTTTAATTTTTCCTGTACTCACATTTCCGTATGCATCTAGGATAATGTTAGCAGAAGGAATCGGACAAGTTAACTTCTACCAATCAATAATTCAATATATATCTTTATTTACATGCCTGGGAATTCCCATGTATGCAATCAGAGAAATCGCAAAAGTACGAGACAATCTATATGCATGTAATAAAACCACACTGGAAATCCTGCTTCTCCATTTCTCTCTGACTTTTTTAGGCTACCTTCTTGTCTTCATCCTATGTCTGCTGATACCTGAAATCCAAGTAAATATCCCCTTATTTTTAATTCTCAGCACAAGCATCTTATTTACCACCATAGGATGCGAATGGTTTTACCAAGGCATCGAAGATTTTAAATACATTACCATAAGGGGATTGATTGTGAAGATTTCGGCACTCTTTATTCTTTTCATCTGTGTCAAAACCCCACAAGACATATTATGGTATGGCACGTATTGCGTGGTAGGCGTGGTAGGAGGAAATATTTTCAACTTCATACGGTTAAAGAAATACATCTCATTCATTCCTTTTAAACAACTCCATCCATTAAAGCACCTTAAACCGGCCTTACGGATTTTTGTATTAAACCTTATTATCAGTTTATACGTCAATCTTAATTCGGTAATGCTGGGGTTTATTAAAGACACAGAGAGTGTAGGTCTATTTACAGCGGCAACCCGCCTTTCACAGATGATATTAGGAGTAACCAGTGCGCTGTGTACAGTCATGCTTCCAAGGCTGACAAACCTGCTGTCCAACCAGCAAAAAGAAGAGTTCAACCGATTGGCTCAAAAAGCCACAGAGTTTATTTTTGCAATCTCATTGCCCATCACTGTCGGAACAATCGTTCTGGCTCCAGAACTAATCATCTTATTCTGCGGCAGCACATATCACGCAGCAATAACTACCTTGCAGCTAATATCTCCTATCATTGTCCTGATCAGCTTGTCGGGTATTCTGGGTATACAAATATTATATCCGCAGGGAAAAGAAAATATCGTGATTATTTGTACAGCTATTGGAGCTGCATCAAATTTTATACTCAATTTATGCCTGGTCCCTTCTCTTTCACAAGATGGCGCGGCCATAGCCACGCTCGTGGCTGAATTTTTAGTCACATTCAGCATGATACTTATAGGAAGAAGGTACATCCCCATTAACTGGAAATCAAAATCATTTCTTAATTATTGCATAGGAACTGCCATCATGACATTTGCCATTGTTCCCATCACACTAACAAGCAATACGAATAGTATTATAAGCTTAATTGCATGTATAGCAACCGGCATTATTATCTATGCAATCTATTTAGGGCTTACTAAAGATAAGCTCTACTACACATTCAAAGACTTCCTGACAAAGAAAAGAAGTTGACCCGAAATTCCTTTATAATTAACAACATATTCCTAGTAAAGACATGTATGATTATCTGATAGTGGGCTCAGGCCTGTTTGGAGCCACATTCGCCTATAAGGCCTCTAAAGAAGGAAAGAAATGTTTGGTAATAGATAAACGCCCTCATACCGGAGGAAATATCTATTGCGAAAATATAGAAGGTATAAACGTACACAAATATGGCGCACATATCTTTCATACAAACAGTAAAAAGGTATGGGATTTCGTAAATTCCATTGTAGAATTCAACCGATATACCAACAGCCCTGTAGCTAATTATAAGGGGAAGTTATATAACCTTCCTTTTAACATGAACACTTTCTATCAGATGTGGGGCGTTACTACTCCAGAAGCGGCGCATGCCAAAATAGAAGAACAAAAGGCCGAAGCATTACGTAAGATGCAGGAAGACGGAGTTTCAGAACCCCGAAACCTGGAAGAACAGGCCTTGCTTCTTATTGGAAAAGATATCTACGAGAGATTAATTAAAGGGTATACAGAAAAGCAATGGGGGCGTAAATGCACAGAGCTACCATCTTTTATCATCAGACGATTACCAGTAAGGTTTATTTACGACAACAACTATTTTAATGATCGATATCAAGGAATTCCAATAGGGGGATATAACAAACTAATAGATGGATTATTGGAAGGCATTGAAGTTCGAACTAATACTGATTTTTTCAAAGACAGAAAGTATTGGGAAGGCATTGCAAGCAAAATCGTATTTACTGGTAAAATTGATGAATATTACGACTATCAGTTCGGCAAACTAGAATACCGTACAGTCCGTTTTGAAGAAGAGATTCACGATTGCAGCAATCTGCAAGGAAATGCGGTAATTAATTATACCGAAAAAAAAATACCTTATACCCGGATTATTGAGCACAAGCATTTTGAAATGTTCGGAACAGATATTGAAAAATGCCCTAAAACTGTTATCTCCAAAGAATATTCCACCGAATGGAAAGATGGAATGGAGCCATATTATCCAGTAAACGATGAAAAGAATAATTCTCTTTATAACAAATACAAATCATTAGCAGAAAAAGAAAACAATGTAATATTTGGTGGCAGACTGGCAGAATACAAATATTATGACATGGCACCTATTGTTGAAAAAGTAATGAATATAATTATCTGAAAATAAAAATTATAAACGTAGCCTAATAAATTTTACGATTATGAGCAAACTAAAAATACTCGTTGCTACACATCAAAAAGATATATTATTTAATGATGATATATATATGCCAATTCAAGTTGGAAAATCACTTTCAAATACAGATTTCGGTATTCAAGGTGACAATACTGGCGATAATATCAGCGCAAAGAACCCATATTATTGTGAGCTCACATCTTTATATTGGGCCTGGAAAAACTTACAAGACTTTGATTACATAGGACTTTGTCATTATAGGAGATATTTTGATTTTTCTTTCGTTCCCTTTCTAATGAAAGAAGAGGAAAACGTAACCATAGATTATCTCATGAATCATAAAGAAATGATTACCCCTCCTAAATCTATAGAAAACTATGATGTCATATTACCTACATCTAGACCCTTTACCACTAATATCATTACTTGCCACATAATTAATCTAAACGTCATTGATATTTCTGTTCTTGAGAAAATCATATTAAAACTATATCCAGATTATCGTTCTTCTTTAGAATATGTATTCTATCATAAACAAGACGTTCCTCAAAGAAATATGTTTATAATGAAAAAAGAATTTTTTGACAAATATTGTGATTTTCTTTTTTCTATTCTATTTCAAGTCGAGAAATACATTAAATTATCCCCTTACAAACAATTCCAGCGTGTTTTTGGTTACATGGGTGAAATTTTATTGCCATTATTTTGTTATCATAATAATCTAAAAATAAACAGACGCCGTATTTTATTTGTAACAGATACAATGGAGAACAGCAGTAAACTCTCAACCATAAAGCAGAACATAATCAATAAGGTCCAGTTCAAAGTCAACAATTTGTCTAAAAAAACAAACCTCATTTCTGATGTATCTGAAGACTTACTAAGGAAAGAAATACCCGAACTCTTCATAGAATAACTATTATAATTCTCCCAATAACATTTTATCTAATTTAAAATCTGAAAGATGAAGAAAAAGGTTGCGATCACAATCCCCATTTATAAAGAGACACCATCAGACATCGAAATGAAATCATTTATTCAGTGCCTAACAATCTTCCAGAAATATGACATTTATATTTTTACGCATAAAAACTTAAACTTTAAAAATTATGATTCCTGTAAGAAGGGTTCTCAAATACATTATATCTTTTTCCATGAGAACTACTTCAAATCTATTGATGGTTACAACAAATTAATGCTGTCTCCTTCCTTTTACAAGGCTTTCAGTAATTATGAATATATACTAATATACCAATTAGATGCATGGGCTTTTAAAGATGAATTACAGTATTGGTGCAATCAAAAATACGACTACATCGGCGCCCCCATATATCAGAATAATAAACTGATTGGTATTGGCAACGGTGGATTCTCTTTAAGAAAAGTAGATTATTGCCTAAAGGTTTTGAAATACCCTAAATTCTTACCTTTTATAAAACTCCAAAACATAAAACTCATACAGGATAAACAAAATAGAAAGATTTTATTGCCATTAAAGCTATTAGGCTGGCATAATAATATAAGCTATTTCAAAAATAGAATAAATGAAGATCTTTTTTTTAGTCTCTATGCTAAACTAAGTTTTCTTAACACCAATATTCCGGAGTTTAATGATGCAATTAAATTTGCTTTTGAAAAGAATCCCAGCAAATTATACATACGTAACTCACGACAATTACCATTTGGATGCCATGCTTTTATGAAATATGAATATATAGACTTCTGGAAAGAACATATCAAACTGTAAATATGGAACCTATTAAAATTTCAGTAATTACTGTAGCTTTTAATGCCTCTCGCTATATAGAAACAACCATTCTATCTGTTATTAATCAAACATATTCCAATATAGAATATATTATTATTGATGGAGGAAGTACGGATGGCACCGTTGACATAATAAAAAAATATTCCAATAAAATATCATATTGGATAAGTGAACCAGACAAAGGTATTTATGACGCAATGAATAAAGGGATTAATAAAGCAACTGGTGAATGGATTAACTTTATGAATGCAGGTGATACTTTTCACAATCCAGATACCTTATCAGCTGTTAGCGAATACCTAAAAAACACATCTGCAGAAATTGTTTATGGCGACGTTAATCATATCTGTGAATGGGGAGAAAAGAAATGCAAATCATTGCCCTTACATTGCATCAAGCATCAGATGGCATTCTCACATCAATCTTGTTTTACAAACACAAAACTGATGAGACAAGAAAAATTCAGTACAAAATTTAAAATAGCTAATGACTACAATTTTTTTTACAAACAGTTTATAGCTAATAAATCATTTCTATATATTCCCATTTGTATTGCCAATTATGATACTATTTATGGGATTTCAGCAAAACAGCATTTTTTAGCAATAAAAGAAAATGCATATATCAATGGCGATATTAAAACATTTAAATGGAAAATCCAATATACAATTAGTTTTATCCTTTTCAGCTTGAGAAAATTAATCCGAACGATTCTTCCAAGCAACATAGTCCTCAAAATTAAGCGATATCAAAATACAAAAAACATTTAATGTATAATGAATAATATACTATTTATAACCAGATATTATGGAGAAATGCTTGGAGGAACAATGTGTTCTCAAAGAAATATAGATTCTCTCAAAGAAATATACGACAATGTATATGAATATCGTATCACGGATAAAAATGGATTTAGATTCTATATCTCAAGAATAGCACAATTATGTCACGGTTATATGGGAGGTATTGATTATAAAGATATACAATCTATCAAAAAGATAATCCAAAAATATCATTGCCAAACTGTATTTATCGATTCCTCACTTTTAGGAAAACTAGCCCCAATTCTTCGACATACATTTAATAAGATTAAAATACACGTTTTTTTTCACAATTGCGAATACGAATACATTAAATCGATTTATCATGGACTTAAACAGTATTTATATGCAAACTGGACTTTTAAGGGTGAAAGAGATGCCTGTAAATATGCTGATAAAATCATAGTTTTAAATCAACGAGATGCAGCACTCATCCGAGCTCATTATAAAAGGGAAGCAAATGCATACATACCAATCAGTCTGAAAGATCAAACAGAACATATAATATCACCTATTCCTTTTGATAATGAAATCCCATATATACTATTTATAGGAAGTTATTTTCCTCCCAATGTACAAGGAATTAAATGGTTTATAAAAGAGGTGCTTCCATATATTAATAGTCCACTTCTCATTATTGGCAGACACATGGAGCAACTCTCAATACCTTCTACCCTACAGCAGAAGGTCAAAATATTATGCAATGTGGAAAATCTAACACCTTACTACCAAAAAGCTTTATGCATGGTTATGCCAATATTTATCGGTGGAGGAATGAAAGTAAAAACAGCTGAGGCCTTGATGCATGGTAAGACTATAGTCGGAACTAAAGAAGCTTTTGAAGGATATGAAACAAATACTCCTGGAATATTCTTTGAATGTCATGACAAGAATGAATTTATCAATGCAATAAACAAATCATTATCTCAAAAGCATTTATACAATGCTGATTCAAGAGAACTCTTTTTAAAGAAATATTCTTTCAAGGCCACCTTAAAACAATTTAAGGAATTATCATCACCCACAAATTAATATGAGAACCTTTAAACTCTTCCATATCTATTTATTCATTTTCGGGTTTTTATACTATCTCATTCTACCTTTATTGGTAGTAATAGTAGAAGGATTTGACGGCTATCCAGGTATGCAACACCTATATAAAAATTTTAATCCTGAAATAGTCTTTCCTTATACAACATGGGTTACAATTTTCCTACTATCATTTCTGGCGGGAAGTTTGTTACCTTTAAAATACTCTTCAATAAAATTAAAGGCAAAAACAGAATGGGTTATTGGAGCCAGAGATATAGCCCTCATATCAATTCCTTTTTTTTTAATTGGCCAATATACTATTATAAGTAATTCCAATAACTTGTTCAAAGGTTATCAAGTTGATTACGACACTGATTTTATGGGAAGTATTGCCACTCTCAATACTTTCTTCTTATTTTTTCTACTTTACAATAAAGGGAAAGAGCAAAAAGATTCAGGTTCACGATTTATTGAACTATATCTCATTTTATCTATCTTAGAATTCTCAGTAGTATTACTCGGATTAGGTTCAAGAATGTATATAATGGTTCCACTGATTTCCTATATAATCTACCTTATCGACCATCAGAAAATAAGTTTTAAAAAATTATTTTTTAGGGGTATATTAATTATCCTATTTCTTTTAGGAGTAGGAATCTGGAGACTTGGAGATACCAATTTTTCAATTGATGCGTTACTATATATTGGAGTTGCAGAACCTGTTTTTACTTGGATCAGCGCTGAGTCCATGTTCTCCATGAATAATCTCCCATTGTTAGCGTTTCCTAGTAATTTTCTAACTTCATTTATTAATTTTATTCCTACAATATTATTGCCAGATAAAACAGATTATATTACACAGCTAACTATTTTATACGATAGTCCTTTAGGAGCTACCAATATTCTTGTATCATTAATTGGAAATTTCGGCCTATTAGGAAGTTGCTTTGCCTTATTTTGCCTAGGTTTTCTCCTTTCTTTTATCAGAATACAAGGCACAAGTCTTTTTCTCAAAACCTACTATTACTGTTTGTGCGGCATTCTTCCATTTCAGTTGTTCAGAGATAATATATCTATCGTAAATAAAATGCTATTTTACAATTTTCTCATTTTTCCATTCATTTTTTTACTCATAGAAAAATTTATTGCCAACAAATATCTACAAAAAGATGAAAGCAATTCTTGATAATATAATTTTTCCTCTGCAGAAATCAGGGGGAATTTCCAATGTCTGGTTTGAATTCTTATATCGAATCACAAGAAAAAAAGACATTGAGCTATCATTTCTAGATTTTGAAAATCAAAATATATTTTTTCAAAAGCTTCTCAAAAATAATTATTTACCCAATATAACACACTCTAAAAGATTTCTTGAAAGATATAGAAACCCACAATTAAATGATATTCACGAAAAATTTATTTTCCACTCATCATACTATAGGATATGTAAAAATCCATATGCCATCAATATTACTACAGTTCATGACTTTACGTATGAATACTATAATCATGGACTTGCAAAATTTATTCATTCATGGCAAAAGCGACAAGCAATCTTAAAGTCAGATCATATTATCTGTATTTCTGAAAATACCAAAAAAGACTTACTTCATTTTATTCCTAATGTCGCCCCGGAAAAAATAAGTATTGTATACAATGGAGTGTCTGATGATTACCACATAATCTCTTCCTCAGAAACTTTAAATACATTACCTTTTCCTTCACTTTCCTATGTGGTCTTCGTAGGCTCCAGGGCCAAATATAAAAATTTCGAACTAACAGTACAAGCCATTTCAAAAACATCACTGAATTTGGTTATTGTTGGTTCCTCTTTAAATTCAGAAGAACAATCAATGATAAATAAACATTTCCAAAAGGACAATAGAATTTATTGTACAGGATACATTGATAATTCACAATTAAATATCGTATATAACAATGCTTACGCATTATTATACCCTTCTACATATGAAGGATTTGGGATTCCAGTTCTTGAGGCTCAAAAAGCAGGATGTCCTGTCATCGCCTACAATGGGTCTTCTATTCCTGAGATTATCGGAGACACAACACTATTAATGCAAGAAATATCTACAAAAGAAATTCATGATAAATTAGAAATATTAAAAAATAAACAGGTTCGTACCAAAATCATAACGGAAGGAATTAAAAATGCCCAGCGTTTTTCATGGGACAAGATGTATGAAAACATTATAAATATATACCAAAAAGTGTGGGAATCTAGAAACTTCTAAAAATGAAAATAACAATAATTACTGCAACTTATAATAGCGAACAAACTTTATCTGATACAATTAATTCCATCTTACAACAAAACTATGATAATTATGAATATATCATTGTTGACGGAGCATCAAAAGATAATACAATCAACATCATCAAAAAATATGAGCCACAATTTAAAGGTAAATTAAAATGGATTTCAGAGAAAGATAAAGGAATTTATGACGCAATGAATAAGGGTATTTCATTAGCTAGCGGAGATGTCTTTGGAATACTAAACTCCGATGATTTTTTTACATCTAATGATATACTACAAACAATCGCCAGGAGTTTTAATGAGAATAACGTAGATGCTATATATGGTGATATCCATTTTGTAAATAATACTAACTTAAACAAATGCATTCGATATTATTCTTCAAAAATATTCAAGCCATATCTTATGAGATTTGGATTAATGCCTGCGCATCCCTCTTTCTATTTAAAACGAGAAAAAATTCAACAGATAGGTTTATACAACACATCTTATAAAATAGCATCAGATTTTGACTTCTTACTAAGAGCCATTTATATAAGAAAAATCAAAACTCTATACATTGAAAAAGATTTCGTTACCATGAGGGTTGGAGGTGTCAGTACCTCCGGATTATCCAGTCGCATATTAATAATGAAAGAACATTTGAAGATATTAAAGAAAAACGGTGTATATTCAAATGTACTGCTACTTATGCTCAGATATTTTTATAAGACATATGAAATTATAAATTCCAAGCTCTTCAATAAATAAAATTTTCAGATAAACTCAATTTATAAAAAAATGGTAGAACAAGATTATAAACAATCACAACAAACCATGCAAATAGACTTCATGGCTATGTTCAGAAGACTTTATAAACAACGAAAAAAGATTTATAAAACTATTAGTTTAGGAATAATTGCAGGAATAATTATTGGATTTAGCCTACCAAAAACATATCAAGTTAACGTAAGCTTATCTCCAGAATCCGGTGTCAATGGAGCCAGTGGATTATCAGGTATTGCCTCCATGTTCGGATTAGGAAACGCATCTACTGGATTTGGAGAAGACGCCTTAAACTTTAATATGTTTCCTGAAATTGTAAAAACGAATCCATTTGCATTAGAAATGCTTCAAATACCCATCAAAACAAAAAAGAATGATAATATAACTCTTTATGATTATTTGGATACCGAAAAAAAACCTTGGTGGAACTACATAATAGGAGCTCCTGGAATAGCTATTGGAAGTATTATGTCCCTTTTTAAGGAGGATCCGAATGACAGCATACAAAAAAAGATTGATCCGTTTTATCTTACGCTAGAACAAACTGCAAAAATTGAAACCTTAAAGAAAGTTCTAAAAGTAGAAACAGACAAGAAAACCAACATGACTAACATCACAATTTCATTACAAGACCCGATTGCGGCTGCAATAGTAGCAGATAGCGCTGTACATAAATTACAAGAATACATTACCGATTATCGTACCCGCAAAGCCAAACAAGACTATGATTTTCAACTCAGTTTATGTGAACAATACAAAAAAGAATATTTTGAAGCACAGCAGGAATATGCCAAGTTCGCAGATGCAAACCGAAACGTTATCCTCCAAACTGTGACATCTGAAAAAGAAAGGCTACAGAAAAATTTAAGTTTAGCAGAACAAATCTATAGCCAATCTATGGCACAACTTCAAGTACTACGTGGGAAACTACAAGAAGCAAAACCCGTATTTGCCGTAGTAGAGCCAGCCACAGTTCCACTCTCTCCTGTATCTCCTAAAAAGATAATGATTATTATAGCCTTTGCTTTTTTAGCTTTTGCATTTGAAGCGGCTTGGATTCTTTTTGGGAAAGATATTTATCATGACTTCAAGAATGAACTGAAAAAGAAAGATTAATTCCAATACGGTATCATTATTTTATCTTTACACATATGAAATATCCTATAGGCATACAAACATTCGAACAAATCATAATGGATGGATATATCTATGTAGATAAGACTGATTTAATATATTCACTTGTAACAAGAGGGAAAATATACTTTCTCAGCCGCCCGAGACGATTTGGGAAAAGCCTTCTGCTATCTACGCTGGAAAATTATTTTCAGGGTAGAAAAGACTTGTTTGAGGGGCTAAAAATAAGCGAACTGGAAAATAACTGGCTTGCCTATCCGGTATTTCACTTTGATTTTAATGGAGTAAACTTTAACCAGCCAAGGGCTTTGGAAGCTAAGCTGGAAGGCTATATTTCTTCTTGGGAAAGGATATACGAAATAAATCCAGGAATTGACTTCAACTTGGGTTCCAGATTTGAGAATGTATTAAGGGCAGCAGCCCAGAAATATCAGCGGGGAGCTGTGGTCCTGGTGGATGAATATGACAAGCCGCTGCTGGATGTACTGGACCGTGACGAAAAATTGCTCAACCATAACCGTGATATACTGAAAGCTTTTTATTCTACATTTAAACTGGCTGACAGATATCTTCAGTTTGTATTTCTAACAGGAGTAACCAGATTCTCTCAGGTCAGTGTCTTCAGTGGATTCAACAGTCCGAAAGATATCACCATAAATGAAGAATATGAGGCAATATGCGGTATCACAGAAGAGGAACTGCAATTGTATTTTCAAACTTCAATCCAAGAAATGGCGAAAAGAGAAGGATGTACTGCCAACGAAATGAAACAGATTCTGAAACGGCAATATGATGGTTATCATTTCAGTGAACGGATGAAGGATATTTATAACCCATTCAGCATTTTGAATGCATTCGACTCCAAACGCCCTTATGACTTCTGGTTCAGTTCGGGCACGCCTGAATACTTAATCCGGTTATTGAACTTATCGGATGAGAACATCAACGAAATTACCGGGAAATATTATGACTCAAGTAATTTCATGGACTATAAAGCACATGCGGAAAATCCTTTGCCTATGCTTTTTCAAAGTGGTTATCTCACTATTAAAGATTACGACAAAAGAAGAAACCGCTTCATGCTGGATTTTCCAAACAATGAGGTGAAAAGTGGATTACTGACCTTAATAGCATCCAACTATCTTAAAACAAATGAGGATACACGTAATATTGCACAAGAAATGGTATTTTCTTTGGAAGATGGGAATCTGGAAAAATTTCATGGCATACTTACAGCTTTTCTCGCAGAAATACCCTATACCATGCGAAGAAAAGAAAATGAGCGAGAAAAAGAACGGTATTTCCATTATACATTTTATCTGATTCTCCGACTAATGAGCGTGTACACGGTATATACCGAAAAGGAACAAAGCCAGGGAAGAGTGGACTGCATTATAGAAACACCCAAATTCGTATATATTTTTGAATTTAAACTGAACAGTACAGCTAAAGAAGCCCTTCAACAAATTGAATCCAAGGGATATGCGAATCCATATAAAAATGATAAAAGAAAATTATATAAAGTCGGTATCAGCTTTTCATCTGAAACAGGTACAATAAAAGACTGGGATGTACAAAGTTCAGACGAAAAATAATGATCTGATAAAAACAAAAAACAAATGAAAAAACACTTACTAATAATCTGTGGCTTATTTTTATGCACATCCATTTCTGGACAGAGTAAAAACTCTTCCCTCACCTATCACGTAGAATTAGGAGCCACTGCCGGAGACGGTACGTACGCTCCATTGTGGTTCACAGGAAACCGTTACGGATTAGGAAGCACAAATCCAAATTCGGGATATCTGTTGGCAGGAATCTCATACGAAAAACAATTCAAACGCGGATGGCGTATTGAAGCCGGACTAGACATGGCGGGAGGCATTCATCAGGCGCAAGATGTGTTCATTCATCAGATATACGGTGATTTTTCCTGGAAGATGCTAACACTAAGTATTGGAAGTAAAGAACGACCAGGATTTCCTCTAGCCAAAAATACTGCCTTGAGCAGCGGAATGCTAGTAGAAGGTCCCAATACACAACCAATACCACAAATCAGGGGAGAAATAAAAGATTTTCTGAATATACCAGGTACCAAGGGTTGGCTAGCATTTAAAGGTCATATCGCATACGGATCATTTACAGACAACGGATGGCAAAAAGATTTTGTACAACCTGGAGAGTATTTCGTAAAAAATGTACTCTATCACAGCAAGTCACTCATGTTTCGGCTGGGAAACAAGGAGAAACTACCATTAGAATTTGAGTTTGGAATCCTGATGGCAACACAGTTTGGAGGAGACAGATACCAAAAACTGGAAGATGGCAGTACGGAGAAAGTACTGGACATGCCAGACAATCTAAAAGCATATTGGAAAGCCTTTCTTCCTCAGGCAGGAGGAAGTGATACACCTGGAGGTGAACAAGTTAATGTGGAAGGAAATATGCTGGGAAGTTGGAACTTCGCACTAAACTACTATTGGGGAAATTGGAAATTCCGAGCCTATCTAGAGCATTATTTTGAGGATACTTCGCAGATGTTTTGGGAATACGGACGCTGGAAGGATGGACAAATCGGTCTGGAAATAACTTTTCCTAAAAATCGCTGGATAACTTCCGCAGTATGGGAAGGACTTAGTACAAAAGAACAAACTGGTCCTCTATTATATGACAGTTTTTGGGGACAGTTTCCTGAATATCAAATCAGCGCCAATGATAATTATTACAACCATTACATCTATGGTGGATGGCAACATCAAGGAATGGGTATGGGCAATCCACTTTTACCTGGCCCCGCCTATAATGAAGACCACAGCATTTCATTTAAAAGTAACCGCGTAAGAGCACATCATCTAGGTATCAACGGACAACCTTCCTCAGAATGGGGATATCGCATACTGATTTCATTTGCCAGACACTGGGGCACATACGACATTCCTCTTGAACGACAGAAAAAACAATTCAGTTCACTCTATGAAGCCACCTATACACCGAAATGGGCAAAGGGATGGTGTGCCTCTGCCGCACTAGGAATAGACCGGGGTAATTATCTGGGAAATTCCACAGGAGGAATGCTAACTATCAGAAGAACAGGAATAATCTTTTAATTGAAGAGAATTTATGAAGAGAATTTTCTATATAGGATTTTGCATGGCCTTGTTGACCATAATATGCAATAGCTGTAAAAAAGAGTCCATCAACAGCGATATTGAAGGACATTGGCAGTTATTGGAATTCACGACCAAAGCCGATAAACAAGTACACCCCTGTGAACGTATTTATTATAGTATCCAACTTTGGGTTGTAGAAGTTGCGGAGAAACAAGGTCCACAAGAATTAGCTTCTTTTCGGGGAAGATACAAATATGATGAAGCCTCTCGCACTATTGAAATGACAGAAATGAGTACGTATGCTTCCCCAGAGAATTCACGTCCCGCAGAGGTCTGGGAATTGAATCCTTACGGATTAAACAACGTAAATACAACATTCAATGTAATAGAATCAAATGGGAAATATATGACGTTAGAATCAGATTATGCCATACTAAAGTTCAAGAAATTTTAAAGTAAAAGACATTCAATCAACAGAAAAGCCTCGTCTGTCATTGTCAGTACGAGGCTTTTCTATATCTTTGTGGAGTAAAATTATGATTATTTATGGAAAGAAAAGTAGCACTAATCACAGGTATTACAGGACAGGACGGATCGTTTCTGGCTGAATTTTTATTGGAAAAAGGTTATGACGTACACGGTACCATCCGCCGCTCATCAGTAGACTTCCGCGAACGTATCGCTCATTTGGAAGGAAAACCCAACTTTCACTTGCACTATGCAGATTTGAGTGACTCGATGAGTATTCTGCAAGTGGTAAGCAAGGTACGCCCCACGGAAATTTACAACCTGGCTGCACAAAGCCACGTACAGGTAAGTTTTGATTCTCCGGAATTTACAGCCAACGTGGATGCAACAGGTGTACTCCGCGTGTTAGAGGCTGTCCGTCTGTGCGGACTGAAAGATACTTGCCGCATCTATCAGGCATCTACTTCGGAACTTTACGGAAAGGTGGAAGAAGTGCCGCAGAATGAAAACACGCCGTTCCATCCTTACAGCCCGTATGCAGTGGCTAAGCTGTATGGCTTCTGGATTGTAAAAGAATACCGCGAGGCTTATAACATGTACTGCTGCTCGGGTATCCTGTTCAACCACGAATCGGAACGTCGTGGAGAAACCTTCGTAACACGTAAGATTACGCTGGCCGCAGCCCGCATTGCACAGGGAAAACAGGAGAAGCTGTATCTGGGTAACCTGGACTCACTGCGCGACTGGGGGTATGCCAAGGATTACGTGGAATGTATGTGGCTGATTCTGCAGCATGAAACGCCGGAAGATTTCGTCATCGCTACGGGTGTACAGCACAGTGTGCGTGAATTCTGTTACCTGGCATTCAAGTATGCGGGCATCGAACTGGAGTTCAAGGGTGAAGGCATCAACGAAAAGGGTTACGACAAGGCTACCGGCAAGTGCCTGGTAGAGGTAAGCGAGGATTTCTACCGCCCGACAGACGTGGTAAATCTCTGGGGTGACCCGACAAAGGCGAAGGCTAAGTTAGGCTGGAATCCGTCGAAGACAACCTTTGAAGAACTGGTAAAAATCATGGTGGATGCGGATATGGCGAAAGTGGCCGTAGAAAAGGCGGGAGAACAGATTCGCACGAACCTGGCAGAGTATCTGGAGAAGGGAATCGTGAAATAATGAAGAATGAGGGATGAAGAATTAATAATGAGGGTTATATGTTCTTTTGTTCTTCTGTCTCTGAAACAATAAACAATTAATTTGTCGAATATGGACAAATCAGCGAAGATATATGTAGCGGGACACCACGGACTGGTGGGTTCCGCTATCTGGAATAACCTGAAGGAAAGAGGTTATAATAACCTGGTAGGACGTTCGCACAAGGAACTGGATTTGCTGGACCCGATTGCGGTAAAGAAGTTCTTTGACGAGGAACAGCCGGATGCGGTGATTCTGGCTGCGGCACATGTGGGAGGCATCATGGCCAACCTGCAATACCGCGCGGACTTTATCTACCAGAACTTACAGATTCAGCAGAACGTGATTGGCGAGAGTTTCCGTCACGGGGTGAAGAAGTTGCTGTTCCTGGGCAGTACCTGCATTTATCCGCGTGAGGCTCCGCAACCGATGAAGGAAGAGGTGCTTCTCACCTCCCCGCTGGAATACACGAACGAACCGTATGCCATTGCAAAGATTGCGGGACTGAAGATGTGTGAAAGCTTCAACCTGCAGTATGGCACGAATTACATCGCCGTAATGCCGACCAACCTGTACGGTCCGAATGATAACTTCCACCTGGAAAACAGTCACGTACTGCCGGCTATGATCCGCAAGATTCACCTGGCGAAATGCCTGAACGAGGGCGACTGGGATGCGGTACGTAAGGACATCAACCTGCGCCCGGTGGAAGGTGTAAACGGAAGTAATACGGACGAGGAGATTCTGGAAAAGCTGGCGAAGTTCGGCATCACACCGGAAGCGGTTACGCTTTGGGGTACGGGAAAGCCGATGCGTGAGTTTTTGTGGAGTGAAGAAATGGCAGATGCCAGCGTACATGTGTTGCTGAATGTGGACTTCAAGCAGACGTATGATGCGTCAAAGAAGAATGCGGACGGTATTACTGAAATCCGTAACTGCCACATCAACGTGGGTACGGGCAAGGAAGTGTCTATCCGCGAAGTGGCAGAGAAAATCATGAAGGAAATCGGCTTCAAGGGTGAACTGCGCTGGGATGCATCGAAACCGGACGGCACACTGCGCAAACTGACGGACGTAAGCAAGCTGCACAGCCTGGGATGGCACCATAAAGTAGAAATAGACGAAGGTATTCACCGCTTGTATGAATGGTACCTGAAGGGTATCTGCATCAATCATCAGACAGTATAATCCGAATGGAAGAGAAAATAGAGAGACACTGGTATGCTTTCTACGTAAGAATGCATCACGAGAAAAAAACGGCAGAAAAATTAGAAATGCTCCACGTGGAGCATTTCTTACCCATACAAGAAGTGGTGCGTCAATGGAGTGACCGGAAAAAGAAAATCAAGCAGGTCGTAATCCCGATGTTGATTTTTATCTGCACGGATGAAAAAGGACGAATTGAGCTGCTTCAGAATTTTCCGTCGTTAACAGGATGTTTGATAGACCCGGCAACCCGACGACCGGCCATTATCCGGGACAAAGAGATGGAGCAGTTTAAGTTCATGCTGGATTACTCCGAGGAGACGGTACGGTTCCAAAATGAGCCGCTGGCCCCAGGGGAACAGGTAGAAGTAATCAAAGGCTCTCTGAAAGGTCTACAAGGTGAACTGGTAGAAATAGGAGGACACTCGCAGGTGATGATACGCATTGACCATCTGGGGTATGCCACCGTGGAAATACCAGTAGGATACGTAAAGAAAGTATAAGGCTGGTTTCTCAAAAGAGAAAGCGGAAATATAAAGAAAACGGCGGGAAATTGCATGTTGGAAAAGCAACTTCCCGCCGTTCTTTGTTATTGGAAGAATACGTCATCAAGACGTGTGGTATTTTCTTCTTCTATCTCTGTCAGACGGTCTTTACAAGGATCGAAATCACCTGGGATATCGAATGTCTCGTCTTGGGAGTAGCCTAATGTCTTGTCGGCATAGACTTTCTGCATATAGATACCCCAGATAGGCAGTGCCATAGAAGCCCCCTGACCGTCGCGCATCGTATCGAAATGGATGTCGCGTTCTTCACCACCTACCCAGCAACCGGATACCAACGAAGGAGTGAAGCCCATAAACCATCCGTCGGAGTTACGGTTGGTAGTTCCTGTCTTACCTCCCATATCAGCCTTGATGCCATACAAGCGACGAACACGGCCACCAGTACCTTCATTGATTACGGCACGCAGCATAACGAGCATCTTATAAGAAGTAGATTCACTAATGACTTCATTAACTTGCGGCGTGAAGTTGGCTATGACGTTGCCATCATTATCTTCAATACGGGTAACAAATAGCGGAGCAGTGCGGATACCTTTATTGACAAAAGCAGTATAAGCACTAACCATCTCTCCTACCGAAATTTCACATGGTCCAAGACAGAGGGAAACGGTAGGCTGGACATCCTTATTTAACACACCAAATGAGTGTATCAGGCGAACCAGGTCGTACGGACTGAGCTTGCTCATCAGGTAGGCTGAAATCCAGTTATTGGAGTTAGCCAATCCCCATTTCAAGGTCACAATTTCTCCATAATGCGACTTGGAGCTGTTACGGGGTGACCAGGCTTTTCCGTTTTCATCAAAAAGAGTTTGCTCCACATTACGGACTTCATCACATGGCGAGAAGCCGTTCTCCATGGCAAGCGCATACAAATAAGGTTTGATGGTTGAACCTACCTGACGACGGCCTACCATAGCCATATCATACTGGAAGTAGTTGTAATTAGGTCCTCCCACGTATGCTTTCACATGCCCCGTAATCGGGTCCATGGACATGAAACCTGCACGCAAGAAATGTTTGTAATACTTGATGGAGTCAAGCGGAGTCATGATTGTATCTTTTTCTCCATCCCATGAGAATACGGACATTTCGTATTTGGTGTTGAATGCTTTCATGATTTCAGCTTCCGAACATCCGTCAGCCTTCATGGTACGGTAACGGTCGCTCTGACGAATGGAGCGGTTCAGAATCTGTTCCACTTCCTCCGGTGTCAGCTGATTAGTGTAAGGAGCTGTCTTACGCCCTCTCTTTTCCTTGAAGAAGCGAGGCTGCAGGTATTTGGCTACATGTTCATAGACAGCTTCTTCGGCATACTGCTGCATACGGGAATTGATAGTGGTATAAATCTTCAATCCGTCTACATACAGATTGTAGTTAGTACCGTCTTTCTTTTTATTCTTCGCACACCAGCCATACAACGGGTTGGTTTCCCAGGCTAAAGAATCTTCATAATATTTCTGCATCTGCCAGCCACGATAATCGCTACGGTCCGGCTTACGGGCGGTCATTACGCCACGCAGGTATTCACGGAAATAGGTAGCCAATCCGTCTTTATGGTCGACAGGCTGAAATTTCAGCACCAAAGGAAGTGCCTGCAAAGAATCACATTCTTCCTGAGTAAGGAAGCCTGCCTTACGCATCTGGTCGAGCACGGTGTTACGACGTCCGCGGGAACGTTCGTTAAAACGACGGGGGTTATAGAGAGAAGGGTTCTTACACATACCTATCAAGGTAGCGGCTTCTTCTATTTTCAAGTTCTTCGGATCTTTGGCAAAATACGTCTTAGCCGCTGTCTTGATACCTACGGCATTGTTCAGGAAGTCGAACTTATTAAGGTACATGGTAAGGATTTCCTCCTTTGTATAATAACGTTCCAGTTTTACCGCAATCACCCACTCGATAGGTTTCTGCAACAGACGCTCCATTACATTGTCGGCTGTCGGCGAATAGAACTGCTTAGCCAACTGCTGGGTAATGGTACTACCTCCACCGGCATGTTTCTGCATGAAGATTCCACGCTTGATAACCGCACGCATGAAAGCACGGGCGTCGATACCGGAATGGTCTTCAAAACGCACGTCCTCAGTGGCCACCAAGGCATGTACCAGATGGGGAGAGAGGTCTTCATAGCCCACATACACTCGGTTTTCCTTACTAAGCGACCAGGTTCCCAACAGCTTTCCGTCTTCAGAAATGACCTGAGTGGCAAACTTCAGATTCGGGTTTTCCAGTTCTTCTACCGGGGGAACATAACCTATTTTACCTTTTGCAATGGCCGTAAAAACGATGGCAACTGCGGCAATGCAGATGAACACAAAACCCCACATTGCATATATAAATATCTTTCTCATACTTTTATTATATTCATTAATTAGACTTTTAAGCCGCAAATTTACGGAAAATCTTTGTAACAAAGACTTATTTTCCGCAATATCCTCTTAAATGCGAAAACGTAGTCCGAAATATCCTAAAAACAGTGGGATTTCTATTTTTTTTACCTACCTTTGAACTCCGGTATTATAAAAGTAATCAAAAACAGCTAACATGGAAAATAGAAGTTTAGTTACTATCGCCGAACATTCCAAAGAGAAAATCATGTATCTTCTGGAAATGGCAAGAGAGTTTGAAAAGAAACCTAACCGCCGCCTGCTGGCAGAAAAAGTAGTTGCCACTCTGTTCTTTGAACCATCTACCCGTACCCGTCTGAGCTTTGAAACGGCAGCCAATCGCCTGGGAGCAAGAGTCATCGGATTTACTGATCCGAAGGTGACCAGTTCTTCTAAAGGAGAAACGCTGAAGGATACCATTATGATGGTGAGCAACTATGCAGACATCATCGTAATGAGACATTATCTGGAAGGTGCTGCACGTTACGCCAGTGAAGTGGCTCCGGTGCCCATCGTAAATGCCGGAGATGGTGCAAACCAGCATCCTTCACAAACAATGCTGGATTTATACTCCATCTATAAGACTCAAGGTACACTGGAAAACCTGAACATTTATCTGGTAGGTGACTTGAAATACGGAAGAACGGTTCACTCGCTGCTGATGGCTATGCGACACTTCAATCCTACTTTCCATTTCATTGCTCCGGACGAACTGAAAATGCCGGACGAATACAAGCTGTATTGCCAGGAACATCACATCAAATACGTGGAACATACTGATTTCACGGAAGAAACTATTGCAGATGCCGACATTCTGTATATGACTCGCGTTCAGCGGGAACGTTTCACTGACCTGATGGAATATGAAAGAGTGAAAGATGTGTATATCCTGAACAACAAGATGCTGGAACATACACGTCCGAACCTGAAAATCCTCCACCCGCTTCCTCGTGTGAACGAGATTACTTACGACGTGGACGACAATCCGAAAGCTTACTATTTCCAACAGGCCAAGAACGGTCTTTATGCCCGTCAGGCCATCCTTTGCGATGTGTTAGGAATTACACTCGACGAGGTAAAAGCTGATACTGAAAAATAATCCGGAAACTATTCAATTCAAGTAACTATGAGTGAAAAGAAAGAATTACAAGTGGCTGCGCTGAAAAACGGTACAGTCATTGACCATATACCTTCCAATAAGTTATTTACAGTCGTATCCTTGCTGGGACTGCAGGATGAAGATGCCAACATCACAATAGGCAACAACTTTGAAAGCAAGAAATTAGGCAAGAAGGGAATCATCAAAATTGCCGACCGCTTCTTTACGGAAGAAGAAATCAGCCGCTTGTCAGTGGTTGCTTCCAAAATCAAACTGAACATCATCCGCGACTATGAAGTCGTAGAAAAGAAAGAAGTGGAAATGCCTGACGAGCTGAAAGGTATCGTGAAATGCAACAACCCGAAATGTATCACCAACAACGAGCCGATGCAAACATGGTTCCACGTCGTCGACAAGGAAAAAGGCTTGTTGAAGTGCCATTACTGCGAAAAAGAGCAGCAGAAGGATAACATCAAACTTCTGTAAACCATGAAGCAGGACTGGAAACCAGGTACAATGATTTATCCTCTTCCGGCGGCCTTGGTTACATGCGGCAGCTGCGAAGAAGAATATAACATTATCACCGTAGCGTGGGTAGGTACAATCTGTACCAACCCACCTATGTGTTACATTTCTGTCAGACCGGAACGGCACTCCTATCCTATTCTGAAAAAGAATATGGAATTTGTCATTAACCTGACCACCAAAGATATGGCTTTTGCCACAGACTGGTGCGGAGTTCGTTCAGGTAAGGACTACAACAAGTTCCAGGAGATGAAGTTAACTCCAGGAAAGGCAGCCATGGTGCAGGCTCCTCTCATTGAAGAGTCGCCCCTCTGCATTGAATGCCGGGTAAAGGAAATCGTCGCTTTAGGTTCACATCACATGTTTATTGCGGACGTAGTCAACGTGAAAGCAGATGATAAATACCTGAACTCGAAAACCGGCAAATTTGAACTGGCTCAATCTAACCTACTGGTTTATGCCCACGGGGGATATTACGAATTAGGAGAGAAAATCGGCAAGTTCGGATGGTCGGTAGAGAAAAAGAAATAACTGATTTATGATAAAAGAAGCCCTATTCACCCTCATTGGAAGCGGTGTGCTGGCAGTATGTGAGCTGCAAGCACAGGCCGTAACTACGCCCATGGTTACGCTGAAACAGCCGCGCTTCAACCTGGGAGTGAAAGCCGGCTTCAACTCTTCCATGTTCTTTACGGATGAGATTTCTATCAACGGAAAGGAACTGGAACTCGCACAGAACAACTACAAGGTGGGATATTTCGCAGCGGTGTTCTGCCGCTTCAACATGAAGAAACACCACTTCATACAATCGGAATTTTCCTGCAATATTACTCAAGGAAGTGTTTCTATTCCCAGCACATTAGCCAACTCGGAAATTCTGAAGGAGAATGCCCTTATCAAGAAAAAAATGACGACACTTGACCTGCCCATTCTTTACGGCTATAAGTTCATTGACGTACATCCGTATGGAATGGCCTTTTTCGTAGGTCCCAAGGTGACATGGGTATGGAAGAAACATTGTTCAACCGAATTTACAGGCTTCCACCAACAGGAAATAAAGGAAGAACAATATCCGTTCCAGTACAGCGGAGTCGTGGGACTGGCCGTCAACGTATCCAATATCTTCTTTGATTTCCGCTACGAAGTGGGACTTCATAATACCATCCGTTCTATCACTTATAACACCGACCTGACCGAGGCTCCGCATAATGAAGGAAAAATTAAGCTGGAACAACGGAAAAACATTCTGAGTTTTTCGGTCGGAGTTATTTTCTAACAGGATTTTTCACTTTAAAACAACTATATCATGAAACGAGACGATTCTATTTTTAGCATCATTGAGAAAGAACATCAGAGACAACTAAAAGGTATTGAACTGATTGCCTCAGAAAACTTTGTAAGTGAACAAGTCATGCAGGCTATGGGTTCTTGCCTGACCAACAAATATGCAGAAGGGTATCCTGGGAAAAGATATTACGGAGGATGCGAAGTGGTAGACCAGAGCGAACAGCTGGCCATCGACCGCATCAAACAGATTTTCGGAGCTGAATGGGCAAACGTACAGCCTCACTCAGGTGCACAGGCCAATGCTGCCGTATTCCTGGCAGTATTGAATCCGGGCGACAAGTTCATGGGTTTGAACCTGGCACACGGCGGACATCTGTCTCATGGCTCTGCAGTAAATACTTCAGGTATTCTGTACACTCCATGCGAATATAACCTGAACAAAGAAACGGGTCGCGTAGATTATGACCAGATGGAAGAAATCGCCTTGAGAGAGCATCCGAAATTGATTGTAGGTGGTGGTTCTGCTTATTCACGTGAATGGGATTATAAACGCATGCGTGAGATTGCTGACAAGGTAGGCGCTATCCTAATGATTGATATGGCACATCCGGCCGGACTGATTGCTGCCGGTTTGCTTGACAATCCGGTGAAATATGCACATATCGTGACTTCAACTACTCACAAAACGCTTCGTGGTCCGCGTGGTGGTATCATCCTGATGGGTAAAGACTTCCCTAATCCATGGGGAAAGAAAACGCCGAAAGGTGAAATCAAGATGATGTCACAATTACTGGATTCAGCTGTATTCCCCGGTATTCAGGGTGGTCCGCTGGAACACGTCATCGCAGCTAAAGCTGTAGCATTCTACGAATGTATGCAACCGGAATACAAAGAATACCAGATTCAAGTACAGAAGAACGCCCGTGTATTGGCTCAGGCTTTGATGGATCGTGGTTTCACCATCGTATCGGGAGGAACAGATAATCACTCTATGCTGGTAGACCTGCGCAGCAAATATCCGGATTTGACAGGAAAGGTAGCTGAAAAAGCGTTGGTAGCAGCCGACATCACCGTCAACAAGAACATGGTACCGTTTGACACTCGCTCTGCATTCCAGACATCAGGTATCCGTCTGGGAACTCCGGCCATTACGACCCGTGGTGCCAAAGAAGACTTGATGTATGAAATTGCAGAAATGATTGAAACCGTACTGTCAAATGTAGACAACGAAGAGGTTATCGCTTCCGTACGTCACCGCGTAAATGAAACGATGAAAAACTATCCTATATTTGCATATTAACTAAACGACTAAAAACGAAACAAAATGAAGAAAATGAATTCTATGGCTATCTTACTGAGTGCATGCTTGGTATTTAGCGGGTGTGGTATGACAAATACAGCCAAAGGTGGAATGATTGGTGCAGGAAGTGGAGCTGCCCTGGGAGCATTGATCGGAGGTATCGCCGGTCACGGAAAAGGAGCTGCCATTGGAGCGGCTGTAGGTGCTGCCGTAGGTACAGGTGCCGGTGTACTGATTGGCAAGAAGATGGACAAGGCTGCCGCACAGGCAGAACAGATTGAAGGCGCACAGGTAGAGCAGGTAACTGACAACAACGGATTACAGGCCGTAAAAGTGACTTTCGACTCTGGTATCTTGTTTAATACCAGTAGTGCGACATTGAGTACCTCTGCCAAATCTGCATTGAGCAAATTTGCCAACAACGTGCTTAACCAAAACAAGGACATGGACGTTGCCATCTACGGATATACTGACAATACAGGTTGGAAAAACAGCACTGCAGAACAGAGCCGCCAGAAGAATCTGGACCTTTCACAAGAACGTGCCCAAAGCGTATCAAGCTACCTGTTAGCTTGTGGCGCTTCTTCCAGTCAGATTAAATCTGTCACAGGTATGGGTGAAGAAAATCCCGTAGCTGATAACTCAACCGCTGCAGGCCGTCAGGAAAACCGCCGTGTAGAGGTATATATGTATGCCAGCCAGCAGATGATTCAGCAGGCTGAAGCTGGAACTTTGCAATAAATCGAATTTTCATAGTAACAAACATCCTTATGCCGGGTCTCTCAGACTCGGCATAATTTTCATCCCCACATCAAACACTAATGAACAGAAAACGGATTCTAAGATACATACGCAATCTGATTATCTTTTTCTTTGCATCTACCATTCTTTCCGTCGTTGCCTTAAGATTTATTCCGGTCTACATCACTCCCCTGATGGTGATACGAAGCGTAGAACAACTGACAAAAGGTGAAAAGGTGGTCATGAAGCACAAATGGGTACCTAAAGAGGAAATATCACGTCACCTTCCGATGGCGGTCATTGCCTCTGAAGACAACCGTTTTGCCAGCCACAACGGGTTCGACTTCAAAGAAATCAGCAGGGCTATAGAAGAAAATAAAAAGCGTAAAAAAGCCAGAGGAGCAAGTACCATCAGCCAGCAGACAGCCAAGAATGTATTCCTATGGCCCTCCTCTTCCTGGGTCAGAAAAGGATTCGAAGTCTATTTCACGGTACTGATTGAACTGATATGGGATAAAGAAAGAATCATGGAAGTTTACCTGAATTCCATCGAAATGGGGGATGGTATATATGGAGCAGAAGCCGTGGCGAAAGCTCACTTTCACACCACGGCCTCTCAACTCACCCGCAAACAATGTGCGCTTATTGCAGCCAGTCTGCCGAATCCAAGAAAATACAATTCCGGGAAACCTAGCCCTTACATGTACAAACGCCAGCGGAAAATCATATATCTGATGAAATGTGTTCCTACATTCCCGGAAAAAGCCGAAAAGTAAGGAGACTTCTCGGGGCTAAGGCTCCGGATCTCCTTTCAAAATCGGAAGCGTAATCTTATATTTTACCGCTAAAATACGGGCTACAAACACGGTTACTCCACCAATAATCTGTGCAAGTACGGATTCCATATCCAGCATCAGGCAAATCCAGTAAACCAGTCCGCCAATCACACAAGCCATGGCGTAAATCTCTTTACGGAATATCAGCGGAATCTCGTTGATAAATATATCACGCAGCACTCCTCCTGCCGCACCGGTAATACTACCCATGATAATGGCAATCCAGAACGGATAACCCAGCGCATACGCCTTACTGAATCCTACAACCGTAAACAGGGCCAGACCAATGGTGTCAAAAATAAAGAAAGTATTATTCAGGCGAATGACATACTTCCCGAACAAGATGACAAAGAACATGGCGAAAGCCGTACAAATGAGGTACATCGGGTCGGTCATCCAGGCTGGAGTCACATCCAGCAAAACATCACGAATGGTTCCACCACCGATAGCCGTAGCCAGTCCCACCACATAAGCGCCAAACCAGTCGAACCGCTTCGCCGAAGCAAGGCGTATACCACTTATGGCAAATGCAAAAGTCCCCACAAAATCCAGTATCGTTACAAACGAAGGCATCTGAAAAAAAACATCCATAGCAAATATTTTACCAAGTATAACTCAAACCAAAACTAAGCAATTCCTGCAACTGGAAATAACTTCTACCCTCTTCACGAGTCACCCCGTCGTCAAATCGACCATGAACGAACAGCTTCGTAGAAAGATACTGATTAATGGTAAAGGTAAAGGTATTTTCCCATTCACCCAGCACTTTCTCGTAATTGGTCGTATAAGACAAGCGGGACTCCCACATCAGGATGGAGAACATTTTCCATTTTAATGTAGATTCCAGACGGGAACCCCATACACTTTCTCGTTTGTGACCGGCTTCAATATTAAACTTTGTAGAGTCTACTCTGTCGCTGGCCACACTGTACAAGGTGTAGTTTATCGGATTTATCAACACAGACAAATTACACACTCCATCCTTGATAAACTTGTAGTCCATACCGAGACCGACGTTCAATTCGGCCGGTGAGAAGAAAGCAGAAACCAGGTTATCGGAGTTGGTCTCATAGTTTGAGAAGAGCTGCGTCTTGAACTCAGCCGACAAAGTATAGTACCATGTACTGAAAGCCTTGTAACCCAATTTAGAGCTCAAGCGAAGCAAGTCATTATTGGCCTTGTAGCTGTGTACGGTATCCGAAGGTGCCGTAATAAAGCCCAATTTCCATTCAATCTTGTTTTCAAACTGGATACGCTGTCTGTCATCATAGTTCGCCTGCCAGGTGAAGCCGGAAAGCAATGATTTGGTACTTTCACCACCCTTATACCAGTTTTTGGAAATATAGTTTTGTGAGAATTGCAAATAACCGTTTCCGCCAAAGGTCCAGAAATTAGGTTTGATAACCAACAGGTCTTTTTCCGTTACCCTATTGGGAAGCTCATCATTCTGCATCATGTCCAGCAGATTCTCTTTCCGCGGCTGGTTTACAAGCACCTCACCGTATATCGGTTTCAAGCCTTTCAAATTCTCCTCATTTTGCTTCACCAAACTGGGGTAAGACAGATAAAAAGAAAGCAACTGCCGATTTACCGCCTTATCCACCTGCACAGAATGACGCAAATCGGCCACCTGAGGCAATTGCGCATCCAGCACATTTTCTTTTATAAAAGGTATCTGCGGTTTCCAGTCAGAGATACTGAAGGCCTGCTCTATCGGTGCCTCATAATAAGTAGCCGGCATCGACAATTTATAGTAATCCGGATTCGGACGGATACCCGTTATCAGCAGATAAATATCATCCCAACGCTCCAGCTGCGCGTTGTATTCCCGACGGAAATTCTGCATCAACCGCCAGAAATTCCGCACCTCCAGTGGGGGAAGTTCCACCTTTTTCTTTACAGCCGGAACTACTTTCTTCTGTGCTGCATTCTGCAAGCTGTCTACAGGAGCTGTTACATTCAAAGAATCTACCGCATTTTTTAGTGTATCCGATTTTATCGCATCCGAAGACACTTCCATTTCCTGTGCGGCCAACCCACCGCACACCATAAGCAATACCAAGAAAAGACTCGTCTTTTTCATTTTTGTCATTCTTAAAATCTTGTGCAAAAGTACGATTTATTTCTAAAAGAAGTTAGCTTTCACACCTACTAATTGTACTTAAAAACAATTTTCTACCCACCTTTGTTTAAAATTTCATTTGTACATCCATCGGAAAACGTAAGGATATTTAAAGTTAAACGTGGTTTTGCTCTACTTACTTTTGCGGGTTCAGCTTTTTTTTATAATTTTGCAAACTTAAAGAAGTGGTTCTTCCATGTCGGTAGAAATATTGCTCACCGGCATTTTGACTGTCACTTTCTTAAGAGAAAAGAAAGCAGGCAGCATTAAACTGTTGAATTTAATTTTTAAATATTCATATTGTGGCAGAAACAAAGTATATTTTCGTAACAGGTGGTGTAGCCTCTTCATTAGGAAAAGGTATCATCTCATCATCTATCGGTAAGTTGCTGCAGGCCAGAGGCTACAGCGTAACCATCCAGAAGTTCGACCCGTATATCAACATCGACCCGGGAACTCTGAATCCCTATGAACACGGAGAGTGCTACGTAACCGTAGACGGACATGAAGCCGACCTCGACTTGGGACACTACGAACGCTTCTTAGGCATCCAAACTACCAAAGCCAACAACATCACTACCGGACGCATCTACAAGAGTGTAATCGACAAGGAACGCCGTGGCGACTATCTTGGCAAGACCATCCAGATTATCCCTCACATCACTGACGAAATTAAACGCAATGTCAAATTGCTGGGCAACAAATATAAATTCGATTTCGTCATTACAGAAATCGGAGGAACTGTGGGCGACATCGAATCACTTCCTTACCTGGAAAGTATCCGCCAGCTGAAATGGGAATTAGGAAAGAACGCTTTGTGCGTGCACTTGACTTATGTACCTTATCTGGCTGCTGCCGGTGAATTGAAGACCAAACCGACCCAGCACTCTGTAAAAGAGCTGCAGTCTGTAGGTATCCAGCCGGATATCCTGGTACTCCGTACAGAACACGAACTCAGCATGGGACTGAGAAAGAAAGTTGCCTTGTTCTGTAACGTAGACGACAACGCCGTTATCCAGTCAATGGACATGCCGACCATCTACGAAGTGCCTTTGCGTATGCAGGAACAGAAACTGGATGTAACTATCCTTGAAAAGATGGGACTTCCGGTAGGCGAAACTCCTACCCTCGGCCCGTGGAGAGACTTCCTGAACCGTCGTCACAATGCCACTGAAAAAGTAAGAATCGGCCTGGTAGGAAAATACGACTTGCAGGATGCCTACAAATCAATCCTGGAAGCCCTTTCACAAGCTGCAACTTATAATGACCGCAAGGCCGACATTCACTTTATCAATAGTGAAAACCTGACCGACGACAACATTGAAGAGCACCTGAAAGACATGGACGGTGTCATCATCTGCCCGGGATTCGGACAGCGTGGTATCGAAGGTAAGTTCGTAGCTATCAAGTACTGCCGTACACACAACGTACCGACATTCGGTATCTGTCTGGGTATGCAGTGCATTGCCATCGAATTCGCACGAAACGTACTGGGATATGCCGATGCCAACAGCCGTGAAATGGACGAAAAGACTCCACACAATGTAATCGACATCATGGAGGAGCAGAAATCCATCACGAACATGGGTGGTACCATGCGTCTGGGAGCTTACGAATGCGTTATCGACCCGAACTCCAAGACTTATGAAGCTTACCAGAGTGAACACATCCAGGAACGTCACCGTCACCGTTATGAATTCAACAACAGCTACAAGGAAGAATTCGAAAAGGCGGGCATGAAGTGCGTAGGTATCAATCCAGAATCAGACCTGGTGGAAATCGTGGAAATCCCGACCTTGAAATGGTTTATCGGTACACAGTTCCATCCGGAATACAGCAGTACGGTATTGAAACCACATCCGTTGTTCCTGTCCTTCATCAAGGCAGCTATCAGCAAATAAACCAAACATAACATTGTAAAGAAATAGAAATGGACAAAAACACGTTAGTGGGCTTTATCCTGATTGGAGCGGTTATCGTGGGATTCGGTATCTACAACCGCCCCAGCCAGGAAGAAAGAGCACGCGCACAGCACTATCAGGACTCTATCCAACAGGTTATCAAGCAACAAGAAGAAGCGCAGAAAAAGCAGGCTGCTGCAGCCATTGAAGCTGCACGCCCTGACAGCACTTCCCTCTTCTTCCAGGCCGCACAGGGTACGGAACAATTTACCGTACTGGAGAACGGGCTGGTTCAGCTGACTTTCTCCAACAAAGGCGGACGAGTAAGCAAGGCCCTGCTGAAAGAGTATAAAGACCAGAAGAAGCAGCCTCTCGTTCTGTTCGATGGCGAAGATGCTTCTATGAATTTCGGTTTTGAGGGAAAGAACGAGAACATTCTCAGCCAACAGATGTATTTCGAGGCTACCAATGTGACCGATTCTACCGTGACCATGCGATTAAACGCAGCCAACGGCGGACACCTGGACTTCAACTACCGACTGCTGCCCAACTCGTATATGGTAGACCTTACCGTTCAAGCCAGCGGCATGCAGAATTTCTTCTCTCCTTCTACCAAGAGCATGAACATCGAATGGAAACAGCGTGCCCGCCAGATGGAGAAAGGTTACAACTTCGAACAGCGTTACACTTCATTGACCTACAAGCCGGTGGACGACAGTTTCGATTACTTGAGCGAAACAAAGGATGAGAAAGAAACCATTCCTGAATCACTCGACTGGGTAGCTTTCAAGAATCAGTATTTCTCCTGCGTGTTCATGGCAGAGCAGAACTTTGACAACGCAACGCTCGAATCGAAAATGGAACAGCAAGGAAGCGGTTACATGAAGAACTATGCAGCCGACATGAAGACAGCTTTCGACCCGACAGGTGCCAAAGCTTCACACCTGCAATTCTACTTTGGTCCGAACCATTTCAAGACACTACTGGCCAGCAACGACCTGAGCTTTAAAGATAAAGATCAGGAACTGGAAGACCTGGTTTACCTGGGATGGCCGATTATCCGCCTGATTAATCGCTGGTTTACCATCAACTTGTTCGACTGGCTGTCAGGCTGGGGACTGAGCATGGGTATGGTTATCCTGCTTATGACCATCATCGTTAAGGTACTGGTACTCCCTACCACCTGGAAGTCTTTCATCTCATCTGCCAAAATGCGTGCCCTGAAGCCGTATGTAGATAAGATTAACGCCAAATATCCGAAGCAGGAAGATGCCCTGAAGAAACAGCAGGAAACCATGGCCCTCTATCGCCAGTACAATGTCAGTCCGATGGGCGGCTGTCTGCCGATGTTGTTGCAAACTCCGGTGTTCATGGCCCTCTTCTTCTTCGTGCCGAACGCTATCGAGTTGCGTCAGCAGGGATTCTTGTGGGCTGATGACCTTTCGGCTTACGACGACCTGATCAGCTGGAGCTACCACATTCCGTTGTTAGGCAACCACCTGAGCTTGTTCTGTCTGCTGTTCAGCATCACTACGGTGCTCAACCAGATTATCATAATGAAACAGCAGGATATGGGCAACAATCCACAGCTGGCTGCCATGAAATGGATGATGTACATCATGCCTGTGATGTTCTTCTTCATCTTCAACGACTATGCATCCGGATTGAGCTACTACTATTTCATCTCCGGTCTGATTGGTATCATTACCATGTGGATTATGCGCCGCATGACCGATGAAAAGAAACTGCTCGCCCAGCTGGAAGCCAACAAGAAAGAACCTTCACAGCAAAAGGCAAGCGGACTGATGGCCAAACTGGAAGCCCTGCAGAAAGAACAGGAACGCCTCCAGAAAGAACGTCAGGAACGCATGGGAGGTAAGAAAAAATAAAAAGATTATCTTCATACTGCAGAACGCCCCTCAATGGCATACAGACAAGCCATCAAGGGGCGCTCTTTTTTCTGCTACATTCCTCTTTTTCCATTTATTGTCTTACCTTTGCAGAAACAAAGGTAAAACCATGAACTACTTTTCAAAACTCTATACCCGATGGCAGCATTTCCTGCACAATGAAACATTGAAGCAGAAAGTATATTCCATCGTTTTCGAATCAGACACACCGAAAGGAAGGCTGTTCGACATCATATTAATCAGCAGCATCATTCTTAGCGTGCTGATGGTCATACTGGAAAGCATGCACCTGTTTTCTCCCACGGCTTACTGGGTATTACGATTATTAGAGTATCTTCTTACTCTCTTCTTTACCATAGAATACCTGGCCCGTATTTACTGTCTGAAAAATCCTCGGAAATACATATTCAGTTTTTTCGGGCTGGTGGACCTGCTGGCCACCCTGCCGGTTTACCTGAGCTTCTTCCTGAAGGGTGCACACTACCTGCTGGTCATCCGGGCCTTCCGCCTCATCCGGATATTCCGCATCTTCAAGCTGTTCTCCTTCATCAGCGAAGGTAATCTGCTACTGCGCTCCCTGCGCATCAGTGCACCGAAAATATCTGTATTTTTCTTTTTTGTCCTCATCCTGGTTACCTCCATGGGAACAGTCATGTACATGATTGAGGGCGACGTACCCGGTACTGAATTCAACAACATTCCAAATAGTATCTACTGGGCCATTGTCACTATGACCACCGTAGGCTATGGCGACATCACCCCCGTTACTCCGGTAGGGCGATTCCTTTCGGCCATTATCATGCTGACCGGTTACACCATCATTGCCGTACCTACGGGAATCGTATCGGCAGCCATGGTAAGCCAGCAGAAGAAGCAGGCAGAACGCCAGTGTCCGCACTGCCATCAGACAGGGCACGACGTAGAAGCCGTCTATTGCAAATACTGCGGAAAGGAACTCGAGAGTGACTCAAAAAGAAAAATCCACAACGAAGAATTTTAATCATTAAACCATCAAATAAACACATGAAAAAAACAGATTTTATGACTATGACAGCAGCCATGATGCTCGCTACATCGGCCTGTGTAGGTCCTGAAAAAGCCGCACAGACAGATGGCCCCATCATCGGCAAGCAGGAGGTTACGGTAAAAGACGGCCGTATGACCCCTGAAACGCTCTGGGCCATGGGACGTATCGGAAGTTCCTGTGTATCGCCCGATGGCAAACGCATTGCCTACACGGTGTCTTACTACAGCGTGAAAGAGAACAAGAGCCACCTGGTAATCTACGTAATGAATGCCGACGGCTCAGGCAACCAGTTGCTCACCACTACAGCTGCCAGCGAGGGAGAACCTGCATGGATCAAGAACGGCAGCAAGCTTGCTTTCCTGGCACCCGATGCCGACGGTAACAGCCAGATTTGGGAAATGAATCCCGACGGCAGCGAACGCGTACAGCTTTCTTCATTTGCCGGAGGAATCGACGGATTCAAATTCTCACCCGACGAGAGCAAGGTGCTCTTCATCTCACAGGTGAAATACGGCGAACGCACCGTCGACAAGTATCCTGACCTGGACAAGGCCAGCGGAATGGTGATAGACGACCTGATGTACAAACACTGGGATGAATGGGTACAGACCGTACCGCATCCGTTCGTGGCTCCGTTTGCCGGAAATAAAGTGGGCGAAGCAACCGACATCCTGGCCGGCGAACCCTACGAATCGCCGATGAAACCTTTTGGTGGCATCGAACAGCTTACGTGGAGTCCTGACTCCAAATGCATTGCGTATACCTGCCGCAAGAAAACCGGACTGGAATACGCCATCTCTACCGATTCGGACATTTACCTGTATAACCTGGAAACCAAGCAGACCCGCAATCTCTGCAAGGAAGACACTACCAACAAGAACATGGGTTACGACACGAACCCGCAGTTTTCTCCCGACGGTGGATTCATTGCCTGGCAAAGCATGGAACGCGACGGATACGAAAGCGACCGCAACCGCCTTTGCGTAATGGATTTGAAAAACGGCAAGAAAACTTACGTTACAGAAGCCTTTCAGTCGGGTGTAGACAGCTACTGCTGGGCTCCGGACAACCAGACACTCTATTTCACCGGTGTATGGCATGCCACCAGCATGATTCACCGTACAAACCTGAAGGGTGAAGTGGAACAGCTTACAGAAGGCATGTACGACTATGCTTCTGTAGAAATGCTGGGCGACGGGCAGCTTCTCACCAAGCGCCACTCTATCAGCGAAGCTGACGAGCTGTTCACTGTTAACCTGAACAAAGCCAACGAGGTAACCCGCATCACGCAGGAAAACGACCACATCTTCAAGCAGCTGAAGTTAGGTAAAGTAGAAGCCCGCTGGACAAAGACCGTCGACGGTAAAGACATGCTCTCGTGGGTAATCTACCCGGTAGACTTCGACCCGAACAAAAAATACCCCACCCTGCTGTTCTGCGAAGGTGGTCCGCAAAGCCCCGTGAGCCAGTTCTGGAGCTACCGCTGGAACTTCCAGATTATGGCTGCCAACGATTACATCATCATCGCCCCCAACCGCCGCGGTCTGCCGGGATTCGGCATGGAATGGCTGGAAGAAATCAGCACCAACTACGGCGGACACTGCATGGACGACTACCTGACTGCCATCGACGACATTGCCAAAGAACCGTACGTAGACAAAGACCGCCTGGGCTGCGTAGGTGCCAGCTTCGGAGGATACTCAGTGTACTGGCTGGCCGGACACCACAACAAGCGTTTCAAGGCCTTCATCGCACACGACGGATTCTTCAACATGGAACAGCAGTATCTCGAAACCGAAGAACTCTGGTTCACCAACTGGGATTTGGGTGGCCCGTACTGGGACAAGAACAACCCAGCTGTAAAGCGTAGCTATGCCAACTCTCCTCACCTGTTTGTCGACAAATGGAATACTCCTATCCTCTGCATCCACGGCGAGAAAGACTACCGCATCTTGGCCTCACAAGGTATGGCCGCATTCAACGCTGCCAAACTGAGAGGCATTCCTGCCGAACTGCTGATTTTCCCGGACGAAAACCACTGGGTATTGAAACCGCAGAACGGTATTTTGTGGCAACGTACTTTCTTCAACTGGCTTGACCGCTGGCTGAAGCCACAGAAATAAGTCACGCACATCCGGACGCCCTAAAAAAAGATTTTTTCTATTTCCTTGAATTTCAAATGATTTTAAAAATCTTCGAAAAATTCTTACAAAAAAAAGAGCGTCCGGATTTGCATATTAAAATAAAAAGCCATACCTTTGCATCGCTTTTGAGAAAGACACTTCGGGGTGTAGCGCAGTCCGGTTAGCGCACCTGCTTTGGGAGCAGGGGGTCGTGGGTTCGAATCCCGCTACCCCGACAGAAGTCAAAAAAGTAAAAGTTATTACATTGTCCGGGGTGTAGCGCAGTCCGGTTAGCGCACCTGCTTTGGGAGCAGGGGGTCGTGGGTTCGAATCCCGCTACCCCGACAAGAAGAAAGGCAACTTATCCAATACGATGAGTTGCCTTTTTTCTTTTATTGTATTTTCCCTCAAAAAGAGCCCCCTCAAACGGCTTTCAAAAACGCCTAAGCGTTTGCTTTCAAACGCAAGTGCATTTAAAGTAAAACGTCCTTGCGTTTTACCTAAAACGTAAAGGCGTTTAAGTTAAAACGCAAAGGCGTTTTTTCAACCCTGTTTTAAAGGGTTTTACGACAATCTATATTCCGTTGATTTTCTGAAAAAAACACACATCCTGATAAGAAGCACCCACCCGTATCCAGTCCTTCAGGATACCACATTCAACGTAACCCGCTGAAGTGAACAGCTTCCGGCTGGCTACATTCCCCACCGGCACATAGGCATACAATTGCCGGAGACCTAACAAGGAGAAACAATGCGATTCCAGAAGAGAAAGCGCCGCCTGCGCCATCCCCTGCCCCCGCAAGTCCTTCCGCACTACAATTCCTACCTCCGCCCGGTTGTGACGTGCATCAAAGGAAAACACATCCACAATACCGGCCACTCCCTGCCCTTCGCACACAATCATCAGCCGCAGTTGCCCGTCGGCATACAAGTCATTCTGACTCTCGGCGATGTAGCGTTTCATCTGATAGCGGGAATAAGGGCCCGTAGCCGTACCCAGCTCCCAAAGTGCCGCATCGTTCTCAAACGAGAGCATCACCTCCAAATCTTCCGGCTCGGGTGCGCGGAGACTGATATTTCCCTGTTTCATGGTGTGTTCATTTTTCCGGTTCGTCTTTCTGTAAATCAAGTTCCCGCATCAGGCGGCCGCGTCCCGGCACACAAAACAGCGAAGCTACCAACAGCATGCCCATGCACAACAGACAGGTGACATCGAGCGTAGTATAATACACGGTCAGATTAAACAGTGCCGGAGCCAGCAGCATAGCCAGACGGATTTCACACCAGCGGCGGTAGCTCACCAATGCTTCGGGCAAGGACAACTGACGGACATAGCGTGTCAGCGAAAGGCTGAACATGCGCAGCGACAAGGGTATCAAACACACCGTCAGCAAGATGCCAACAGTCTGCAAGATATATTCTGCCTGCGCATCGCCCACCATACTTCCCTGAGGCAATACATCCGTTTCATACAACACACACCCTGCCACGACCAGTATCCAGAACAAGGCAAATTCCGCTTCCAGCACATGGAGCAGACGAGTCATTCTTTTTTCCATTTCTTTCTATCTTTAAAGGGTTCCGGTAAACGCCACGCGGTTCACGATGGAACGTCCCAGCGTCACCTCATCCGTATATTGCAATTCATCACCGATGGAGATTCCACGGGCAATGACGGTTATCTTCACATCGCAGCCCGCCAGTTTGCGGAAAATGTAGAAGTTGGTGGTATCTCCTTCCATCGTAGAACTCAGCGCCAGGATTACCTCCTTGACGGTACCTTCTTTCACACGGTTTACCAGGCTTTCAATCTCCAAATCGGAAGGCCCGATGCCATCCATGGGCGAAATCACCCCGCCCAGCACATGATACAGCCCGCGATACTGCTGGGTGTTCTCTACCGCCATCACATCGCGTATATTCTCTACCACACACACCGTGGTCACGTCGCGCGAAGGATTGGAGCAGATGCGACACACATCTGTATCGGAAATATTGTGACACACCTTACAATACTTCACCTCTTTCTTCAAGGTAGAAATGGCACTGCTGAAAGCCTCTACCGTGGCCGTGTCCTGACGCAGCAAGTGCAGTACCAGCCGCATGGCTGTTTTCCGTCCAATGCCGGGAAGTTTGGCAAACTCCCCCACCGCTTTTTCCAGTAAAACTGAAGGATATTGTTGATTCATGCTTATCGTTTCTTTAATACGAATGGCAAAAATACGGATAAAACAAGAACCGGCCTCCATTTCGCGGAGATTATTTTCAAGGAAGTCTTCCACCGAATCCCGTTTTTATATTACCTTTGCATAAAACAACTCACAGATATAACCTATGGACATAACCAGCGCAGAGTTCGTCGTAAGTAACTCACGGGCCGACATGTGCCCCCAGACTCATCTTCCGGAATATGCCTTCATCGGGCGCTCCAACGTGGGAAAATCCAGTCTCATCAACATGCTGACCAAGAATCCCAAACTGGCCATGACTTCGGCCACACCGGGAAAGACCTTGCTCATCAACCACTTCCTCATCAACAAGGAATGGTATCTGGTAGACCTTCCGGGCTACGGCTATGCCCAGCGGGGAAAAAAGATGATGGAGAAAATCCAGAAGCTCATTGAATACTACGTGCTGGAGCGGGAACAGATGACCTGCCTGTTCGTCCTCATCGACAGCCGGTTGGAACCGCAGCGCATCGACCTGGAATTCATCGAGTGGTTAGGAGAAAACGGCATCCCCTTCGCCCTGATTTTCACCAAAGCCGACAAGCAGAGCGTGGGAAAGACGAAGGCCAGCGTAAACCGTTTCCTGGACACGCTGAAAGAACAATGGGAAAAGCTGCCTCCGCATTTCATCTCGTCTTCGGAGAACAAGACCGGACGACAGGAAATCCTCGATTACATAGAACAAGTAAACCGTTCGCTCAAGGAGCAGGCAGAATAAAAATATCCTCCAGACTGCGATTTTCACCCAAACAGTCTGGAGGATATTTTTTCATTATACCTTCCCGCTCAACGAGAGAAAACGATGCTTCCTTCCTTACTCACATCCAGCCGGACATTATAACAAGCCGCCCCGTCAGGGATACAAAGTGTAGCCACGTAGCGATAACCTTTTTCATCCACCTTCACAAAATCCATATCGCTCAGAATGGCGTTGTTCAGAAAATCGGCAGGTACCACACGGGCAAACATTTCCTTATTTATATCTTTGGAGAACAAACGTTCCTTTCCCTTGTACACGCAGATGTGGATGATATTGTCATAGTAGATATTCTCCACCGGAAGACCTTCTTCATTGATACTGACAAGGGTCACCCGCTTCTTGGTCGGGTTGATGTACGCATAACCTCTGTAGCGCTCTCCTCCGTGGAAAATCACCGAATCTTTTTCAAACACCTCACTCTCTACCACCTTCACCGGAACCACCGTACCAAACGACAACGTATCCGATTCGGCCTTATGCAGGCTCACTGTTTCACCCACCGACGTGCGGTAGCGCAGGCTGTACGAAAGGCATTCTTCTATGAAATAATGAATGGGTTGGGCACTGTACACCGTCATCGTGTCATTGTGCACCGAAAAAGGCATCGGGGCATTAATCTGGCTGGCATAATAAATGCTGTCGCCTTGAATCTTGAATAAAGGTGCCTCCGTGTTGTCATCCAGCCAGATACCTTGCAGCCGTTGTATGACTTCCTGATTTTCATCCTGCTTTTCTGCTCCGTGCTGCTGGGGAGACAGACATCCTGCCAGCATTCCTAATCCCCCAAGGAGCATTCCCAAGCCCATTTTTTTCATGCGTAAATGAATTTCTACATTTTCTCCGGCAAAAATACGAATAAAAAGTGACAAAAACAGAAAATGCAGCAAAGTTATTGGCAGATAACCGACCATTTCACAAGTGGGTTTAGAGAAAAAGAAGGTTGTTCACCAGCCTGTCGAAACAAGATACAGGCTCCCGGAAAAATTGCTCGAAAAACAAAAAAAATATCCTGAATAACAAATACTTCCTATTTTGCACATGAATCAATATTTTTATCAGAAAAAGTGAAATTATATAGATTATTTTTATTATTTTACATTCCAGAAAATTTTAAATTGTATTAGAATTAGTAAAATAGATAAAAGCATGAGCAGAAAAATCACTTTTCTTACCCTGTTTCTGTGGCTGATGACGGTAACTTTTCCTGTCATTGCGCAGCAGAAGTCTGACACTATCTACACCTTCCGCTTCGTACCGCAGGAGGATATGTTCTATGTCCCGTGGAGCGGAAATGATAGCGAACTTGTCCGTCTTTTTGAATTTGTGGACAGTCGCAAGTCCGAAATACTCGAAGGAAAAATGCATGTTTACGTCTGCGGCTACTGTAATTCCCTGGAAAACAGAAAAGAAAATCTTAAAACAGCCGCTATCCGTTCCAATCGTGTAAAATCTGAACTTATAATTAAAAAAGATTTGACGGAAGAATGTTTTGTTACTCATAATTATGTAACAAACGGTGATTTTGTTACAGTGCGTATGGAAGTTCCGGTCGTACAACAAGAAGCTGTTGATGAGGAAGAACATCCAGATTTGGAGAATAATCAAAATATAGAAAAGTCGGTTTTGGCTGAAATAGAAAAGAAAATTACCGAACCGAAAATTTCTGAACAGAAAGATGCAGAACCGGTTCAGAATCTTGAATCGGCAGAAATACCTTTGGAGCCTGAAATGAGACGATGGATGGCCGGTCTCAACGTTGGAATACCTTTCTTCTGGGGGGGACATGCTTTCTATGTCTGCCGATAAGACCTATGTCGGTTTTGCGGCAGGAATACAAGGAGGTTACCGTATTTCTGAATTTTTAGCCGTATCTCTTTCGTTAGATTATGCAAAGGGTAAACTTGGTGCGCGGAGTTATGCTCAGGATTATCTTCTTGCGCCGGACGGCATGACATGGTATGTTCCGCAACAGCAAGCGATGTCCCGATATGCTGATTTATATTCGGATGTATCTTTGTTTAACTTGGGCTTAAGTCTTGATGTCAATGTGAACCGATTGTTCAGTAAGAGTGCTTTGAAGCATCGTTTCACTGTTTGGATGTCTCCTGCTGTATATGGACAGTTTTTCTCATCAGATATTCATGTAAAGGCTGATAATAGCTTGTATTCTAATGGTTCTACATCTCCTTCCAAAATATCATTCGGACTGGGAAGTGCTTTGACAATACGTTACAGGATTAATAACAGCCTCGATTTACAGTTGAAGAACTCTGGAATATGGATGACTGACAATAATTTTGACGGGATACGTACATCGTTTGGTAAGACTAAACACAATGCCATGTGGCTTCCACAAATTGGTATAATCTGGAATATAAAATAATTATTAATACCTGTTGGCGGAATTAAAATAGCGCATATTTAACTCTGCCAATAGGTTTATTAATATATAGGAATATGGGAAAAATGAAAACTATTATGACAGTTTTGCCGTTGGCATGTCTGTCTTTAGGTATGAATAGTTGTATGAAAAGCGACCTTGATGACATTCGCAAGGAATTACAGGAGTTGGAAAATCAGATTAACGAGTCTGCATCTCAGGATATGTCTGTTTCTTTCGATAGTGAGGATGTGTTTTATGCTTCTCCTGCCGGGAATGAGATTGCGCTTCAACTACCGGAAACACTTAAAGAAAGTGAATTTAGCAGTATCACGGCTATGGTTAGTGTTCTGGAAGGATCTGATGTACAGACACGCGGAGTTGGTGACAAATGGACAGTAAATGTGACAAAGCCTTCTTTCGATGCAGATGGTAATGTAGTGCCGGGAAGCGCAAAAGTCACTATAAAAGGAACGGAAGATACCAGCCTGTCCGAAACTTTCATTTTGCAGGTAATAATCTCTACTAAAGACGGAAAAGAAATGACCGGCAGTCACTTTGTGAAATACACAGCAGGAACTATTGCCTCCAGTGTTACGGATTTGACTGATAATAATATTACTCATCTGGCATGGAAAGGTAGTATAACAGCCGAAGATTTTGAATATATCCGTACTAACCTGAAATTGTTGAAAGTTGCTGACCTGTCCATGGCTGAAACAACAGAGATTCCGAGTAAGGCATTTTATGATGCTGCTTCACTTCGTAAAGTTTGGCTGCCATCAACCATTACAATCATAAGAGAAAAGGCTTTTAGCAACACCGGCTTGGAATATATAGATTTAAAATGTACAGGAGTTTGAAAACAGTGTGTTTGTGAATTGTAAAAATCTAAAATCAATAGATATTCCAGCAAGTGTAACCACATTGGGAAGATGGATATTTCAAGGATGTGCTAATTTGAAAAACATTAAACTTCACGATGGTCTTACTACATTATCTGCAAGTACTTTCTATGGATGTGGGATTACAGAAATAGATATACCGACTACGGTTACGGAAATCCCTGATTATTGCTTTGGAGAAACAAAACTTACTACAATCACAATTCCATCTACTGTTAAATCTGTTGGCTTTGGTGCTTTTTTGGGATATACTGATTTAACATCTGCAAATATAGAAGCTGATTTAAATGAGATTCCCCCACTTATGTTTTATATTTGCTCGTCATTACAGACAGTTAACTTACCTGAAAGTATTACATCAATTGGTAATGATGTATTTGTAAATTGTCCATTGAAATTTGAAAATAATAAATTGGTAATTCCTTCTAAAGTAGAATCAATAGGTGAAAGGGCTTTTTCAGATTGTAAATCAATCACGTCAATAGAATTACCTGAAGGTTTGAAGGAAATAAAACCGACAGCTTTCGGCAATATTGAAAATATAAGTGAAATCGTTTTACCTTCCACATTAGAAAAGATGGCTGACTGTGCATTTTGTTATTATAATTCCTCTAAATTGTCTAAGGTTACCTTTAAAGGAACAACTCCGCCAGAAGTCATTTATAATACTGATGCTGATGGTAATTATTCTAAACCTAATGTTGAAAAAATGCAGTCATGTCAAGTATATGTTCCAGCTTCTGCTATAGAGGCATATAAGGAATCCGAATGGTTCAAGGGAACTTATGCATATGATAGTCAATCGTACCCTGGCCTTACGGTTTATTTCAATGAGGATAATCTAAATGCGATAGAATGAAATTACTGAAAAATAGGTAATCTCAAGATTATAGTATTGAAAATCACTGTATAGTATAATTTCTATTAGAAGTAACTATGCAGTGATTGTTTATATCTAAAAATGCTGAAGCAAAAAAATTAATTGGAAAAGAAATAATTGTATCTTTACGTACACGCATAAAAAAACCGGATTCATCACCAGTAACTGAAAGCTGGGAGAGGAACGCCCGGAACTACAATACAAAAGTACAAAATATTATTGCTGTCCGATAAAAATTTTGCGAAGCTATAAAATTAGGGCTGACTTCATTTGCGAGGTCAGCCCATTTTCGTTAGGTTTCAATCGCCAAACAATAAAGCAAAAGTACACATTTTAGCGGACAGCCGCTCTATTGTCAGGTGATAAAATTTCTGGATAAGTCAACAATCCTTCGGTTAAGTCGTAAATATGGTGGAGAGCACTATGTAAAATGTTTCGATGCCTGGACTCATCTTGTCGTTATGCTCGATACGGTCATCATGCGTTTTGATTCCTTGCGGGAGATAATGGCTTCCCTACAGGCAGAATCCCGCAAACTTTGTCATTTGGGCATCAGGTTAATGCCTTCGCGAAGTACTCTTTCCGATACCAACAGACCGTGGGGCGTCATCCCAAGACCGGCAAAAAGAAAGGAGGTATCAAGGTACACACCGTCATACATGCCAACGAAAGAGTTCCTTCAGACATAAAGTTTACTTCTGCTACAATCAATGATTCCTTCATGTTAAGGCCATCAGCACTGAACGAAGGAGACATAATTACCATGGATCACGCATACATTGACTATGAGAAGCTGGAAACACTCACGCTGAGAGGAGTTCTGTATGTGACCAAAATGAAGAAAAATCTGAAATACTCTGTTATGGAGGACTATATGTACCAGACTACAGAAGGATTTATGGAAGTACGAATACAACATGTCACGTTCTCAAAAGTACTGAAGGGCGGCGAAACCCTGACTTACCATGCCCGTATCATTACCTATGCCGATACCCGAAAGCACAAACTTGTTTCATTGCTCACAAACGGCATGGAATCAGTTCCGGACGAGATTATAGAAATTTACCGCAAACGCTGGAAAATAGAACTGCTGTTCAAGCAGAAAAAGCAGAACTTCCCCTTGAAACACTTCTATGAAGAAAGTGCAAATGCCATCAAGATACAGATTTGGGTGACTCTTATAGCTAATTTGTTGCTTATGATAATGAAAAGGAAACTCATACGTTCATGGAGTTTCTCCGGGCTTGCAACCATGATGCGGATTACGCTTATGTATTATGTGGATTTCTACAGTCTGTTTAATCACCCGGAAAAAGATTGGGAAATGCTCCTAAACGTAGATCGGAAAGAAGATTATCAGCTGTCTATCTTTTGACGGGGCTTAGAATGACAAAACAAGACTCGACCATTGAATATACAATGGTCGAGCGGGATTTTTTATATGTAATCGATTTTATCGGACAGCAATAATAAAAAATGAGGTATACCGCATGAAACAGAAAACAATAGCAACCAGACACCTGCGCACCAAGATAGCGGCAAGATATGTGCTGATACTATTCGTCATTTTCGGCATCGTCTATATTTGGTTCAATGAACAGAACAGACAACAGGAACTGGAAGCTACTACCTACAAAATAAGAAGTCTCCGCAAGGATGTACACGAGGTATATATGAAGGTAGTGGATTTATCCATGATTGGTGAAACTGATGGCAGTGATATAAAATACTTCCACTTTTTTTGTGGATATATGAGAGAGATCTCTTATCTTTGCTACGTGAATAATAACACGGAAAGCAATGGAGATAAACTTTGATAAGGACTATTTGCGCCAATTGTACGAGGAAGGGAAAACGACGGACAAGAAACATCGTTTCCAGCCAAATATCGTGGCACGCTACCAGTTGCGCATCAAAGTGCTGGAACAAGCAAGAAGCGTGGAAGAGCTTTACGTCATCCACTCGCTTCATTATGAAGTGTTGAAAGGTGACAAGGCTGGTATTTCCTCCATCCGTGTGAACGACCAGTACCGCATTGAGTTCACGGTAGAACAGGTCTCATCGGAAACGGTGGTGACCATCTGCAATATACTTGAATTATCAAACCATTATAAATAGAATAATTATGGGAAAATACATCTGTCAACGCCCTATACATCCGGGCGAACTGCTGAAGGAAGAGACCGAAGAGCGCAAGCTCTCGCAGCGCAGGTTGGCCGAGCAGATGGGCATCTCCTACAAGGTATTGAATGACATTCTCAACTGCCGCAGGCCGATTACTACGCAGACAGCGATGCTCTTCGAGGCAGCTTTGGGTATCAGTGCTTCGCTACTGATGCGGATGCAGCTTGATTGCAATATGCAGCAGGCGGCTGCAGACCCCTCTTTTATGGAGCGTCTGAAGCAGGTACGCAAGTATGCCGCCATGCTGTAACTCATGGTACACTGAAAGTTTCCCGTCCCACTTCTCCCGACAAAAGGGGAAGGTGGAACAGGTCTTTTGGAATAGTCTTGCAGATGAAATATGAAGATGCGCTTGCTTTTTTTATGATTCTGAAACTTATAACCTTATAAGTAATGGAGTTGCGGATATGCATTGCCTTAGCGATGAATATCTTGCCGATGAATTGCTGACGGAATGGAAAGAAATACATTCCATCAAATAAATATTGACATGAAAGGAGCACGTGATAGAACACACGGAGAATTCACCAATGGATTGTATCGACGGTTATTGAAAAGTGAGATAAGAGAATAAAAAAACAGGAGCCTTCGGCAGTGCCGGGGGCTTCGTGTGTTTACAATTGTTTCGACACAGGGCACATGAATATATCAGACTACATGATAGAAAAAGAAGAGTTGGTTAAACCCCTATCGGTATAAAAAATACCCGTTGAAAGATACTCCACATAAGAGAAAAATGTATTATTTTTGCAATATGATTGAACTATCCAAACATATAGAAGTATTATTGCTGGAGAATGATTGTGTCATTGTTCCCGGCTTGGGAGGATTCATTGCCCACAAACGGCAGGCTGCATACTCCATCCAGAAAGGAGAATTCATGCCGCCCCTCCGCACCATTGGTTTCAATCCGCAACTGATAATGAACGATGGGCTGCTGGTACAGTCGTACATGCAAGCTTTTAACACCGACTTTCCCGATGCAACCCGCCGGATTGAAAAGACTGTGGCTGAAATAAAAGACCAATTGTACCAGCAGGGTCAGGTCACCCTGCACAACGTGGGTACAATCTATTATAACATGAACGGCGGCTATGCCTTTGAACCGGCAGCCGCATCTTTCTTCACTCCAAGTCTATACGGGCTGGAAAGTTTCACGCTTCCGCAGCTGCAGACATTGCCTGTGTCTTCTCCGAAGCCGTTGGTTCCGGAAATACAGGAAGCAGCAAGCAAACCGAAGAGACATTTCTCCTTGCGCCATTTCACGCGCAACGTAGTGGCCATAGCTGCAGCCGTATGCCTGTTCTTCGTGCTCTCCGTTCCGGTGGAAAACACGTACATGGACGATGCGAATTATGCTTCGCTGGGCTCAATCAGTATGTTTGATGCCATCCGCAACCAGTCGGTGGCCACCAGCATACAAACGGCTCCCCAAACAGCAGTTGCACAAAAGGCTGTAAAGAAACAGACAGGCGAAAAGCGTGTCCGCAACAACGTAAACACGCTGAAACCGGTAGTTGTGAAGACAGAAAAGATTGCAGCTGCGCCTGCTGCAAAAACAGCCGTAACCAAAACGGCTACCACCAAAGCTGAAGCAAAAGCGACACAAAAGCCGAAACCGGCTTCCGCACAGCCTGCTGCAAGCAAGAAAACGGCCTACATCATCGTAGCCAGCCTGCCGACATCGGACGATGCCCAACGTGAACTGAAAAAATTCCAGCAGAAAGGATACAAGAATTGTCAGGTACTTGAATCGAACGGACGCTTCCGCATCGCACTGGATAGTTATGCCACTTCAGGAGAAGCTTACCAGAAAGTGCAGACGCTGCGCAATCAGGAAGAATTCAAGAATGCCTGGGTATTCACTTCAAAATAAATACGCCCTTTTAAACAGAATGAAAAGAGTAAGATGCCCCAAATGTGACAACTTCATCCAGTTTGACGAAACCAAGTATGGAGAAGGACAGTCACTCGTTTTTATCTGTGACAACTGCAAGAAGCAGTTCAGCATCCGTATCGGAAAATCGAAACTGAATGCCGCCAACCGCAAGGAGGAAGTAATCGACGAGAAAGAAGGCATGCAGGATTTCGGCAACATACTGGCAGTGGAAAACGTATTTGCCTACAAGCAGGTACTTCCGCTGCATGAGGGAGATAACCTCATCGGCCGCCGATGCAAAGGTAATGACATCGACATCCCTATCGAAAGCAATGACCCGAGTCTGGACCGCCGGCATTGTTACATCAATGTCAAGAAGAATAAGCAAGGAAAAATCATTTATACCCTGCGCGATAACGACAGTATCACAGGAACTTTCCTGATGAATGAAATTTTAGGACCGAAAGACCAAATCCGCATTGAAGACGGAGCTATTATTACCTTGGGAGCTACAACCTTAATTCTAAGAGCTGCCGAGGGACAAACGGAAGAGTAAACCGCACACGGACTCTATAATTTTAGGATAACTAATAACTAACAAACCTTTTTATTTCGATTATGGCTTTTACAAACAACGTAATGATTGTCCGGCATAAATTGCTAGAAAACCTGGTTGCTTTATGGAAAGAAAATCAATTAGTAGAAAAAATTGACCGCATTCCTTTGGAAATCAGCCCTCGCCGCTCACAGCCGGTAGGACGCTGCTGTATCCACAAGGAACGTGCCGTTACTAAATATAAGTTGCTTCCGCTGCTGGGCTGGGATATGACCGATGAAACGGATGAGCTGACTCCGCTTTCTGAATATGCCCGCAAAGCATTGGAACGCAAGGAAAGAATCAAGGAAAATATTCTCTGTGTCATCGACGAAGCATGTTCTTCTTGTGTACAGGTGAACTACGAAGTAAGTAACCTTTGCCGGGGTTGTGTGGCAAGAAGCTGCTACATGAACTGTCCGAAGGGAGCTGTACATTTTAACAAGAAGACTGGTCAGGCACAGATTGACCACGACAAGTGTATCAGCTGTGGTATCTGCCACAAGAGCTGTCCGTATCACGCTATCGTCTACATTCCGGTGCCTTGTGAGGAGGCTTGTCCGGTGAAAGCCATCAGCAAGGACGAGCACTACATCGAGCACATCGACGAAAGCAAGTGTATCTATTGTGGAAAATGTCTGAATGCCTGTCCGTTTGGAGCCATCTTTGAAATCTCTCAGGTGTTCGACGTGCTGGAAGCTATCCGCAAGGGGGAACAGGTGATTGCCATTCCGGCTCCGTCCGTATTGGGACAGTTCAAGGCTACCATCGAACAAGTGTACGGAGCATTGAAGGAGATTGGTTTTGCCGATGTAATTGAAGTGGCTGAAGGTGCCATGCACACTACCAGCAACGAAGCACACGAACTGCTGGAAAAACTGGAAGAAGGACAGAAATTCATGACTACTTCTTGCTGTCCGTCGTACATCGAACTGGTGAACAAGCATATCCCCGACATGAAGCCCTACGTATCAAGCACCGGCTCTCCGATGTATTACGCGGCTCGCATTGCTAAAAAGAAATACCCGAATGCGAAGGTAGTCTTCATCGGCCCGTGTATCGCCAAAAGAAAAGAAGCACAGCGCGACGAATGCGTAGATTACGTGCTGACATTCGAAGAACTTCACCCGATTTTCCGTGGTTTGGGTATCGAACTGGAACAGGCCAACCCGTACAAAGTGGCATACGAATCTGTATGTGAAGCGCACGGATTCGCACAAGCAGGCGGTGTAGCCGGAGCAGTGAAAGCTTACCTGGGTCCGAAAGCCAACGGCATCAAGATTATGCAGTTCTCTGACTTCACGAAGAAGAACATCGGTGTGCTTCGCGCTTACGCCAAGACAGGAAAAGTGGATGCACAGTTCATCGAGATGATGGCTTGCGAAGGCGGATGTGTAACCGGCCCGAGCGCACACAACGACCCTGTAGCCGGAAAACGCCAGTTGAACCAAGACTTACTGAAACGTACCTTGAAGTACGAAAACAATAATCAGGAATAAACCCATGAGGGAACTTATTGAACGCCTTTACCGGGAGCAGACACTGGCTCCCGGTGAATTGCGTACCCTTCTGCTAGAGTGCCGGGGGGAAGACCTCGACTTTCTCATGCAAAAGGCACGTGCCGTAGCACAAAGCCATTTCGGAAACAGAATCTATATCCGTGGACTTATTGAAATAGGGAACTGTTGTCACAATGACTGTTTCTACTGCGGCATCCGAAAAAGTAACCGCCATCTGAAGCGGTACCGGCTGGATGCGGAAACCATTCTGGCCTGCTGCCGGCATGGATACGAGTTGGGATTCCGTACCTTCGTCCTGCAAGGAGGAGAAGATAACTACATGAACGATGACAGGGTAACGGAAGTGGTTACTGCCATACGAACCGAATTCCCCGATGTAGCCATCACCCTTTCACTCGGTGAACACCCTACACTTTCCTACGAACGTTTTTTTCAGGCAGGTGCCAATCGCTATCTGTTGCGCCACGAAACGCACAACGAAGCACATTACCGCCGCTTGCATCCTGAAAGCATGTCGCTGTCCAACCGCCTACGTTGTCTGAACGACCTGAAACGCATCGGATTCCAGACGGGAACCGGTATCATGGTGGGAAGTCCGGGACAAACCGTCGACCACCTGGTGGAGGACATCCTTTTCATAGAACAATTCCGTCCCCAGATGATTGGTATCGGTCCTTTCCTGCCTCATCATGACACTCCTTTCGCTTCCTGCCCGCCTGGCACTCTCACGCAGACACTCACACTGCTTTCCATCTTCCGGCTGATGCATCCGCAGGCATTGATTCCTTCTACCACCGCCCTGGCAAGCCTTACGCCCGACGGGCGCGAGAAAGGCATATTGGCAGGTGCTAATGTAGTGATGCCCAACCTCTCTCCGGTAGAACAGCGAAAGAATTATGCCTTGTATGATAATAAAGCCTCTATGGGCTCAGAAGCTGCCGAAGGACTGCGTCTGCTGGCACAACGGCTGGCTGCCATTGGTTACGAAATAGATAAAAGCCGAGGAGATTATCCCGGCAAAACACTATAAATTACATTACAGCTATGTACAAGATTGATTCTCAAAAGGCAGAAGAATTTATCTGCCACGAAGAAATTCTCGATACTCTGGAATATGCCCAAAGCAAAAGCCAGGACAAGGAACTGATACGTTCCATCATTGAAAAGGCTCGCCTGTGCAAGGGACTTTCTCACCGCGAGGCTGCTGTACTATTGGAATGCAACGACCTGGAACTGGTGGAGGAAATCTACCGCCTGGCCCGTGAAATCAAACAGAAATTCTATGGCAACCGCATCGTAATGTTTGCCCCACTCTACTTGTCAAACTATTGCGTAAACAGTTGTACTTACTGTCCTTACCACGTAAAGAACAAGACCATTGCCCGCAAGAAACTGACACAGGAAGACATCCGTCGTGAGGTCATCGCCCTGCAGGACATGGGGCACAAGCGTCTGGCACTGGAAGCAGGAGAAGATCCGATTCACAACCCTATCGAATACATTCTGGAGTCGATAAAGACTATCTATAGTATCAAGCACAAGAACGGAGCCATCCGTCGGGTAAACGTAAATATTGCTGCGACCACGGTAGAGAATTACCGTCGCCTGCACGAGGCCGGTATCGGTACCTACATTCTGTTCCAGGAAACGTACCACAAGGAGAATTACGAAAAGCTTCACCCCAAAGGTCCGAAGAGCAACTATGCCTACCATACGGAGGCCATGGACCGCGCCATGCAGGGAGGAATCGATGATGTAGGTATCGGTGTATTGTTCGGCCTGAACACCTACCGCTACGACTTCGTGGGACTGCTGATGCATGCCGAACATCTGGAAGCGACGTACGGTGTAGGCCCGCACACCATCAGCGTGCCCCGTATCTGCTCGGCCGACGACATTGACGCCTCGACCTTCGAGAACGCCATCTCCGACGAGATATTCCAGAAGATTGTAGCTGTCATCCGTATCAGTGTGCCTTATACGGGTATGATTATTTCTACACGTGAATCGCAGCGTTCACGCGAGAAGGTACTTGCACTCGGTGTGTCACAAATCAGCGGTGGTTCCCGCACCAGCGTGGGAGGCTATGCTACCGAAGAACTGCCGGAAGAAAATTCTGCTCAGTTTGATGTGAGTGACCACCGCAGTCTAGATGAGATTGTAGCCTGGCTGCTGAAATTAGGTTACATTCCCAGTTTCTGTACGGCCTGCTACCGTGAAGGACGTACGGGCGACCGTTTCATGTCGCTGGTCAAGACGGGCCAGATAGCCAACTGCTGTGCCCCCAATGCCTTGATGACGCTTCAGGAATACCTCTGCGACTACGCTTCGCCCGAAACACGCCGACTGGCTGAAGACATGATCCGCAAGCAGATGGAAGAGATTCCGAATCCCGCCATCCGCAAAAGAGCTTTGGAAAATCTGGAACGGATTGCCGAAGGAAAACGCGACTTCCGTTTCTAATGTGTGAACTTAAAGCCTGATTAAACATATGAACGATACTCCCCGTGCCAACCGGCTGCACATCGGTCTGTTTGGCAAAAGAAATGCCGGAAAATCATCACTGATCAATGCCCTGACGCATCAGGATACAGCCCTTGTGTCGGATATTCCCGGCACGACCACCGACCCGGTCTTTAAGGCCATGGAAATCCATGGTCTCGGTCCCTGCGTGTTCATCGACACGGCCGGCTTCGACGATGAAGGCGAACTGGGCGAACTCCGCATCCGACAAACACAGCGTGCGCTGGAGAAGACAGACATTGCCCTGATGGTTTGTACCGACGAACACCTGGACGAAGAGTTACACTGGCAACGCTTGTTAAAGGAAAAAAATGTGCCTGTTATCTGGATACTGAACAAATGTGACCTATTGTCTGATGCCGAACAGACCATGCGCCGCATCGAACAGCAATGCGGACAGGTTCCCCTATTAGTGAGCACCCTCACCGGAAAAGGACTGGACGACATTCTGCGTAGTCTGCGAAACAAGCTGCCGGATGAAACCATGGCACAAGGCATCGTAGGCCGGCTGGTAGAAGAAAACGATACCGTCATGCTGGTCATGCCACAGGACATCCAGGCCCCTAAAGGCCGCCTCATCCTGCCGCAGGTACAAACCATCCGCGAACTACTGGACCGCAAATGCCTGGTGATGAGCTGTACCACTGACAAAATCGATGCCATGCTGGCCACTTTAACCCGTCCGCCGAAGCTGATTATTACCGACTCACAAGTGTTCCGCACGGTATATGACAAGAAACCGGCCGAAAGCCGACTCACCTCCTTCTCCGTCCTCTTTGCACAGTACAAAGGCGACATCGACTACTACATGGAAGGAGCCAATGCCATTGCCCAGCTAACACCGGAGTCACGGGTGCTGATTGCTGAAGCATGTACACATGCCCCGCTGACAGAAGACATCGGGCGGGTGAAAATCCCGAATATGCTCCGTAAGCGCATCGGTGAAGGCCTGCAAATCGACATCGTATCAGGCACGGACTTTCCGGAAGACCTGGCCCCGTACGACTTGATTATTCACTGCGGAGCCTGCATGTTCAACCGCAAGTATGTGCTGAACCGCATCGATCGGGCCCGCGCCCAGCAGGTTCCCATGACCAACTACGGAGTCACCATTGCTTACTTAGCAGGGATTTTGGATAAAATTGATTACTGATTTATGAAATGTGGCGCATACCTTCCTGCATGCGCCACATTGTTATCCATTCTTTCCAATATCAAACTATCAACATACGATTTCTCGTTCAATCTCCTCAAAGCGCGGGAAAAGCAGATTGTTTTCCAGGTGGATATGCTCGAATAACGCATCCACAAACGCTTCCAGTTCCTGCATCAGCAAACGGTAGCTGGCACAGCCGTCCTGAGGTACGGAGAAGTGATTCGTCAACTGAATAATGTGCAGGTAGCGGTTTCCTTCCCCCTCGTGTTCCATCTTCATCACCCGGATAGGATTCGCTATCGTACCGCAATGCATCGGGGCCATACGCTGTCCCTGTTCCTTTGCTGCGTACAATTCATCGAGATATGGGAACAACACATTCTCTTCTTTTTGAAGATGCATTTCCAAGTCCTCCAACGATTCACTGACCAGTGCTTTCAACTCATGCAGTTCCGGATGCGCTTCACCGTGTACTCGTTCCACCTTCTCCAGCAACGCCAGCAATTCCGGTCCACGGGCACGAATTCCCCGATGATGTATCTTCAAGATGTAATCCATCAGTAAGTCCAGCGGCCACGAAGCAAACGGAATCCGTCCATTACCAGCTTCATCCTGACGGAGCAATGCCTGTTCCACTTCTTCTACAGCCAGCCCCAAATCGGCACAGGCCTTTTCCAGCGTCACTTCGCCATGACAGCAGAAATCAATGCCATATTTCTTGAACACACTTGCCGCTGCAAAATCATCGGCCACAATTTGTCCCACACTCGTATGCTTCCAGTCTATTGTCTTCATATTTAATTCGTTTTATTGATTACGGGTGCAAAGATAGGCCCTCGAGCAGAGAAAGTTTGTCACATACGTGACACCGACCTATAATGAAAGTTAAACCTGCTTCTGCGAAAAAGAAGCGCACACCGTTTGCAGAAAAACACTAACTTTGCAGGCACGTAAAAAACATTTGCACATGGAAACAAAAGAAATACCTATACTTCTGCTTACCGGTTACCTGGGAAGCGGAAAAACAACCCTGCTCAATTACCTGCTGAGCAACCGCGAAGGCATTAAGTTTGCCGTCATCGTAAACGACATCGGCGAAATCAACATCGATGCGGAACTGATACAGAAAGGTGGCATCGTTGGCCAGAAAGAAGAGAGTCTGGTGGCTTTGCAGAACGGCTGTATCTGCTGTACCCTCCGTACCGACCTGATTGAACAGATATTTGAACTGATGAAAATGCAGCGCTTCGACTACATCGTCATCGAAGCCAGTGGTGTCTGCGAACCGGAACCGATAGCCCAGACCATCTGTTCCATTCCTCAGTTGGGCGGTGCCTACACCAAGTACGGAACCTGCCGCCTTGACAACATCGTGACCGTGGTCGATGCCCTCCGCCTGCAAAGCGAATTCGACGGTGGCAACGAACTTACCCGAAAGGACTTGGAAGAGGAAGACATTGCCAACCTGCTCATCCAGCAAATTGAGTTCTGTACCACCGTGCTGCTGAACAAGGTATCGGAAGTCACTCCCGAAGAACGGGAACGCATCAAAAGCATCATCCGTACCCTACAGCCCCGTGCGGAAATCATTGAATGCGACTATGCCAAGGTAGACCTCGACAAGATTGTCGGTACCCGCCGTTTCGACTATGCACGAGTGGCCACTTCTGCCGGATGGATTCGGGAGATAGAACGCCCCGTATCCGAAGAAGAAGCGCATCCTCACCATGAAACACATGAACACCATGAGGAACACGAACATCACCACGAGGAAGAGCACAATCATGCACACGCTCATGAACACTCACACGAAGGCTACCACCATCACCACCACCATGAAGAAGGTGAGACAGAGGAATACGGCATCAGCAGTTTCGTGTACTATCGCCGCCCTGCCTTCGACATCCATAAGTTCGACCGCTTTGTCGCAACGAAATGGCCTCACAACGTGATTCGTGCCAAGGGAGTATGTTACTTTGCCCACAACCGCAACATGTCGTTCCTGTTCGAACAGGCCGGACGGCAGAAACAGATTTCAGAAGCCGGACTCTGGTATGCTACCCAGCCGGAAGAAGAAATCGTGGAACTGATGAAGCGCGAACCCGGCCTGCTGAGAGACTGGGATGAACACTATGGCGACCGCATGCAGAAGATTGTCTTCATCGGCCAGCACCTTGACAAGGAACAGCTTATCAAAGACCTGGATGCCTGTCTGGAATAAATCCGATAGCCATAAAAATAATGATGCCTTCCCGAGTCTATTCATTCCGTGACCCTGGAAGGCATCATGCTTTTATATAAGTAACTCCTGATACCTATTCTACTTCCCTGACATATTCTTTCACCGCATTATCGGCCGACTGCAAGTTTGTCTGCCGCAGCACCACCTGTCCCTCCTTTTTATCCTCCGGCAAACTGATGTCCGAAAGACGTACATCGCTTAACCTGTCGAACACAAAAGCCGGACGGAAATCATCTTCCTGCAACCGCAACTTAATATTGTGCATCTGAATTCCTTTCACATGGCGCACATAGAATCCCCACGAAGGCAGTTCCTCAAACATGGTAAATTCCGGGTATCCTTTTTCATTTTCCGGCACGTCTTTCAAGCGGCTCACCGACATATAGGCCATTCCGCGTGTAGCACGTCCCGGATACACAATCTCTATATTCTCCAGTTTCACGTTTTCAATATCATGCCCCGGAATGCCTGAGATAGAACTCGGGAACGGATTATGGAAAAACGTCACCGCCGGTCCGCGCAGGTCATAGTTGATGTCCGGACGACCGAAAGGCACTTCCACATACACATCCTTAATCGTTACATTCCGCAAATAACCCGGTTGCTCACCCGAACGGTGACCCAAACGAATAAAAATGGCATTTCCCGTATTGACCGCATGCACATTAGACACCTGCACGTTTTCAATCTCCGCCCCGTCGACCGACTCGATGGCTATGGCCGAACGGAAAGTATCTTTAATCCGAATATTGTCAATCGTCACATTCTTGAATCCACCCAACGATTCCGTACCAAACTTAATGGCACTGGCACTGCTGATGATGTGGCAGTTGGAGATGGATACCCGGTCGTTCCATGCTCCCCGGTTGTGCGACTTCAGGCAAATACCATCGTCTGCCGAGTTGATGAAACAGTTGGAGATACGTACATCCTTACAATCGCTGATGTCAATCCCGTCATTGTTCCAGTACGCCCTGTTTTCCACATGCAGACTATCAATCGTCAGGTCGGTACACAGAGAAAAAGAAAGTCCCCATGCCGCCCCACTCCGGAAATTAGTCTTCCGAAGCTCCACCTTCCGGCAATTACGCATAAAAAGCAACTTGGGCCGTGTGTTCGGCCGCTTGCGATACGTATTATAGTGCTTGTCCACCAATTCTCCCGTATGATGCAGGCTATCAATCGTCAGCGCCAGTTCCCTGCCCTGTCCGTCTATACACCCTTCTCCCGTAATGCCGATATTCTCTGCCCCTTCCGCATAAATCAGCGCCTGGTCAAAATGGTCATTGTTGACTTTCAGTTCCTTTTCGGTACTGAAGCCCGGATAATCATAAGGACTCGTACTTCCTAACAGCACCGCTTCCTTTTCCAGGTAAAGTGTCACATTCGATTTCAGTTGCAGGCTGCCGGTCAAGTAGCGTCCGGCAGGGAAGTACAACTGTCCGCCCCCTTTTGCATGAAGTGCATCAATGGCCGATTGCAAAGACTTTGTATTCAATGTTTTTCCGTCACCGACAGCTCCCTGCTGAAGTGCATTGTAATCTGTGGCAGCTATCGAACCTGCGCATAAAAACAAGCCACATAAAATGAAGATAAATCGTTTTTTCATGGTATATTTAGTTATCTTTGATTACTTCAAACATTAGTAATCACATATATACTATTATGTTTTATCAAGTCCTTATACTTTATAAAAATAACTTATAATCAATCTGTTATTTTCAACTTATTTGAAACAAATAATTTATATTCATCTGAATAATTATCTTTCTTGTAAATTATAACATCTGGCATCATATTACCTATAGAAATTTTAGGAAGCCGTAAACATTCAGAGTTACGTTTATAATGAATCCATTCATTTATCAAATATAAACTTTCTTCTGGCAGTTTTTTATTAATGACATTCAACAATTCTCCTTCAGCAACAAAATATGATGTTAACATCTTCTCTACAAGTAAAACATCTTTATGCGTTGCCTTTTTATTAATAATCGTTCCTACCCATATTTCATTAATACTTGAAAAATCATTTATATGATGATTCTTATCCTTTAATCTATCCGACAACAAAAATCTTTCCGCTTTACCAATATAATAATGAATCTTTTTCTTTGAATATTTCTTTTTGCCACCTATCAAATATAAATTGAAAGTATTTTTTTGAGAAATCTCCCACATTCTAAGTTGCTCAAATAAAAATGGACCATACCATCTAAGTATAAAAACTTTTTCCATATAATGAAGCTATACGATATTCAATCATTATTAATCATTATCCTTATGGAATATACCTAATTGCCCCTCTACTTCCAAAAGGATAGTCACTTACATCTTTATTCAAATAAGGTGAATCTGCTATTAAAGTACCATGAAAACAACAGCGTTCTTTACTAAAACGGACTTTTTTCTCTTCATCATAAAAAGTCCAATCATAACTATCAACCTTAATTACCGACCGTACAATTCCATGATATACCCCTAACACATAATCTATTTCAGCTGCACGAGATTTTGCTATTGCCCAATATTGACGAGTTTTCTCATAAATATTTATTCGTTGATAAACACCTTGAGCTTTTGCATCATCAAAACTTCTATTCAAACTTACCAACAACAAATGTTCATTGTTATTTATCTTAATTCGTTCACAATCATAGATTGCATTAATCTCATCAACGGTTTTAATACCTTCATCCCACTGATGATGTCCACTTACAATATTGGTTAGTATTTGTTCCGTATTAAATTTGGGATATGTAAGAAAATCTATAAGAACAGATTCTATTTGAAAAGCTTCCTTTTCAGAAAGTTTATGACGAAGTATATAATGCTCTACTTGTAATCCCAAAGAAATAATCTCTCGAATTAAATTTAATTTTAAGGATACTTCATCCCCCTGTAGGGCTGCCTCACAATGCTGGAAAACACGATTTCCACATCCTTTTCCAATATAGAAGATTTTACCATCTCGAGGGTCTACTAACGAATATACATAGGAACCGAGTTCTTCAATCGATTTATTGCTAAATTTATTCATACCTCTATTATAAAAATACACTGTTTCAAAATTACGGAAAAAACTTCTGTTTCCCAAGTTCTTCTATAGCCCCTAAAAATGATTCAATAACTTCAAAGCCCCCATTCCTGCCACATGCAGAAATGAGGGCTTTTTTTTAGAGCGTATTGTTTTCAACTCCAAACATCGTATCGAGCAATGCCCGTCCTGCCGAAGTTTTGAAAATCTTTTCTCTCACCTTGCAAATGGCATCGACCGGCAGATTATCTTCGTAAATGTTGACCAAGAAATCAGCTTCCACCAGAATCTGATAGTCTATTTCTATAATGGAGTCATACGTATGATGATGCCCTACCAGCCAACATATCCGTTCTATTTGTGCTTCAAAAAATGTCCCCATATCCGTCAGCAGTTTCCGGGCTTCATCCGGACCTTCCAGCTCCTGATGCTTTCCATCGCAGACTCCGTATTTCTGCTCACAAATCCGGATACCAATGTCATGCACAATGGCTGCCGCCTCCAAAATCAGTTGAGTAGCCTCATCCACATGCTCTGCCAAACCAATCATACGAGCAAAATAATGTACTTTTATCAAATGTTGTATACGCTTCGGGTCACCTGCATTATAGGCTACCATTCTGCCTGCCAGTTCATGAAGCTGCCGTTCCGCAGCCCCGATAAATTCAGTTGTTTTCATATTATTTTCGTATTGTTACACATTTATTCTTGTACTTCATAATAAGGATATACAGGACCGAATCCTCTTCCAAACTTAAAGCGGGCTCCTAACTCAATGGACTGCTGAATAAACCTTTCCGCTTCAGCAACAGCAAACTCAATCCCATAACCTTTACTTAAAAAAGTCGCTATTGCAGAAGCAAAACTATCTCCCGTTCCATTTACATTTCGGGTTCGAATTCCTTCCTTCTTGTAAACCTTCATCACCTTTTCCACCGGATTATAATAATAATCGATAAAGAAATCACGGTTCTCCACCGACTTTATAACTACACTATTTCCCCAACGGCTCAAATCCTTCAAACATTCCTCTATATTACCCTCATTCAACTCCTTTCCACACAACCACTCAGCCTCTTTCTTATTCGGAGTTAGGATAGAAGCACGAGGAAATAGGTAATCTTTATAAGCTTGCACCGCATCTTCTTCCAACAATTTATCACCCGAAGAAGTAACCATGACCGGATCAACGACAACTGGAATCGAGCTATATTCATCTAATATGCCTGCAACAAGCCGAATGATATTTTTAGAATACAACATACCGGTTTTTATGCAATCTGCCCCCACATCTCCAAGGAAAGAACGAATTTGTCCTGCAATCATATCTGCCGGTATCAAGTGTACTCCTTTTACATGAGTTGTGTCCTCATCTACAATACATGTCACTGCTCCTGCCGCATACCCTCCACAAGCCACGATGGCTTTCATATCGGCCTGAATCCCCGCTGTTCCTAAAGGTTCACTACCCGCAACAACGAAAACTTTATAAAGCTTATCTGCTATTTTCATAATATTCATCCAGCACTTTCTTCAAACTCCCTACAAATATATCCACTTCTTTCGTTGAAAGTATCAACGGAGGAAGTATTCTTAATGTATACTGTCCGGAATAGCCGGTAAAAATCCTTTCCTCAAACAGCAGGGGTTCGCGTACCTCCTTCACAGGTACGGTCAGTTCCACCCCCACCATCAGTCCACGTCCCCGGATTTCTTTTATAAGCGGAGAATGCAATTCTTGTAACCGCTGCATCAGATACGTTCCCGTATGAAGGGCATTCTCCATCAGTTTCTCCTCACGGATAATTTTCAGCACAGCCAAAGCTGCGGCGCATCCCAAATGATTACCACCGAACGTCGTACCGAGCATTCCTTTTCGAGCGGCAAACATCGGACTAATCAAGACTCCCGAAAAAGGAAATCCGTTGGCTATACCCTTGGCCACAGTGATAAGGTCCGGCTTGATGCCAGCCCACTGGTGAGCAAAAAACTTCCCCGTACGACCATAGCCCGACTGTATTTCATCAAGAATCAATACCACCCCATAACGTATCGTCAGTTCCCTCAATTGCCGCAGAAAGTCCTCATCAGGAACCTGGATTCCCCCAACTCCTGAAATTCCTTCCAAAATTACGGCACACACATCTCCCTTAGCCAACTCCGTTTCCACCTCCTTTATATCCAAGGCTGCAAAATACACGTTATGATTCGTATTAATCGGTGCATGAAGGGCAGGATTGTCCGTCACTTCCACAGCCGCCGACGTACGCCCATGAAAAGAGTTTCTGAAAGCCACTACCCGTTTTTTCCCCGTATGAAACGAAGCCAGTTTCAGGGCATTTTCGTTGGCTTCTGCTCCCGAGTTGACAAAGAACGCCCGATAATCAGGATACCCCGACAGCTCACCCAGCTCATTAGCCAGTCTTTCCTGCAACTTATTTATGACAGAATTCGAATAAAACACCAGCTGTTGCAGCTGCTCACTCATGCACTTCACCAGATACGGATGCGAATGTCCCACCGAAATCACGGCATGTCCGCCATACAAATCAAGATAGGCCTGCCCCTTCTCGTCATATACCTCACAACCTTTTCCCCTTACGATATTCACGGGAAAAACCGAATACACATCAAACAGTTCCATCATCTTTTACATTTTACGATATAGCCTGCGGCAAGATCATTCCATCCTGCCGTATTTCATTTCATCTCCATTTTTGTCATATTGCTTACGCTTGCCGGTGGGAGGGCTTAATAAAGTAATCCGTACCACCTCCGTACGATGAAGGCTTCTCTGCACCGCCTCATCAAACGCATCCATATGCTTGGGCAGAAAACGCTGACTGATGACCCGAAGCGCCTCTATTTTCTCTTCCGTATCCGTCACCCGTTCCGCCTTGCCAAAAGCGATGGTCGAACGATATTGAAGTGTAAACGTGCCGTCCTTCGGTCCCACAGTAGGCTGGCACTTCGTGACCGCCGAAAGACATACTTCCGGATGTACGGCAATGGCATCCAGTTTATCCCCTTCAGGAGCACAATGAAAATACCACACGTCCTCACTTGTACAAGCCAGTGAAAGCGGCACCCCGTATGCACTTCCGTCGGCCCGGGTAAAGCTGACCGTGATATAGGGAGCCCTGCGCATAACCTCCAAAGCCCACTGACTATCCATTTCTCTACTTGCTTTTCTCATCTGTAATTCCTTATCTTTTTATTAATTCCTGCTTCACAAAAATACATCCGGATTATCAATACAAGTGTAAGATATATGACACTCCCTTTCAATTAACATTTTCATACCTCCAGATTAATCGGCCTGTCCTATTGACAATACTAAACTAAAAGTCTATTTTTGTGGTAAAAAAAGCATAAACACAGATGATGAAAAGCCTGATATTTAATGACTGTTACAAAGAAAAGCTGTTTTCCATCCCTCTTTTCAGCGAACTACCGGACTATCTGAAAAGTGAGATTCTAAAAAGACTCGACTTCCGTCTTCAGGAAATCAACGAAAATACGGTTATTCTGGAACAAGGAGATATATGCTGTAATCTGTATGTATTGCTGGAAGGAACTTTGGAAGTGAACATCATCGATGCCAACGGCAATGAAGTCTTAATCGAACACATTGAATCACCCAGGGCTTTCGCTACCCCTCACCTGTTCAAAAAAGACAACCGTTTCCCCGCCACATTCCGTACACTGGAAAAGTCTGTCCTCCTGACTGCCACCAAGGACTCCACCTTCCATCTTATCAGCAAATATCCGGATATGCTGAAAAGTTTTCTCTGCGTATCAGGCAACTGCAACGTGTGTACCACCATGCGACTGGACGTGCTGTCACGAAAAACCATTCGCGAAAGAATCCTAGTCTATTTACTGAAACGGCTGAAAAAAGACACTTCTACCGTGAAACTGACACATACCCTTACGCAACTGGCCGAATACATTAACGTGACACGTCCGGCCCTGTCTACCGAATTCAACAAGATGGAAAAAGAAGGCATCCTCAAAAGGAAAGAAGGCAATTACATTGAACTGAACTGGAAAGCCATAAAGGGTGTTTTGTAAAAACAAACCGACCCATAAGATTATATCTTACAGGTCGGCCACCATCATTTATACAACATGTACGCCACTGCTTATATTTTCTCGGCAATACGTTTTACCACACCAGGACCTTCATAGATGAAAGCGGAATACACCTGTACGAGGTGAGCTCCCGCATTCCGCATTGCCTTTGCCTCAAACGGTGTCATCACACCTCCCGCACCAATCAGCAACATGTCCTTGGGAGCATGTGCCGACAAATACTTCATCACCTCCAAAGACTTGTGAATGACCGGAAGTCCGCTGATGCCTCCGGCTCCTACCCGTTCCACTTCAGCCTGTGCGAAATGAATCAGAAGCGAACGGTCTTGTGTAGGTCCCGTAGCAATGAAACCGTCAATATGATGCACCTTTGCAAATTCAATCACCGCATCCAGTTTCTCCACCGGCACATCGGCAGGCAACTTCAGGAAGACCGGTCTGTGGAAACGCTGTTTGTAGCTCTCGAGTGCAGTCAGCACATCAGTCAGAATCTCAGGCGTCATACTGCCCCAGTTTATCGTATAATAATCCGCATAGGCACTGAAAGTCTCGTACAAATCTGTAATGTCTGTCACGGCCCGCTCCGCATCGGTCGGAGTATTGGTATTGATATTCACTCCCAGAATGTATTTTCCTTCCCGTTTCCGTTGCAGATTTTTCAGGACAACCTCTTTTCCGGGATTATTGAAGCCCGTACGTGAAACCAGCGCATGATCCTCCGGCAAACGGAAGATTCGGGGGAAAGGATTTCCTGCTACCTTTTCCGGAGTAACGGTTCCCACTTCCAGAAAACCAAAACCCAAATCACTCAGTTCGTCAAAGCAATTCGCCTCTTTGTCGAATCCGGCCGACAGTCCCACCCGATTGGCAAAAGTCAGGTTCCGCCATTGAAACGGAGTTGCCTTCGGACGATAAAATGCACGAAGAAGACATTTCACCGGTGGAAAATGACGATAAACATGAAGTAAAGCAACTATCTGACCGTGAATTTTCTCGGCATCCATACGGAACAACCAGGGACGAAGAATAGATTTGTACATAATCATAATGTTTTTAGTTTCGTGACACAAAAGTACGATATCTATCTGGATTTTTGTCATAAAAAAAAGTTATCCCCTATTACCTGAAAAAACGTAAGTTCGTTTAAGACAAAACGCAAGTGCGTTTTACTTCAAACGTACTTGCGTTTCATCTGAAATGTCCTTGCGTTTTAGTTCAAACGCAAAGGCGTTTTTTGCCAAATTTTAATCTACTAAAAATCAAATATTTACAAATTTCACAATTTACATATTTCCCATCGTATTGACCACCTCCACCCGGCTTAGCGTATGGTTTACCCGCTCCACATGAATCTGGGTGGCAATGCGTTCGCGCAGGGCTTCCACGTGACTGATGATGCCTACTTTCTTGCCTCCTATCTGGTGTAACTTCTCAAGGGCTTCCATCACCGTATTCAGGTAGTCACTGTCCAGCGTACCGAAACCTTCGTCGATAAACAGCACATCCACCGAAAGACTTTTCCGGTTGAGTGAAGACAATCCCAATGCCAAGGCCAGTGACACCAGGAAGCTCTCTCCACCTGAAATGGTGGATGTGGGACGTTTCACCCCGCCCTGGTATTCATCGCGCAACAGAATGGTAAGTCCACCCGGCGGACACTCCATACGGTAACGGTCAGTCAGCCGGCTCAGGTAATGATTGGCACCGGCCAGCAACTGGCGAAGCACGTAGCTTTGGGCAATGTTACGGAACTTCTTGCCGTCGGCACTGCCGAACAAGGCAGCCACTCCAGCCCAGTTGTCCACTTCCTTTTGCTTCACTTCTATCTGTTCCTTCACTTTCCGGATACGCTGTAGACACTCTTCGTGATGTGCCAGCATCTGTGCGATGGCTCCCAAACGAGCCAACTTCCCGGTCTGCTGTTCTTCCAGTCGGGAAATGGTTTCCTCTACGGCTGCCAGGGTCATCCCTTCGGTTTCCGACGGACGCTGTGCCTGATGCTGTGTCAGTTCCCGACCGACCCGTTCCATTTCTGCCCGCCGGCTCGTCAGGTCGTTGTCCAACTTCTGCAAAGTACGGCGTGCTATATTCACTTTTTCAACTTCCAGTCCGGCCAGTTTCCCCAAATACTCACGGGAAATCTCGGGATGACCGACAAGAAAAGCTTCCACTCCGGCGCTTTTTTCCTCCCTCAACTTTTGCGATGTCTTTATGGCATGGCAGACAGAAAGCACGGAAGTGTTCAGCGCGTTCCATTGTCCCGGAAGTCCTTCCGGACACGGCCCGTCGGGTATTGTCTCTGCCGTCTCCTGCTCCCAGTCCGGAAGTTCCGACAAGATGGACTGACGGACAGACTGCACCTGCTCCACCTGAGAAGCCAGCGACTCTACCCTGTGTGAGAGTTGCTCTCTCCTCGTCTGCTGTTCCACATACCGATTGGTTTCTTTCTTCAAGGCGGTAATGAAGTTTTCCCGGTCGGTCTTCCAAGCTTCCTGCCAAGGCGTAAAGACAATCAAGGTCTCCCCTTTCTCCATACACTGGGAGACGGTCAGTGCCTCACGCGAAAGCGCCTCTTCCAGCATACGCAGTTCGGTTTCCAAACGGGACACGGCTTTATCGGTTTCCTCTACCTTCCGGTGCCATTGCTCGCAGGCAGTGGTCCGTTCCTCCCGTTCCTTCGTCAGACGGTTCAGGCGTTGCTGTCCTTCCTCGGCCTGTTTCCACAGCGCTTCCAGCCGGTCGCATACTTCCTGCTGCGCCGACAAGGCTTGTTCTACCTGAGATCCGACCTCGTCCGCTTCTTTCACGGTGGCATAAAGCGGCATATCTATCACGGCCTTTTCCGCCAGAGAATAAGCATCTTTTGCAATAGTCTCCTTCTTCGCCTCCATTTCTTCCAGCCGCATCAGGGAGCGAACCTCCGCTTCCGCCTGTGCCAGTGCGGTCAAGACTTCCTCCGCCCGACGTGCCTTTTCTTCCAGCAACGCACGGACCGGTTCCAGCAATGACACAAAATGAGCTTCGCTCTTCAAGTCATCACCCACCTCCTTGCCGCAGACCGGACACACATCGCCTTTTGACAGACGTGTGCGAGCTTCGCGTGCCCAGTCCTCACACGACATCCGCTGCTTGTCGTACACCTGCTGCACTTCTTCCTTTTCCTTACGGCACACCTCAGACTGCGCTTTCAGTTGCGCTACCGTCTGTTGCTGTTTCCGGCAATCGTCCTGCAAGGTTTTCCGGTTCTTCTGCACATCCAGCCAGGCTTGTTCCTTTTCTGCACGGACAGAAAGTGCCTCCCGCAACTTCTGCCATCCGTCCAGCTGAGCGTCTGCTTCCTGCTTCTTCTGCCGAAGTTCCTCCACTTGCAAATCCTCTAACTGCGTGCGGCACACTGCCACCTCCTGCTGTTTTTCTTCTGCTACCTTTCGGGCCTGTTCATACGATGCCGTAGCTCCCTGGCGGACTTCCAGCGTTTTTTGATGGATTTCCGCCTTGTGCGCTTTTTCTTTCCGGTAATCTTCCGACTGCTGGAACGCGCGCTGAATCTGGTCAGACAAAGCCGAAAGCGATTGCAACGATTCGTACACCGGCACCTTTTCCTGCACACCGGAAAGATACGTCTCGCACGCCTCCCACTGTTCCCGGCACTGCACCTGCATACGCTCCAGTTGCCCCAAGCCGACACTCAACGAACGGTACTTCTCTTTCAGTTGTTCCAGTTCTTCTTCCGACGTACGGATACGCTGCCGCAAGGCCACCTGTTCCGTCCACTGGAAACGCACATCAGCCGTACGGTCCCAGTCATCCAGCAACGATTTGTTGCGCTTGTAATCTTCCGATTCCACCCGTTCCGTCAGTGACTGAAGCGCCTTTCCGGTCTCCTCCAGATCATGTGCCAACTTCTGCTCGTCGGTCAACCATTTCCGAAGGTCCTGCTCCTGCTTCAACTGTGTGCGGAGCGTAGCAGTTTCTTCTGTCACCTGGCGCTGTTCCGTCTGGAGCGCAGCCAATTCCTCGTCAGTCAACAACACAATACCGCCCGTCTGCGCCTTCAGCTCCTGCAACTCCGCCTCCTTTTCGGTCTTCATCACGTAGATTTCCCGACTGATGCGCGAATAGATTTCCGTGCCCGTCAGTTTCTCCAGGATATTTGATTTTTCCTCCTCCTTGCTTTTCAGAAACTTGGTAAACTCTCCCTGTGCCAGCAGCGTAGTCCGGCAGAACTGCTCAAAGGTGAGACCGATACGCCGCTCTATCTCCGTACGTGTTTCGGTCGACTTATTCGTGAGCGGAGTACCGTCCTGCAAAGAAAGTGTCCAGACCACTTTCTGGATTTTCCCTCCGGCCTTGTTGCGTGCTCTTGCCACGCTCCACACGGCCCGCAAGACATCTCCTGCCGCATCCGTAAACCACAGTTCCACTTGTGCCGACACACTGTCACGCCGCATCAGCATGCGTGAATCGTCAATGCTCACCTCACCCGTACCGGAAAAGCTGTCGCTCTCGTCCAGATAGCGTTCATTGGCCGCCTGCTTCAAGCGCGGAGTGGTGTTATAGAGTGCCAGACACACCGCATCCAGCAGCGTCGACTTGCCGGCTCCCGTCGGTCCGCAAATCAGGAAGATGGAATCCTCGCCCAGCGGTCCGTGCTCAAAATCAATGCACGCCTTCTCGATGGAGGCTATATTTTCAATAATCAGTTTCTGTAATTTCATGTACTATTCCTCCTCTTGACTTCGTACCCGTTTCACGGCTTCCTCCAGCATGTCGAGCATTTCCGAAGCGATGTCCCGCTGAAACTTGTCCTGATAATAGATGGCTGCTACCTGCGACGGAGAAAAAGTCTGCAAACGGTCTACGTCCAGCTCTGTAATCTCCTTCTGCGTTTCCACTACTTCACATTCCCATTTGTAACGGCAGAAACGGCACTGCTTGCCACGGGTCAGTTCGTAGGCCCGCTCCATGCAATAGGCCGGAGGTACATCCTGAATACGGACGTGCAACTGCACATACATCTTTTCCTCATCGGGGATGGCCTGCAACACCTCCAATGCCTCTTCCAGCAGCACGGCCTGCGAAGGCAGCACTTTTAAGGGCCACACATTCCGCACCGGCAAGGTACGCACTTCGGGCATAGCACCGTGTGCAGCCAGTTCTACCAGACTGACGGAATGCCCGTAACTCTCGTCAAAGCTGACCGGAAGCGGGGAGCCGCAATAACGGGCCCGTCCGCCGGACAGGGTTTGCGGAAAATGGATGTGTCCTAAGGCCAGGTAATCGTATCCCTCACCCATCAGACGGATATCCGTGTATTCCATGCCGCCGCGTCCGTCGTCCTGTCCGGTAATGTCACTTCCCGTCAGGGCCAGGTGTGCCATCAGCACCACCGGAAGATTCCCCTGGTTTCGTTCCTCCACACGGTTCAGTAAAGTTTGGATAAAATGATGTTGCCGCTCTTCACGTGGAACTTCTTCATCGAGCGCCGGAAAGTTTTGCGGATACACATGAGACAGGGCTATCACATAGCCTTTCAATTCGCCGCAACCGTTCTTCACTTCCACGATATGACGTTCCAGGTCTACCTGGCCGGCTTCATCCCTTCGGATAGAACCCACCACAGTGACTCCGGCATACTTCCACAGATTCCGGTTGATTTCCAGCTTGGAACTGCTGTCGTGATTACCTGCCGTGATAATAATCTGCATGGAAGGGCAGGTTTCATGAAATTCCACCAGCGCATCCGTGTACAACCGCTGGGCGGCTGCCGAAGGACTGCAATAATGAAACACGTCGCCCGACACGATCAACGCGTCGGGCTGTTCTGCGGCTACCCAGTGGCACAACTGCCGCAGAAAGTCTTGCTGTTCCTCGCTGCGGTCGTATTCAAACAGTTGCTGCCCCAGGTGCCAGTCACTAGTATGTAATATTTTCATCCGTTTTACAAGGTTTTAGGAGGATAAAGGGTGTTCCACCAAGTCGGGTCATCTTGTAGCCATTTGGCAAACCAGGCAAAGATAGTGTTCTGCCACTGGATGCGTTTCTGATAGTCCTTGATGTGATGGTCTTGTCCGTCTACCACTACCAGTGCCGTTTCACGTCCTAACAGTTTCAGGGCCGTAAACATCTGGATACTTTCGCCCACCGGCACATTGGTATCTACTGCTCCATGCAGGAAGAGCAGCGGAGTGTGTATCTTGTCGGCATTGAACAGCGGGCTGTGGTCGACAAAAAGTTCCGGATTCTTCCACGGATAACTGTTGGCTGCCGACACTTCACTGTAAGAATAGCCCCAATAGCCTTCGCCCCAGTAACTGGTGTGGTCGCTGATACCGGCATGGGAAATAGCAGCCGCAAACAAGTCGGTCTTTGTCTGGAGGTACTGCGTCATGAAGCCACCGTATGAAGCACCGATGCAACCGATTTTCTTACCGTTGACAAAGGAATGAGCTTCCACAAACTTACGTGTTCCTTCGATGATGTCGTCGGCCACATAATCACCGAACGTATTCACATGGCGGGCAGAGAATTCCTGACCGAAACCGGTCGCTCCACTCGGTTCTACCACATATACCACATAACCTAATGCGGCATACGCATGATGCGGATAACGGCTGGCAAAATTACGGCTTGTGGGACTGCATCCACCGTAGTAGTTGACTATCATCGGGTATTTTTTGTTCGGGTCAAAATGAGGCGGCAGGTAGTAGCGTCCGCAAATGGTGTCACCACGGGAGTTGACAAAGTCCCACGCCTTGCATTCACCCAGCAGCACATCCTTCAATTCCCCATTCAAATCTTCTTCCAGCTTAGAGGCATTCTTCTTCAAATCAACCATATACAAGCGGTGAGAGTTGGACGCACTTTCTCCGTAGAACGACAACGAAGAAGCTTTCTCGGCTACAGAGAATCCCAATACCATTTCTTCGGGCACATTCACCTTCTCAATGTGTTTCTTTGCCGGATTCAGGCGGAACAACGCGATACAATCACGGTCTTCTGCGGTGAAGTACACACAATTGTCTACAGCCGACCATACCGTCTGCATCACGTTCGGATTGAATGTCCGGGTCAGCGGTTCAATCTGCTTGCTCTGCAAATCCATCAGGTAAAGCTGATTGTCAATCATGCTCGGGGTCTGTCCTTCCTTCACGTTCTTACCGATGCCCCCCAAACACTCCGGTGTACCGGCCAGCAATACCTGACGACCATCGGGAGAGAACTGCGCATTGGTCAGGAAACCGTCATCTTTCACCAGTTCTTCCACCTGCAAGGTCTGCACATCCATCTTGTACACGGAGAACAAGGTGGTCGGGCGTTTTCCCATACGGTGGTTGGAAGTCATCATCAGAATATAACGGCCGTCGGAAGAAATGTCCGTAGCCCATACATTCTTGTAACCGAAGGTCAAAGGCTGGCATACACCAGTCTTCACATCAAAACGGGCCAGATACGTACGGTTGCGCCATCCCGGCTGGCGGTCGTCCGGATCAATGAATTCATAGATTTCCTTCTTCTCTTCCGGCCCCTTCTGTACGAGGGTAAACAGCAGATAATCCTCCGTAGGTGCTATCTGGAAGCTGCCCTCCGGAAGATGGTTCACCCACACTTCCTCGTGTCCGGATACAGGGTCAACCGTCACCAATTCCCGTCCGGATACACCCTGACGTACATAGTAATATTTCACGGAACGCGGCATCCAGTGCAGGGTTTCTCCACGGGTTACCAATATTTTGCCAGTCTTCAGTTCCTTTACCTTGGTCTGCGAAGTCGTTTCCCCACCTTCTTTCGTGACAGTGTACGACGTAATCAGATATTTCCCATCGGCTGAAAGTTCAGTACCCGTAAAGCGGGTACCATGCAGTACATCGGCCAGTGTAAACAGACGTCCTTGTTCGGTACGCAAGGTAAACACCCCGTCCTGCTTAGCATCCAGGCTCACCTTCGGCACGTTTTTTTCGCCCGGCATAGAGAGGTACTTGATGACCACCTGATGCGTAGCCGGATTCAGCGACAACGAGGCATCCTCCACGCGCTTGCCATCCACATACACCTGATAGTGTTCAGCCCCTTCTACCTTCAGTGATACTTCCCCATAGTGTGTATTTTCCAATACAAAACCCATAAGGTGCAGGGCATAGCCTGCCGACGGAGACAGCTGACTTGCCTGCTTCACTTCTGCTCCTTCAAGCAAAAAAAATGACACCGGCGTATCCAGCAGTGACTCCGCTTTCCACGACTTGGAATTAACATCCACACTGTCAACCTGATAAGGTTGTACTAATGCATACGGTCCTGCGTATTTAAACGTAGTGACCTCTATATTCTCGGCATTCACCAGCATGGTTCCACATAGAGAACATGCTATAAAAAGTTCCTTTTTCATCTCTTTTTTATAGTTTATTGCCACAAACATAATCAAAAATCATCATTTTTTTGTTATGTTTGTAGAACAACTAACGAAACCGTTATGAAAAAAGAACTAAGTGTGTATGCCCTTTCTTTGCTGATGCTGGCAGGATGCAGTTCGGTACCGCTCACCGGACGTAAACAATTGTTGCTGGTTTCAGACCAGGAAGTGCTTTCTTCCAGCCTGACTCAGTATAAAGACTACATAAAAAGTGCCCAAAAGTCGACCAATGCCACCCAGACGGCCATGGTGGTACGAGTGGGAAAGAACATTGCCGCAGCTACAGAACGATACTTGCGCAGCAACGGACTTTCTGACGAAATCAAGGAGTTCGCCTGGGAATTCAATCTGGTAAAGAGTGACGAAATCAACGCGTTCTGTATGCCGGGCGGAAAGATTGTGGTGTACGAAGGACTGATGAAATTGGTATCGTCGGACGATGAACTGGCCGTGGTACTGGGGCATGAAGTAGCACATGCAGTAGCCAAGCACAGCAACGAGCGTATCAGCCAGCAGATGCTTACACAGTATGGTGCACAAATATTAGGACAGACTCTCTCACAAAAGAGTGAGATGGTACAGGCCATCGCGGGTACGGTATACGGTGTGGGAGCACAATACGGAGTAACCCTTCCTTTCTCGCGTAAACACGAAACGGAAGCAGATTACATGGGACTGATTCTGATGACCATGGCGGGCTATAACCCCGACAAGGCCGTGACTTTCTGGCAAAAGATGTCGGCCAGTTCTGGTGGAAAGGTGCCTGAATTCATGAGCACACACCCCAGTGATGCACGCCGTATCAGTGACATCCAGAAAGAACTTCCGGCCATTAAAGCTAAATACCGCAAATAAAACTTTTATCAAGAAAACATCCATGAAGAAAGTCGCAATTTTACTTCTAATCGTGTCCTTACTGAGTAGCGGATGCGGAACGACGCAACCGGAACGTACCGGTGCCATTGTAGGTGGTGCCGCCATCGGCAATAGTGTGGGAGGTGCCATCGGCGGACTGGTAGGCGACTCCCGTCATGGCTGGAGAGGAAGTTACAGAGGTTCTGCCATTGGAAGCATTGTCGGCACACTGGCCGGAGCTGCCATTGGTGGTGCACTGACAGCCCCAAAATCGCGTGAAGAAAACAGGACAAACTATCCCGTGGAACAGGTGTACGCCGAGCCGGACTATACACAGTCTGCTCTCTCCTCTTTATACATTCGGAACATCCGTTTCATAGATAATGACCGCGACCATGTCATCAGCTCGGGAGAAAGCAGCAAAATCATCTTCGAAATCATGAATGAAGGAAATGAAATTGCCTACAACGTAATTCCCAGCGTGGCAGAAATCAGCGGAATGAAACATCTGCATATCTCCCCTTCCATTCTGGTGGAACAGATTCAGCCGGGAAACGGGGTGAAGTATACGGCTACCGTCACTGCCGGAAAACGTATCAAAACGGGTACAGCTACTTTCCGACTGGCTGTGACCGATACCCGTGGACAAATGTACGACCAGAAAGAATTTACGTTGAACACGGCACGTTGACGCGAGTCCGAATCGCTATATCAAAGTAGACAAATGGAAAAAGAACAATCGTTATGTAAAGAAAAAAAACGTGTGGAGCTGCACGAACCCAAACATTATAAAGTGATTCTCCACAACGACGACTTCACCACTATGGACTTCGTGGTGAAGGTACTTAAAATCGTGTTTTTCAAATCGCAGGAGGAAGCTGAGGCACTGATGCTGAAAGTACACCAGCAGCAATCGGCCACGGCAGGCGTTTATTCTTACGACGTAGCACAATCCAAAGCGCAGAAGGCCACTCAGATGGCACGTGAAGAAGGATTCCCTCTGCGACTGACCGTAGAACCCGAAGACAATTAAACTGTAAAGAATCAATGAGTCACATCGAAAAATCTGTATATGTAGACAAAGCGCTGTCATTTGCTCAAGGACTGGCGTTCCGTTATCGCCATGAATTCATTACTCCGGAGCATATTCTCAGCGCACTCTTTAACCAGGGCCCTTTTGTGGAGGCCGTAGAGGAATGTTTCTGCCACATCCCGGTGATGGAAGAGGAAGTAGACGAATACCTGGCACAGAAAATGGAACAGGTACCGGAAGATGCCAACTATGAACTGCAATTTTCCGTACAATCCAACCTGCTGTTTCAGAATGCGTATGCCTTCGTGGAATCATCTAATGCCGAAGTGCTGGACATTCCTCACGTAGTACAGGCCATGTTGTTGCTGCCGGAGTCTTGGGCTTGCTATTTTCTGAAGAAACACCTGAAAGAACGAATTCCGGATTTCATCAGTCAACTGGTGGTCATCTATGGAGACGACCTCAGCCTGGATGAGAATGATTCGGACGAGCCTCATGGTATTTCCAAGAATTTCATCACCTGCCTGAACGAGCAGTTGGAAAATCACAATCCGCTGATTGGACGGGAACTGGAACTGGAACGTACCATCGAAGTATTGTGTCGGAAAGACAAGAATAACCCGCTGCACATCGGCGAACCGGGAGTAGGAAAAACAGCCTTGGCTTACGGACTGGCAGCCCGCATAGAAGCCGGAAAGGTGCCCGAACGTCTGAAGGGAAGCCGTATCTACGAACTGGATTTGGGTAGTATGCTGGCCGGTACACAATATCGGGGCGACTTCGAACAACGGTTGAAGAGCGTAATGAAAAGTCTCAGTGCAGAGAAGAAAGCCATTCTCTATATTGACGAGATACACAATCTTATCGGAGCCGGACAAATCGGTGATGGTTCGATGGATGCCTCCAACATGCTGAAACCTTACCTGGAACAGGGAGACATCCGTTTCATCGGCTCTACCACCTACGAGGAATATAACCGTTATTTCTCACGAAGCAAAGGAATGGTACGCCGTTTCCAGCAAATCGACATTCAGGAGCCCAGCATCGATGAGGCTATCTGCATCATAGAAGGATTGAAGGAAAAATATGAGGAGTATCACCACGTAACCTATGAACCGGGAGTAATTGAGTATGCCGTAAAAGCCAGTGCCCGCTACATCAGCGACCGTTTCCTGCCCGACAAAGCCATCGACCTGATTGATGAGGCCGGTGCTTACCGCGAAATTCATCCGGCTGCAGACGGCACAAAGACAGTGAACAGAAAGCTGGTTACCGAAGTACTTTCACGTACCTGCAAGATTGATTCCAATGCACTCAAGGAGGAAAACAACGCTTCACTGGAGGCATTGTACGAACGCATATCCGGACAGATTTACGGACAAGACGAAGCCATTCGTCAGGTGGTGGAAGCGGTGCAAATGGCCAAAGCTGGATTGCTGGACGAGAACAAGCCGCTGGCCAGTCTGTTGTTTGTCGGTCCTACGGGAGTAGGAAAAACCGAGGTGGCCAAGGTGTTAGCTTCAGAATTAGGTATCTCACTGGTACGTTTCGACATGAGTGAATACATGGAAAAGCATACCATCGCCAAACTCATCGGTTCTCCGGCAGGTTACATCGGATACGAGGATGGTGGTTTGCTGACGGATGCCATCCGGAAAACGCCCAACTGTGTACTGCTACTGGATGAAATCGAAAAGGCTCATCCCGACATTTTCAACATCCTGCTGCAGGTAATGGACTATGCAGTGCTGACAGACAACAAAGGACGGAAATCGGACTGCCGCCACCTGATTCTTATCATGACTTCCAACGCCGGTGCTCAGTATGCGCATCAGGCTTCCATTGGTTTCAATAGTCAGGTGAGTACCGGACAGGCTATGCTCCGTCAGGTTAAGAAAACCTTCAAGCCGGAATTCCTCAACCGTTTGTCGGCTTCCGTCGTATTCCACGACATGAGTCGGGAAATGGCTACGCAAGTGCTCAACAAGAAGTTGCGCCAGCTGGATGAAAAGCTGGCTCGCCGTCACGTCTGCCTGAACCTGACACCCGAAGCACATGAATGGCTGCTGAAAGAGGGTTTCAAACCGGAATACGGAGCCCGCGAAATGGACCGTGCCATCGCCGCCCACCTGAAACCACTGCTCATGCGTGAAATTCTGTTTGGCTCACTGAAGCAGGGAGGTGACATCACGGTAACGGCCGAAAACAATCAACTGAGTATTCTCCAATAATTTCGATACCATGGTTTTCCAACTGACAAAAAGACTGGCTTTTCCGGACCCGCACTGGGGAGACCCTGACGGCCTGCTGGCCATTGGAGGCGACTTGTCCGTCGACCGGCTTATCCTGGCCTACTCCAACGGTATCTTTCCTTGGTATGCCTTCCGCGAGAAAGTCATCCAGTGGTGGTGCCCGTTGCAGCGTTTTGTCATCTTTCCGGAAGAGATTCACATCTCCCATTCCATGCGCACGCTGATGAACAAGGATAAATACAAAGTAACTTTCAACCATGCGTTTGAACAGGTGATACGGAACTGTTCCAAGCTCCGCATCGAACAGGAAGGAGCCTGGCTGGGAGAGGAAATGATTGAAGCTTATATCCGAATGTACGAACAGAACCTGGCCGCCAGCGTAGAAGTATGGGAAGGCGACAAATTGGTCGGAGGCCTGTATGGAGTAACTTTGGGTACATGCTTCTTCGGCGAAAGCATGTTCTCGCTTGTACCCAGCGCTTCCAAGCTTGCCCTGATACGACTGGCCCAACTGCTCCATGCGCACGGAGGTACCCTCATCGACTGCCAGTTTGAAACGCCTCACCTCAAGTCAATGGGTGGCCGGTTCATCAGTTACGAAGAATATATGGAATGCCTGAAAGCAGAATAAAGCCCATCAAAAAAGTCCGATTCCCTCTTTCAAGAGAACCGGACTTTTTTATGATATTACTGTAAGTATAGCCAATTAGTATGCACGGGCAAACAATACACGACGTGCAGAAGGTTTGCCAGTCAGCATATCTACACCCGGAGTCAGGCTTTCTTCATCTGCTTCGAAAGGCAGACAGCGGATAGTAGCTTTAGTTTCTTCCTTGATACGGTCTTCTGTTTCCGGAGTACCATCCCAGTGAGCCAGGATAAATCCACCCTTCTCAATCTGTTCCTTGAATTCTTCGTAAGTATCTACCTTATAGATATGTTCGTTACGATAATTCAATGCTTTCTGGTAGATGTTCTGCTGAATTTCTTCCAACAGGTTCTGTACGTATTCTTCGATACCGTCACAAGAACGAGTTTCTTTTTCCAGCGTATCACGACGCATGATTTCCATCGTGTTGTTTTCCAGGTCACGACCACCCATTACCAGACGTACAGGTACACCCTTCAATTCATAGTCTGCGAACTTGAATCCCGGACGCTTGTTATCAGCGTTATCGTATTTCACAGAGATACCCATGCTGCGAAGTTTGTTGACGATGCCTTCTACCTTGGCATCAATCTGTTTCAACTGTTCGTCGTTCTTATAGATAGGTACGATAACAACCTGAATCGGAGCCAAATGCGGCGGAAGAACCAGACCGTTGTCGTCAGAGTGAGTCATGATCAAGGCACCCATCAGACGAGTAGATACACCCCATGAAGTAGCCCATACATAATCCAGCTTATTGTTCTTGTCAACGAACTGTACGTTGAATGCCTTGGCAAAGTTCTGTCCCAAGAAGTGAGAGGTACCACATTGCAAAGCCTTACCATCCTGCATCAATCCTTCGATAGTATAAGTATCCAATGCTCCGGCGAAACGTTCGTTTGCAGATTTCACACCTTTGATAACCGGCACAGCCATGTATTTTTCAGCGAAATCACCATACACGTGCAACATCTTCTGTGCTTCTGCTTCAGCCTCTTCGCGAGTAGCATGAGCCGTATGACCTTCCTGCCACAAGAACTCAGCTGTACGCAGGAACAGACGAGTACGCATTTCCCAGCGCATTACGTTTGCCCACTGGTTGCACAAGATAGGCAGGTCACGGTATGAGTTAATCCAGTTTTTATAAGTACTCCAGATAATAGTTTCTGAAGTCGGACGAATAATCAGTTCTTCTTCCAGTTTGGCAGCCGGGTCTACAATCACACCCGAACCATCTTCTGCATTCTTCAAACGATAGTGAGTTACTACCGCACATTCCTTAGCGAAGCCTTCTACGTGTTCAGCTTCACGGCTCAAGTAAGATTTCGGAATCAACAACGGGAAATACGCATTCACATGTCCTGTAGCCTTGAACATATCGTCAAGGATACGCTGCATTTTTTCCCAGATGGCATATCCGTAAGGCTTGATTACCATACAGCCACGCACAGGAGACTGTTCAGCCAAATCGGCCTTTACCACCAAATCATTATACCATTGTGAATAGTTTTCACTTCTCTTGGTTAGGTCTTTTAATTCTTTTGCCATAACTTTATGTAGTTATTTTATTCTTTAATATCAATTGAGAGTGCAAAATTAGTAAAAAAGATTTGTTTGCTCTTGATTTTAAAGCAGGATTTATTCAAAACGGATGGATTTTGCAGGATGAATATGGCTTATCAAATAAGAAGGACCGACCAGCATCCCTACCGATACCAGCAAGGTACACACGTTCAACAATACAATCCAGCCCAAATGAAGCTCTACGGGCACTGCATTGACATAGTACGTAGCCGGATCTAACTTAATCGGTTCGAAAAAATACTGAATAAGACAACACGACAGTCCGATGACATTTCCCCAACACATTCCCCTTCCGATAAGGAAAACAGAAAATGACAGGAATATCTGACGAATGGAAGCGTTGTTGGCCCCCAACGCTTTCAACACCCCAATCATCTGCGTACGTTCGAGAATAATAATCAGTAATCCGGAAATCATGGTAAAGCCCGCCACTCCGGTCATCAGAATCAGAATGACCCATACATTAGTATCCAGCAAGTCGAGCCACGCAAAAATCTGAGGATAAAGTTCCTCTGAAGTACGGGAACAATAGATTGCCCCATAACGGTCTGTCTGTTCCTGAATATGACCACGAATATCGTCATTCACCGAGTCCAAGAAACGATAATCCGACACGGCCACTTCCACGCCTCCCACCTGATCCGGTTCCCAACCGTTCAGACGACGAACCATGTACATGTCAGTTATCAGGAAATAATCATCGAATGCAGAGAAATTGGTTTGGAATATCCCACTCACCGTCAACCGACGGGCACGCACATTGCCTTCTATATAATAAGTATAAAGCTTATCACCTACCTTCAATGAAAGTTTGTCGGCCATGGAGCGGGAAACCAGCACACGGTTGCTGGCTACGGAGTCCGTCAGTGCAGGAATCTCTCCTTCCTGCAAGTGTGCCTTCAGGTACGTCCAGTCGTATTCCTGCGCCACCCCCTTCACAATCATTCCCTGAAAGTTATCAGCGGTCATGATCATGCCCGGTTTCGTAGCGTAACGCTGCACGTGACTCACCTGGGGAATATTCCGTATCACCGACAACAAGCTGTCGTTTGCTACCACCGGATTCATCTGGTAAAGCTGAGCTCCTTCGATACTGGAAACCACAATATCAGAGCCCATGCCTATCACCTTGTCGCGCACCTGATGCTTGAAGCCGATGACCACCGCCACCGACACAATCATCACGGCCAGTCCGATAGCAATACCGGCCATCGCAATGCGTACGGCCGGTTTTGATACTTCTTTCTCTCCTTCCCTGCTACGGTAAATCCGTCGGGCAATAAAAAATTTCCAGTTGCTCATCATTCATCCACCCTTCCCGGATAGGCTTCGAGCGCCTTACGCAGAATGAACAAAGCCCGTACCAGGTCTTCTTTCTTCAATACATAAGCCACACGAACCTCGTTTTTACCGCCGCCCGGTGTAGTATAGAATCCGCTGGCAGGTGCCATCATGACGGTTTCTCCTTCATAATTGAAATCAGACAAACACCATGCGCAGAATTTCTCGCAATCATCCACCGGCAATTTAGCTACGGTATAGAAAGCTCCCATCGGTATCGGAGAATAGACACCCGGTATACGGTTCAATCCGTCAATCAAACATTTACGGCGTTCCACGTATTCATCATACGTTTCGCGAGCATATTCTTCCGGTTCATCGAGTGAAGCCTCAGCTGCAATCTGGCCAATCAACGGTGGACTCAAACGGGCCTGGCAGAATTTCATCACCGCCTTGCGCACTTCCGGATTCTTCGTAATCAGTGCACCGATACGAATTCCACATTCCGAATAACGTTTCGATACGGAGTCAATCAATACCACATTCTGTTCGATGCCTTCCAGATGACAGGCAGAAATATAAGGAGAACCTGTATAGATAAATTCACGATACACTTCATCGGAGAAGAGGAACAAGTCGTACTTCTTCACCAAATCCCGAATCTGATTCATCTCCCGGCGAGTGTACAGATACCCGGTCGGGTTATTCGGGTTACAAATCAAGATACCCTTGGTGCGTTCATTAATCAACTCCTCAAACTTCTCTACCTTCGGCAAAGAGAAACCTTCGTCGATGGTAGTCGTCACCGTACGGATAACCGCTCCTGCCGAAATCGCAAACGCCATGTAGTTGGCATACGCCGGTTCCGGCACGATAATCTCATCCCCCGGATTCAGACAGCTCATAAACGCAAACAGCACAGCTTCCGACCCTCCGGTAGTAATGATAATGTCATCGGCATCCAGGTGAATGTCGTACTTCTCATAATATCCCACCAGGCGCTCTCTATAACTTCTGTATCCCTGGCTGGGACTATATTCCAACACCTGGCGGTCAATATTTCGAATCGCATCGAGGGCCGCTCGTGGAGTAGGCAGGTCAGGCTGACCAATATTCAAGTGATATACATGAATTCCTCTCTCTTTCGCAGCTTCAGCCAAAGGCGCAAGCTTACGTATCGGCGACTCCGGCATTTCAGTTCCTCTGATGGATATTTTTGGCATATTTTATAGTTTAAAAAAGATTCTGAAATGCAAAGATAAAGCGATTGTCGAAATTAAACAACTTTGTGCTCAGAAAAATACGGCTACTCCTTTCTTTTGAGAAAAAGGCCCTCCAAGTAAAGTTTAACGCCTTTTCAGGCATTTTCCAAGTCTTCTACCCAAAAAATCCGTATGTTTGCTATCGATAACCAAACACTCAAGCATTATGAACCTTTACCTAATTATATTTACAGCCGGCACATACAAGGTAGAGCAAGTCTACGAAAAGCATAAAGACCTGTTCGTGGAACTGGAAAAACATTTCACCCTTCACCTTGTCAATTATACAGACTCTGAAAGCATTCCCAGCCATGAATACAAAATGGCATTCATAGCCAGCGGAGGCGTAGAGAATGCTGTAGTACGTTTTTTCAGCATCCTGCCCTATCCCATCACTCTGCTGACGGACGGCCTGAACAACTCACTGGCTGCCGCCCTTGAAATCTCGGCATGGATTCAGTCGAGAGACATGAAGGTAAAAATCATCCATGGATCAGTGCCCAATATGGTAAATCAGGTACTTTTACATCACCAGGCGTTTGCCGCCAAACGTTCCTTGAAAAAGAAACGCATCGGCGTAATCGGCACTCCAGCCTCCTGGCTGGTAGCCAGTCATGTGGATTACCTGTTAGCCGGACAGCGTTGGGGAGTGACTTACACGGACATCTCCATTGAAACCGTAGAAAAAGCTTTCCACGAGATTACGGAAGATGAAATAGGACCTGAAGCCTCTTTGTTTGCCAACCGTGCCAAAGGAATTCAGGAAGCAACCCCAGAAGAGCTGCTTCGGGCCATGCGATTATATAAGGCCATCCGGCGTGTATGCCAGGAAGAAAACTTGGACGCTCTTACCTTGTCCTGCTTCTCGCTGATCCAAAGTCTGAAAACCACAGGCTGCTTGGCCCTTTCTCTGCTAAATGACGAAGGAATACCTGCCGGATGCGAAGGTGACTTGCAGTCCATCATGACCTTACTGATGGTAAAAGAGCTCATCGGAAAGCCCGGCTTTATGGCAAATCCTTCATTTGTAGACCTTGCCCGTAACGAGGTACTGCTGGCACACTGCTCCATCCCTACTAAAATGGCCGAAGAGTTTATTATCCGAAACCATTTTGAAACAGAAAGCGGCATTGCCATCCAGGGCATTGTACACCCAGGCGAAGTTACCCTCTTCAAATGTGGCGGAGAATGCCTGGACGAATATTATCTGTCATCGGGACATCTTATTGAAAATACCAATATGGTAACCTGTTGCCGCACACAGCTAAAGGTACGCCTGGATAAGCCGGCAGACTATTTCCTGCACAATCCGCTAGGCAACCACCACATTCTGATTCAAGGGAATTACACCGACCTCATTCAGGAATTCATGCAACAAAACCGTTGCAAACCAAGAATTGACTGATTTTTCAAAACCATTTATTCTCTCATTCAATTTATAATCGTATCTTTGTGTGAAATATTACAAATTGAAAAGCAAGAAAAATTATGATGCATAATTGGTTTGAATGCAAAATCCGTTACGAGAAAATAGCCGAAAACGGAATGAACAAGAAAGTAACGGAACCCTATCTGGTGGACGCACTCAGTTTCACCGAAGCTGAATCGCGTATTATCGAAGAAATCACTCCGTTCATCAGCGGAGAATTCACTGTATCCGACATCAAACGCGCCAACTACAGCGAGCTCTTCCCCAGCGACGAGGAAGCTGCCGACCGCTGGTTCAAGTGCAAGCTCTACTTCATCACCCTCGACGAGAAAAGCGGTGCGGAAAAGAAAACAGCAGCCAACGTACTGGTACAGGCTGCCGACCTGCGCGATGCCGTGAAGAAACTGGACGAAGGCATGAAGGGTACAATGGCCGACTACGTCATCGCATCGGTTGCCGAAACTGCACTGATGGACGTATACCCCTACTCTGCAGAACCTGACGTAAAACCGGAATTCCCGGATGCAGACAAACGATAAACAAACACATATCACACCATGGATATTCAGTCTAATTTAAAAGAAATACGGGCACAACTTCCTCCCCAGGTCAGCCTGGTTGCTGTATCCAAATTTCACCCGAACGAAGCGATTCTGACTGCATACGAAACCGGACAGCGCATCTTCGGAGAAAGCAAGGAACAGGAACTGAGCAAGAAGCAGGCTTCCCTGCCCGCCGATATTCAGTGGCATTTCATCGGCCACCTGCAGACCAACAAAGTGAAGTACATCGCACCCTACATCGCCATGATTCATGCCGTAGACAGTTACAAGCTACTGGCTGAAATCGACAAACAGGCGGCTAAATGCAACCGGGTGATTCCTTGCCTGCTGGAAATCCATATCGCAGAAGAAGAAAGCAAATACGGATTTTCTTTTGAAGCTTGTCGCGAGATGTTGGAAACCACCCCGTGGAAAGAGCTGACACATGTATGCATCAGCGGAGTCATGGGAATGGCCACCAATACGGACGACGAATCACAAATCACCAATGAATTTGAAAGCCTTCACCGTTTCTTCACTGAACTGAAAGCTACCTATTTTAAAGATTGTGATACCTTCAAGGAAATTTCCATGGGCATGTCGCACGACTATCCGCTGGCAGTTCAGGCAGGAAGTACAATGGTACGTGTAGGCAGCAAGATTTTTGGAGATAGAGTATATTAAAAACGAGAAGAATATGGCACAACTAAAAACAACTTTTGCAGGATTAACTCTGAACAACCCGATTATTATCAGCAGTTCTGGACTGACTAACAGCCTGGCTAAAATTCAGAAACTGGAAGAAGCCGGAGCCGGTGCAGTAGTACTGAAATCAGTATTCGAAGAACAAATAAACATGCAGGCAGGAAGCATGCAGGGCTATGGCTCACCCGAAGCCGACGACTACCTGGGAGCATACGTACGCTCACATGCGCTGAACGAACATATCACCCTGATTGAAGACGTAAAGAAACACTGCAAGATTCCGGTAATCGCCAGCATCAACTGCTACAGTGACAGCGAATGGACAGATTTTGCCCGCCTGATGGAAGAAGCCGGAGCCGATGCTCTGGAACTGAATATTCTTTCTTTGCAGACCAGCAAGGATTACACACCGGGAAGCTTCGAACAGCGTCACATCGACATCCTGCGCCACATCAAGAAAGTAGTCCGCATCCCGGTGATTATGAAACTGGGCAGCAACCTGACTAATCCGGTTGCACTCGTCAACCAGTTGTATGCCAACGGCGCTGCTGCTGTGGTATTGTTCAACCGCTTCTACCAGCCGGACATCCAGATTGACAACCTGACTTTCACTACAGCCAATGTAATGAGTTCACCTTCTGAATTGTCTGACCGCATCCGCTGGACAGCCATTGCTTCGGCAGAAGTTCCTCAGCTGGATTATGCTGTTTCAGGCGGCGTACACAACGGAAAAGGCGTTATCAAGTCTCTGCTTTCAGGCGCTGCTGCCGTAGAAGTTTGCAGCGTTATCTACCAGCACGGCAACCAGATAATTGAAGAGATGAAGAAAGAACTGACCGAATGGATGGACGACAAAGGATATGATTCCATTACACAGTTCAAAGGAAAGATGAATGCCTCAGCCGCAGGCGACATCAACCCGTTCGAACGTACACAGTTCATGAAATATTACAGCAACCACGAAGAATAATTCCCTCAGCGGAAATGCACAAAAAAACGGATTCCCTGACGTTTCAGTCGGAGAATCCGTTTTTCTTTTATCCCTGTCTAAGACTTATCGCTTCAGCAAACCGATTTTCAGATTCAGTTTAAAATAGTACACTCCATTTTCACGTTCCAGATAACCATACTTGTCTTTTTCCGTAGAACCTTTCTCCAAGCGGCTGTTCTGGAAAAGGAAATCGGCAAATGTCTGGCGGAAAGCACGCTGATAGCACAACACTTCCCCGTCACCCGTCACGAAAAGGAACCCTGCAATGGCAGAGTCTGTTCCGTTGTACAATTTTGCCGGACGAAGTCCCATGGCCAATGCCAGCAGCAGCTCTTTCACCTTGTATTCATAGAAGCCATGCTTCGTAATCAGCTCGTCCTTTATCTTCAGCGGATTCAGCTTTTTGATTTCCTCCGTCAGTTCCGACACCTTCGTAATACCGTCCAGCCACATCAAGCGTGTCATTTCCGCCATCAGTCGTCCCATGTGCAAATCAATCATGGACAGGTTGCTGCGGAAAATCTTATCGGCCACATCACTGTACTTCAGCGTGCCTCCCAGACGCTCTATCATCAACATGCGGGATATGACATCATCCTCCTCACCTTCCGCATTGATTTTGTTGACGGTCGGGGTAGCAAACTTCACACCTGTCTGCTCAAACTTGAAATTGGCGGTTCTTCCCCCGTCAAGCAACGGAATCATCATTCCCAGACGGGAACGGACACAGAATCCGGTGAGCGAAGCATCTACCGAGTAAAAAGCCACGCTGAAATCCGTGCGGTCGTCCGTCTTAGCTTCCAAATCAAAAATGGCTACTTCATCCAGAAACTCCTCTACGCCATCGGGAGATGTGACATCATCCTCCCGGCTCTGACGAATCGCTGCATAGATAAGCTCTGCCACTGTAGCAAAGTCTTCACGAGGAATCCGCTTGTCTATATTCTCCCCTTTCAGGTGCACGGTATCTTTTTCCAAAATATACTGACGCGTACCGTCATGTTCTTCCCGCTGAACCATTGCCACCGGAAGACGGAGTGCTTCGTTTTTCCTCACATCAGGAGTACCGCTGTACACGTAACCGTCGGCCAGCAGCCGGAAAAACGCATACAGTTCTCCCCATTCTCTTTTCGTCGCTTCAAATGCCATAATCTGTCTATTTTTTAATTGCAAAGGTAGTAAAAGAAGCGTTAACAAAAACCTTTCTGGCAAATGCAAATTATAATAGATGTTATAAAACAGATTTTAAGCATCATTTTACTTGCAGAGAAACAGAAAATGCGTACCTTTGCAATGTGTTTTTCATAGTATTAGATTTAAGGTTAACAAAGGTTGGAGTTCAGCGGAACTCCTTTTTTTATGCCCTTATGCGAGATGCTGCTTTTTTCCTCTCTCCAAAGACTTGAAAACCCGCCAATCTAAATAGAAATAAGCAAAGATATTCTTTAGGTTTCGCGTACGTAAACCGTACGTTTCTCACGGCGGAAACATACGGTTTCCGTAAGGAAAACGTAAGGTTCCGGCAGGAGAAACATAGATACTGATAAAAGATTTGACCATAAATGTCCTGAGGATTTACAATTCACTCTACGCGTAGTGTTTTCTTTCTCATTTCCTCATAAAATTCATCTCAAAATACACTTGTAGAGATTTCCCGTTTAGGTTTCTCACATAAATCCACTGATAAACAGAGATATATGCACGCTATTTGCATACAGGGCTGTAGAGACCGATTTTTCGCAGACATGAGATTTTTCTTTCTATATTTGCAATACAGAAACTACTATCAAAAAAAGTAGACAAACACACTTTGCAAATAATAAGAAAACAAGTATCGTATGCACACAATTGGAAAAGCACTCCTGCTATTATGCAGCCTCACATCTGCCGGCGAAATAGCCGCACAGACCGTCAGTGGAAAATTAATCGACGAAAACAAACAACCCCTCCCCTACGCCAACGTGGTCCTTCTGTCACTCCCCGACTCGACCTTCGTCACGGGAACCGTTACGGCTGAAGACGGTACGTTCAGCCTGAATACCACCACACCGAATCAGCTTGTACGTATTTCTTCCATCGGATATAACACTATATACAAACCCGTCCAGCCTACCAACTTAGGGGTAATACAGCTGACATCAGACACACAACAGTTAGGGGAAGTAGTGGTTAAGGCTGATTTGCCCAAGATACGTGTAAAAGGGGATGCCATGGTGACTACCGTAGCAGGTAGTATCCTTGAAAACGCAGGGACAGGAAATGACCTGTTAAACAAAATACCCGGCGTATCGGCTAATGAAGGGGATATTAAAGTATTTGGTGCCGGAACTCCTGAAATATATATCAACGGCCGTAAAGTAAGGGATAAATCTGAACTCGACCAGCTTGCTTCCGACAACATCAAGAGCGTGGAAGTAGTGAACAATCCCGGCTCGCGCTATGATGCGACGGTCAATGCGGTTATCCGTATTCAAACCAAAAAGCCGCAAGGTGAAGGATTCGGTTTCAACAACCGTTTTTATACAGGCTACGGTTACGGATGGAATGTGCTGGACCAGTACAACTTCAACTACCGAAAAGGAGGATTTGACCTTTCGGGTATGCTGTATGGCAAGAAAGGATACACAGAAGACCGCAAGACCATCACACAGAAAACACTGTTGGATAAAACATGGATACAGGATTCATATCTCTGCACACAATATGACATGAAAGATGTTTCGGCCATGCTGTCGCTGAATTATCAGTTTAACGAGAATCACTCTCTGGGTGCACGCTATGATTATGACCGGACACCGGAACGTCATGAAACGGTAGATCCGATGAATACCCTGGTGTATCAGGATAATGCTCTTTATGAGGAGAGTCACACTACGGGCTGGAGAAATACACAGGAAACCAGACATACTCTCAATGCCTATTATAACGGACGTGTAGGAGACTGGACTATCGATTTCAATGCGGACGGTTTCTGGTCGGATACGAAGAATCCACAGGAGATGCAGGAGCAGTTCACTCCGGCGGGAGGTTCCTTAGAGAAACAGACTGTCACCACCAAGAATCTGACAGACAATACCCTTTATGCGACCAAGCTCGTATTCGGACATCCCTTATGGGGCGGTAATCTCTCCTTTGGCGGGGAATACACCTATACGGACCGGAATAATTCGTACATGAATGTGGAAGGAATCTTGGATGACAATAACAGCAACATCAAGGAAAACTCTACTTCGGCATTTTTGGAATATGCCCGCAGCTTCGGCAAGCTACAGGCACAATTAGGTGTGCGTTATGAGCATCTGTCTTCCGACTATTACGAGGATGGCAAGTATATGGACGAGCAAAGCAGGACATACGACAACGTATTCCCATCCGTATCCTTGAATCTTCCGATTGGTAAAGTACAGACACAATTGACCTACACCGGCAGTATCTACCGTCCTTCATACTGGATGCTGAGAAGTGACATCATGTACGGTAACCGATATACCTACGAAGGAGGTAACCCGCTGCTGAGACCGTCACTGATAAACCGTCTTACATTGAATGTGTCATACAAGTGGATATACCTCAATTCACGATACATACACGGAGAAGATGCCATTACACAGTTAAGCAGGGCATATTCGGAAGATGATCCGACCGTTTCGTTATATTCTTTCTACAACATGTATAACAGTGACAAGTTATATACCACTCTGACATTGTCTTCCACCATCGGATTATGGTCTCCCCAGTTCAATTTTCTTGTGCTCCAGCAATGGTATAAGGTGGAGACATCCAATGGAACAGAAAATTTCAATAATCCGATATTGAACTTTGCCTGGAACAACAATTTCAAGTTGCCTCTTGGTATCAGTCTCGATGTAGATTTAGGTTTTGACACTCCGGGTGACAACGAAAATACAAAGGTCGAAGAATGGTGCTGGTTTGCCAACATCAGTCTTTACAAGAGTTTCCTTAAAGACCGTCTTTCGGTTCAGCTGAAAGCCTATGATCTTTTCAACTCATATCAGGCAAAATCAACCATTTACAGTGGTAACCGTCTGATGACAGGAAAAATGGAAGCCCGCAGAAATATTGGCATCACTTTACGCTATAAGTTCAATGCTGCCAAGAGCAAGTACAAGGGAACAGGAGCAGGCGACAGCCAGAAGAACCGTATGTAAGTTTTATATCAGTTCCAGGAATGAATGTCATAAAAGGTACGACTGAAGAATATAATGTTTTATAACCTGAACGCCCTATTGAAAACCAATTTTTAAACAGAATACACAATGAAAAGACTGAAAGGATACCTACTGATTTTACTTTTGAATTTAATCTGCTTTACAAGCCTGTCGGCACAAACCGATGCCGAACGGAAGTTTCTGGCCTCCACCGACTCGCTGAACACACTGCTCTCTGACGCATATACCAGAAAGGACTATCCGACTGCCGAAGCCCTCTGTCAGAAGATTATCGACTTATACGACGCACACGCGACGCAACTGGCCGAAGGCTATGCTTACTTCAAATACTCCAGCTACTATAACATGGCCAGCGTCCAGGCAATACAAGGGAAAAAACAAGAAGCCGCCAACAGCCTGCTCAAAGCACTGGACAGCGGAATGATTGAAGTAAGCTACAACAAGATAACCAACGACGAAGACCTGAAAGGTATTCTGGACGCACCTGAACTACAACCCGCCCTGAAGCGTCTGAAAGAAACCACCGATTATCTCTATATCCTGCAGAATTCGCCGGAATACACCCGCACACAGTCAGTTGACAGCCTGCCCCAGATTGTCTATGCGCAGGCCGACGAACCCGGCCTGAAACGTGTCCGTGACTATTTCCAGCTGGACAGCGTAGCCGTAGCGGGCGACGAATTGGCTACCATCAAACGTATCCTGACTTATATTCACGACAAGATACGTCACGACGGGCAGAACGGCAATCCGAAGGGTGGAAATAACTCTATCAATTTTGCTGAAGCCTGCAAGGACGGCAGCCGTGGCTTGAACTGCCGCGGGTTGGCTACGGTATTGAACGAGTGCTACCTGTCGATGGGCATTCCGTCGCGCGTCATTACCTGTATGCCGAAGACGTATATCAACGACTGCCACGTCATCAACGCCGTCTATTCGTCCACTCTCGACAAATGGCTCTGGATAGACCCCACGAACAATGCTTGGGTGACAGACGAACAGGGCAATCTGCTGAGTGTGCAGGAAGTGCGTGCACGCCTCAGGAGCGGGCAACCAGTCCGGGTGAACGAAGAAGCCAACTGGAATAATGAAAAGAAGACCACAACGGAAGACTATCTGTACGAGTACATGGCAAAAAATCTGTTCTACCTGGAAAGCTGGACACGCTATGGGTTCAACACAGAAAGCGACCGGGAGAACCTTATCAACTACATCTTCCTGCAACCTACTGGCTGCGACAGCGAGGAACGGAACCCGAGAAACTATTCCGTCAACGACAACCGATACTTCTGGCAGGCTCCTCAGCAAGCGAAAACTGATTGATGAGAACAGTCATCTATTGCCTCATGCAAAGAAACACAATGCAGAAGGTAAGACTACAAATAATGTAGACCGTGAAACTGGTATAGCCATGTAAACTTGTACAATCATTATAGAAAATCACACTCTAATTACATTTTAAAGGACAACCTCGCAAGAAGTTGTCCTTTTTTGTTATTCTGAAAACTGCATGTGTAGAAAAACAGACTATTGAAGAAGTATTTCTTCAAATAAATGACATGAACTTATTAGCTTACAAAACATAAAAAATACAAATTGTAGAGATACATGAATCCGATGTTATATTTAAAAGGCAACAAATCAATCTCATACAGATTTTATCAGAAACAGGGCTGTAGAGACCGGTTTTTCGCAGGCATGAGATTTTTCTTTCTATATTTGCAATACAGAAACTACTATCAAAAAAAGTAGACAAACACACTTTGCAAATAATAAGAAAACAAGTATCGTATGCACACAATTGGAAAAGCACTCCTGCTATTATGCAGCCTCACATCTGCCGGTGAAATAGTCGCACAGACCGTCAGTGGAAAATTAATCGACGACAACAAACAACCTCTTCCTTACGCCAACGTAGTCCTTCTGGCACTCCCCGACTCAACCTTCGTTACAGGAACCATCACAGCCGAAGACGGCACGTTCAGTCTAAATACCACCACACCGAATCAGCTTGTACGTATTTCTTCCATCGGATACAACACTGTGTACAAACCCGTCCAACCTGCCAACTTAGGGGTAATACAGCTGACATCAGACACACAACAGTTAGGAGAAGTCGTGGTAAAGGCCGATTTGCCCAAGATGCAGCTCAAAGGTGATGCCATGATTACCACTGTTACGGGTAGTGTACTCGAAAAGGCTGGAACAGGTGAAGATTTATTGAACAAGATTCCGGGCGTATCTGCGGAAGATGAAGAAGTAAATGTATTTGGATCGGGCACTGCCGAGATTTACATCAACGGACGCAAGGTACGCGACAATTCAGAAATTGACCAGTTATCATCCGAACAAATCAAGCGCGTGGATGTTGTGAAGAATCCCGGAGCAAGATACGATGCTTCCGTGAAAGCTGTCATTCGCATCATCACAAAGAAAGCAGCAGGCGAAGGATTCGGATTCAATAACCGTTTCGTAACCCGACACCGAAGAACGTATGGCTGGACTACTTTCGACCAGTTTAATTTCAATTACCGGAAAGGAGGTTTCGACCTGTCGGGAACATTGTTCGGAGGCAGATTCCGCAACGGGAATAACCAGCAAATTGGCATGAAGACTTATCTCGACAAACTGTGGGAACAGAAAATGGATGCTTCTTACGGAAAGAACTCCAATAGTAATGTCCAAGGTGTCCTTTCACTAAACTACCAATTCAATGAGAAACACTCCATGGGTGTACGCTACGATATGGACAAATACTTCAACTCTTCAGACGACTGGCGTTACACAGCCAATATCTATGCTGACCAAGAACTGTACGAAAACAATGCAAGTACAATGATTGGTGAAGACCCTTCTACAAGACACAGCCTGAACTATTACTATAACGGACAGATAGGCGACTGGAACATTGATTTCAATACCGACGGTTTGTGGAACGTAAAAGAAGAAAGCCAGCACACAAGAGAAATCACCAATGGAGAAACGGAGAACAATGTCAATACCTTCAACAAAAACAACGGAACACTGTATGCCACAAAACTGATTGTGTCGTATCCTTTATGGAAAGGTAATCTGTCATTCGGCGGTGAGTATTCGCATACTAGCAGAACAAACCTCTATCGCAACCAAGAAGGCATCCTCGACAATGATGACAGTAAAATAAAAGAAGGTTCCACTGCGGCTTTCATGGACTACTCACACTCGTTCGGCAAGGTAGATGTGCAAGCCGGAGTGAGATACGAGAACGTGAAGTTCGACTACTATGAGCAAGGAAAACACATCGACGAACAAAGCCGCACGTTCAACAATGTATTTCCTTCTGTCAACATAAACTTTCCCATAGGAAAAACACAAATTCAGCTGAGCTATAGCGGTGGTATCACGCGTCCTTCATACGATATGTTGAGAGGAAACATATATTACGGCAACAGATATACCTACCAAACGGGAAATCCATTTCTCAAACCTATCATCAATCAGGACCTTATATTTTCCGCATCCTATAAATGGGTGAATTTCAGCTTTACTTATAACCGTACGAAAGACGATATTATTCAGGTTTGCGAACCTTATTCGGAAGCTGATCCTACCATATCCTTGCTAAAAACCGTCAATACGGAACCCTACAACAATATCATATCAGCTATCACCTTATCGCCTACTATCAGCTGGTGGAGTCCGCAGCTTACCGCACAGGTCTTTAAGCAGTGGCTTCATGCAGAAGGACCGGACGGCAAACTCACACTGAGTAAACCAAGGACAATCATTGTGTGGCGTAACAGTTTCACTCTTCCGGCAGGATTCCTATTTGATGTAGATGGCACTTATTACACCAAAGGACATTCACAGAACATGTACATGGGTATTAACTCTCTGGATGTGTCTATGGGGCTCTATAAGAGTTTCTTCAAAGAAAGATTGAGTTTCCAACTTCAAGTCACCAATCTGTTGGAAAAAGATGATGTGGATTGCACTATTTATAGCGGCATCAAAACCATGACAGATTATATCACCAATTTCAGAAGAATCTCACTGACCATGCGCTACAAGTTCAATGCGACCAAGAGCAAGTACAAGGGTACCGGAGCCGGTGAAAGCCAGAAAAACCGTATGTAACAAGAAATCGCTATATTTGTATGACGAAAAAATGATATCACCTTATCAACAGCCACATGAAACACAAAATAAAACCCATTCTCTATATAGCAGGCATCTTGCTGCTGTTTGCTACTTGCACAAGGCAACCGCACGCAAGTGCTCTGCTACAACAAACGGACTCTTTGCTGCATCATCACCAACCAGATTCTGCCTTGCAACTTCTATTTAATATCAAGGATGAAACGTCTCTTCCGGAAGCGGAACGGATGAAACTGGTCTGGAACAAGGCGATGGCCCACTACCAGCAGGAAATGTCTTTGTTAGAAGATTCCCTGCTCTATCAGGCTATTGCCTACTACCGCCAACAGTCAACAGATACCGCACGACTACTGGATACATACCTGCTCGAAGGCATGTACCTGAGGTGGAAAGAAGCAAACGATGAGGCCATCACAGTGTTCGACAAAGGCATTGCCCTGGCCATCTCCCGAAAAGACACCACCAACATGTTAGTGCTGCAGCGCAAGAAACTGGAAGTGCTATACAAGCAAAGCCGTTTTTTAGAGTGTAAAGCGATGATTGAAGACATGCTTCGCATTGCCCACAAGCTACCGGTGAAGGAGCATTACCAGATGGTATATTCACTGGCCCTCGTATCGCAGTTGGGAGGAGATACATCGAACATTGATTGTCCGGAGAAAGGGTTTCAACTGGCATTAGAAGCCGGTGATGCCTTGTTCGCCCATCATATTCTGCGAAACCATGGCTGTATGCTGGTAGGAGCACACAGATACAGGGAAGCCATCGCCCAATTCCAACGGCTTATCCGTCTCAACCCAGATTTTCTGCCGTATGCTGTCCAGTTAAGCCTGGCAGAGATTTATATAAACTTAGGAAAGAATGATTCGGCGTTCTATTATTTGGATAAAGCTGCCCAAAGCATGGACAAAGAGCAAAAGCAGAAAAAAGACCAAATCATGTTATCATTCAAATCCTTATATTATCAGATGCAGTCCGCATTAAATGAAAGAATGGGCCTTCCATATAGCGGACAGGTATTCAGACGGTATTGCGACTCCATCACAGAAGACCTCAAAGACAAGCACAACACGGCATTGCGACAGCAGGAAACCAGAGCCCAGCTGCAACAACGAAACTACGAACTCATCATCAACCGCCAGCAAATGGAACTCCGCATTGCAGTAATTGTATCCTTACTGTTAGGAGTGATTCTGGCACTTATCGTCCTCTACCAGCAGAACCTGAAGAAGAAGGAACGCACCATTCGCCGTCTTTCCAGCGAACTACAAAAATACAGTAAGCAGTTAAAGGACAACGAGGTATTGATGGCACAAAACAATGAAAGTATCCAGGAACTGCAAATGCAACTCTCTACTCAAAAAGCCAGTGAACAGAAAGCGCAATTGTCGCTCATCCGGCAACTGGAAGAACAGAACCGGCAACTGAATCTTGCCAACCAAAATCTGCAACATCAAATTGAAGCGCACTGGAAACAATTGAAGAGTGTTCCGCTTAAAACGCCGCACCTTCAGGAACTCACCACCGAAATGCTGCGACTCAAAGAGAGAGAAGAAGCACTGACCGGACAACTGATTTCTACCCATCCGTTAGTGGCTGAACTTCGGAGCAAACCACGCTTTCTACAACCCGAGGATTTTGCCCAGATTGCCATCTTAGTCAACAAAATCTATCCTCATTTCACCGAACGGCTTACGGAAGCTTTCCCCAACCTGACTGAGCTGGACCAGCAACTCTGCATCCTCATCAAATTAGGCTTCAGTGTGTCGCAAATAGCTGTATTCATGGCGGTATCCCCCAGCTCCGTATCGCAGCAAAAATCAAGGATGAAGAAACGCATCCAGACACTGGAGCCCGAGCTCTTCACGGATGGAGAAACACTGGACGAGTGGCTGAACGAATGGTAAAAGGAGGTTTTTCACGCTATATTCCCTCCTTCTGAAAGATTTGTGTTATCTTTGAGCAGATAAAATCCGTAATCTTTCATACCGTTTATTATTATGATACAACAAACTACTTTCACACTTCGGGCACGCGCGCGTGGCTTTCACCTTGTGACCGACGAGGTTCTCAGTCACCTGCCTGCCTTACCCAAGACCGGACTACTCAATCTTTTTATCCAGCATACCAGCGCCGGACTGTCGGTCAACGAAAACTGCGACCCTGATGTACGCAGCGATATGGAAAAGATATTCAATAACCTGGTGCGCGAACGCGAGTCCTGGTACGACCATACCTTGGAAGGCTGGGACGACATGCCTGCCCATGCCAAATCCTCACTGGTGGGCGCCAGCTTGTCTATCCCCATCACCGACGGACGACTGAACTTAGGCACCTGGCAGGGAATCTATCTCTGTGAATTCCGCAACCACGGAGGAGGACGGCGCATCGTGGCTACCATCCTCGGAGAATAACTCAGGGAACAGGCTGTGGCGTAGAGAAGCTGAGACTGTCAGCGAAACATTTTCCAGCTTCTCCGGTCAACACCACACGCGACAAGTCGACTCCTTCGGCAGCTGCTTCCGAAATTACTCCCTTGGCCGCCATTCTGCGGGCTACCAGCCGGAAGTGTCCCTCCTGATTTTCTTTCAACCGTCCATTAGCTTCGAATGAACTGCGATAATGCTTCGGCTTCGGAATAATGGAAGCCAAGTAAATACATTCTTCCAGCGTCAGTTGCGACGGACGCTTGCCAAAATAAAACTCTGATGCCTCTAACAGCCCATACACTCCCGGTCCCCATTCGGCGATATTGAGATACACCTCAAACATACGTTCCTTTGAGGTAAGCCGGTTCTGTTCTATCAGCCAGACAATCAATGCTTCCTCCAGTTTACGCGCGATATTTTTCCGACGATTCAGAAACACATTCTTGACCAGCTGCATGGAAATTGTACTTCCTCCGCGCGCAAAGCGACGTTCTTTCAAATCGTAAACCATCGCTTCACGAATGGCGTCGGGAAGGAATCCCTGATGATAAAAGAATCCTCCGTCCTCGCTCTGCAATACGGCCATGCGCATCAGCTGCGGCACACTGTCAAGAGGAAGGAAATGATTCCACGACGGCCCCACCGGAAAAGTACGTACGGGCATCTCATTCTCGTAGGCCGTATACTCAAACTCTTCTGACATCTTGCCAAGGTCAGTTGTTCCGTAACTCAGTATCCGGAAATGCTGCGGACGCAGGTCGGAATAAAACTTCAGGCTGTCAGGACGAGCCAAATCAGCATCCAGTTCGAAATCGTATGCCAGTTCTCCTTCCACACGAATCCCTTCCAAGTTTTCAAAAAGTCCGTGCGGAAGGGAGTTGAAGAGCTCCTTAGCCGGAAACAGAGGTTGATGTATGGAAGCCATAAGGTGGCTGGGCGGTTCTACCCGCAGGTAAGGATGAAACTGCAAGTCATTGAAACGTATCGTACTGCAACTGTCCAGTTCCAGGGCATGCGGTTCCACATTCAACTGAAAATCCAGCTTCCCATGGTCCAGGTTAATACGCTCCGGCGACAAGCGACGATGGAAGACTTTCAGTCCGTCTACCTCCGTCTGACCAAGCAATACCATTTTCTCATCTTCCTCCTGCTGCGTGAAACTTAACCACAACCGTTCGAAGGCCACTTCCGCTCCCAAACGGCGGCGAATGTAAGGCACAGTCAGTTCAGGTGCCTGAATGCTGACCGACACACGGCGCTCACCGGAATTGATTTCTCCCTCCGTTTCCCAATGCTGCGTATGTCCTTCTTCTACAAAAGTAAGCTGGCTGCGGAACCGGTGATTCTCAATATTGAATTCCGGCACATACAAACTGACGGAGTCACTATCCTTCCGTTCGCGCACATGCAGACGGATGAGACGTCCCTCAGAAGGCAACAAACGGAACACTCCATTCAGCAAGGTCTGCACACGCTTGTCATATCCCGCCTTTTCGGGGGCCCGTTCCGTTTCTTTTTCACCATTCGATCTGCTTCGGAACAAGAAATCATAATTAGCCTGCTGATTCTCTTTGACAAAATCCACGGTCAATCCGTCCAACGCCACATCCATCACCTCCACATTTCCTTTTAGCAATTGCCAGCAGCCTAAGTTAAACGTGGCCGACCGAAGCATCAATAATGTATCCCTTTTCTCTGGAACAACTGACAGCCCGTTCAGGAAAAGACGTCCGGTTCCCTCAAAGCGCAACTCATCGTAATGCACTTCCAGTCCGTACCGCTCCTCCACATGAGCAATCTTTCTTTCTGCCATCCGGTTCAAGATGCGGTTACGGAAAATCCATAGTCCGCCAGCCAGTAACAGCAACAACAGCAGCAAGCCTGCACCTGTATAAATCAGTATTCGTTTCATAACGTCCTTATTCCATGCTGCAAAGGTAAAAAATATTCAGCTAAAATATCATAGATTTTTCGCCCGCATAATCCACAAATTCGCACAAATAGTTCCAAAAATCAAACAATCACAAACAAATCGAGGGTATTTGCATTTTTTTAAAACAAAAATACAATTACTTTTGAAAAAATGAAAGACAACAAAAACGTTTGCAGTTGGAAATAAAAAATCAAAAAGCGAACACATTCCTTTTTGCAAGGAATATTCCCTGCGTTCGCATATTTTATCACTCGCATCAGGGGAATAGGCGTATAAAATGAAAAAAACACTATGAAACAACTTCTCAAACTATTCAGTATTGTATTTTGTGCCATGGCTCTGTATGCCTGCGGAAGTGACGATGAACCAGGCAAAAGCGCATTGCAAGACCAGTTTATTGATGTAGACAACAGTGAATACACTGAAGGAAGCGTTCCCGTAGGAAATACCCCCATGCTTCAGGCTGCAACTTTCGATAAAGCAGCTCTTCCCGGAGGAACATCCTATCTTACTTTAAATTCCTACGAAGAATTAGACTATGTAAATATTGGTGTAGAAGGAGAATCTGGATACCTTAAAGTAAAGTTGGATACACCAGTAACCGCACAAGGACGCGCCACCACAAATGATAAAATCTATACCTATACCGTACTCGTATTATTAAGCCAGAATCTGACTAGCAGTTTTACCCTTGTATTTACCACAGTTAACAAACAAGGTGAAGTTTCCTCTCAATTTACAAGTGAAACCAACTACATAGAAGCTGGTACAGGCGATTTACAAGTCAACTTGCGTTTCAGCAATGAAAAAGACGTGGATTTGTATGTCGTAGAACCCAACGGAAATGTCATTTATTACGGCCAACCTTTCCCATATTATTCGAAAGAATACGAGATTATCAATGACTGGCTGGAAAGTGATGATTATGAAAATGAGCCTGACATTGAAAGAACAATTGGATTGGACATTGACTCTAATGCGGGATGCATTATTGACAGAACAAATAGCGAAAATATCTTCTTCAAAACAAATTGCATGCAAAAAGGAACTTATCAGGTATGGGTAAATATGTACGCAAACTGCGACCCTTCTATTGCTACGAACTACACTATTAGAGTCACCTACAAAGGCATGGCGGTTACTCCTAAATCCGGAAGCAATCCGACATCTGGAGTGTTTCCTATAGGAACTCCCGACAATGAAATTGACGATGAATTAACTGGAGCTACAAAAATAATGGAGTTCACCATCAATGAAGGTATCGAACCGGGAAGAAGTGCGGCAATAACAGCCAAGAAACATTTGATAAAAAAAGAATTCAACATGTTATTTGCGAACTAATACTTTGTCTTTTATAAAGACAACCTATAGATCTCTCTTTACTAATTTCATTCCGTACGTTCCGGTGACAAATTCTTCACTCAATACAGGTCGCCGGAACAGTACGGAATGTTTTTATCTACAAGAATCGGGTGCTGTTTCATGGATATTCCAAAAGAAATCGTATCTTTACACCATAATCATTTTTTATTAACTAAAAACTTTAGAATTATGGCTAGTAGAAGATCATTGAAAAAAACAGTCAATTATATTACAGAACTGGCAGCAGGACTCTGTCTGGTGGAATCAGCAAACGCAAATGCAGAAAAACGGGAAGCTTACAGCGAAGTATTCCTGCAGATTATCAACCTGCGTAATGACATCATCAGCCGCATCAGCCACACAGAGCCGGGCAGCGTGAAACTGTTCTACAAGAAACTGAGAGCGGACTTCAATGCTGAAGTAGACAACGTGTTCAAGAAACTGGAAGAACTGTCGAAATAACAGCACATGAAACAAGCTATCTGCCGGTTTATCTACCACAAACTACTGGGCTGGAAAGCAGAAGTGAATGTACCCGATTTTAAGAAGTGCATCATCTGTGCGGCTCCGCATACCACCAACTGGGACTTGTTTATCGGAAAATTGTTTATCACAGCCATAGGGCGTGAATCGGGTTTTCTGATGAAAAAGGAATGGTTCTTCTTCCCGTTGGGAATCATATTCCGAAAAATGGGAGGTATCCCCGTACACCGCGACAAGCGTACTTCTATGGTAGACCAACTGGTGCAACGCATTGAAAAAAGTGACACATTCCATCTGGCTATTACACCGGAAGGAACACGTTCGGCTAATCCCGACTGGAAAAAGGGATTCTATTACATTGCCTTGGGGGCAAAAATTCCGATTGTACTGATTGGAATAGATTATGAAAAGAAGTGCATTACAGCAGGAAAATACCTCTTGCCCACGGGTGATATTGAAAAAGACATGAAGGAAATCAAGTTATATTTCAAGGATTTCAAAGGGAAACACCCTGAGAAATTTACCATAGGAAATATTGACTGAAATGAATCAAAAAAAACGTCCTTGCGTTCGTTACCAAACGCAAGGGCGTTTTCTTTTAAACGCAAGTGCGTTTCAACCAAAACGCTTTGACGTTTTATCTAAAATGCACTTGCGTTTTGAATGAAACGTAGGCTCGTTTTTACCTAAGTTCAAAAGAGGTTGAAAAAGAGGAATTAGATTAATTTTCACATATATTTGAGACAATCTCTTCTTTCTCGTAATCAGGAATACAAATACTGAATTGAATCAAATCATAAACCAAATTTATATCCCACAGAAAGAGTTAGAGTGTGATAGTTGGCCCCAATTACGTCATTTTTACCTTCCTTACCCAGCGAAAGATCATATTGTAGCTTCGCATACCAATGATTAGTTTCTATGCCTATATTTGAAGATACTCCCCAATCAAAGTTTCGAGCCTCTTCATAAAGAAAAAGATTGGAATTGCCCATTGCATCCTCTCCATACATAAAACCATCGTAATACTGTTCATATTTCCCTGGATAAGCTCCATTCATGTAATAAGGATTACTATCAAAGCGGTTTTTCAAGCAGAAAGCAACATAAGGTCCTACGCCAAAAAACATTTTCGTATTCTTATTCAAAGTCCATCTAAATTGAGCCAGCACTGGAATTTGTAAAAAATGTCTTGTCTGTGACACATTTTCCGTCCATGTAAACTTGTCATTGCTATAAGTTCCTCCATTGGAAATAGAATAGCCTCTAAATGTATAGAATAATCCCGATTCTATACCAAAATGATTGGTCAAATTAAAATCTACAGAAACACCAATTTTTGCAGAAGGTCTCCATTCTTGTCCCCATCCGTATCTCTGTACAGCAGAAATACCCATTTCAGGAGCCAATGTCACATTTTGAGCATACAAACTACAGATGCTTGTCATCAGCATACAAACCATTACGACTTTTTTCTTCATAATTTTCTAATTTAGAATTTTAAACTTACTTTCATGCCTCTTCTTCCTGCGAAGAAAAAGAAAACGGCACAAATATATACAATCAATATTGTATTTCTATATCGTAATAGTTGTCCTTTACGTAATTTTCGAGAATTTACACTTAAGCCATCATTTAAGTCCGATATTTCAAATATAATATAAAGAAGATTTCGCAAAATTAAAATTTTGCGAGGCAATTACACGTCAGTATACAATTAATAATCAACATCTTAAGTAAAAAATAATAGCACAATTTATTTCTATTTAGAGATTATTCCAACCCGACATAGACTAAAAAACAAAAGTATCACATCCAAAACGCCTCTTCCCCAAAGGCACTTTTTACCATCCAAGACTCTCTTTAAAGTAATTATTTTCCGCCTGAATTTTCAAAGTTCCTCAACAATTTGTAAAGGAATCCCTGTATATTCGGAAATTTTTTCGGATGAGACAGAATCCCTTTTCATCGCGATTGCAATACTTACAACGGAAGACTTGGATTGATCATGAAACAATAAACTGGAAAGATGTTTAATAGCCTTTAGAATCCTTTCTTTATCCAGCTCTTTACTAAGATTAATTCCACTAAACTCTGATAGCCTGTCATGAAGTGTCATATAGTAAACCCCTCCAACTATCAATGCTGAGATAGCTACAATGTCTGTATCTGAATCCGAGAACAGATTTGCAAATTTTTTACACAAAGGAAGAGTATGCAATTCTCTTAACTGGGCTGTACGGTGACTTATTTCATTATCCGTTGCTATTTCCCATCTTAACAACTCTTGCATGATTTTATTATCCCACAAAGAATTGAAAAGATTACATAGAATGTTCTCATAATATTCCTGGCCATTCTTACCTAGATCAGCAACTTTAATCACATTACTAAACCAATAATCAAATTTCTTAACATACTCATCAATAAATGCATCAAGATCCTTGTATCTCCTATAAAACTGCACAGGCTCTATTTCAGCTTCCTGCATTATACCCGTAGCGGTCAAACAACTGAATCCATCTTTTTGTATTAAAGTAGTGGCTGCCTCCCAAATCGATTTCTCCACATCTTCTGCACTTCTTCTTTTCCTACGTTTTTCCATCCTATTTCATTGCGTTACTTGTTGTTCTTTGAACACATCGATTAAACTATTAAACGGTAAAAATACTATTTTTATTATACCTTCACAATCTTAATCAGATTAAAATACTTATATACACAATTGAAACGATTTGGTATCTATAAAAAAGAATAGGAACCGCCTTGTTTTACATAAAGACGGTCCCTATTCTCATATCCTTTTAAAATCTGCTTACAGCAGGGAAGAAATATATTCCTTCATTTCAGGAACTGCACGACGTGCTTCCTGATACAGCTTATACTGTGCCAGTGTACGCACATAGTTGTGTTCGGCATATTTTATCTGATAATATGTATCCCCGTTGATATAGTCAGCCAGGAAACGTACTGCCTGCATATATGGGAACAACATCACAGCGTATGGCAGCATTTCTATCTCCAGCGGAGTAAGGAAACTCTTGGCCGATTCGATGTATCCCTTGGCAAAGGCACGGAAAATATCCATGTTGAAATGAATCTTGTTCAAGTCAGGTTCATCTTCAGGAGCCGTATTTCCGGCAGAACGAAGGAAATCACCGAAATCAGAGAAGACGAAACTTGGCATGGTCGTATCCAAATCGATTACGCACAATACGTTTCCATCTTTATCAAACAACATGTTGGATACCTTCGTATCACAATGGCAGATACGTTTCGGAAGTTTTCCTTCCCGATACAGACGTTCTGCAGCACACATTTCATCTGCATCTTTCTCAATATCATCTACCAGTGACTGTACCTTCTCCATACGTCCGGCTGCATTCTGCGCCACAGCTTCACGCAACTGCTGCATACGGAATTCCATATTATGGAAATCGGGAATGGTTTCCCCTAACTTTTCAGGCAGGTCGGCCAACATGGCTTCAAACTCACCAAATTTCACACCTACCAGATAAGAAGATTCGGGAGTTACCGCTTCCAGTGTTTGTGATTCCGGAATGAACACACACACACGCCAGTAGCGTTCGCCATCAAAATAATATGTTTTTCCTTCGGCAGTCGGTACAAAGCGGAGGACTTTGCGGTCTATATCCGTTTCATGAGCCTTTTTCAGTTTCTCGCGAATATGACGAGTCACACATTCAATGTTGTGTTGAAGAAGTTCCACATCCTTGAAAACCTGATGATTGACACACTGCAATATGTAATCGCAAGCCTGCGGATCTTCTGTCTGAACTTTATAAGTCTGATTAATCAAACCGGCTGTCAAAGGAATTATTTCCCCTACCTTTCCAACCTCCGGAAATTGTGCAATAATTTCATTAAGTGACTTCATGGTTAGCAAATAAATTAGGTTTGTTATATTATTTAATTAGAATCTATACTTATTCAATATACCTTTTAAAATATTCTGATTTTTCTACACTGCAAATATAGGGAAGTTTTTACGGATAACCTTCATCTGATTATAATATTTTCTACAAAATCTTTGCAGAATAACAAAAAGTTTATAGATTTGCGCCCGTTAATAAAACTAGACTCTATGAAAGCCACCATGAAAACACTCTCAGCAATTCTGATTTGCTGTTTTATTTCCACTATACAAATGTATGGAGAAAATATTCAACGCCCTGAAAGCGAAAACTATGTAAAAGGAGTAGAAGCTCTCAATGAAGGAAACCCTGAAGCGGCTTATACTTATTTGAATGCAGAAATCAATGAGCACCCTGACAACGGATATGCACATTGCTACATGGCACTTATCTGCAACTTCTGCAATGATACCAAACTGGCACTGAAAGCATTGAACTCCAGTCTGGAACTTATTCCGGAAGCTGATACAGAATATCGTTCATTCGCACACTATTCCAGAGGCGTGCTGCTGACCAATCTGAAAATGTGGGAACATGCTGAAGCTGATTTGAATGAAGCAATTCGTCTGAATCCGGAAGATGTGGAAAACTACAAATCGCGTGCGCAACTCTATTTTGAGACTGAACGCTATGAAGAGTCACTCGACGACCTGACACGCGCACTCAAACTTGACAGCAAGGCTGATGTAAACGACCTGGTATTGCAACTTATGGCAGTAGCTCCTACTTCCGAATTCATGGAACGCATCACTGCTACTTACCAGCAACTGGATCAGGTTACGATTCATTAATAAATCCATACAATAACACTATACTTGAAAGCCATCTCACCCTCTGAGATGGCTTTTTCATTTGCAGGGATAAGAATGATTTTCTATTTTTGCAAAAACAATCAATTTACTAACATTTTATCAATAAAAACAGAATGAATCAAACAAAAGGGCATCCAAAAGGACTTTATTTACTCTTCGTAACTGAAATGTGGGAACGGTTCAGTTACTATGGCATGCGCGCACTGTTCATGCTCTACATGGTACAGGCGTTGCTTTTCGACAAGGAAATGGCTTCACAAGTGTATGGCAGTTACACGGGACTGGTGTATCTCACCCCGCTCATCGGCGGATACATTGCCGACCGCTACTGGGGCAACCGACGATCCATCGTGGTTGGCGCACTGACCATGGCACTCGGTCAGTTCCTGCTGTTCCTCAGTGCCTGCTATTTTCAGGAAGTGGCATTGGCCAAATACCTGATGTTTTGCGGACTGGGACTGCTGATTTTAGGAAACGGTTTTTTCAAGCCCAATATCTCGACCATGGTGGGACGGCTCTATACACCCGATGACAACCGGAAGGACTCGGCCTTCACCATCTTCTATATGGGTGTAAACGTAGGCTCTACCCTCGCCCCGCTGGTATGCGGACTTGTAGGAAATACCGGACATCCGGAGGACTTCAAATGGGGATTCTTGGCTGCCTGCATCGGCATGATACTGGGAGCAACCGTATTCCAGATTTTCAAGAACAAATACATCTGCGACCCCGACGGCAATCCGGTAGGTGTTGCCCCACAAAGAAGCGCATCAACCGAAAAGCAATCAGAAACTTCTTCGCAGAAGTCCACTTCGCGTACCCTTCTGATGCTCGGAAGCACCCTCCTGCTTACCTTGCTTTTCTCCATCAACTGGAATGCAGACAGCGCGCACCTGTTTGCCGACGCCGATTGGATTGGTTCATTGATTTACGCCACTACCATCGTCATGCCAGTGATTATCATTACTGACCACTCACTGAGCCGACATGAAAAGTTGCGTATCGGAGTGATTTACATCATTGCATTTTTCGTTATCTTCTTCTGGGCAGCCTACGAACAGGCCGGTGCTTCACTCACCTTCTTTGCCGACGAACAGACCGACCGCCACATCGGAGGATGGGAAATGCCAGCTGCCTACTTCCAATCGTTCAACCCTATCATGATTGTGACACTGGCCCCTATCTTTGCAGCAGTATGGTCATTCTTGGGTAAAAGAGGCATTGAGCCAAGTTCTCCACGCAAGCAAGCCATCGGACTGGGACTGTTAGCGTTAGGTTATCTGTTTATTGCCTTCGGAGTGAAAGACATTGAGCCGGGTGTGAAAGTCAGCATGGTATGGCTCACCGGTCTTTACCTGATTCACACCATGGGCGAACTCTGTCTGGCACCTATCGGACTCTCATTGGTGTACAAACTGTCGCCTGCCCGTTTTTCTTCATTGCTGATGGGCGTATGGTACCTGAGTACCTCGGCTGCCAACAAGTTTGCCGGCCTGCTGAGCGGTTACTATCCAGAACATGGGGTAAGCAAAAGTTTCATGGGCTATCCCATTGAAAATCTGTTTGACTTCTTCATGCTTTTCGTGTTCATGAGCGGAGCAGCTGCCGTTATCCTTTTCCTGCTCTCAGGAAAATTGAAGAAAATGATGGAAGTATAAAGAACTTACTTCACATACCCATAAAAAACGCGGGCCTCTCTATAGAAAGGTCCGCGTTTCCTTTATAATAAGTTCTTACTTTAAAGAAACTGATTATTTCATCAGTTCTGCAAGTTTTGCTTCCAGGTCCTCACCACGCAAGTCGCGAGCTACGATTGTACCGTCTTTTGAAACCAGCAAAGTAGCCGGGATGGCACGCACGCCATACAAAGCCGCACCTTCACACTGCCAACCTTTCAGGTCAGACATCTGCGGCCAAGTGATGTTCAAATCTTTGATTGCTTTCTTCCAGCTTTCTACATCGTTATCCAAAGATACACCTACAATGCCGAAGCCTTTTGCCTTATATTTTGCATAAGCTGCTACTACATTCGGCATCTCCATGCGGCAAGGTCCGCACCAGCTAGCCCAGAAATCAATCAATGTATAGTTGTTGGCAGCAATGAAGTCAGACAATTTCACAGGTTTGCCTTCCAGAGTATTCAGCGTAAAATCGATAAATTTCTTTCCTACTGATGTCTTAGCCACAGTCTCTACATGCTCCTTCAACGCCTTTACATCTTCATTGTTAGCAAAAGTAGCCGGAATTTTCTCCAACAAAGGCTGTACTTTTTCTACTTCGAAAGAAGAGCCGAACATAGTCAGCAAATGTACACCTGCAGCACTTGCAATATTTTCAGACACGAGCTGATAAATACTGTCCATACCTTCTGTCTCTTTCTTGTCGAGTACTTCCATCAGTGAATCACGCTGAACTTCAGTCAGCAAGGTATCACCCTTAATCTTCTGATACATGTCATTCATTTCCTTACCAATCTTCTGGTATTCATCCATGAATTTCTGATAAGTATCGTTGTTGGGTGTTCCTGAAATACGGCTTTCCATCGGGCTCAGATTTACCTGAATGTTTCCTTTTTCTACAAACACCATGGCAGCCATACGGGCATCTCCCTTCATGTAAGTTACAAAACGAGATACAGCCACTGAATCGGGAGTTCCCTTAAACTCAAAAGTACCGTTTTTTACAACTACAGAATCCAGTGCTTCAAAACCTTCTTCTGTCTGTTTCTGCAAGAATACGGTATCGCCATCGGCCACACCTTCGGCTGTACCCTTAATGATATAGCCTGCTTTTTCCTGACAAGCAGCCAAAGACATCAGTCCGGCTGCTGCAAATAATACAATTTTTTTCATTTTATACGTTTATTCCGGTTTTTGTTGAAAATAACGTGGGCAAAGATAATCGTTTCAGAGGAAACAGCCCTATTTTTTACAAAAGAAAAAGCACACAGCAAAGCAGATAAGCACCGCGACATACTTCATCCGGCAATCCAGCATAATCTGTCAGCCCGCTGAACTCCAGCGAAGAGAAAAAAAGCGTAATGAAAAGAAGCACGACAAAGTACGTAGCCCAGTTCTTGTAAAGATAAGCCATTCCTTCTACTACATCCGAATCGTCTAGATAGGAATCAGAAGCAAAGCCATACACGATAGAAGGCAAAGCGACTCCTAATGAACACACTCCCCAGAATCCATCAGCCAACGGAGAATCTGACAACGTTCCGATGGCACTGCGCACCGTATTCCAAGGACCAAAAGCCAGCAAGACACACAGTCCGACGTACACTAAGAAAGTGACGGCAGCCAGTCCCATTCCCCGTTTCTCCTTTCGGGAGAATTTCCGGGTGCCCGACACCATCCTGTGACAGGCATCGCCCAATCCGGAATGAAGGAACAAGCCTCCTCCAAAAAAGAGACACACCACGGCTTGAAATACGGGAGAAAGAATATAATCATCTAAAAGCGTACGCAAGAGCCACCGCAGTCCTTCGTCACTCAAAAGACTGCGTACACCTTCCCACTCATAAATACTGCCGGTCCATGACAACAAGGCAGCCAGCAAAAACAGCAGCAGGAAGCAGGTGGCCGGGTGCAGGCTGAATTTATTCTTCATCGGGTTCCAGATTGTCGATGTCAAGTATGCGCAACTCAAACGCACGGGTAACCAAGCGGCAGGCATTGACTCCTGTCCGTTCATCGGAGCGGAACAAGCGGTTTACAAGTTCATTCTGCCGTTTCTCTATCGATTTTACCCCAAAAGGCATGCCTTTGAGGTTGGTTATCATTTCCTTGGTATAACCCAGTGCCAGATGACGGAGAAGTCGTTCGTCGTACTCGTCAATGTCATAATCGATAATTGCCTCCTGACGACGCTGTTCCACTTCCACCGTCTGCATGAAACGGGCTACAATCTTTTCCAGTATCGGCTCGTTAAATACCATCTTCTTTCCATCCATGACGGCCTGCACATCGGTCGCAGTCAACAGTTCACCGGTCTTCAAGATGATGCCTACTGCCCCAGCCCGAAGCGCATCCACCCAAAGTTTCTCGTTCAGAATTTCTCCGGTGAAAATAAGCACCTTCAGCTCCGGACGTTCCCGATGAAGACGGGCGCAAATCTCCACGCCAATGGTGGTAGAACCTCCCAACCCCAAGTCAAGCAACACCATATCGGGCGTACATGTCTCCATCAATTTCCAGAACTCTTCCTCGGTCATGGCCGTACCAATGACCTCCGCATTCGGTATTTCGTGACGGAAAATTTCTTCCGTTCCCTTTAATTCCAGTTTGACATCTTCTACTATGACAACCTTAAACTTCTCCATTTTGTCTTGATTTTATGTTCATTCTAATTCGTTATTTCTTTTGTCTAAACGGCAAGGTAAACCACACACTGAATCCCTTTCCTCCTTCTCCCTGCCAAGGATTGGCATTGATACGGCAGCCTCTTCGCCCGCCATACTCGTCATGGTCACGGATAACCTGCTTGCACACCAAGTACTCTGTGCCTGCCAGCCGTTGTCCGTCACCCGAGGGACACATCCGCTCTCTGTCGGGATAAAACAAGGCATTCAGTTCCTCTTGAGAGTAAGTCCGTCGCATATCAATGAAATCCACGCGCACAAAACCGTTTTCAGCTTTCGCTACCAAGCGCAAGATTCCGGAAACCTCATAACGCACTGCCTCATCAATCAGATTTTCGAGCAGGAAAAGCAACAAAACCCGGTCGCCCGTTACCCATAGTGAAGGTACATCCATCTGCCATTCCAGCGTAAAATTACGCTTGCGCATCACCTTGCGCAAATATTTCTCCGCACCCTCTGCCAGCTCGGCTACCCCCACTTCCGTACGACGGAAAGTAACCTCCTCCAGCTGACGCGAAGCACACGAACTGAGGAGCGTAAATATATCCTTGTAATACCCCACCAGTTCCGACATATTCTCCAACAACTCCGTCCGTTGTGCGGCCGTAACCTCACCGTTTAATTTATCGACTACTTGCTTGATTCGGCTCGGATAATAGATTGTTTCATGCTTGATGGTAGAAAGGCAATTGTCGAGCACCATATTCTGCACATGCAATTGATTCTCCTCAAAGAGTGAACGACGGGCCTCATCCTGTGCCAATTCAATGTCATGGAACTTCCGGTTCACCTGCACAATGGCATTATACAAAATAACAGCCAGATAGTTACATACCATTTCAACCAGCAAACGGTCTTCTTCCCGGCTGTAGGCACGTGCCAGCTTCAAGGCCAATACCCCCACACAATGCTTGTCTCCCCCTGTTTCTACCCACAAAGGCAAGAAACTCCACTTCATGACACCGCTCCACTGCATCTGTCCGGAATCGTAACACCGCTGAAGACGTTCATGCAATTCTTCCTCATTCTCTACTGTGACAAAACATGCCGTTTTCAGGTGAGTGGTTTCCTCGTCATACACAGCCAATGCCAGATTCTCCAGCAGCAGCATCTCGTTCAACTCGTTAAACATGCTACGGACAATCCGGTCCAGCACCTCATCACCGAGTCCTTCCGTACAAGAGGCAGCCGAAAAGATGGTACGGTTCACCACAAATACCTGCTCCATGTTGTAACGATAATGCAAACGATGACGAAGATAAAGTGCATAATAGGCTACCAGGCATCCGCAAACCAGCAACACGAACAAAGACAAGGCAATACGCTTGTTGCTGGCCGAGCGCTGCATCTGTAAGCAATACTCCTCCAAAGAATTATCCTTGCTCAAACGTTTGTAAAGAGCCGCGTAAGCCGCATTATTATAGCGATATTTCCGGAAATCTTTTACGGCCAATGAAGCCACAGCTGCCTCATTACGCACATCCAGCAAAATAAAATAATCCGTATCGAACGACTGGGCCAGCCAAGTCAACTCAGCCCCCTCTCCTTCACTCTCCAGCCGAAGCAACGGACCGCTTTTTCCCGAATAACGAAGATAATGGGCATTCATATAATACAATACACTGTCAGCTAATACCAGCGCTGTAGCATGGTCGCCGTTCACATTGCACTCATACACCCAATTGGCATAGTCATTGGCAATGGCCAGCAAACTGTCATACGGAGCCACCTTTTCATTGTTGACCGTATGCGTGGCAGACTCCGGTTTAGAAGAACAGGCCATTCCCAGCAACAGGCACAAACCTATCCACAAAAGTCCGACCATCCGCCGCGCTCCTTTGGGCAAACGGAAAGAGAAGCGACTGCCTTTTCCTGGCGTACTTTGTATGTCGAACCGGCAAACCGCAAACAAGCTGTTCGTCTTCCGGTACTTTTCAATAATTCCCTTACAATTCATCAGTCCGAAACCATGCCCCTTCTGTCGTTGCAACTCTGCCGTATCCGTGGCAGTATCCATACCGATGGCTCCAGAATCGTACACTTTCTCTCCCAGGATACACATACGGTCCTTTTCCGAAAGACCCGGTCCGTTATCTTCCACGGCAATCTCCACATAGTCGGGTGTTTCTTCTGCGGAAAGGCTCACTTTTCCACCTTCCTGCGTATATTTACGGGCATTTTCCACCAGCGTATTCATCATAAAGAGTGTCAATGCCTTATCTGCTTTCACACAGGCCGTCGTTTCTCCCACGGTCAGTGTCTGTTTTTTCAGTTCGAACGAACGACGCCCCTTGGCAATCATTGCAAACAACTCCTGCAACTCAAAGTTTTCAATGTTCAGACTTAGCGTACCCTGCCGCATCTTAATCCATAAAGCCAGGATATCGTTGTATTCATTTATTTTGGTCACCAGCTCATCGATATAGCCTAACTTCCCCTGCTGTATAACTTCTGCATTCGCTGCCGGAAGTGTACGGAGCTTCCGTACCTCGTTTACCATACGGTCAATATAAGGTACGATTCCTGTCACAATCGACAAACACGCCTTTTTCACTTCATTCTGACGCTTGTTCTCCATCAGGTGAAGCTCGTGGACGTACTGTTCTTTTTCCAGTCTCTGCTGTTCCTCACCTAACGAAACCAGGTTCATGCCATGTTCCAGCGTCCAGGCCAGGTAAGGTAATAGCAATCGGATAAGTGTCTGCTCCTCCTTCCGCACAGGAACTGCAAACCACATCCACAGTTTTCCTACAATCACCTCCCTGTCGGGTAATTGAAGGTCGTACACCAACGAAGGGCCCTCATGCAATTCCCCGGTTTCTTCTTCCGTCTCTTCCTCATCGCAGAATGTAATGCACACGTCACGCACCCCAAACAATTCCGACAGCTCCGGTTTCATCACCTTCACTACGGCATCGGCCACCTCTTCCCGGCTGGTTGCCGAAACAGGTACCGCTCCCGTAATCTGTTGACAAAGTCCTAAAATGCGTTTGAGTTCCGTGAGATACATCGTATTCTTCACCCTCCAGGAACGGTTCAGCCAGACAAACAATACGACCAGCACCAGAAAACCCGCCGCCACAAGCCACAGCAGCACATTCAGCTGTCCGGTCTCCTTTTCCAATGCCAGGAAACGGCTTTCCAATTCCTTATCCTGCCGGGTGTAGTCCAGAATATCCAGGTACACATTGCGGTTATAATCCGATTCCGCCTTGCATCCCATGGCAGAATACGTACGACTCAGCTGTTCCCGCAACCGGGCTATCCATTCGGGTACCGTATTGATGCCCTCGTCATTAATCCATTTCAATTCGATGGAAGTACCGTCTCCCGGCAAATAGGCCTGCAAACGGTCGAGCGAATCCTTGCAATGATAATATTTCTCGTGATGCAGATTAACATAATTCAAAGCTCTCTTCAAATTGACCAAAGCCTTTTCGGGCTGTCCCGTATAATTATAGAATGTTGCAATGGTACGATAAGTGCCCGAAATCTGATACCAGTCACCATAACGCTTAAACAAGCCCAACGCATCTTTGGCAAAGACCAGCGGCAGACTGTCCACCGGCAAGTTATCCGGATTGACCAGGCGGAGCATACCCGCCCTCTTCTCGCTCAGCAACAGACGGTTGCTTCGGAACACTAACAACTCAGCCATAGCCTGAAGCGCATTGGCCTCAAAATAAGTATATCCCCTGAGTTGGGCCACCTGCAGACACTGCACCAGATAGCCAAATTCTCCAATGGTCACTTCTTCACGTGTAGGCGCCTCGTACATACCACCCGACCCGCGCATATACGCATAGTACAGCCATTGGGCCGTGTCGTTTTTCAAAGCCTCTTCCGGCACGGCATTGATAGCCTGCATGGACTCCTTGTCCTGCTGCAAATAATAATAATAAATTCCCGAAACAATATAAAACTCCGAAAGCGCATAACTCAACCGACCTTCCAAACCGTTCTTTTCAAGCGAAGAACGATCCTCATTAAGACGCCGGATGCGTTGCAATGCACTGTTATGATAATCGTAGAACTCCTTGTTCATGGAAGTACGCTGACAGATTTTCATCATCCCGACATCGGCCACCAGACGCTCAATCTCGTTGTTACTGGTTTCTGAAGCCTTTCGGAACAAACGGGCTGCATGCTCGAAGTCCATCCGCATGAATGCACAAAACCCCATGTTGTTCAATGCCTCTGCCCTGCCCGACGCATAGCCGTCGGACAATTTCCAGGCTTCCGTAGCTGCCTTAGAAGATAAAGAAAGATCCTTGTAACGGGCCTCATACGCCACGCGGTTCAATGAATCCACGTGTGCATACATCCTCTGATGTACCGGACGTTTGCACGAAAGCCACAGCATACCACACACGGCACACATCACACACACCAGTCCAATCTTCCGAAATCTCTTCATAAACACGTTCGTACAAGTCCACACAAATGTACGAAGTTCCCCTTTAATAAGCACCCCGCCGTGTGATAAAAAAACAAAAGAGAGATTATAGCGTGCATCTTAACCGCCCCGGCTATAACCTCTCTCCCTCAGACATGAGTCCGTCTTGAAACTATTTATTTTTTTGACTCTTCCAGAGATACTTTTCTAAATTCTTTCAAAACTTTTTCCAACTCCAAGGATGCCTTACGGGCACGAGTTCCTGCAGCTTTGTTTCCTTTTTCAGCCTGCAATTCAGCATCTGCAACCAAAGCAGCATTCAATTCTTTGATTTTTGCAATTAATTCGTTCATAATTCTGACTATAATTTAAATTAAACGTATTCAAAGTAAATACAATTCCCTCAATGTGATAACTTTACCCTCTCTTTTTTTGCATCTTTTAATACAAAAATCTGCAGATTATGCAATTACACAAACTTTACCTTCATTTTTATGACCAACCGCGTCTCTGGCATCACCCTGAAACGATTATCTACCCGTTCATTGACGAGCCACACGATGCGGTCGCCATCACACACCACCCACTGACGCTCTTTCTCAAAACGGGAAAACTTTTTGTCACGCAAATAATTACGTACCGATTTAAAGCCTTTCATTCCAAATGGAATAAATTTGTCGCCCGACTGCCACTTGCGTAAAGTCAATTCCCCATGTACCATTGACGCATCGATATACGCTTCCTCATTAGTATGGGGTACTAAAAAATCGGTATCCACTTCCATTCTCTCCACACACAATTCGGGCTGAGGTTCTACTTCTCCTGACGGACGACGTATCAACCGGTCACGATCTATCAGCAACGTCCATTCGCGGCTGTGAAACATCCGCCCTGATTCTCCATGCAACGCACGAAACACATCACTTATCTGTGCCGCATTGAAACCCAAGGGGTATAGCAGTTCAAAAAGCAGATTCTGTGCGCCCGGCTCCCTGCACAAGGTAGGAATATCAATGGTTTCTCCATCAGGCATCACCCGTTTCCTGGCTGCTTGTATGGCCTCCTGATACACTTGCGCCACATCAGCCAACCTGCGTGCGGTTTCCGCAATCGTATCACTCACTGACGGATTGATGGTTTCCAGCATCGGAATCACATTCAGACGAAGCTTGTTGCGCACAAACTCATCCTGCAGGTTGGTACTGTCTGTCACATAATCCTGTCCCAACGAAAAAAGATAGTCCAGAATCTCCGCACGACTTACACACAGTAACGGGCGCACTACCTCTCCATTCACCGGACGGATGCCTTGCAAGCCATTGATGCCTGTTCCCCGCACCAGGTTGAGCAGAAAAGTTTCCACACTGTCATCACGGTGATGTGCTACTGCCACTACCTTTGCTCCGCATTCCTGCCGCACTTTTGCGAACCAGTCGTAACGCAACTCACGGGCTGCCATCTCGACCGATATATTATGGGAAGCAGCATAAGCGTTTGTATCAAAATGAATCACATGCAAAGGCACTCCTAAACTTTCAGCCAATGCCCGCACAAAACGCTCATCGCGCACAGACTCTTCTCCTCGAAGATGAAAATTGCAATGAGCCGCCTCGCATGCATAACCCAAACGCAGAAGTACCCGCAGCAGAGCCACCGAGTCGGCCCCGCCGCTCAATGCCACCAGCACTTTGTCGCCAAAGCCCAACAAGTGCTTTTCTTCTATAAACTGACTGACTTTCCTTATAAACATAGTACAAACTTAGAGATAAAAAATGAAAAAGCTCCATATAGGCATCGTAATTTAAAAACATTCTAAATAGTTTGCAGAAAAAGATGCAATACCCTATCTTTGCATCGAATTAAAACAGTGAATAAAACATGAAACTCTCTGAATTGAAAACTGGCGAAAAAGGCGTCATCATTAAAGTCCTCGGACACGGAGGATTCCGCCGTCGCATCATTGAAATGGGGTTCATTAAGGGAAAAACAGTGGAAGTGGTACTCAATGCACCGCTCAAAGACCCCATCAAATACAAAATAATGGGTTACGAAGTATCCCTCCGCCGACAGGAAGCCGACATGATTGAAATCGTCAGCGAAGAAGAAGCACGACGTACAGCCGCCACAGATACTTACCATGAACCTATTTCGCAGGGTATCCCCGTCAGCGATGAGGTAATGAAAAACATTGCTCAGGGGAAACGACGTACCATCAATGTAGCATTGGTGGGAAATCCGAACTGCGGGAAAACCTCACTTTTCAACGTAGCTTCAGGTGGACATGAACACGTGGGCAACTACAGCGGTGTGACCGTAGATGCCAAAGAGGGTTTCTTTGATTTTCAAGGTTATCACTTCCGTCTGGTGGACTTGCCGGGAACTTACTCCCTTTCGGCCTACAGCCCAGAAGAACTCTATGTGCGTAAACACATCATCGAGGAAACGCCCGACGTTATCATCAACGTAGTGGATGCAGGCAACCTGGAACGTAATCTCTACCTCACTACCCAGCTTATTGATATGAACGTGCGCATGGTAGTGGCACTGAACATGTACGATGCCCTGCAGCACAGCGGCAACAAACTGAACTACCACAAGTTGAGCGAACTGTTAGGAGTACCTATGGTACCGACGGTAAGCCGTACGGGCGAAGGCATTGACAACCTGTTCCACGTCATCATCGGTCTGTATGAGGGAGCCGACTTCATGGGACAGAAAGAAGAAATCAAGAACGAAATTCTCCGCGACTTCCGCGAATGGCACGATGCCTATGTGCCCGGACATAAGTATGAAGGGGCAGGCGAAGAAGACAACTTCACCGCTAAAGGTTTTATCCGCCACATCCACATCAACCACGGACCGGAAATTGAACGGAGCATCGACCACGTAAAGAGAGAAATCAGTAAAAACGAAAATATCCGTCACAAATACTCTACCCGTTTTCTGGCCATCAAGTTGTTGGAAAACGACAAGGATATAGAGACACGCGTCATCGCCCACCTGCCCAACGGAGCAGAAATCCTGGCTATCAGAGACAACGAAGCGGCGCGCCTGCGTGAGCTGGGCAATGACGATAGCGAACAATGCATCGCCGACGCCAAATATGGCTTTATCTCAGGAGCCTTGAAGGAAACCTTTACCCAAAATAATCATGACACGGAAGCGTTTACACGAGTGGTAGACAGCATCGTAACCAACCGTTTCTGGGGATTCCCCATTTTCTTCATCTTCCTGTATATCATGTTCGAAGGTACCTTTGTGTTGGGAGAATACCCACAACAAGCCATTGAATGGTTCGTGGGGCTTATTGCGCAGGGAACGGAGACCTTCCTGAGTCCTGGTCCGCTGAAAGACCTGATTATCGACGGAATCATTGGTGGCGTAGGAGGCGTGATTGTCTTTCTCCCGAACATCCTGCTGCTCTATTTTTTCATCTCCTTCATGGAAGATTCCGGTTACATGGCACGTGCGGCCTTTATCATGGATAAAATCATGCATAAAATGGGACTTCACGGGAAATCGTTCATCCCGCTCATCATGGGATTCGGATGTAATGTACCTGCCATCATGTCATCACGTATCATCGAGAGCCGCAAGGCACGACTGGTCACCATGTTAGTGAACCCGCTCATGTCATGCAGTGCCCGCCTTCCCATCTACCTGGTCATGATCGGCGCATTCTTCCCCGGCAAAGCCAGTCTGATTCTGCTGTCCATCTATGCCATCGGCATCCTGCTGGCCGTACTCATGGCCCGCATCTTCACCAAGTTCCTGGTGAAAGGCGATGACAGCCCCTTCGTGATGGAGCTTCCTCCCTACCGTATGCCGACCGCCAAAGTCGTACTGCGCCACACGTGGGAAAAAGGAAAGCAATACCTCAAAAAGATGGGTGGAATCATCATGGTAGCCTCCATTATCATCTGGTTCCTGGGATACTACCCTAACCACGAAGCATACGAAACCACTGCCGAGCAACAGGAGAATTCCTATATCGGCCAGTTGGGAAAAGCCATTGAACCAGCCATCGAGCCGTTGGGATTCGACTGGAAGATGGGTATCGGTATCCTGTCGGGAATCGGAGCCAAAGAACTTGTGGTAAGTACCTTGGGAGTGCTCTACACCAACGAAAACGATGTAGATACCGTCGACCTTTCCGAACGTATCCCCATCACACCGCTCGTAGCCTACGGATACATGTTGTTCGTACTGATTTACTTCCCGTGTATTGCCACCTTAGCTGCCATCAAGCAGGAATCAGGTGGATGGAAATGGGCCATCTTTGCCGCGACCTACACCACCATATTAGCCTGGCTTGTAGCATTCGGAGTCTATCAGATAGGAAGTTTATTCATCTAAAACTATTCGTAATATGGATATTCAAAACGTTCTCGTATATATCATCGTAGCCTGCTGCCTTCTCTGGGCCAGCAGGCACTTTTTCCGCACCCTCATCCGCCGAAAAGGGAAATCAAACGGATGTGGATGCGGATGTAACGGATGCAACGGATGTCCTTCACACAAGGACTAAAGAATACTATTTCTCGCTCATTTCAAAATGCCATTCTCCGGCAGCCAGCGTCAGCTGACGTTCGTTTTTCAGTTCGCCGTTCACACTCCAGCGCTGGAATTCGGCAGGAAGCACTACCTGTGCGGAAGTTCCTTCCGGTACCCGCAGGTACATGGTTCCACCGTGAGCCGACTTGTCCATTTCAAATACGATGCAACGCCCGCCCGACAACGGTACCTGGATGCGGATGAAGTTCAAATGTGCCGGATGAGGTGCTACGCGGAACGTACGGAAAGCCGGTTCCAGTGTTTCAATGCCGGCGATGTATTGTGAAAGGATGGTCAGCGGACCGCCGCTCCAAGCGTGGTTGTAGGTACCGCCTCCGAAACCTTCACTGCCGATGCCCCAGCCTTCCCACAGCGTGGTCAGTGGACTTTCTATCATGGCGCGATAACGCAGCTTCATGCGGTTCAGGGCGTCCTGATAATAGCCCATCGTGCAAAGAGCTTCGAGCACATATTTCTCCATGTACGGACTAGCGTGATACCAAGTGGAGAAGAAAGAACGAATCACTGGATACAATTCTTTGGGCAAGATTCCGGATACAACGGCCAGCGCCTGCGCACGGTCATCGGGTTTGCCCTGATAACCCGGAGAGATGTAGTATTTTCCGTTCCAGAACGTACGGTGGAACACTTTACGCAGCTTGTCGGCGGTGGTGCGTGCCCAGGCGGCTTCTTCTGCCTCGCCAGCCAACTGGTTCATTTCTTCGTATCCTTTCAGGGCAATCACATACCAGAGGTTGAACAGCAGGGTCATGTCCTTGTTTTCTCCCCAGTCGCCCCAGGTCCATCCGCCGGAACGGGGTATCACCAGGCCTTGAGCATCCGTTTTCCACACGTGAATATATTTCTTTACCCGTGGCAGCACGTCTGCAATAGTCTGATGGTCGCCCGTACCCATGTAGTAAGTCCAGAAACCATAATGACTCACACTGGCCAGCATCTGCATGGGCAGTTCGTCCTTGTAGTTTCCAGCCGGAACGGGTGCAAAGATAGTGCTGTCGGCCCGCTGCCATCCCATCAGTTCACGAATACCCTTGCGGGTCAGCAGGTGAGCCTTTTCATCGAGAGCATAGAAAGCTTCGCCTAACTCATTTACCACGTCACCCCACCATTGGGCACGCTCGCGGTCGGGACAGTCCATATAAGTGTCGCGCATGGTGATGTAGAGCGTACGCTGCGACTTGTCCCACAAGCGGGTGAGCATCGGGTCATTGCAGGAGAAGCTGCCGGCAAAGGAGGTGTCGTAGCCCGTTTCACGATACTTCACATCAAGCACTTCCACACCTTCCGGAAGTTCATACAGCACATAGTGGCCGTTCATCCAGCCCTTGCATTCGAACATCTGTTTTCCTTCGCACGTACGATACTCGGCAAATACGTTGGTGGCCGAACCGCCCCGGTAATTGTCCGTACGGATACGGATGCACTTACCTGCCGGTGCTTTCAGTCGGATGTAGGGAGTAATCTGTGCATTGTAAGGCAGGTAAGCCCGCAGCAGCGTATCGCCCTGCATCTCTGTCTTCGCATAAGGCTTCAGCCCATAATCTTTCCAGAACGGAATGGGACGGTCTACCAGCTGATTCCATCCGGCTTTTTCCAGTGATATTTCCGTAGCTTCCTTCCATTTCTTGTCATTATACTCGGGCGACATGAAAGGGAGGTCTTTCACTGCATCGAACCCGATGTTTGACTCTGCCAGACGATAGTTGGGCTGTTCGCCCTGCGGCACATAATAGGCCGGATGCTTTTTCACCCGCCATTTTGCATCGGGTTCCACCTCCTTGCCGTTGCAAGAAAGGGAGAAACTGATGCCTGCCGTAGAGGAATTGCGATGGCTGAAACCATCCTTGCCAAAGTACCACACCAGCAAGGCTACGGTATTCTCGCCCGCACGCAAGGCGGGAAGTGAAGTTATCACATCGCAATAGGTGTCCAAAGGGTTCGGACCGCGTTTCAATCCTCCTTCCGACACTTGCAACTCGCCGTTTACCCAAAGCCAGTATTTCGTATCGGCAGCCAGACGCAGTTCCAGTGAACGGGGCTGTTCGTCCAATGTCACCGTATTACGGAAACACCACCATGTGCCGGGAGCAGCCGGCTCTTTCTCTTTTAAAGTCCAGACCTGTGCCTGTACATAAACAGACAGGCAGCAGACTAACATACATAACCACTTTTTCATTTCACTTCTATTTTTGCTGTACGGAATGGAAGCACCGGCATATCCGCATCTGTACGGAGACTGCCAATGGTCGCTTCATCAAAACAATAATATACCTGATAAGGTGCTTTCAATCCTCGCAGCGGAATCTGCAAGCTCTTGCCTTTCAAGCGGGCATTAACTGCAACCTGTTTCCCTGTACAGTCTACGACCGTCAAGCCTGTCACCTCTTTGGTGGTGGAATGCAAGGTATTAAAATTCCCCTCCAACGTGACTTCCAGGTTTCGCTTCACCACGCGAGCATCGTGCAGACACGGACTCTCGTAAGCACCGGTGAACTGTCCGTAGACTTTGTCCATAGCCAGACAGGCCAGACGTTCTCCAATGGCCCGCTTGTTACGCGGATGAATGTCTTTTACATTCTCTACCAAATCGGAAATATTAATCATGGCAGTATTCTTTACCTGTCCTAACATGAGTTCCTGCTGTTCGCGCAACAAAGCCGGGGTGTTGTTCTTCGCTCCGTACGTATGAGGTGCAATCTGCACGTAATAGAACGGGAAGTCCCATTCGAAATCTTTTCGCCACGCCTCCACCATCTTGGATACCAGACGGGCATACGAAGGTGCATTTTCGTGATTGCTTTCTCCCTGATACCAGATGCATCCGGCAATCTGATAAGGCACCAGCGGATGAATCATCTGATTATACAATACACCCGGCTTAATCGGCCACCAGGGATAGTCTTTTAATTTATTCTTCGAAAGTATCTCATCTTTTTCCACGATTTCGGCCGGTGTCCACACTTCAGCCGGTGTACCTCCCCAGGCGGATACTAAAATTCCTACGGGCACTTTCAGATGTTCAGTCAGGTAGCGGGCAAAGAAGTAAGCAGTGGCACTGGTCTTGCGCATACTTTCGGGAGTAGCCACCTCCCACTTTGTGCGGCAGTCGGTCTGAGGTGTATCGGCTCCTTGCTTGGGATTATGGAAGATACGCACAGACGGGCTAGCGGCCTGTTTCACCTCCTGCTCGCCATTCATGATTCCCATATTGGCCGACCATTCCATGTTCGATTGTCCGCTGCACAGCCAGACTTCACCCAACATCACATCCGACAATTTCCGGCTGTCGTTTCCGCCTTTCACTTCAAGTGTATACGGACCTCCGGCACGTCCGGTCGGCACCTCTGCCTTCCAACGTCCCTGATTATCGACCACCGTACGCATGGTGTCACCCGGATTCCATTCGGAGAGAATCATCAGGGTTTCAGACGGATTTCCCCATCCCCATACGGCTACCTTACTGTTCTGTTGTAACACCATTCCATCAGAGAAAACCGACGGAAGCTGAATCTGTGCCTTCACCTCCATTCCGAAAGTCAAGGCCAGCATTCCTAAAATAAGATGCGTTGTGTTTTTCATTGTTCTATGTATTCATGTGAAAATTCCTGCAAACAAAGGTAGAAGAACTATCCCAAGTTTGCAGGAAAAAATGATATTTCTGTGGTTATTTTTGATTTTTGGCGGAAGACAAAATACTTAAATCTTTCGCATCGACTTCAGAAGAAGGATTGAAGCGGTCACTGCACATGTATTTCTTCAAGCTGTAGAGTAACTGACGGGCTTCCGTACGTTTATCCATGTCCTGCCAGAAATCGATTCCCGATACAAGTAGCTTGCCCTTACCCACCTTCGCTTCGAACAGCAAAGCCAGCGGACGGTTCGTAAACCAGTCGTCGATAACGCGCACAACCGGCTGTAAGTTCTTGTCAATTTTAGCCACTTCGATAGCCCCGGAATGACTCATGGCATCCCACCACTGATAATCACTGTAATACTCTGTGGGAAACTCTGAAAGTGCCGGATGAGCAGGGTTACACAAGATACCTAGCGTGTGCGGTGCTTGTCCCAGTGTCCAGGCTGTGTTCCAGAAGATGCTGGAGAAACCTATCTCAACTTCACCTCTCGCTTCAGCAGGCAAGGAGCCTTTCCGTAAAGAAAGCAGTACGTTGCCACCTTCCTGAAGACGTTGCAACGCTTTTGCATCCAGACGGTCGGTCATCAGCAGTTGTGCTTCATCAGCTACTTTCTGTACCGCAGCAGGATATACCCAGATGTGCCAGCTGTTGGCGTAATCTCCCAATGTAGCTTCCAGTGTCAGGCATGAAGGAACGTCCACCTTATCCAACGGAATCTCCAGTTGTCCCAGCGGAATACAGTTGCCGATACCTACCGGCTGATGTGCCAGCTTGCCCGAAGCGATAGTCTTTCCTTCTTTTGTTTTCAGAGTCCAGGCAGTAGAGGTCACCTCCAACGGAGCGGCTCCGAAATGCGCCACTTCCAGACTACCTTTCACGGTTTCCTTGTTGGTATAAATCAGCTTCGGCAAACGCAGCAATGGCACCGTGCTGTTACAAAAGCGACGGTATTCTTCCGGACGGATGTAGCCTTTCTCTTCCCAAAACGCATCGAGCACTCCTACCAGCGCCGTACCCTGACCCGGGAAATCAGACAAGCCCAACAACTGGAATCCACCGAAATCTTTTGTACGCAAGGCGGCTTCAATATCGGCCTTATAACACAAAGCCTGCAATTTTCCGGAAGCCAGCAGGAAACTGTCTGCCAAATGAGCCATGCCGTTTTCGGCCAGCGTTTCCTGGAATATCTCAAAGTTGCGCGGACGCATCACCCCATCGTATTTAGCCATTTCCTTGAAGTTGGGATATACACACCACTGCCCGATTTCGTGGCTCACCATCGGCTGCTGGAAACGCCCGACATATTCCGACCAGTCATAGTCAGTACGCGGAGCCTGTGCATTGATGATACTTTTTACGCCCTGTCCCCATGCCTGAATGCGAGGAGCAGAATCGCTCAAGAAGTCGTTAACCGGCAAATTGGGCCATCCGGCACCCGAGCAGTACAAACGGCGGGCATCGCGCTCTTTCCAGGTAGTAACGAAATTAGTCAGATAGGCATTACTTCCTTCACCAGCCGGTTCGTTACCGTACATCATCATGCAGAAAGAAGGATGATTGCCAAACTCACGGACGATACGTTCACTTTCGTCCCAGATAAAACGGTCCAGATCACCTCCGTCGCCAATGGTAGTCGACTGGTTAGCCCAGGAAGAACATTCTATCTCCAGGTACATACCCATCTCATCGGCTGCTACAAATGCGGCTTCCGGCGGACACCAGGAATGGAAACGCACGTGGTTCAATCCGTGCTGCTGGCAGGTGATATAAATCTTTTTCCAGGACTCTACATCCGTAGGTGGGAAACCGGTCTTCGGGAATACGGCACAATCCAGCGTACCACGCAGGAACAAACGGCGGTCGTTGATGGTCAGTTTACCGTCCACCACCTTCACATCGCGGAAACCAAAACGTTCTGCATAGACATCCGTTTCACCGCTCTCTGCATCCTTCACACTCAGCTTCAAATCATATAAGGATGGAGAAAACTCATCCCAGCACTTAATATCTCCCTTCATGGCCAGCGACATCACCACCTGATTCTCGCCCGGCTTCAAGGTAGACTGCTGCTGTACTTTTTCATTGCCTACCGTCATTTCGAGCACCACATTCGTTTCTTTCTCATAACGGTTCATCAAGGAAGCTGACACATTGACCTTTTTAGCCAGACGATCCGGCATAATCTTCACAGTAGACACATTCACTTCCGGTTTTACCTCTAAGAACATGTCGCCCACTACCCCGTTCCAGTTTCCTTGCGTATGGTCGGAAATACTGTGTGAATTCTCCCCCGGATCAATGTTTTTCACCCGATTGTCCACACACAACATCAGCACATGCTTCCCTGCTGAAAGCTTGCCTGTCAGGTCATAACGGTGAGGAGCACCCAAAGCATTCTGCATGCCAATTTCCTTTCCGTCTACATACAAACGACTCTCCCAATGGCATCGTTCCAAGAAGAGAGAAATGTCCTTTCCTTCCCAACTGTCCGGAATCACCACTTCTTTCTGATACCACGCCTTACCTTTGTAATATTTTACCGGTTGAAGCCAGAAAGGCACCTTGATATTTCCAGCCTCACGGTATTTGGCATACGAAGGTTTAAAGAAATAGGAAGAATCTACAATACCGCCTGTCCAATCAGTCCCCACGGCAATGTCTTCCCCCAAACCGTTGGAAGCCATTGATCCCGGCAGTTCAATCATTCGACTCCAGTCCATGCTATCCGTAGAGAACGTCCATGAGCCAGACAGATCAATCTTGTCAGTCTGCTGACTGCAAGAAAAACAAAGCAAAGAAAATGAGAGTAATGCTGCTGCTTTCATATTATCAAATTTTGAGTTTACAAACTTTTGTTTTGGTAAAAATAAGCACAACTTTCCACCCTAATAATGTAATATTTTTCTGGAAAGATGTAATATTTTACTATTTCCCTCAACATACACCCTAACAAAAAAGAAATCTTCTTACAAAATCAGTTTAGAAATCCAAATAAATACCTACTTTTGCCCTCAAATAAATTATGCTATGGAAAAGAAAAAAGACGGCTTTCCCAATGAGAAAGCCATTGTCATTCCTCTGGAGAATCTTTTAAGAATCAAAGAAAATCCCATGACACGCCTGCTGCATCCCACAGATGTAGGCTACTATCCTCATGCCGAAGGTCACTACCGGGAACGTGCAGAAGGAAGCCCGCAGCACATTCTGATTTACTGCCACGAAGGAGAAGGCTGGTACAATATCGGAAAAGGAAGATGCACGGTAAAAAAGAACGATTTCTTCATTATCGAAGCGGGTACACCGCATGTATACGCCGCTTCTACCAGCCATCCGTGGAGCATTTACTGGATTCATTTTACCGGTGAACAAAGCCACCTGTTTTCCGAGCTGTTCAACCGTACCATCTACATTGACGATTCGCCTACGGCCCGTTTCAACGACCGCATCCAGTTGTTCAATGAGATTTTAGTAAACCTTGAAATGGGATACAGCATCGAAAATTTGGAGTACATCACGCTCTGCCTATGGTACCTGCTCGGCTCCTTCCGATACATTCCTCAGTTCCGCGAAATCAACAAGCCCAAAACACAAGATACCATACAGAAAGTCATCAATTACATGAAGGCTAATCTGGACAAACAACTGACGCTGGAAGACATGGCCGAAAGCGTGAACTACTCACCTACTTATCTGAGTACACTCTTTACACAAAAATCGGGTATGTCTCCCATCAACTATTTCAATCAGTTGAAAATTCAGAAGGCATGCCAGCTCTTGGACTTTACCGACAAGAAAGCAAAAGAAATAGCTTTTGAACTGGCCTTTAATGATCCGTATTATTTTTCAAAAGTATTCACTAAATACATGCACATGTCACCTAAAGAGTATCGTATGAAGAAAAAGGGATGAGAAAAACTCATCCCTTTTTCTTCATACGATACTCACAAAACAGCTATTCCAATAATAGGAAGCTGAGAATCAACCTATACATGAAATTATTACTTCTTATAATTCGGGTTAGTCTTCGGCATTTTTGCACCACAAGCTTTCCGCCAATCATGTAGACGCTTAAGCAAATCTGCTGCTACTTCAGGTTTTTCCTTACTTAAGTCATGCGTTTCTGATATATCAGTCCTCAAGTTATACAACTCCACGTGATTGTCTTCATAGAACTCTATTAATTTATAATCTCCCATGCGGATAGCCCCACCCGGAGTGTCACCTTTACCACCATAGTGAGGATAATGCCAGAAAATAGGACCTCTATCAAAAGTTCTATCACCTTTCAAGAACGGAACAAGACTTACTCCATCCACATGCTGCTCCGGCTTCAAAGGCAAACCAGTCAGTTCCAATATAGTAGGATAAAAGTCAACACCAATTACTGGATTATGGCATACACTTCCCGCCTCTACTACTTTGGGATATTTTATCAGAAAAGGTTCACGAATACCACCCTCATAAAGCCATCCCTTACCTGCACGCAACGGGAAATTACAAGTAGGAGATCCTTCAGCTGTTGACAAACCACCATTATCAGAGAGAAGGCATACTATGGTATTCTTATCCAGACCTTTCTTTTTCAATGCATCCAACACACGGCCTATATTCTCATCCATTGAGTATATCAACGCAGCATACTCTGCATCGCTCTGAACAACACGTTCTTTCCAATGCCAAGCTTTATGATCCGCATTTTTATACCAATCCAAATCTTTAGTAAAAGGCTGTATCTCATCAAGACGCATTTTATGAGCCTTCTTCTTGAAATATTCCACATATTCTGGCTTTGCCTCTATTGGAGTGTGTACAGCATAAAAAGCCAAATACATAAAGAAAGGCTTTGATTTAGATGCATCTATCAGCTTTATAGCTTCATCCCCCAAACGATCTGTCAGATATTCGCCATCCGGCCCGTCCGAAAGATAAGGATTTCTATATGGAGAGAAATAAGCACCTTTCCCCCCCTGCGATCTTTTTATTCCATTAGGAGACCCTTTCAACCAACCACCAATATTCACATCAAACCCCTGATATTGAGGATAATATAATGAATCTTCCGCACAATGCCATTTACCAATATGATATGTAGAATATCCATTTTCTTTCATTGCTTCAGGAATTATGACTTCTTCCAAGGGCATGTTCAGCGGCATTTCAGGAGCTATCATCTTGTATTTACTCAATTCCTCTGAAGTACGTCCATATTGATAACCTGGAATCCAATCTGTAATACCATTTCTTGCAGGATATTTACCTGTAAGTACACTCACCCGCGTTGGAGAACTTATAGATGCTGGAGCATAACCATTAGTAAAGACCATCCCTTCAGATGCAAGACGATCAATATTAGGAGTTTCATAAAACTTACTACCGTTATACCCCACATCTGCCCATCCGTAATCATCTATCATTATGAACAGCACATTGGGCTTCTGCTCTGCACCTTTTGCGAAAGCACTTGCTGCAATTCCCAAAAGCATCATTGATGTTTTAAATCTTTGAATCATAAATCATTTCTTATTTAAGGTTTTAATATATTGCCTAAACTTCCATGCAATCTGCGGATATGCAAAATTCACATTCCGTATCTCAGACGGGTCTTCCTCTAAATTATAAAGTTCAGCCTGTACACCCGGTTTTCCCGGAATAAACTTCCATTTTCCCATTCTCAGTGACAAATCACCACCGTTATTCTGGGTACATATAAACTGACGATACAATCCTGCATTTTCCTTTATAAAAAGCTCTGAAGCATCTTCAGTATCAACCATATTATTTTTATCAAGTTTATGACCTATCAAAGAAGGTATGGTAGCCATCAAATCCATATAACAGAAAGGTTGTTCCTGTAAAAAAGGCTCTTTTATCCTATCCGGCCACGAAAAAATAAACGGAACTTTTGTTCCTCCTTCATGCAATGAATATTTCTCTCCACGAAGATTTCCATAAGGATTATGACCGTTAATATTCTCCAAAGCACCATCATCATAACCTTCCTTAATCATTGGAGCGTTATCACTTGATACTATAATAATAGTGTTATCATACAACCCTTCATTTTTAAGACACTGAATAACTCTTCCTACACAATAATCAAACTCCTCTATCACGTCACCATAAATACCAGCTTTTGATTTTCCTCTGAACTGCCTTGAAGGGACTCTGGGTTCATGAGCATTCTGAGGTGCATAATACAAAAAGAAAGGCTTCTTTTTATTCTCCTTTATATATTCTATTGCCTTATTACATAAATCTTCCGCCATTGTTTCATCATTCCACAATGCGGACTTTCCTCCCGTCATCCAGCCGATTCTCCCAATACCGTTGATTATTGTATTATTATGTCCTAAATGATGTTTCAAGACCAGTTTCTCTGGATTCTCTTTTCCCGTAGGCCAATCTCCAACTTTCTTTTTATATGATACCTGAATAGGATCATTAGAATCAAGCCCCACAACTTTGTCCTGCTCAATAAATACACAGGGAACCCTATCGTTAGTACCTGGAAAATAATAACAATAATCAAATCCTACAGCAAGAGGTCCGGCTTTAATACTGCTATTGAAATCCACAGGAGTACCTTTCTCTCCAACTCCAAGATGCCATTTACCGACAATAGCCGTATTATACCCCAGTCTTTTCATGATCTTAGGCCATGTAATATTGTCTTGCGATATGCTCAGAGGAGCATCTGCTGGCAATATACCCACATTTTTTCTCCATGCATATTCTCCTGTCAGCATGGCATATCTTGAAGGAGATGAAGTGGAGGCCGGAGAATACGCATTTGTGAAGCGTACTCCATTTGCTGCAAGGTTGTCAAGATTAGGAGTTGAAATTTTCCTGGCTCCATAACAGCTAAGATCTTGATATCCTATATCATCGGCCAATATACATATAACATTAGGCTTTTTCTGAGCATTAGAGGACAATGCCCCTAATGCCAGAAATGATAAAGCAAGTATTCTTCTCATACGCTCAAGAAGTTTACATCTATTCTTATTGCAAAGACTCTGTCAAATTAACTGTAAAGATATACAATGATTTTGCTCCCAAAGCAAACTGGAACTTAGAAGAAGTAGTAGGAACTAAAGTAAACTCCTCACCAGATTTAGGCAAGTCACCATTCCATTCTTTCACAGATATTTGACCATCAATTATCTTATTTCCTAAGTCATAAGTAACCACTTTACTATCTGTAGACGTATTTAATACAGCAATCATCAACATCTTATCTTTTACAAATGAAGTGGTTGTAATTTCCGGAATTGAAGTAGACACGACAGACTCAATATAATTACCATCATTTACCCCATTTACCACCGTCTTAAATATTTCATATTTAGCAGATTTTGTATGAGACCCAGGTGTTGATCCTACCCAAAGTTTAGAATGGTCTTTTCCATTTGCCGGTCCAAAAAACAACCAACCACTCATACCGGTAAAACCAGCTCGGAAGTATTCAAAGAAACTGTCAGCAGTGAGTACCTCATCCTCAGTCGCAATACCAACCCAGTCATGTAATTCGGTATTCCATGCCGGTTTATCCATCTGCGTTGCGAGATTTACGAACTGTTTTAAAGTTCCACCTTGATTACCTGTATTATGAACAGCAGCTATACCAAATGCATCTTTTTCATCGTCCGTAACTGTTTTCATCCAGTTTATACCTCCTTGAACGCTCCATGAAGAAGGGGCTATCAAAGTAGGCATCTTAACTCCAGCATTCAGTTTTGCCGGCAAATTGTCATATACATATTTGTATATATCAGGAGTAGTTCTTGTTTCGGTTTCATTCGTTAAATCCATATACTCAAAATCGAAACCATTATCATGCATAAAATTAAGATAATCAGCAAAATAAGAAACAAGCTTATCTTTATTATTGCTGTCCGATAAAATCTATTGAATATAAAAGAATATCGCTCGGCCATTGT
>OAUN01000007.1_pt1 | contig 187876 bp, 203 predicted proteins | sample 1495101 | NCBI WGS metagenome assembly OAUN01 (sample SAMEA2580000, study PRJEB22360) | human gut metagenome | biome: human gut; feature: human-associated habitat; material: faeces | place: Denmark | collected 2008/2010 | reverse complement strand
GTCCAATTAAAGGAATATTAGTTTGTTTGTTTACCTCACAACAAATAGCGGCTACAACAGTGGAGTCAATGCCGCCACTAACCCCAAGAACCATAGCGCGAAGACTATGATTAACAAGATAATTTCCAGTCTCCTCAACGAGGGTTTTGAAAACCTTTTCATAATTTAATCTATTCATACTTTTAATTCTTTTTTAAAGTAATATATGAATCCCACTAGTTCAACATATACCACAGATACTAATTCCCAACCCTTATCCCCATAAGCATTTAGCTCTTTGGGGGTAAGTTTGGAAATACTAGATTTTAGTGCATATCGCCAGGTTGGCATTTACTTAAAACTTACTAATAGTTTGAATACAGTGCTTAACCTCTTCAGTATCACCAGTATGTTTACCTAAATCATCAGATAGTTTCACACAGTTGAATACTGGTTGGTTCTTATTCATACGGCAAGAAGTCAGCTTCATAACGATATTAGATGGTTTAAATCCAGTGTCATTAGTAAGGTTAGTACCTATACCGAACGCACATCGGATTCTACCTCTACAATATTCCTGAATTTCTTCCGCCTTATCGAATGTCAGTGCATTGCTGAAGATAATAGTCTTAGTAGATGGGTCAATTCCAAGTTCTTTATATCTGGCAATAGCCTTCATTACAAATTGGAACTCATCTCCACTATCCTGTCTAATACCATCAAATAACTTAGCCTGCTTACGAGATAGATTCTTAAAGAATACATCTGTAGTATAGGTATCAGTTAATGCAATACCCAAATCACCATCATATACATTAGTCCAATTCTCTAAAGCCATGTAGTTAGCTTGCTTATAGCCATACATAGCACCATGAAACATAAACCATTCATGTGGATGAGTTCCCATCATCTTCATATCATATTTCATTGCAAAGTAACAATTTGATGTTCCTGTACAGTAAATAGAATGCTCTTTGATGTATTTAATAACTTCATCCTGAACATTGAATGAATATCTTCTACGAGTGCCGAACTCAGAGAATGGAATACCACTCTTATTAGACAGACTAATCTTGGGAGCTAACTTCCCAATAACTAGCTGCATATCAATACAATGGTTTAGCATATGGTTTCTCAACTGAGACACAATAGCTAGGATAGGTACTTCATACAGAGTTACTCTATACAGATAATCTGTAACTGTGATGTGCAGATGCTTTTCTTCATCCAGCCACACTCTTACTTTTCCAGCATCAAGTCTTGTCCCAGACAACCATTCCCAATACATAGGAGGAATGAACCTACAGTTATTAGTCATAAACTCCTGTTCATCCTTAGTAAGTTTAAGAGAGCCTAAGTTACACAACTCAATTCTCAGGTTTTCCAGAAATTCATCGGAATATTCTGTACTATCCCTATCGAAGAACTCAAATGTTCCAATAGAATAAGGGAATAGTTTCATATAGGCATACGAAGTTGTAAATTTATACAAGTCCGTATCTAAAATAGATTTTACAACCATCTCTTTATATATTTTATAATTTTATGCATTACTACATCAACTAACTCACATAAACCAATGCAAACAACAATTATATTCATTATGGGAAGAAGACAACAATAAATGAATGAGAATACCTCACGTTCATTCTCCTTGTGTACCATGTTAGGTAAGTACTTACCCATAAGAATAGCTATTGCTGATATTGATAAGTGAACTAGTACTAGTATGATAATTTTTATGACCATACCCTAACTCCATTACTTTCTACATATTCATTGAGTTTAACTCCTCCATCTAGGGAAGCTACACCATCAAGGAATATCATAGGGTTAACAGGGGCTAGGTTCTTCAAAGTTTCAAGTACGCAGAAGTCTCCTGCCAAACCACAAATTACTACTTGCTCATCTGGCTGAACGTCAACTCCTACCGATGAACTATAGATAGTATGGTACTGGACTTTAGCATTAGCTGGAGCAACTTTTATTCCATATTCTTCTGAAAGTGATAGAGTACCTTTAGTAATTACTTCATAAGGTATTCCAGCACCAATACAACCATACAGTAATAAATCATGTATAGCCGCACCCTTAGAGAACTGCACACAATGCTCATTCCACTGACCACCATTCTTCTTAAAGGAACAATGGTTAGATGGATGCCAATCGGCAGTAAATATCACCCGACCAACTTTGTTATTCTCAATTAAATGAGAGATGTTCCACAGAGCCTTATCAGACCCTGGAACATAGAGTGGTGCTCCCAGCAGACAGAAGTCATACTGGAAGTCCACAACTACTAGGGTTACTTTTTCTTTCATCTTATTGAACTTATAATAAGTAATAATACCGCAATTACTAGCACTACTACAAGAGGCATCCATAAAGGAGCAATAACCCAGAACCAAGTTATATTAGCTCCGAATAACTTACAGGCTAGTAGTACTATAAACAATAGAGGGAAGAAGCCTATACCTCCCCTTGTTGCAACTTTAGACATCGAGATATAAAGGTTTAAACGTTTCTGTATACGTTTCATCTACTAAAGACACATTAGCCATCTTCATATCGTCAAGGGTTTGCAGATTGTGCTCTCCACTATGGATATGTCCGCAGAATGTATATTTAGGATGTTTACGAAGCATCTCGTCAGCCAACCAAGGATTACCAGCATCCTCTTGGTTAAATCTCTGGTGGATAACACCAAGACCACATAATTTAGGAGCATCGTGGGATATAACAATATCACACTCTGCTGGCATAGATTTATATGCCTTGATTAGAGTTTCAGGCTCATACATATAAGCCCAATTGCCAAAGATTTTACAATATGGAGTTCCCCATACTAAATAGCATTTTCCACTCTCATCAATAATACAAGTCTCTTCATTATCTAACAACTCAAGTTTACCATTAGTTGGCTGCGTTAAGATTGAGTTAATCTTTAAAGGTTGCCTGTACATATTAGCTAAAGCAAAATCATGATTGCCTCCTACCATAATAACAGACTCACACGGAAGATTATTAACCCATTCAGCAAATTCAGTCTTTAACCATTTCTCACTCTGAGGAATGTTTCTCTGCATACGTAATGGCATAATATCTCCGCATATCAATACTGCTGTACACGGTTCTTCTATTTTAGGAAGAATGCCATGTAAATCAGATGTTACACAAATTCTCAAGGCTTCTTAGTTTTTAACGATTGGTCAATTTTGTGGGCTTTGCCATACACATTCTTAGTCCATCCATTCATGTGTCCTTTATTGTTGCCTATTAGACAACCTTTCTCACTATCTACTGCATAGACTTTGTGAGTTACACATGAACCTCTAACCTTACAGAATACTACATCGCCCACCTTACAATCTTCCCATTTTATTGGAGTAACCCTATGCTTCTCATTACTCTTATACAACGGAAGCATAGAGTTCCCAGGCTCACTGGTGATAAATGATTCACCAGCTTCTAACCTTTTAATCTTCCTCAGTGTGTTGGGATTCATAACCTATTTTTAAATCCTCTTCGTAATCTTCGGCTACCTCCTCTAAAGCATCCTTAACAGTGCAAGCAAGAAATGTCTGACCAATCATTAGAGAGCCAAATCCCTTAATTAGTTCAGCAGCACTTACATCATTATAAGGTATCTCCATAGAACAGATAGTTCCGTCGATTTCTAAAGTCAATTTAGTCATTATAGTTTGTATATTTCGTCAGGAATTGTATGCTCCTTGACTGATTTCTCCACTCCATTATCTATTTGGTTTTGAATCTTTTTCTTCACCTCTTCCCAAGAGATTGGAGTGTAGTTATTGTTGTCTACGCCAACATCATATTGATATGGGAATAGATTACATAACCTATCACAATCCAAACCAGAACTAGTAGGTCCAGAATGAACATGACCAAATAACTGCCATACAGCATCAGCTTCATTGCGATAAGAACCACCATAGCACAAGAATGGATAATGATTCAAATAGATACTTCTTTTCTCTATCTGAATTTGCATTTGAGGTATTACAGCCACAAATTTATCCATGTAACCTTGTCTTAGATTCTTCCTATCGTGATTACCAATAATCAAGTAGATTTGTCCGTTTAGACGAGGGATAACACTATTCCATAGTGTACTACCACCGAAGGCAAAATCTCCCAAATGGAAGACTGTACCGTCCTCTGGAACCACTTTATTCCAGTTCTCAATCAACTTTTCATTCATCTCCTCTACATCTCTAAATGGTCTATTACATAATCTAATTATGTTAGCATGACCAAAATGTGTGTCAGATGTGAAGAAAGTCTTTTCAGGATTAAATTCAAACTTCTGTTCTTTCATCTTTATCAATTTTTATATCGTAACCAGTTTCTACAAATATATATGTAGACGGACTGAGCATCCTTCTATATTGGAAGGCATAAACTTTGTCCTCTAACAATATTGGAATTAAAGTATGAGATACAACTAGAAATTTCACATTATTCTTAGCTGGAATGTTAATAAGCATATTGTGTAATCCCACTTGATACCTTAAATCAAAGCCCTTATCAGCCTCATCAAGAATCAATAAGCACTTCTCATTCCAGTTGTCTTGGTTCTCTTGAACCCACTTACCTAGATTCTGTAATTGACGTTCACCATTAGACTTACGTTTCCAATAGAATCCACCATTTGTAACAGCTGCTTCTGCTGTTGCCATGTTGTCCAATGATAATGGGTCATCAAATTCAGAACTAATAAAGTAAAACTTCTCAAAGTCAGTATCAATTTCTGCCTTATCTTTCATACCACTAATCCCTGCATATCCAAGCTTATCGTGATGGCTATCATTAGCATTGTCGCACTGAAAGCTACGTATGATATTAATAAGTGTAGACTTACCACAACCATTCGGACCAACTATCAGATACCTATCTTGATTAGTAAAGTCAAACTTATATTCAGTATCCTTCTTCAAGGTTCTGAAATCTTCCTTTATCTTAATGTTTAGGTACATAAAGTTAGCTTTTATGGTCTAGACTCCTAGTTAGGTATTCGATAGCCTCCAATTCTCCTCTGGTTAGGAGTAGTTGCTTCTCGTTAATAGTAACATCCCAACCTTCACCATTAGTCCACTCAGTAATCTCTATGAAGTCACCATCCTTAGCTAGATGGTCATATTTCCTTAACTTGTCATTGACTGACTTTCTTTCAGCAAATTCCATACTCTGTCTCCTTATAAAACTCTATTTGATAGTTATACTGCTTCTTTAATACCTCATTAATATCAGTAAATACACTAGAGGGCATCTTAGTACCCTTTCTAGAGAAGTACGCAGGGTGATATACTTCAATAGTCTTTAAACTATCTACTATATCATTCTTAAATAGCTGTGCTTGACTACCAAATAAGACATAAACTATGCCATTATTCTTATAACTAAGATTGTGAATTAGTTTAGACACAAATGGCTTCCATAACTCAAAGTGTGACCCAACTCTTCCTACTTCACAAGTAAGGGCAGTATTAATCATTAATATTCCCTGTTTAGCCCAAGATTCCAACGTATTGTCAAATTCTATTCGGTTATGGGAAATTTCATAATTAATAGCTGCCTCTTTAACTATTTGAAGTGAAGGAGATAGCCTATCCTCTGGAGTATCTTCAGAGTTACCGAATAATATTCCAGTAGCTACTCCCTTCTGTGGGTAAGGGTCTTGCCCTAAGAAAACTACCTTACAGTCTTCATATGGACAAGCCCTAAATGCTCTGAATATGTTTTTAGGAGAAGGACATAGAGTAGCTGAATTAGTCTTATTAATCCAAGTTACTACTTTACGTAGTTCTTGCTTATCAATAACATCAATCCAGTCTCCAAAGTACTCCTCTGCTTTCATTGCAATAAACCTCTTCTGATAAATTCCTCATGTAATGGTGCAGCTAACTCTCTTGCTTGAGGATGTGCATCATTAGCATCTCTTAGCTTAAAGAATCCTTCCCATTGTTCAATAGTACCAGTCATAATCAACTCGGTCTTTAAACTGTTGGGAAGAACTGCTCTGGCTTGTTGAGGTTTCCACCCACAGTATTGAACCAAGAAATTGTAAGTTCTTTCAGCCTCTAATAGTAAGTCTATAAAATACTCATGCTCAGACAAGTCAGTTCTAATGCTGCAAGAAGAATCGTTCTTATCAGTGAATTGCTGTTCCTCGTAGTCTAGCCAACTAGGTATGATGAACGTACATTCATTTCCGAACTTATCCTTATTATAGTTACAGTACCTAGTGCTTTCCTGAGCAAAACTAAATACTCTATGCCTTACGAACTCATGACTAACTCCCCTATCACAAGTAAACTTAACAGTTATACGTTTAACGTGGTGCTCTGTTGGTTCACATTGGTATTTAAGGTCGTCAAGCCAATCATTTTGCAATAGTACCCTGTAATTAGTAGTAATATATGCACATGTATGCCCATCGAACTTATCCTTATATTCCTGTGGCTCACCACCACACAAAGGTTCATTACCTATAGTTACTGTAGAGTACTTATTGAAATAGTATTTGTTAGCCATATTCATGGAGCCTTCCAATGTTATACTATACTTTAGGTATACAGTACCATGCTCAACCATTGCAGTATGACCACGTTTGACAAGCATATCTACAAACTTAGGAGCACTTTCTTCAGTAATCTTGTCTTCTGACTTATAACAAGTCCTACCACATCTTTCTATATGTTGTAACAGCCCATCTAATCCAGGCTTTTGTTCTAGTATTTCAAATGATGGTTTTATCAGTCTCATTCAGCTACCTCTTCGTAAGTTTTCTCAAATATATCTGGCTTACAAGGATAGAACTCTCCATTCACTCCCTTAATGATATAATCTCCTACAGAGGCTTTCATAGTACCTTCAAGAGTTTCAATATACATATAAGGATTGTCTGCATCCTCATAGCTTATCACTATGGTATCTCCTCCTAGAAACTCTTGAATTTCTATAATGCGGTCAGCATTATCTATGAATTGTATAGCTTCAATGACTACTGGTTTCTTCCTATATTTCATTTCTTAACTAATGAGTCCCTCCAATCATCCCAAGCTTTAGCTTCAGCACGAGACTTCTGAATAGCTTTCCAAGATGTTTTAGAGAGTGTAGAGTTATAATAAGTAGTATCTTGTGTTACTTCTTTACCAAGCCATTGAGGTTTTTCAAATGGCATATCCTTGCGTGGTAACTCTATCTCAGCAATGATTAATCCTTCATCCTCACCATGAAACTCATCAACTTCCCATTTAAGCATACTATCCTCACATGGAATAATATAACGAGTTTTATGGATTACTCTGTCGCAAGTAAATGAGAGCAATTCCTCCGCATCCTTTTTAGAAATTGGAATTTCATACTCCAATCTTGCTAAACATCCGCTGGACTTTATGATAACCCATGCTTTCTCATCTCTTATAGATACCCTAGCTTCTCCATTGCTAGAAGTTCCTACATATCCCTGACGAATATCCATAATTCTGACAGCACTCTGTTTAAAAGTACTGTCAGTAACTATGAATTTTCTTTCTATCTCAGTGTGCATCAATCCTCTTCAGATTCTTCTTGACACACCTCATCAATTATCTTCTTTATGATACGAATATCACTATCCTTACAGTAATCTTCAACGAAGACTCTAAAGAAATCTTCATCCATTCTCTGCCAGAACTCACTTAAGAGGTCTTCATCTTCAATAAGACCTAGAACCTGAGATACTTCAGGCTCCACATCAATTACTGTACACAAGTCTATATACTTACCCATATTAATGAATCCAATGGTCTCCAATCTCCACATCAGCACCTAAATGTGCTCTTGTACAGAATGGTTTACCTGCACTTACCATGCACTTAACTAATATATCTGCAACTTCTTCTGAAATTTCATCTGGAGCTTCAAGGTTAATTTCATCATGTACTGGAATACAATACTTAACCTTGAATAACAAGCCATTCTTCAATAACCAGTTGAATAGCTTTATAGATGCTAACTTAAAACACAATGCACCAGCAGCCTGAATCGGATAATTAATAGATTGCTTCTCAGACTCAGCTTTACGTCTGGCTAACCGCCTGACACCTTGTACTGTATCACACTCAGGATTCTCCTGCTTCATTTCTCTATAATATGCCCAGAAATCAGGGTCATCTTGCTTTTCCATCTGCATTTTAAGCTCGTCATAGTCATAAATATATGCCTTATGACCAGTAATCTTACTTAATAAGATATAACCTTTACGCATTACATCTACTCTTCTGAAATCTTGATACCTCTTCAATCCAGCAAAACCAGACATATAATTCTCATAGATTTCTTTAGCCCTTTTAGCATCAAGACCATAGTTTCTTATCAAGGTACTATCCTGTCCACCATAATTGAAACAGAACTCATATCCTTTAGCTTCTTGTCTTAGGTCTTTAAAATTCTTCTTAATATCCTTTAGAGGCATATCTCTTGGGATTTGTTGGAATACCATCTTGGCGGTTAGACTATGTAAGTCGCCACTACCATTAATAAGTTCATCCAACATAGCTTCGTCATTAGCCATAGATGCCATTAGATAAGATTCTTGACCACTATAGTCAGCGGAAATCCATCTATTCCCCTTATCAGATACGAAGCAAGCTCTAGTTTGAGCATCATGTGGTAAATTCTGCAGATTAGGTTCTGTTGAACTTAACCTTCCAGTATCAGTTCCTAACTGGTTGAAGTTGGCGTGTATTCTACCAGTTACAGGATTAATCAAGTTTAAGAACTTCTGACCAAAGGTATTAACAATGATTGCAGCTTTCTTATACTTTATGTATATTGGAATCAAAGGACTTTTAGATGCCTGTGGTTCTACCACTTTAATATCCACAGACTTCTTGTAGTGCTTAGTCTTCTTATCCAATACTTTAAGGTTTAATCCCAATTCCTCAAATAACGGGATTACTTGCTGGGAGCTAGTCCAATTTATATGACATCTTGGCTTAGTGTCAAATCCATTGAACAAATCACCTTGTATATTTACAGAACAATACTTACTAGAATATTCAGATTCCTCTACCCATTCGTTCAATTCTGCTTCATATTTTTCAAGGTTGTTGAGGTCAGTAGCCATTTTAATTTTCCACTTATCAACATCTAATTTAGCTCCGCAGTACTCTATATATGCCAAACATTTAACAAACTCATTCTCAAAGTCGATAGCCTTTAATAAGCCTTTCTTCTCTAATTCAATAAGTTGTTTATCTCTAATCTTACCCAGATAAGAGACATCTCCTGCAGCATACACAATAACATCTTCTGTTAGTCCAGTCTGTATAATCTTACCTCGTACAGACTTATCCATATCTACTCCTAGATAATTGATACTGGCAGCCTTCAAGCTCATCTCATGCATACCTGCTGGATAGCCTAACCATAATAGCTTCTCGGCTAGATAACCATCATAAACCCTTAATGGAACAATTCTTTGATGGTATAGGAACTTCAAGTCAAACTTAATATTCCAGCCCAAGAACATTCTTTGAGGATTTTCCATATACTCCTTAAACAGGTGTATATCCACAGATGTACAGTCAATAACTACTTGAAATTCTGCACAACCAAGTTGAACGGTTAACAGTTCCTTAGTATACGGGTCTAAACCCATAGTTTCAGTATCCAGCTCTACTACGCTGAGAGGTGCTAATAATTCTAAAGCCTCTTCTGCACTAATGACTTTATATCTGTCAGATGTCCAGAGAGACTGCTGCTTGGTTACTAAATATATCATTAATATATAGATATGTCTACATCCTTAATATCAATATCTCCAAGCTGTGATAAAGCTGCAACAAGACGTTGTTTGATGTCTTCCCTAGCTTCATCTGTGTCCAGGAAACCATAGTACTCATACCATGCAATACCCTTAACACCTAAATCAAATTTAAACGTTTCTTCCTTAACATTGTAAGGAGCAAAAGGGTCATTCTCAGCCCCTAACGGTAAATTACTCATTGTGTTTTGCTTTTATAAATCCTAACGAGTAATCTAATACAGTACTTATTTCTAAGCCTTAAACAGTTGCATAATATAGCAGAGTCGGATTATCTTTCTGTATATCAATAGAATCCATATTCCTAACCGCCAGCTGTTGCTGGAATTGTTGAACATCAAATCCTATAGTTATAAGATGATAACCATGTAGCGTAGGTATTGTATGCATGACCTTTTGTTCAGAAACACCTCTACAACTATTGATAATCTCAATGATTGTCTTTAGATATTCAGGGTCTTTAGAGTCCACATCAACTACCCACAATGGTTTGTATCCTCTAGCTCTAGTTCCACCACAAGCACTATCCCATACTCTATAACCCTGATATGAGTTACCTTCTGAGACTAGTTTAGCATATTGCTGGATTGAAGCCAAAGCTACCTCCTCTGCATTCCTCCTATTAAGGTGGATATATGCTCTAGCATTGTTCTTTAAACAAAGCTCTTTAATCTTTTCTTTCTTAGTTAAGAATTGTTCCTTACTAAAGATATAGTAAGTTTTAACAGTTCTATAACCATTGTTGCCTATTTGAGTAATATTCCCATCCTTCTTACGTTGAATAATTTGTAAGAAATAGAACTCATCTTGGTTATTAAACTCCAAGATATTCTCTATCTGGTCAAAGTTATCAACTACTGTAAGACCACTTAAGCATCGTTCACAGAAGTCATAGCCACTATGTTCCTTACGATACCTATCGAATGGAATGTTCTGCTCCATAATGACGCTGCAGCCATCACAGACTACAGCACCATTTCCTCCATTAAACTTATACATTATCTTTATTTGAATATAGTAATACATCATCTTTAGCTGAGTAGATTTCATGCGTGGCACGACCTCCATTCTCCTGAGGACTCAGATAATCGTCGTCCTCGTAGAACTCTTCCATATCAGTACAATCCACGTCTCCATCCTTAACCAGCTTTACAGCTTCCTCTAATGTTTCAGCTTCTACGTCATAGGTATATCTACGCCAAGTAGCTACCTTTACATCCTCATACAATTGAAATTCCATAATCAGAATCCAGTTTGTGTAGTAAAGAAGTTTACATTACCAGTACCAATGATGTGAGCTTCTCCCTCAGCATCATCAATATAGTATTCTACTTCACCATCAAAGTCCTTAATCAGTGTAGTTGTCCATAGTCTATTGATATGATAATCAAAGTTCGGATTGTACTTTAATACCTCATCCAATAAGAATACGGCAACCATACCAGCATCTGCACAAAATCCTCCAATATTCTTTAAATCAACAGTAGCACTGAACATCTTATCATCGTAGATTTTACTTTGAACAGAGTCCTCACCATACTGTTTTCTTAATTCATATTGCTTCCTTTGAAGTTCACAAAGCTCTTCTAACTGTGCAGCTACATCTTTACGAGGGGTAGACCAAGTAGTACAACTCCAATCACCATAGATAGTTGATTCAGAAATGTAGTTACTAAAGCCTAGTACTTCCATATTATCACCATAGTCACACTTTCCCCAATCATCATACTTATTTGTAAAGGAGCGATACTCGCTCATTGCTTTATCATAAGCTTTTATATCTTCAGTGTATTTAGGATATGCTGGGAAAGGTATACCTAATTCCTTCGCATAATCTTCTGGACTTTTAATTATATAACATGGGTCTGTTATGATAATATCACCCTTGAACCTCATTTGCCTTATTCATTAGTTTTTCATATTCCAAATCTCTTTGATATATTGCACTAAGCGGACTGACACCAGCTTCAAGAGTTTCAATGATTTTAAATCCATTTTCTGGAGTTATCAAAGAATCTTTTTCAGATACACAGCCAGTATATTTCTGACCATAGTCCCCTTCAATCTTCTTAGTTGCAGGATTAATATCTCCCCAATCTGCTGGATGTCCATTACCTATTGGTTCAACATAGTATGTCTTACCAGTAGTTAAGGATTTAACAATGAATCTTCCAGTTTCATCAGTATTGGTTAGAAACCTCTTCTTAATATCATCCATAGGTTAGTCTCTTGGAACTACATCCAAGTCAGTTAGATAAAAATACTCATCATCTTTAGGGAAATATCCTTTAACTTCAGCATTTTGACCACTTAGAGTGTGAATCATAACTTCCCTATCTTGGTCAAATTGCTTGAGGATTTCAATTAATTGTCCTACTAACATGGTTTAGTGGTTCCAATGATAAGATACCATATATCATCTAAACAGTCATTTTTTAAACTAACAATCCAGCCATTTGTGACCTTGACTATTTCCTGCATCTGCTGCAAGTAGAAATCCCACTCACCAGTACCATTAAAGCCTCCTGTGATATAGATAAGACTATGGTCTCCCTTGTTCTCCACTTTACTTACATTAACTCTTTTTAGATGCAAGTTCTGAATTTCTTGTATAACACTCATTAGAATTTTCCTTCATTAGGTTGTAGACATAGTAAGCCCTGTTCTCTCCACATCTTGACACATTTGTAATTGTCTTCAAGAACAAATTGAACATTATACTTACCCTCGATATTATCTTTATAGATTTTCTTCTTACAATCAGTTCCAGGACTATAATCCTTAACTGGTCTAAAGAATAATTCATCCACAGCAATATCGTGCATAGCCAACCATTTCTTAGTAGCTGCTATAATCTCTGGAGTACCTTCTCTACCAGTAACAATAAAGACTTTGCACTTTTCATACATACGCCTAACAAGAGCACAAGTTCCTTCTATGGCTACATCATCCAGCATACCCTCAGCTGCACCTTCTCCATAATAAGGTCTACCTGATGTATTTAGGCATAAAGTAGCATCCATATCAACTAATATGACAGGACGTCCTCCGTCTACGTGTTTGGGTGCTCTCTTTAGCATATTGTTAATGTCTTCTCGGATAATAAAATCTCTGTATCTTCTCCAAGTTGCTTTAATAACCTTCTCACCAATGGGATTAGGTCTCATAGCATCACGACGAATACACTCATCAACTGGAATAAAGAAGTCTTTATATTCAACCTCATACTTCCAATCATAAGTATAATTCTCGTTAAAATCTTTAACCATTTTCTCCAATTCTGCACAGGTCTTTGGATTTAGATTCATATTGTCTACTACAATGTTATAACCTTTCTCCATACTATAAGCTAGTACAGTGTTATATGTTGCAGTAACAACCTTCTCTCTGTTAGGAACCCAATAGTCACCTAACATATTACGAACATCATCGTTGTTGAATCTAATCCTATTCTCTGGGTCTTCGTGACACCATTGTTTAGCCCAAGTAGATTTACCTGAGCCTTGAATACCTCTACAGATAATTAGTTTCTTAGTTTCCACTATTTCTCACTAGTTGGCTTTAGCCATAAATTAGTATTCTTAAAAATGTAATCTCTTAAATCAGTAAGTTCAGATAACCACCCTAGAGTTAAAGATGAGTTACACTTAAAGCACTTTGTCAGTTCTTCCCTTATTCTCTCCTCAGACACTACTGGCATTTTATCAAAATAGTCATAAGCCTTCATAGCCTGCCACATATCTTCAGATACCCGCAGTCTTTTGGTAATAGAGAATCTTATGCCTCTGAGAATCCTTAAAGGGTCATCATCAAAAGTTACAATAGGAGGTAATGGAGTCCTAAGAAGTTTCTCCTTAATATCTTCCAAACCACCAAAGTAATCAATGATTTCACCAGTGTCAGGGTCTTTAGCCAAAGCATTAACAGTAAAATCCCTACGTGATAAATCATCATAGAGATTTCCTGGCTCAACTATTGGAGTTCTGGTATTAGGAATATATCCTACTTCCTTTCTAGCCATTACAAAGTCAGCTACTCCTTGATACTTATAGCCCTCTGGGAATTTAGCTCGGATTGTATAGCAGTCTGGAGTTACTAAGAAGATTTCGAATTTCTGTTCTTCTAAATAACTCTTTAGTGCCTGAAATACTAGTCTGGCAGGAGAGGGTTGAGACTCACGAGGATGAATACTACTATAACACGCCTCAGTGGGTACAGCTACATAGTCTACATCCTTATTAGTAAGACCTAAGAGTTCATCTCTAATCTTACCACCTACTTCATAAAACTTAAACATTTCAATAGAAATACCCATGATTATCAATAGTTTTGCGGAATACTCCCACCTTTCCTACTAATCCATATCCCCTATGCTCATGTACTATGTCTAGCCCACTAGTAAATTTAAGGAAGTCCATAATAGCATCCTCAATATTACTAGATTCAATGTGGATATTACCACATTTGATAGTCCAGCCACAACCATCTAGCCATCTAAAGATATGGACGTGTTCATTGTTGATATGGTTAGGAAGAGTAGTTATATCAACTGTCCTTCCCATAGATTTCTCCACTGTACTCATTCCATTCCTCATCATCTTCGCATTCCTCTATGGAAAAACTATAGTAGGCAGTTTCATCTATCCTACTCCACATTTCATCCCAATCCTCGTCAGTCATTTCATCTGGGTCATAGCCTTCTTCCTCAGCTATGTCCTGGTCATGACTAAAAGAATAGAAATTATCATAGGCTAACTGTTCAGCTATATCCCATAACTCTATCTCTGACTCAGCAACTGCTCTGAATGTGTCTTCTTCACCACACCAATTAGTATCAACGTGAATTAGAAACCTTTTCATAATTTAGAAATTTTTAAGTCTTCAATCATCATATAGTAATTAATCTCATCTTCTATATAATTTGCATTATCTAAGACTTCAATTATTAAAGCCTCTGGAATGTCGTCTAATGTATTAAAAGTGGGTTCGTTGAAACGCTGCTGATAATTATTAACTAGCATCAACAATTCCAAATCACCCACTTCCATTACATATTCAAGTTTAAATTTCACCTTATGATTCAGTTTCAATGTCAACTTCACCCTTATCCAGTGATTTAGATTCTCCTTCTAAGAATTTAATACACTTTAGCTTATATGCTTCGGATAGAGAGTTTTCAATCTTAATAACAACTCCCTCATGTGGAACTTTGTTGTTACAAGTTGGAGATTCACACTCCATGAAGAAATTCTTATCACTAGCTAACTTCTGAATGAAGTTCTCATTCCAGTGTTCTGTCAGAGATAGTTCTGGATATAAGTCTTTAGCATAGCCATAGTAATATTCTTCTACAGGCTTCAAGCCTTCTTTAGTACACCATTGTTGTACTTGACGGGCACTAAACTCATATACACGTCCATCAGGATTAGTATAGGTTAAACGATAGATTTGTACTCCAAAGTTTTCTCCATACTTATACTCCTCAACACTCTTCGGAGGTTCAAACCCATAGTCAAATGCTTTACCACCTAACTTTTGGATTGCACCACCATTAGGAAGATAACCTACTATTTCATAGTAAGCTGTCATACCTTTCTGTAGATGAGGTCTAACAACATCATCAGCAAACTTCCATACATCTACTCCATAGAAACCACCATTAGTAGTTTCATTATAATATGGATTCTTAACTACAGAACGAGAAGACCATAGATAATCATATCGAGTATCATCTATCTCTTTACGAGTTAAGAACTCAAATACTCTTTCATACCATTTCTTAGGTCGTTCGCATAGTACATAAGCAGATATACCAGAGGTTCCATGAACCTTAGCAGTAATACTAATAATGTCATTAGGATGAATAACGGATGGACACTTCTTAATAAGAGTAGTGTCATAGTGGAACCTAAATTGGGTATCAATTACTTTCTTTACCTTCTTTAAATTCCTTGTTATCTTACCTCCAACCTTCGGTTGACCAGGAGTATATGCACGTTTGGGAACATATTTCCTACATACAATCTCATTGTCTACAGAGTCAAACTCTGTTCCAGGAGCTACCTTGTGTACAATCTCACTGTTCTTACCTATTGCAGTAAGCCAGTTGTACAGGTATGTAATAGGAGTAATAAATCCTTCAGAAGGATAACCTTGTAGTTTAATTATTTTTACCCTACAGTTATCTTCAAAGAATCCAGCCTGTCCCTTATCAGCATTCTTCTCCTTGTCTCTAAAGAGGTTATTAGCGGATAAGAATTTGTCATCAATAGCACATTCTATTGGAAAGTAAATATATGTACCAGGGTTGGTATCAATACTTACTGCAATAGAATAACCATCAATTGTGCAGCATTTTAATCTCTCACACTTTGGATTAGGATGTTTAATAAACTCCTTAATCTCTACAATCTTGGCAGCATAATTTCTGTTAAATTTAGGTGATTGAGTTAATTGCATTTAAAGCAAATTTAGAAAACCTATACTGATAATCTTTGTATTAGGTAATCTGATAGGATTGTGACTAATCTTCAAACAGAGTCCAATCGTCACGGAGGACAGCATCCCAATAGAGCTTTACTTCTTCTCTTCTGCCCTTAGGGTACTGGGCTTTAGGGATACAGTACACTTTATTGTTCTCCATGAAGTAGATGTTACCTCTTCCGTTAGTCACTTTGAGACCACTTTTCAGAAAGGACAATGCCTCTCCGAAATCAAATTGTTTAATTTCCATTATCTTTTAAAAATATTTACAAGGTAAAACTTAGGTGTTAGCTATGATATTTTTCTAGATAGTCATATAGTTCATCAGTAGTGCGTATTATCTCAACGTCTTCGCCCTGCTCGTTAGTTTCAAATGCCTTTAATTCTGGGTTGCGGGACTTTTCATATACCCACCATTGAGTCCATTCAAGACCCTCCTTGCCATAGGCATCTTCCATAACAGCATCAAATAATTCACACATACCATTCACTAATGTACTCTCACTTATATCAATGCCAAGTTCTTCTAACTTCTCTGTATCCTTACCTACATTCGATATAAGGTTTAACAATTTAAGGAATGTTACTTTTTTCAATGCAAGAACTTTCTTAAATGTTCAGCAATAGCTTTGTTATCCTCCCTAAATGCAGTAGAATCTAAAAGGGTTTCCCTTATTACATATTCGCCGTTATCAGGAGAGAAATACCTATCCATTACTTTAATTACATCATCTTCGTCACGAATCAGAGTATCATCTTTATAAACAATATCTGATTCATCCCTATGAGCAAAGAAAAGGGACATTAAAGCCCCTCCTCTTCTAAAAACTACAATATAATTCATTCTTGTGTAAGTTCAAATTCACGCATAAAGTTGGCGAATGTTTGTGCTAATGATTCATCTTGCTTATTACAATAATAGTATTGGAAAGCATGGAATACTTCATGCCAGAATGAATTCTTGATTTGTTCTTCGGTGAGGTGTATTACCTCTCCGTCATCCTCCTTCATACATTCTGCCACCTGAATCAATAACTTGAGGTTATCGTGTATTCCAAAACTATCCCCATTGTCTATAAATTGACAAAGCTCTACATTGTAATAATGATTAGCTATTCTAAACTTACTAGGAATACCGTACTTATTCATAGCCTTTAAGTTTTTTCCACTCATCAACAAACTCTTTAGGCAAGTTGAAATCCATCTCTGCCTGGTCTATCTCTAAGTCTCCAACACTAAAGCTATCCCTTATCTCGTCATAAACTGAATCATTCAAGTCACATTCATCATTACAGTCAAGATAATCACTTGGATTAAGCTCAATGTTATCATCAATGTAGCCCCAATGAACGTCATAACGATATGGTATTTTATAATTACTCATAATCCCTAATACACTTCAGAACTGGCTGCAGAGGGCATCCTTCATCACTAAGATAGAAATACTTTACAGTAGCCATCTTACCAATGATTTCATCCATTCTATCAAGGTACTCCCACTTTAATTCACGTGGACCCATAGGTTTAGCTTCAAACTTAATACCTAATTCAGTCTCACATACGAATACCATGTCTTCTGGACGTAGACCATCCTCATAACCAACAATTTTAAATTCAGCATCTTTATACATTTTGACTTTAATCATAGCATTAGTTCTACCACCAAAGTTATATACTTTAGATGGGTCACGAATAACTATGCCTTCAAAGCCTTCACCTACATACTTATCATGTAGTTTCTGTATATTAGCCCAACCTACTACCTTTTCCTGTGGAACCATTTGGAACTTTAAGTCACCTTCAGCCCAAGTTCTCTCAGGATTAAAGTCTAAGCCTAACTCATTAGCAATATCGTGAAGAACTTCTAGCCTTTCTTCAAATGTTTTAGAACTATCCATTACATCATAGATATAATATTCTAGCCAATCCATTCCAGCTGTATCCTTCTCCAATCTTGCAGCACCACTGATTTGTTGTAGAGATTTACCATGTTCATATAGTTCGCCGTCTAAAACAATATCAGGATGGTTTTCAAAGAATTGAATTAGTTTAGGGTTATGGCGCATGAAGGAAGTAGAAGCATCGTAGTCACCACCACCCCTAGAGGCAGTTCTAACTTCTCCATCCCTATAATAGAAAGAGCACCTAACTCCGTCTATCTTCCTACTTCCCCACCAGTATTTAATCTTGTCAAATACACTGGTTGCTACTTTGTCAGCTTGTTTAGCCAACATATGTTTCTTAAATCCATTGGAATCAGAAACACCTTCGCCCATCTGTTCTTGGACGAATTCAGCTACTGCCTTACTATCATCAATACTAATGTTAGAAGGTAATAACTTATAACCTTTATCTTGATACTTCTTCAAATGGGAAGCATATTCCAGTTTTACTTGCTCAGTAACAGTTCTTTTAGCTTTGCCAGTAAATATCCAAATTTCTGGCTGAACTGATACTTTACCAGCATATTGGTAAGTACGTCTTCTTATTACGAAGCCCCTTCTCGAATCATCCCATTCATAGTCAATCTCAACAACTCTGATTTTACCCTTATTGTCTTTGCTAACTAGAATATCCATTAATAGAATTTCTTTTTACTAGTGGTTGACTTAGTATCTTTTTCAGGAGGAGTATCTGCATCAAACTCTATATCTGGAATTACATCAGCAATATCCCATAGGGTGTAATGTTCATCATCAGTACCGTCTATACTTTGGTATACCTTACTAATGGACATTCCTCCCTGTAGAGCAGCACAAGCTAAACGAAGTAATATTTCTTGCCTAGTGGTCATTACTTACCAGTATGTCCAAATCCCCCTTCACCTCTATCTGTTTCAGGAAGTACCTCTACTTCTTCCCATTCAACTACTTCATGCTTAGCAAGAACTAATTGCATTAGTCTCTCACCATCATTAATACGAACAGGAGTATTAGAAGTATTAGTTAAGATGATTCCAATCTCACCTCTGTAATCAGCATCAATAGTGCCAATTCCGTTAGTAAGAGTAAGTCCCATCTTTAATGCTAATCCACTCCTCATTCTACATTGCAGCTCATATCCTTGTGGGATAGCTACAAATAGACCAGTGGGGATTAGACATCTACCTCCAGGCTTAATTTCAATAGTTTTAGCTACTGGAATAGTTGGAATCTTATAGCCCAAATCATTTCCCTCTTTATCTACCACATTGCATCCATCAGGATTTTCTTTTAAACCAATAGCTACAACATCAGCATCAAAGAAGAATTTCTCTGGCTTATTATCCACTAACTTAATTCTACTAAAATCTCCTCTGACATCCATGCCAGCTGAGAATAGGGTTTCATACTTGGGAAGTTCCCATTGAGATTTATTTATTACTTGTACTTTCATTCTTTAGTTCTTCAAGAATAGGACGATAATCAATCTCTTCAAATTCGAACTTATATCTTGAATTGAGAGTGGTAAATTCACCTTTATCCCAATAAATCTTCTGGATAACAGATGTTCTATACCACTGTTCTACATCAGCTATATAAAGACTAAGACCTTCTCCAAATGCAGCAGTAATACCTTCTTCAGATTCCCCTGAAGATAAATACCCTCCATTGCTAGATGCCTTAGTAATCTTAATATATCCGACTTTAGAATCTTGGAGTGCTTTATAAAGTTCGGGATTACCACCAACCCTTACAAAGTCCTTTAAACTAGCTTCTCTGTGTTTGAGAGTAGCCCTTATAAGGTTATCTCCCCACATTATTGCTTCACTGAACCTCATTTAAATACTTGATAATTTTATCCACCTCACAATCTCCTACTTCGGAATAAAAAGCTTTAATTAGTTCTTTGTTATTGTCATAGACAGCAACGAAAGGAACTAATCTGGTGCCACATGATGCTTTAATCATAATAGCTTTCTTCTTATCCTTATAATGTAGTTCATCATAAGTTTCCACCTCTATCTTGGGAAAATGTTCCCAAATGTAAGCCACTAACCTATTTTCAAAAGGTTGGCAGGCTTCGTTGTAAACTATTTTTATAGTCATGTTTAGCGGGATTAAACCAATATATAAGCATCTGTTTTAGTTCTTGACAGCGATACGTATTGCATCTGCCTAATCTCATCAATGTTCTTACAAACAAGTATGTTTGCCATGTCAATAAACACTGTTCCCAAAGAGCTTCCTTGAATTTTGTGAATGGTCGACGCATATCCATAATCGAATGTCTTTTTCTTGATAACCCTATTATCCCACATTATATCTTTAGGAGTAGCAAAGCTCTTCATCATCTCGAAGTACTTCTTCCATAAGAATGTAGACCTAGTACGATTACCATTCCTTTTGGCTTCAATAGCAGATATTCTAAAATTCTCTATTGTAGCAGCAAGGCTATCTATATAGTCTTTGTTGATGTCTCGTTCCAATATAAATACAGTCAATAATTTCTTATATACTGTATCAAATAGTTCCAGCTCATATCCAGGCAACTTCATAAAGTGTGGAATATGCCTCTCCACTCTTTTAGGAGCGTCTACTATTACATAGTCCAGAGAATTGTAAAACTGAGCACTGTTATACTCAAAATTCTCATAACCAGTCAGAAATTCAAATTGATTGTACTCATTAGCTATATTGTCTTCCCAAAGTAGCTTTCTCATACATTGATTGAATCCCTGCACCCTAGCATTGGTATATGCTATAAGTTTAACATCATTTACATTCTGCTTTTTAATTGCAGTTCTAAAGAAGTCGGCACTCTTTAGCATAAAGTCTTTGGCTTGGTCACATACAATTAAAGACCCTTCTGGAGCTTCAATAGGTTGAAATCTCTTCATGGGTCTTTCTCTTAGCTTAGATAACAATGGCAACAATCCATTAGTATCAGCTTGTCTATGTATTTTAGTTAATGTAATAATATTAGGGCAGTTGAATACCAAACTTGTCCCTTTACTACATACAGGCTGTATTTGAGCCTTATCTCCGATGAATAGCAACTTAGTCCCATACTGATTACACATATCAAGTAGTAACTTATATATTTCATCATTAATCATAGACGCCTCATCTATGATTACAATACCATTGCTAGGTATTTCACTAAGTCCATTACATTGGAATTTTAAATCTTTATAATCCAATTCAAATATCTCTATGTTAGGAGCAAGAGACAATAATTTATGTACTGTCATCGCTTCCTCACCTGTTACCTCCTCTACTACTAACTTAGCCTTATGGGTTGGAGCACATAGTATGAAGTCTTCTCCATTAGACCTAAGATACTGGATGTATTCATTAAGGATAGAGGTTTTACCAGTACCAGCATATCCTTGTAATACTAGTACTGGCTCCTCTGTATCCAAAAACCTTTTCATCCTTTCTAAGGCTTCTATTTGCTCATCCGCTAGAGTAATGCGAGGTCTGTTAGGCTCTCCTATCTTCTTAGAGGAATACCCACTAAAGGGCAGTTTAATACTCATTTCCAGAACACGTTTGTAATGTCCATTAAACCATAGACTGGGTCTCCATTTTCGTCAATTTCTCTACTCATTTGAACCTCATAGAGTCGTTGATTAGTATTAGGATTTTTCAAACCACCTAATTCTTCAATATAAGGACCTAACTTTATATAGTTAAAGTTCTTAATATCAATATCCTTAGATAGTTCTTGTCTACCACTATACCAGGCTACTCTTATATCAGGATAAGCAGTCTTGATTTGGGCAGCTCTTAAGTTTACCGTAGCTGGCTCCAAATCTCCTCCCATAAAAGAAACACAGGTAATACCTATGTTTTTCATTATCAATTTTTGAATGGTTATCCAATCAAGAGGTTTTCCAATATCTTCTGCCAAGTAAGAACTATGACACCCCTTACAGTGACAAGGGCAGTTTGAGATATTAATAGCAAGTGTAGTTTCATTTGGTAACTCTTGGAAAACTATATCATAATTAACGTATTTCAGCATATTAATTAGATACACAATAAGAATAAGATTAATAAGAATACCATCTGAAGAACCCATTTATCTGGGAATTGGTATCTAATATAATACTCAAGGTCCATTCTCATAAGTAGAGATATTAGCTTATCTTGGAAACCGTTGTAGTTATACTTTACTGCTAGCCCCACCCCTATTTCTAGGAGCAGGATAGCAATAAATATGATTTGAAATAGAACCATAGTTTTTTATTGTTTATAGTAATAACGTTTGCTAGCTTCTTTTTGTCTAGCCTCACTAAAGTTACTAATCCTCTTTAAATATCCTATTATTCTTGTGGCGTAATCTATATTCTTGCTTCCACATTTAGGACACTCATGTAAGTATCTCTTGTCAATATGTCCACAATCGTTACAGATAGTATTCGGAATATTAAAGGTAAAGTAATTAGTGCCATTAGTAGCTGCAACCTTTAATAGGTTTCTATATTGGTCTTTAGTAAGGTGCTCTTCAAGATTCATGTGCAATGCACTTCCTCCATCTAAGTACTTGACATACTCTTCACCATGTAACTTGAATTTATCAAGGATAGTTAAACTAGTATCCTCAACTGCATAGAAATATGAATTGTAGCAATCTCTAGGAACTACATATCCATCCTTCCTATCCCAATTAGCGTGCTTAACTCCTAAGTTCTCTGCTGGAACAAATTCAGTGTTAAACATCAACTCTTTGGTTTTGGCTTTACGGTTTTCATCACTGATAGTCTTCAATATAGACTGCATGAACTCCCTATAAGTAGGATTGTCACTTACTTCAATTCCTAAGAACTCAGCAGCTTCAATAACACCATTAACTCCTACAGTTAGATACTGTTTCTTTAAGTTAATAAACCCAGCTGTATAAACCGTTAATAAACCATCTTTTAGATAGTCCTTTAACAATTCATTATATGCTGTTTGATATTTATGAACTTTCTGAACCTGAGAACGTAGATAGTCAATCATATCATACCCCTTATTAACTGCATCCTGCACTAACCTATTGATATTTAAAGTCATTACTGACTTACTACCAGTAGCAATACCACCTGCACCTAATGAATAGGAGAATTGATTATCACTTACCTCATTTCTGAGTCGGCAACAAGAGGACAATGAATCAGCACTATCGGAAGTATAAGTAAAGAATGAATGTCCCTTACTATACATTTCAGCAGTAAAGTCAGCCCATTCCTTATCACGAATATCTTCACCATCGGTAAGTAAAGCTACAGTTTCTACTGGGAATGTTAAGATACATTTAGTACGTTCTTCATTAAACCAGCTCATGAATTTCTTCTGTAACCAGTTTAGTGAATCCCATTGAGGTTTACTGCCATCAGGGAATACAAATTCTCCGAACAATCCCTCAAAGTAATACTTATCAAAGTAACTTATATTCCAGAATACTGATTGGAAGTTACGAGCAGCAGCAGGTTGATTGATTGAATATACAATCTGTTGGAATTTCTGCTCAATTACCTTCTCAATAGTAAGCATACTAGTTACCTTTGCTGTATTAATAGGCTTGTCTGCTCCTTCTGAGTTAGTATCAGTTGTAAACCTTAGTTGACAGTTAGCGTCTGCATATTTCCAATAATCTTCACCCCACTCCTTACGAGCAAAGTAATCGAAATACATTAGGAACTCACCAGTAGCTACTGCCCCAGCAAATTGTGAACTGATTGCAAATACTAGATTTACAAACATACCACAGAATGAATCCAAGTTTTTAGGTTTTGCAGATAAACCTCCAATAGGCTGCAAACCTTCCAACAAGAATGGATACATAGTAATAGCCACACAATATGGCATAATACTAGTCTCATCATGTTTATATAGTTCGTGGGATTCTAACTGACGGATATACTCCTTAGCTAAATCCTCACCATACATCTCTCTAATTTTATCGGTAAGTATAGTACGATTCACCTTAATAATATCACCTTTGAACAATTCACCATTTAAGGTTACTATATTCTTTTCAGTAACATTAGCATTAGAATCATATTTACTACCTGTAGCTGCATTACTAGCTTTAGCATAGTCCCTAATGAATTGCTTCTTGTTAGTTAGAGTTCTAAGCTCAGCTTGTTTCTGCCTGTATAAGATAAATGCTTTAGCAACATTATAATAATCACAAGCCATTAGAGCCTTCTCTATCTGGTCTTGGATTTCCTCTACAGAAATAATATTGTTAAAGTATAATTCATCTTTTACATCACTAAGAATATCCATGTCAATAGGTTCATTAACTGCGTGGAATGCTTTAGTGATAGCTAAGTCAATCTTACCCCAGTCAAAGGGCTGTACTGTCTTGTTTCGTTTTACTACTAGCATTAATTAATTAAAAGTCTAAGATTGTACGTAGTAATAAGGTCTTTTCTGCCTTATTGATGATATCTTTTCCACCATCATTGCTAATTAGCTCAGTAAATGCATTGTAAACCTTAAACATATTGACATCTTCATCTTCCTTAACATAATACTTGGACTTATTGTCCACAAACAGCGATTTATAAGCGTCAATGACTTCTTTAGTACCTAGCTTAACCTTGCCATAACCTAAATCACAGTGTTGAGAGATTGCATTTCTCATCCACTTACCTAAGTTAGATTCAATAGCTGGTACAGTTCTCTCCCATTCTGTTTCATGGAGAGTCTTCAACCATAATTTCAAATCAGATGTTTGTTCCATCAGATTCTTAACTGGCTTGTAGTTTATAGCCTTCTCAGGCTCTAATTCTTGAATATTGATGAAAGAAGGGTCAAATACACATAGATTGGTACAAGCCCTATTAAGACCACCTCTATACATCTTTACTATCGGCTTACGAACATCTAGTCCATATAGGAATCCGATAACTTCATCATGGTTATCCCACGCATATTCATCAGGCATTACTGCCTCAATAAGTACCCTATTATAGGTTACATCATCTGTGTTATATTCACCAGTAATAGTTCTGGTGATTTGGTCAGGGAGTTTAACTTGTACTCTGAAATCAGAAGTAAACTTAGACATAGTTTCCAAGAATGGCTCTACATAAGCCTCAGTTGGAAAATATGCTTTATCTTTGATTCTGGTTGCCTTTCCTTGCAATAACTCGTCTAATGTTATTTCCATATGCAATTTTATTGTAGTGTAATTCTGCCATCTAGCATATTTCCATTTTCATCTACAATAGAATAATCACAAGCAGCTGGTGTGTTACCAAAGTTCTTGTGAATCCATTCAGAACTACCAAATAGAGAGCTTACAGATTTATATGTAAACCTTCTTCCATAGGTAGTAGCAGACTGATGTAAGTCTCCTTTTACAAAGACTACATTGCCTTTAATTCCTTTATTGTCAAGATACTCATTGATAAAGTTTTCTGTCTTAATATCAAGAGTGAGAGGTAAGTTCTTAAACATATCCTTGTTATCCTTGCCATGACACAGGATATATGTTGTGTCATTTAGCTTAAACTCACCAATAAACTTCTCAAATATTGTAGCTTCAATATCCATACTTTGTAAGATATACTGAAGTGCAATATTGGCAGAATATCCGAAATCTCCATCATGGTTAGATTCTCCCACACAGTAATAAGACAGATTATTACAAGGTATCTCTTCCGCAAGAGTAGTCATAAACCCAGTCATTACTTCAATGAAGCATTTGAGTTGCTCCTTATTATTCATGTTCTGAGCTAGTTGATGCCCACCTCTCGTAGTCTGACCATCATATCCGTCCAAAGAATCACCTAGATTACATACAACTACATTATAGAAGTTGCCAAACATTAGAGATTCTTTCTTTATTTGGTCAATTAGCTTCTGAAGTCTACTCTCGACCTCTTCTTGGTTATACTCATTGGCATAAATAGAATATCCAGACACGGATGCTCCAATGTGCATATCAGATAACCAAATAATCAAATCTCTATCCTCTCTACCTGTAGCAGTAGGAGTAAATTTGGGAAGATTTGACACATCAATACCGTCAAGTAATCCAGACATATCCTGGAGTTGGTCTTTAAGGTCTTGATTTTCTTTCATATATCTTTTGAGTTGATTCTCGGTTTGTTTAACCTTTTCAACTTCATAGCTTCTTAAGAAGTCATTCTCCTTCTCCCTAAATTGCATTTCTAGCAACTTGTTCTTGTCATTCTCCTCAATAATATGTGGAGCAAATGGGGCTGATGCTTTAGTAATACTAAATGCCCTAAGAATCCTCTTAAAGTCAGCTAAAGAATATTCTGGGAATACTCTTGAAACTTCCCTTTGTGTAATTCCACTACCATAGTTAGAGTACAACCTATATACCAAGTTCATTTCATCTCTACTGAATGAACCTATAATAGGTTGTCTATCTCTTACATAGACAGTGAACGCATACTTAACTATTTTACCTTCCTCATCCCTCTCAATGGAAACCTTAGATGTATCATCAGTATCTAATTCAGCATCACTAAAGACAGCATCATCCTGAAATAAATCAGGAGTTGATTCTTTCTTAGTTGCTCTTATTCTTGGTCTAGCATCTATCTGTCCGAATAAATCCATAATAGTATTATAATCTTCATCGGAGATAGTTCCAGCTTCTTTAGCTTGTTCTACCGCTTTCCTTTTCATACAGAAGTAGCTAGTAGGTAAGCCTATCTTTTCAGAATAGGCATTCATACTGATATTATCTGCAAGTACCGTTTTGAGGTGATTTGTAAGTTTAATAATAGTCTGTTCTTTCATCGTTAGATGTTTAAATTAGATAGCAGTTACGCCTTTAAAAATAATCATCTTGGTAGTCTACAAATCTATTATAAAAAAATAAGGGACTACCTTATTTTCATAAGATAATCCCTTTGATATTTAAAGTTGTAGAAGTCTATTAGGCTTCAACTCCAAAGCAGATGTAAGTTCCTTGTTTAGCACTCTTAGATGGAGTGTACTTAACTTCAAACGCACCAACTTCACCCTCAACCACATCTTTGATGTATTTGCAGAAGATGTCGCCCTTGTAATCTTTCTTGGTGTACAATTCCTTAGCTACTTCCTTAGCCTTGTTCTTTGTCTCGAAGTTAGTGAATAGAATTTCACCAGTTGCAGGGTTAATACCTTGATAACCAGTTTTATACTTTCTCTTACCCTTCTCGTTCTTAATATCCTTTACAGTGTAAGGACGCTCACGTGTATCAGCAGAACCTGCTTCAAATGTGATAGAACAGCCAATACCAGCAGCATACTTAGTGTGCTTTGCTAGATATTCAGCACAGAACTCTTTCAACGCTTTCTCAGCGATTGGCTTACCAGCAGTCTTCCATGCCTGAGTTGCATCACGAATAACTTGGAATGGTGCTTCTGCGATTGCTTCTTGTTTTGTGAAACCTTTTACTTCTACTTTCTTAAAATTCATTGCTTGCATAATTCAAAATTGTTAAAACATTATTTCATACGTCTAATCTTGTAACTTTCTATAGTACAAAGATACTACTTTAATTTGGATTGACCAAGTAGTCTTAGTATTAAATAATCTAAAAATTTGAATTATAATCTCTATATTTCCCTTGAGGAAAGTGATACAAAGATACTACATTTTACCTGACTGTGCAACTGCCAACCCTTAAAAAGTGTTAATTGTCAGTTTGAGATAAAATTGCACTAACTGTTGGGTTATTGATTAATGTAGTTAGAGTATCATAACTCTCTTCGTAAAACAAATCCTCTCCATCCCTGGAGGCAATATCTACATTTTGCAAGATTTGTTGAAACCTCCACTGAGGAAACCTCTCTACCAACTTAGATAGAATTTCAATAATCTTCTGATTTGATTCATACCTCATGGAGATTTTATCTCCCCATGAATTTACTTGATTTTCTGTCATTAGAATGGTAAATAAGTGTGTAAAATCTCTTTAATCTTGCTGACCATTTCCTTAGAAGACTTCATATCAAATGTTAGGAACTCATCACAGTGTTTCATCATGTCTGTACAAACAACAGACAAACCCCTAATAAATTTTAGGTCGTGCTGAGATACTTCATTATCAATTATCTTCATTATTACCAAATAACAAGTAGCATCGGGATTCTTAACTCGTGCCTGCTTAGTAAGAAAGCATATTAAGGAAATAAGTGCAAACTTACTGCCAATATCACAATTTAAGTTCCCAAAGCTAAAATATTCTTGATAATATTTTTCAAGGTCTTGATACGATGGACTCCATGCTTCCATAAGAAGAATTAGTCATATAGTTCGCAATATGCTACTCGTTGTAGCAAATCTTTAAATTCTAAGAAACCTTTACGAATCTCACCATTAGTAACCCTAAATACTCCAGCTCTAAAATCTGGTACGGTACAAACTAAAAGCATATTCGCCATCAGACTAGATGGTTTCATGTTATATTGCTTTTCTACGTAAGAGCGTAGCATCCAAGCATACATAGCCATCTGTCTATTATAATGGTATTTCTTAAATGAATCACCAAAGTCAATCAACCAGTGTCCTGTAGTCTTTAAGTCATTAAGAACTACCTCTCCAGTTTCAGTATCAATGGTGAAATTATCTAGCTTACCTTTGAGTTTAAGGATAACTTCCTTACCCTCATGTTCAGCCTTCACATCCATAAATAGGGCAGCTTCGTTCATGGAGATAGGTTCCTCGAACATTCCCTTAGGATGTAATAGATTTTGCACTTCTTTATTAGCTTCTACCGAAGCCAAACAAAGTTGTAACTTCTCTCTAGATTTGGGGTCAAGATAAATCGGCTCTTTATCTGAGTTCGTATGCTCAGACTCCCAATCTCGTCTATCCCACCAATAATTTATACATTTGTCTCTAACATTCTCAATCTTAGCCTCGTCCATCTTGCCTTTGTAATAATCAATTTTGTCAGATGCAGCTATAATATCCTTATCAGATACAGTACCTTTATTACTAAGGAACGTCTTAAATAGTTCATCTGCCATAGCTCCCATCTTAGCAGTGGGTCTATCAACATTATTAATTATTTTAAAGCTTTCAGGTTGCAATACTAATTCATGAACTGCTGAACCAAATACAAGAGAGTCAGAATATTTAGGATGTTTACTTAGTCCCTCTTTATAAATTTGAGGACTTCCGTCTTGGTCTGGATTTATTAAAGCAAGTTTTGAATTGCTTATATAATCAGCCCACTTATCACTAAAATATTCTTCGTCACTCATCTCAATGAGTTGTATAGTGTCAAGAAGTGGTGTCAGTTTAACATTCTTATGCATATTTCTTCATAAACAGATATGAGTCAATTATCTCGTCTTTGTTCAATGAGAATACTTTAAACATAGGAAAGTCAGCTGTCTTCTCTGTGTGGAATAACAGCGCAGGTAAACCAGACTTCTGGCACTTTAACACATTAGATAGTGAATCATCAATAAATATATCCACTCTACCTTTAATCATATCAGCCTTGTTTCCATGCTGATAAATCATTTGATAGACTGGTCTGTCAGGGAATCCATTACGTCTTAACCATTCCTTAGTCCATGCCTTATTGTTTACACGTTTAGTGCAATACAATTCAGGTATGAAGTCAGGTCTGTTCTTAACTTCAAGATTCAACCAAAAATCTCTGTCTTTACTTAAAATCTGCTGTACATTACGTGTTATAATGTGGTCTTCCAACATTTTAGGGTTGTGCTCAGTATCAAAATACTTACAATATGCTCCCCAGAAGTCAGCCAGACAATCGTCAATATCTAAACCTATTCTCATTTTCCTTGTATCGACTTAAGAAGAATGGAGAAACGAAAGTCATAAATTCCTCAAATGGTATTTTTATAGTACGTTCGTTAGGTCTAGATATTCTATGACATAATTTCCATAAGGGAGCACCATCAAATAAACAAGACTGTGCTTCTCTTAGTGATTTAACATCAGGCTGTATTCCTAACTTTTTACATATATAAGCTGTTACTTTGGCTCTGTTAACTACATATATTCCGTCTTTAGCACCGAATACAATAAAGTCAGCTTCACCTAAGCCCCAGCCAGCATCCCCATTTACATTGAGAAGTTCCCATAGAACATAAACTCCCCAACCTTTGTACTTATACTTGACCTCTAGCTTGTAATACCTCCACTTACCCTTATTATAGCACTTCCACCAATAATCGTAGTGGTAGTGCATATTCTGATATGCATTTGACTTACCAAGCTTAGTGCCAGGGAACATAATTGCCCATATAAGTGGAAATATGTAATCCTCGTACCTCTTACCATTGAGAGTTGCCTCTTCGTGATTCAAAACTCTTCTATGTCATAAATGTCTCCAATTACTATATCTGCTTGAGTGTTTAGAATCTTGATTAAGTCCTCCCAATCGGAAGGAACATCAATATTCTCGTAATCTTCTATGAAAGCATTAATAAACTTTTGCTGAGCATCGGAGAAGTTTCTTGCACGTACTTTCTCAATCCAGCAATAACTATCCCCACAACAAGGGAGTAGATAAGTTGTCATCGAATGTTATGCTTAATTTTAAGTTTCCTTTTGTCTTCATCTGTGAGTATGGTTTTCCCTCTACCTACGTGCCACTTATGACACACGCTACACTTATAAGCCTGTCTTTTATGAATAGTTTTATCCTGCACATTAATAACCATAGCAGCATGAATAGCTTCTTTCTCTGATTCATATGCAGTCTTATTCCTAAACACTGGTTCTTTAGTTTCTGGATTAATATAGAAGAGTGTTTGATGCTCACCTATATTGTTATTAAACTTCTCCATAACTGGACCAATTTCAACTAGTTTCAGTATAAAGCGTCTATCATCGTCAGTAGCAATAAATAGCTTACTATCCTCCCTAGAGATAGATTGTATTCTATCTGTACTAAACGGAAATAACCCTTTCACATACCCTAATAGTTCCCAATCAATAGGTAGACTCATAAGTTAATAGTCATTATAGGATTAAGATTGAAGGAACTTGGAGTAATTTGTACCTTATCCTTAGTAAGAATAACATTCTTACTTAACGATTCAGGTGGATAGAGATGTGTCTTAATCTTAGAGGTTTTCAAGTATTCTACAAAGTGTGCACCAAATGCTGCATTCTTTATATCATGTTCTTGAATTACATCCTCTAAATATTCAAACACACCAGGCTCAATACCCTTATTACTTCTTCCAGAAGGCATTAAAGGTAACAATACATGATAGTAAATACTATCACCATATCTAACCACAGTATCATAGAACTCATCTACAGACACCTTATCAGATATAATGTGATGAATATTTACATTCGTATCACCCCACGTTAATAGCTTATTAATGGCTCTATGTGCTTGGAGTCTTATACTTGGATTACCCAAGCTAACTGCAACTCCACCAACATATTCCTTAGTATAAGCAAGGATTTCTCCTCCCTTAACATTGTCTCTAGCTAAAATAAGACCATTAGTAGTGTAATTAGGAACTACCCCAGTATTAAATACTGTTTCGAGGAACTCACAGAAATCTGGATGCATAGTTGGTTCTCCAGTTGAACCAATAGCTATTTGGAACGGTTTGTTAGTATATGTAACCTCATCTTTAGAGATAGCACCATACATATCCATCCACTTTTTCCAGGTTTCACATATGTTGGGATAATTAATTCCTCCATGTCCTGCTGATACATAACAGAAGTCACATTCAGCATTACATACAGTATTAATACCAACATCATAAAATTCAGCCATGTTAGGAGGTAATTCTCTAGCTACTCCAGTACCTACTCGAATAGTTTTCAAATTACCCCATATAGCCTTATAATTGTAGTAGGAGAACTCTCTTATTTTAGTTCCCCAGCTTGTCCAATCTTTCATTCATACTCTATTTTATAGTTATCTTTAAAGTGTTTGTCAAGTATTGCTTCTAATCCTGCCTTATAGAAATCTACAGGTTGCTCACCATAGGGAATCCATAAGGTAATAACACCATCCTCCATATATAAGGTTGGTTCCATATCAGAATAACCATATGATGATGGAAATAGAGGTTTTAGCAACTCATAGATAGAATCCAAGTCATTTCCAGTAATAGTACAGAATATCTCTGATGAGCTATTAGTAACTACGTCTGAGAACGATTGGATATTAATACTTAACAATACGCCCCTCTTCGTCCTTTGGTCTTTCATGGTCAGAAGATATGCACTTAAAATTTTCTACTAAAAACTTATCTACATAACTAAACCCGTAATCAACTCGGACGAATAAACACTCTCTGAGAACGTTCACTGGGAGTTCCCAAACCCAAGCAAGGTATTCTTCCTTAGATTGGAATGGAACACCATACTCATCATGGTCTTCGTACATATAGGACTCCCTACAAAACTCTTTGAAGTCACTTACCTCAATACCACAGCATTCTCCAGAGTAATATTCAGCATCCTCATGTTGTTTATGTATTGCCTCTAATGCCCTTTGTAATGCTTTAGCAGTATAGGAAGTATCGACTACGTAAGTTTCAGAAGAACTATTTGTTATTACATCAGAGAATGACTGAATCGGAATCAGATAATACTTAGTTGTAGCACGCTTCAACACAGAACAAATCATTTATTTTGTTCAATATAGCTGCATCGGATTTCTTATCACTGTTCTTAGGGATAATAGATACTTGAGTTGTAGGATACCTCCAATCACTGTCGAAGTTACGTGTAAATTCCTCGATAGTTTCTAATACATCACCCACTAAGCCCATCTTAACAAGTTCCTGATATGCTTCGGAATCACTTATATAGTGTCCATCCTCATCTTTACGATTTCTAACCTCTTCAATCATACCTCTGTACTCTTCATCAATATCCTCGTTATCAATGCAGCGTTCGAAGTAATCTTCAAGCATATCACTATAGTCAATACTAACTGTGAACAAATCATCGCAAGACTTGTCTGAACCTCCAATCTTTAAAATTACATTAATAATATCTTTTACTGCATCAACAGTATATTGTGTAGCTTCTTGATACACTTCCATACTACTGTTGGTTACTACGTCATTTAAAGATTGTAGTCTAAATTTCATCCTAAATGTATATTCCAACCATTGAATAAACTATTAATCTTGTCCCAAGTATCATAAGGGATACTGTTATCATCGTTACTTACAACCAATACCTTACCATCCAGCCTTCTCACATCCTCAGCCTTACTAATTTCCCATACTGTAGGTTTAGGTCCATCATAGCTCTTTAAGAATTCCTTAGAGATATCCCAGAGAGCATTCTTAAACCAATAACTATGTCTGTGTAGAGTCTTCCAATCAATGCAATCTACAGCATCATCTTCTTCCTCTGCAAGAACTCGGTTAATGTCATAATTGACTTTATCCCAGTTATTGTTCAAGTACTCAATAAAGGCATCATGAATAGGCTCCTTATAGTCATAGCTATAGCCACGAGCTATCATACCATTTCCATAATCATGGACTTCGAATGGTTCAAATAAGAAGTTCATTCTAACTTCAAGAACATCCTCCTCGTCTTCTGGGTCTTTAAGCCAACCATTAGCTATTTCAAATATAGTTCCAGGATAGCTCCAACCCTCTTCTATTTCACCACTACGAAGTTTTTTACGCCATTCACGATAATCCTTTAACGAAAAAACCTCTGGATAAGCAAACCCAGAGGTAAATCCTTTGAGGATGTCATTGACTTCCTCGCACGTCTTTCCAGTATCCAAGATAAATACCTCAGAAGAGCTATTAGTAATTAGGTCACTAATAGATTGTACTGGTATTGCTAATATGTTCATATCTAATTCTTTCTTATTAAATCATAAAAGAACTCTTTGGACATCATAACATACTGTCCATCAGAAGCCATATTGACTTCTTTATCAATTTGTTTATTCCAGACTATCACTAATGGTCTATCCTTACGAGGACATGACTTAATGATTTCTGAAATCGAAGGAGTGTTCTTAGTGCATTTACATTGTACATAACATGGAAGATGGTCTATAGTTTCTGCTATATCAATTTTATCATTATCCAGGTTCTTGGATTCTGACCTAGCTGATTTAAGCCCAGCGTATCCTAGTTCTGTAAGCTCCTTAATAATCTTCAACTCATAATTGTTTCCCTTACGTCTGGCATATGCGCCATTACGTTTCTTCTTCGGCTTTTCTGCTACTTCTTCTGGCATATTCTATCAATTCTAAAGTTTTCTCTCGTCCATACATCTTATGAAAGTCTGATATATCTTTGGCTCCATAACTACGAGGAATCCACATACATTCTACATCAAATGACTTTCTAATCTTATTCATATTATGAAGACCAGTTAAATCATTGTCATAGAATACAATAATCCTCTTAAATCTACTCTTCAATTTAGAGAATTGACTTTCAGTTAGGAATAGATTCTCAGAATTTGGAGCTATGGCTGTTATTCCGAGAGAATACAGTGTCATTACATCCTTTAGACTCTTAGTTATTACTAAGACATCATCTTCTTTAGGAAGTTGTTTAGCACCCTGCAATAGAAAAGACTTCCAATTAGATAGAAATCTTAGCTCGTGCTTCTTATTAAAAGGAAAGTAGATTCTCCACAGTTCTGTTTCGTTCTCATTCTTACCTCTATAATATCCAAATATTGGACAACTCTTAGATGATGTTGTAAAGAAATTACCATTTAGAAATACGGTCTTACAAGAGAAGACCCTGAATTTCTTCAGAATCTTCTCTGTAATACCAAATTGCATCCACCATTCAAGTTCCTCTTTAGAGAACTCTTGAATTTCTACCTGTATATTAGCCTCCTTGCACTCCTTGAGTTCATTAGTACTAATAGTAACAGGTTTGGGATTCTTTTTAAGTTTAGGATGTTTAATGTAACCGAAGTCATTGGCAATCATTCTTAGTGCCTTATAATAGGTTAAGCCATATTTGTACATGACTACACTAATAAAGTTGCCATAAAATGCACCACTAAAATCCTTCAGAACAATATCTCCACTCTTGTTCCTATAAAAAGAACAGGTGGGATTATTGTCTGCTCTCAAAGGTGACTTAAACAAACCCTTTTTAACAGGTATGCCTAAGTAATATTCGAGATATGTTTCTTGAGATGCTCTGTCTAATAAATATTGCTTAGTAATCGTAGGTTCAAATTCAAGTTTCATATTAATTCATATGTTTGTATTAGAACCACAAAGTTACTAATTATTTATTATACTTCAAAATCAAGGTCTTCGTTACCTGCTGCTGCATCGTCAGTAGCATCTACATTATCTTGTACTTCAGTAGGTTTAGCATTCTTCTGCTCATTCATCTTCTTAACTTCATAGTCAGAGAAGGCTACTGTTTCTCCCAACCAGTTGTTAGAGATATAAGCTTCACCTTCCTTGTTAATGCTAACAAAGCTAGGTAGAGATGCATAACCCTTGCTATTACCGATTAACTTCAATCTAGTGTGCTTGTTAAGAGACTTAGCCAAAGCCTTGTTCATGATTTCAACCAATTTCTCAAAGTCTTCTGGCAATGAAAGTCCAGTTGCAGCCTTAGAGAATTTCTCCATCATTTCAGGAGCTAGGTTGGTCATTACGTGAGCAATAGTGAACTGAAGTTGTTCCAAAGCAGAAGGAAGCTCCCACTTCTTGCCACCAGTTTCACCAGTAACACGTTCTGCACCATTGTCACCAGGACAGAAGATAAGTGGTTCGAAGATGCCTTCGTCGCCAGAGAACTTAATCTTCATAGCTTTCCATACGTTACCTTCCTTATTTGTTCCTTTAGACAACTCGATACCCTTGAATACTACATCATAGATACCCCAAGCTTTCAGTCTTACTACTGCTGTGCCTTTAACGTTATTTAGATTGAATGTCATTCCTGCCATAATATATAAAAATTAAATTTCAAATGATAAGTCATCTATCTCATATGCTTCATCATTATCTAGGGTAGTGTCCAATGGTAAATCTTCCACTGGGTTTTCATCTTCTTTAATCTTTATATTCTTATCTTCTGTTACAGGCTCTTCAGACCTATCCTTGTTGCCAATTAACACAAACAAGCCTTCATGTCCCTTCCACGGAGTTACAGTAAATGTATCTCCATATTTGGACAATAAATCGTTTGCATTACCTCTACAACTTACTGTGAGGCTCTTAGTTAATTTGTTACCAGATTTGGTCTTCCAGGCAGTGTCAGTTCCTATAATTGGGAACATTAATCCGCCCTTCTCAATAGGTTGATATTTAATATCCAACCTGTTCTCCCATTCTACACCCATTAAGGATGCGGCTGCCCTATTAAGGACATATTTGTTAGATTCTAAGGTAATCTGAGGTTCAGCAGACTCCTCTGCTTCCTCAGCCTTAGTAGATGTTTTCTGAGCTTTCTCTTTGACCTGCTCCTGCTTTAGAAGTACACACTCCTTTGTATCAGGATTATAGTCAAAGGTAATCATCATTTTTATAATCATTCCTCGTCGTTGTTATAAGCATCAATTACCTTTATAATCTCGTTCAAATCATTGTCAATTAACAATTCATCGAACATACCCATCGGAGTCTTTGCTACACACTCCCCATCGGTATTAGTAAGGAATTTATACTCCATTCTGCCAGAGTCACCTTCCTGCACCTTAGTAAAGAATACATAGGTGAATAGACCTTCCAGAGTAACCTTTTCTGCCAATAACTTACCAATAGTCTTGATTGAATATTTAGGATTCATAGCATCGCCGACATTCTCACTGTGAGTTAAGAATATCATCTTGCAATCATCCCTCATAGATTCTGAATACCTAAGCACTTCCATAGCGTGCTGAGCCAACTCAGTAAACTTAGTGTAACCAACTTCAGTAGCTCTATCTACAAACTCATAGCTCAACATATATTGCCAATCGTCAATAATGACTTGCTTAATGTGAGGCATCTTTAGATTAACAATCTTCAAGATGTTTATGATTTTGTCATATTTAGAGCTTACATAATAGTTACCCACCCATTCAGAACCTTCTTTCTTTATCTCTTTATACTTCTTCTTATATCCTTTAAAAGGTAAAGGCTTACCAGTAGTAGAAATCAAGAAAGTTTCTTCTGGGTTCAAATTTCTTAAACAGGTACTTTTACCAGTACCACTTTCACCAACAATCGCAATAGTTTCTGCTGCCATTTACTATAGAACTAAAGTCATTTTCTTACTAGAATCTTGTTGTTCTTCAATCTCTTGGCATGAATCTTCTAATGAGTCAGAAAGTACCCAATCAGGGGTGCTATACTTCTCATAGTTTGTAATCTTGGTTGCAATTGGAAGCTCTCTAAACAAGCCAGTTTTACCATAGAATCCAAGACCTACAGCAATATCAGCTGCGCCCCATCTATTCTTTAATACTACTGCGCTTCTAAAGTTCTCCCCAATTTGTTTTATGTCATATCCTCTATATGTGGACATCTTCTCCCTAAATGGATAAAACAGTGCCATCACTATATTGGCATCCTCTGCTGGATTACCAGTTCCTTTTAAATCATCCAACTGGAGTTCCTGGAAGTTCAACTTCCTTCTCTCTACATTGGAGGAACCTCTATTCACCTGCATTACCACTACAGGACTAATCTTACATTTATTTCTAAACGAAACCAATGAAGAAGACATAGCATCCATTTCATCCTTCTTGGTATTACCAATGGAAGGTCTAGCTAAACCAATATGGTCTAATACTGCAAGAATGATGTGATTAGGTCTAAACAGAGTATATTTATCACCTTCAAACTTACCAAATTGTTTAAGAGTTTCCATAAGGAACTCTACCATTCTTTGGTTGTTTAATGGTTTATCATATATAATCATGTGAGACTCAATCTTATCAAGCATCTCTAAGGATTGACATACTAATTCATAGTCCATATCGGACAGAGTGGTATCCTTACTTCTAGAAAGTAATTCTTTAAAGGATAATTCAACTCCAAATGTTTCATATATATAAATAGATAGAAGTTTGCCAAGCAGTTGCTCAGCAGTCATTTCCAAACTGAAATATATAATATGGAAATCTGGATTGTCAATATTTTCCATTAAAGGCTTATAGATAAAGGAATGTAATGCAAACGAAGTCTTACCTGAGCCAGTACCTCCAGCTATCAGATAATATGTCTCCTGTGCTATTCCATCTACAAATCTCTCCAGTTTTGGGAGTCCCATTGATAAGGCATGGTTTTCTCCCCTTCTACCTCTATCAATTAACTCTTTTAAATTCTTAGTTATTAATCCCATTAAATACTCTTGATAGTATCAAACCGCATAATACCATCTCCGTTCTTGAGTTCAGCAATATTCTGCCATATCTTACTTATCATAAAATCAGCGATGTTCATGTTAAGTAGATTGCAGTTATTATCCTTTGCCCATCTGATAAGCTCAAGAACTTCATTGTGTTTATCTTGCTTCCAGCCTATAGATTTACCATAAGCATAATAAAACTCCTCTTCTGTACTAAATTTCTTAGCCCAGTTATTGAGGGGAACCTCTACACCATTAATAACCCCATTATGGGGGTAGGTCATTAGGAACTCTGCTCCCAAATCTCCACTAAACTTCCTATAGTTATTAAGAAAATTCTGATTGAATACGACACATTCAGGGTCAAACTTCTGACCCTTATCGGGAACTTTATATGATTTGGTGATAATTCCCTTAGCTTGAAGACTTAACAATAAGTCTCGAAGGTCTGTTCTAGTTACAGGCATAGTAAAATACTTAACTAGATATTCTTTATGCCCTTCTTCTATACTAGCTAGAAATAATAAATCAATTAGTAAAACTTCTTCTGCTGTAAGTCTATACTTCTCCATCATTACTAACTGATTATCTACTGTTAAACTTAGTTTTTCCAATTAAATAAATCATTAGCCAATAACTAACAATCTACTAACTGTAAAGTGTTTATTCTGATTTCTCAGCGTTGTCAATTACATACGGGTCTAAGAACTCTTCTTCTAACATAAGTCTTCTCTCCTCCATCTCAGATATACGAATTTTCTCACAAGTAAGTGCTTTAACTTGCGGAGACATATTGTTATATCTGTCCATGAATTTGTTAAGAATAATGAGTTCTAACATTCTTTCTGTTGTCATCTTGTTACCGTGTTAAGAGTACAAAGATACTAAAAATCTCTTAAATTACCAAATGAATCTTATGTAAACTTTAAACTGCGTAATAACCTATCACAATCAATAGGTTTACCTTGATAGCTTACACTTAGAGCTTTGAAACTTATCTCTGTCGCAAACAACTCCAATAGATGTAGAAATTGCACAGCATCTACTTTTGTTGTTGTAATTTTGTCAGAGAAGTCACAATAAGTTACTTCAAACATTAGAATCTAAATATCATTTTAGTTTGCTTTTTCTTCTTAGGATTAAATGGTCTTCCTTGAAGAACATCTATAAGATTTTCCTCACTTATTGGAATATATCTTCCAGAATTGGTAGACTTTCTAAACCATTCTTCCTCTACAGTCCCCTTAAGAACTAAAGTAAATACTTCAGCAACCTTTCCCTCCTTTTGTCGGATAACTCGACCCACTCTCTGTTTCTTAGTAGTGGAACTACTATTGAAGCCTAATATAACTGAAACACTAATGTCAGGACAGTTAAAACCCTCATTCAACTTCATAACAGTGTTTAGTACTCCACCATCCTGCTGCACAAACTCTTGTAAACTCATTCTCCCTTTCTTGGCAGAATCTTTACCAGAATACACAGCACCATACTTAATTTTCTCTGCCATAGCTATAGTAGCACTAAAAGTTATACACTTCTTGTCCTGCCTATTCTCTAGGATTAAGTTGGTAAGTTCAATTTTCTTAGGATGATTATATATGTATTTCTTACGAGCCTGTAAGGTTCTACTAAATCCCATAGCATGAACTAAAATCTGCTTGTTAACAGTTTTAAAGTCTTCACTCTGGTCTTCTTTACATCTTTCCTTAGCTAACTCTGCTCTTCGCTTCCAATCAGTTGCGCACTTCATGGCAAGGTTAAAGTCATAGTTAAAGAAGGAGAAATGTTCATAGAACTCTTTATTGACCTCTTTATAGACATCAATATCTTCTGGCTCAATAAGCACCTCATATTCTCGGTAATCAGCGAGCCATTTATTCTCTATGGCTTCCTCTACAGAAATGGTATCCACAATCGGACACTTCTTGCTTATAATTTCATCTTTACCATCCAATCTCTCGAAGGTCGCAGTTAACCCCAAGATTACTGTATATTGGACGTTTTTAAATATGTTCAGCAGTGTAGGTGCTCCCACTTTATGAATTTCATCTATAACCAATAGAGTACAGCTGTACTTGTTAGTAGATGTATCATTCATGGTCTTAACTGAACACTGTTGGAATAAGTTCCAATCAATTAGTTCTTGATTCCATTGCCTCTGAATAGGTTCACTGGGCACAACTACAATAACAGATTTAGTCGGATTCTTCTTTAGAAACCTACTAATAGCCATTAGTCCACCTCTAGTTTTACCTACTCCAGTTGCCCAATTAAGTGTCCCACACAACTTGTTATCTACCCATCGTTGAACACCTTGTTCTTGGCGTTCTGTTCTACTTAGATTTCCAAACAAGTCTGCCATATACTATCAATTTTACCCTTGAATTTACTCTATAATTCTATTGATAGCTATGTAAACAAAACCCCTATAATGAGTGAGTAAAACTCAGGAGTATAAATGTAGAACCAATGTAGATGGGTATAGATGTTAAAGAGTAAATCCTTTAGCATCACAAACCATTTTGATTTGGTTCTTACGGGTTTCCCACTGATTGATGTGGAATTTAACCTCATCTTCCAAAGAGAACAGAATTCTGTTTCTCAATGTTTCCAGTTGAGCAGTAGTAAGTTCAGAGTATTTCTTACTCTTAAGGTTTACCATTGCACGAAGTTGAGTGAATGACAAACCTTTCGGCGTCATATACAGATTTGCAGTAGGATTCAAGCCAAGGCGTTCTCTTGCTACCTCAGCCTTTTCACGATATTCTCCATTAGGAGTTTTCTCGGTCAGGTCTTTAGATTCCTGCTGCGTAAACCATAGACCTTGTTTTAAGATAAATGTTAATGTTATGTGCTGCTTGTTAAATTTACCCAACTTATCAAGGCAGCCTTCGAGGACAACGTCAATAGGAAGTCTCGCGAACTCCGCAGGACAGTCCCCAACCAAAGCCTCAGAGATGAATGTTTCCTTGGTATCAATACCTTTGTTGTTATCAAGGAACACTCTCAGCGAAGGCAGGAATGTAAATCTTGGAATACCTCTATCTTGCTCTAACCAGCGAAGGAATAATTCAGTATTACATCTTTCTCTTTGGTCTTTAATAATGTCCAACAGGACATAGCGACCTGGATATTCTTTGCTGTCATTATACAGCATAGATTCACAATGGTTATAGAACGTTCTTAGTTCTTTCTCAGAACAATCAACAAGTTTCTTTTCTTCTTGTACGAGTTGTCCATTTACTTCAACCTTGCGACCTTTCCACACGAAAGTGTTAATGTCATTATTCTTCTTAGCAATAGCGGCAGCCAATTTTTCCTTCATCATATTGTTATTCTATATTAAGTCTTTGTCATATAAAATAATCTCTTTGTTCGTTCATCTATCTATTTCACAATATTAAATCTGATTCCGCTGGTTTCTCATAAACAAAGTCTATAAAATAAACTCCAGTAAAGCGGTAAGGAACTTTCTGACCAGATTCTCTGTCATACCAAGTATCCTCACCAGCTATTACTTCATTGTACTTTAAAAACCCCACATCACCTATCTTGAGAACTGGAGATTCCCACCTAGGTAATCGAGTTATCATTTCATAAGCCCCATTAGCTAAATTCTGGAAGACATAGATTATATAACCACCCACATCTTCTCGTAAGGTTATCAACTTGGCATGGATTGTTTCCATTTAATTCAGATACATCACTCCTACTCGTTCATCGTAAGGAATGTTATCAGTAGCAGTTTCTACAGCTAACCATTCACATTCTTCAAGTGGATAGCCATATTCATTAGCATCCATCTCAGAAATTTCCTGTGCATAGAGTTCTGCCTCCAATAGTGATTCGAAGTTACCAGTCTCCTGGTAATCTATTCTTCCCTTACGTCCAGAGTAGATGTTACACTCTATCATAATGATTGAGATTTTAATAATTAATCTTCCTTATCTTTATATTTCCTACAACCGTATTTGGCATAATCACAAGTTTTCGTCTCTTGACCTCTGAAACAGGGGTACTTAGCACAATCCTTGCAGGTACGCTCTGGATGCTGATATCTAACTCCATCCTTGTCTTTATCGAAGGAACTACTTAGTTGCTTTGCCATTGAAATACCTTGAGTCCAGTATGAACTCCAGACCCTATTTAGCTATACCAGATAATATGATTACATTAACCTCTTAAATGGAATTATGATTTTTTCTTCCACCCACTGTGCAAAGTTCTTATTGTTACAGCCGAGTGCAAACATAACCACATAAATAGCTATCTTTGGTACTCCAAACACTGACAATAGAACACACACAATAACAGCAGCTATTAAAGCTACCAGGTTCTTACCTTTAAAAATGTCTGTGAAATTCATACTTGTCTTTTTAACAGTTTTACAATCTTGTTCGATATCCAATCTAAGTTCACTATTGCGTTCAGTATCAGTAATACCAGTAGAAGGTCTGGGATAACAAATAAAAAATGTATAACAACTATGAACAATAAAACCATTGCTCCTACGGTATACTTCACTTTAGTAATAGTGTTATTAGAAGGACCACACTAACAGTAACGCCACCAACTGTTAACCCTTTGTAGAGTTTCTTCTTGGATTCAAGTTTATTAATCTCTCTAAGTTGATTCTGCATTACCTGCTCAGAAGCCTGTGCATGAAGCATAAGCCTGTTTATCTGTGCATTCTTAACAGAGTCATTGCGCTCATAAGAGTTAATCAAACTTTCATAAGATGTTATTTGCTTTTTAAGCTCTGGAATTTCCAGTTTAAACTTCTTATGTTCCAAGAATATTAAGTTAGTTGCCTTTAGCTGTTGAGGTGTAATTACTACTAACGAATCATTTACCAACTTCGGATAGGTATTCTGTGAAGAACACCACATCGTCGGCAATAGACTGATTAGTAATATCAGTAAGCTCTTTTTCATACCAATGTTCAATTACATCAACTTTAACTTTAGAGGAATCTATTACATTATGTAAAGAATCTCTCTGAAGTTTGAGCAAACTTATTTCACTATTTAGAGAGTCAATATGATTAACTAACTCATTATAGTCAGGTATTGGTTGTGGTTCCTTAGTTGGAGTTAACCACGTCCAGATTAGCACTCCTACTAAGCATAGGATTACTAACCACAGTAAATTTTTACTCACCGAGTACGTAGTTTACTGCTTCAGCCATGTTCTCCATCTCCTCATCAGTTGCATCTGTGAGGTAGTTGAATGTAGTTTTGGCTTCTCCTTCAAGAGAGTCAATATAGCTCTCAATTCTTTCACTTCTGCGATACTTCTCAGCATCCCTATCATATCCAGCTAGATAACGACCAGGATTAACCTTGAAATATTCAGCTTCCTGCTGAAGTAATGCCTTCACCATTGTTTCGTTAATCAATCCAGCATCTACAGCATACAGTGCGTGATTACGATATTTCGTAGCTTTACCTTCGGCAATAGTCTTGCCAAGAGTTTCATTAAACTCATCATCGGGACGACATACAGATACTCCGATAGATAACACTTTCATGTCATTATCAATAATATCTCCATCTTCCTCAATGTAAACTTCTGGTTCACCGTGAATGCTAACAGCAGCCATTACGAATTGACGTTCTGCACCAGTAAAGTCTTTGAAACTGTCTACGATATATTCTACCTTTTTCATATTAAAATGTAAATTATAAGATAATTTTTAGGCTAATCTTTGTAGTTCTAAACAATCTTATGCTTTACGAGATGGCTGTAAGCTATCAGGGTTACGATAGAAAGCTAGGATAGTGGATTGCTTACGCAACCATGAGCCTTCTTCTTTAGCCATATCCAGAATAGTCCTACTAATAGACTCTTCTTCTACTTGCTCTTTAACAAGTCTACCTTCCTCTTCATCCTCTCCATTCAACCACTGGAATGTAGCCCAATCACCCTCCTTCTGAGCCTGGTCTACAATCTTATTGATGCTCATAGTAGTTTCAATCTCTCTATCAACAGTAGCAGCAAAAGGCATAACTCTGTCAGTTATGTTCACTTTGATAGCTGGAACTGGTGGATATTGGAACAGAGCATCATTAGTAGTCAAATACTTATAAATCCACTCATGGTGAAGGTATTCCTCAGCTGCCCTACCGAGCCAGTAGGTAGCCAATTTGGGTAATCCCTCTACATCAAAGTAATTAGCAAAGGTTCTATACAGACTATGGTTAGCCAGCTCAGCTGATAGTTGCTTTACTAGCATTTCAACCATTACACTTGATAAGGTACACTTACGTCTACTCTCATCAATGTTCTTCTCTGTATATTGCATAGTAGGCATTGCATCCACTGTCTGAACACCTTGCTTAGTCTCTTTTTGTTCTGGATTTCCTTGTGCGTCTAGTACTCTCATCAGTAACTAATTTAAAGTTGTTTTGCATCAAGTAATCTAGAGGTGCCGATAGCCAAGTAATAAACTTAACTAACCTATAATCTTCCACCTTTTTACTAATAGTTTCTTTCTTAATAGTTAAAGGTGTATCAGCTGCATAGAACTGACTTCCTACACACTCTGCCCTATCTTTCCATATCTTATATAGAGATACTTCATATAGGAACTTAGGATATTCAGTCAGCTTATACTGCTTGTTTGAGTAGACGTTCTGGGTCGATTTCTTTGCCATTCCAGAATGCTCTCACTATAGAGCTACGTTCGCTCTTGTACTTACTCAACAGATAAGGTATATCTGTTTCTGGGCAGTCGTGACGATAAGTAGTCTTGTCAAGTCCCTTTACATGGACAATAAGACGACCTGTAAATCGTGATGTTCTCGTAGGAGGTGCCCAACGTGTGTCAGGAGCTGGGAAACGACGCTGCTTCTTCCAAGCCCTACGTTCTTTCTCAGTCTTAGTCCATACAGATGGGTCACGAGGTTTTACATGTGGATTACGAATACCCAATGCTACCATTTCGGCATCATTGTTTACATCAACTCTCAAATCCTCTTCCTTCTTCTTTTTCTCTTCTTTCTTCATTTTATTTGATGAATTAGAGTTACACATTCTTATAATTTAATTACGCTACCACAAATAGTACACTTGTAGACTTTGTTCTCTGCATCATACAGAGTGTGAGTTGTTGGCAAACCACACCTGCCACAATCCAGAACTCTAACTGATTGTACGCGTCTTGTCCCCTTCTTAGGAGATTTCTTAATCGAAGCCATAGTTATGATTTTATAGATTTAGCTAGTTTAGAGTCAGCTACCATCTTCTCAACTTCAGAAGAATTGAGCAGCTCTTCCAATCTCTTTACTTCCGCTTTATAATCTTGTACATACTCTTGAAGAGTACCAACTTCTCTTTTGCAAGATATTCTGTGATGAATTACCTTTCTGATACAAGTAGCTAAAGGCATACCAAATCCTGCGTCTTTAAACTCCTGACGCTCAGGTTTACCTTTTGGTCTTACTGTATAGAGCAGTTCTAAATCCCAGAAATAATCACTTGCTCCAGATGTCATTCTAAAATCAGCTTCCTCGATAACCATATTTACTTTACAGGTTAAATTGTTTCATCACCATGTCCATATGGGCATAGTGTACATCTCTGAGAGTGTCTTTCTTGTACTCTAAATACTCCCTTGCACTCATAGGTTCATTAGGTTTAGTTAACCGACAACATTCCCAATCTATTACCGCTTCTTCATAATTACATTCATGAGCGGCTTTATGGTTTTGGATATGATGTTTGTTAATAGCTCTGTGTATTTTCTTGATTCTCTTAGTGCCTAACCAAGGGATAATAATATACATAAGAACTTTATCTAAATCATGAAACTTATACTTATAATAGCCAATATACTTCTTCTCAGTTTTGAGGAAGGCAATATAATGTCTAAGAGTATATGGAATATGTTTCCATGAATCTATAATATTACTTATAATCATTGCAAGTTGTTCATTTCGACTACAATGTCGTTGTTTACTTTCTTAATAGCCTGACTGAAATTGTTCATTTTATCTTTCATCTTAGCCTTTAAAGATTGAATAGATGTTTTCAGGTTATTAATCTCAGAGTTTAGTATAGACTCCTTCTGTTGAAATTCCTTTTTCATCTCAACTCTAAATTTGAGATGGTCAGGAAGAATTGAATAAAGGGAAATAAAGCTCTCTAAAACCTTTAATAACTCTTTATACTTTACAACTTTAGTAGTCTTATCTATCACGAGTACATATGAATCACAATCGTTGCCTGGTAAAACATTGATATACTTATCAGAGATAGTATTCTGCCTTCCTAGATGGTCACCCAGTCTAACTGTAATTGGAAATCCACTCAACTGAAAATATTCAGAGTTGGTATCTCCAACTTGTTCTACTTGGATAAATTCCTTCTTCTCAAGCCATGCCTTAACTTTACTTAGTCCTTTCACTTATCGACTTGTTCAGTTACTTTACCATACATCTACAAAAAATAAGGGTCAACCCATCTACTAACGTAGACAGAATTGACCCCTATAACTATTGTATGGAGTCGTTGGGAGCCAGAGACTCCAAATATCGGTTGACAGCTTTCATTGCATTGTCAGGTATCTTCTGCACTTCTTCACTATGATTTACATAATGTAAGGTTGCACCTACGCCAAATATGGCATAGCATTGGTTAGTTGAAGGAGTAAGTACACATAACACCGCAGCTATTGCAGTAGGTATTACAAAGTGTTTCCTCTTTACACCAGACTTCTTTACCCCTTTAGCCACGCAAGTTCTGGTGCCACAAACATCGCACTGTGAACTACATACTGACATGAAGAATAAGATAGCTGATACAATTAAACCAACAATTGAAAGAACCATTAACAATGTATGAACTGAGTCAGCGATACTACATAAGTATAATACCCAATATTCCATACTATTTGAAAATTTTGCTTATTTGATACATCAACTCTCTAGTAACCGTAACGACGGAAGTTCCAGCTAAAATCAAACCCCAAGTCTCCATAGAGAGAGGTTCGGTTCTGAACATAGCACCACCATATTGTACGATTAAGAATTGACCAACGAGAATAACTAAAGCAATTCCAGCAAACGCAGGATTCTTTAGCAAGCCATCAAAGATACTTCTTCTTTGTCCGAACACTCTAGCATTAAACAGATTCCACCATTGTAGCAATACGAATATTGTAAAGAACTCTGTTAGAGATACTGCTTTAGTATAGAGCAAAGTGACTAAGAATATGAAGAATACAATACCAACTCCAAAGATTTCACACCACATTGGTTTAGTGATAATGAATGCTTTAGGACTTCTTGGTTTATCCTTCATAACTGCATCGTTAGCTGGTTCAGTTGCTAAAGCCAATGCAGCGAATGTATCCATGATTAAATTAACCCACAACATCTGTGTAACAGTGAAGGGCAGGTCTATACCAATAAACGGACCAATACAAGCTATAAGAATAGCTACAACATTGATTGTTAATTGGAACAGAATGAAGTGCTGTATATTCTTGTACAGACTTCTTCCCCACTTAACACCTAAGATGATAGATGGGAATGAATTGTCGAGTAGGATAATATCTGCAGCTTCTTTGGCTACGTCCGTACCATTATTCATGGCTATACCTACTTCGGCATGATTTAAAGCTGGGGCATCATTAGTGCCATCACCAGTCATTGCAACAACCTCTCCTATGCTCTGATACATTTTAACCAGAGTTTGTTTATCCTCTGGTTTAGTACGAGCATATACATCAGTATTATTCAAAGTAGTAATTGACATTCTGTCTCCTACTTCTTCTCCTAATAAAGCTCTTGGGTTGTCACTTAGTCCTGCCTGCCTAGCTATCTCCGTAGCTGTGGCTGGATTATCACCAGTGATAATTTTAACTGTAATACCAGCTTCTTTTGCAGCTTTAACTGCATCAGGAACGTCCTTACGGATTGGGTCTTCAATAGCCATGAAGCCATTATAAGTGAAGCCATTCAATTTCTGAGCATCCTCTAAGGTCATAGATTCTTTATAAGCAAAGCCTATAACTCTACGTCCCTTGTTCTGCTCCGAAACACAACTTGGTAAGTCACCTTCTACTGTTTCATTACACATGGTAAGAACAACTTCGGGAGCACCTTTTACCAACGAAATAAAGGCATCACCTTGTTTAACAATGGACATCATAAACTTAGTCTTACTTGAGAAGTCCATTCTGAACACAGGAGTATTATCTCTCCTTATATCATCAAGTAAGTCCCCAGCATCCATATACTTAATTATAGCACCCTCTGTAGGATTACCAACGGTCTTATCGCCATCTACATATGCAGTAGAATTGGCAAGAGCATTGATAGTAATATATGCCCTATTAGGCATTACCTCATTTACAACCTTCATCTTATTCTCTGTTAGAGTGCCCGTTTTATCGGTGAGAATAAGAGTAGTTGCTCCTAAGGTTTCACAAGCGTGCATCTTTCTGACCAAATTATTTGCCTTAGACATACGTTTCATTGAATACGCAAGGGCTAGTGTTACAGCCATAGGCAATCCTTCTGGCACAGCTACAACTATTAGTGCAACTGCAATCATTAAGAAGGATAATAGGTCATTAGTAATTTGCATCCAGTCTTGTCCTACATAAGCTTGTTCTATAAAGAAGTACCTTACTAATAAAGCAAGAATAAGGAATCCAGCAGCACCAAATGCAATCTTATTGATTAAATCAGCAAGACCATTGAGCTGCTTGTTTAGAGGAGTCTCTGTATCAGTAATTTCAGCAGCTTTACGTGCTGTCTGTCCAAATGCCGTATTATCTCCAACTGCATTGACTACACCTACTACGGAACCTTCTTCAACGATAGTTCCTTTTAGTAATAGCCAAGAGGGATAAGTGGCATTTAATTCACCTTCCTCTTTAGGTTGCTTAGTAACAGCCTTAGATTCTCCAGTTAGAACAGACTCATTAACCTTTAAGTTATGAGATTCGTAGGCTGTAATATCAGCAGGAATTTCTTCTCCAGCTTCTAACAGCACTACATCATCAACAACTAGGTCTTTTCGAGCTACTTGGGTTACTATCCCATTTCTCCTTACCTTGACAAGTGTATCATCAGAACTTGAAGTAAGTACATCGAATTTCTTAGATGCACTATATTCATTTAAGAATCCTATGGTTACAGCTAACAAGATAGCAGCTATAATACCAATAGGTTCTAAATATTCTGACTTAATAACTCCCAGCACCAATGCAATAATTGCAGCAACACTCAATATTTGAATTAGGGGGTCTTTGAACTTCTCAAGGAAAAGTATGTACCAAGGGTCTCTTTTAGGTGGAGTTAACACATTAGAGCCATGACAATCTCTACTATGATTAACCTCAGCATCTGTCAAGCCCTTTAACAATTCTATATTCATCTTTTAAGTTATTTAATTATTAAAAGGTGGACAAGATGCCCACCAGTGTAGTTTTTACTCTTCGTCTTCTTCGAAGTAATCAGGGAATGCTTCAATAAGGATAACGGGAACGTTATGTCCTTCTTCACTTCCCCACTCGGCGATGCTTTCCAGCAGTTCATCTTCAGCGTCGTCAATATCATCATCTTCATTGATTTTGTCAATGAGATATTGAGCCTCTTCATCACTGATTTCACCGTCAGCCAACAGCCAAGCCATTACAGCTTCAGCAAAGAATGCATCAAACTCAGAAGTAGTATCACCTTCTTGAGAGTCTTTCTTCTCCCACAGCATTTCAACTTCTTCCTTTGTCACTACACCATCCGCCATAATTTCTTCGCGGAGTTCTTCTACATTTACTTTACACATAATTGTAAGTTTTAATAATTAAATAAGATTGGGTAATACCCTTTCGATTTCACCTATAGATTGCCAAGAGCCAGTGTTACCAAGAGCCTTGAACTTCCACTCACCGTCCTTACGATAAGCATAGCCTAGAACAATAGCTTCACGACCAATGAATGTAGTTTCAGGGTCTTTACTATCATTATCCAAGTTATACTTAGCCAATACGTTAGGATTGGAGTTTGGACGGGTTACAGGACGTCCGTCAGTTGTCGTATAGATTCTCAATCCCATATAAGGAATCTTATCGAATCTTTGGTGACGATATGAGTTGAGGATAAATGCAACGTACTCAACTTCAGGTCTGATTCTATCCAGTTCTACTGAAATAGTTTCATTATCCATTCCGTCGTCTCCGTTAGTATCACCTACTAAATCATCACCAGAGTGATGGATTGCTCTGTCACTAGAGTCTTTATGACCAAAGTAAACAGTTTCAAGCTTACGCTTGTTAGCATCCATAAGAACCACAGAAGCATCAAGGTCAACAGCCTCAGTACCTCCACCAAAACCTAAGAAGCCACCAGATTTGATAGCTCCCCAGTTTGCTCCAAAGAATACTTTAGATAACTTGTTACCGTTATCATCCTTAGACAGATTAACTCTGCCTCCCTTAGATAAGTTTATCATAGCTTACAGATTGTTTGGACCTGCGTTGATACCATAACTGGACAGAATGTCACACAGTAACACATTCTGATAGTTACCCTTACCTTCGTTCACAGCCTGGAACTTCCATGCTCCATCCTTGCGATACAGCTTGCAGAATACCAATGTTCTATCCATAGAAGCATCTTCTTCCAGGTCATACTTAGCAAGAACGTTGTTACCTTCTGCGCCTTCATACAGATTAACCTTGGCATTCTTTACCATACCAAAGTTCTGCTGACGATTCTTGGCATCATGGATATTGACAAGAACTACAATTTCCTGAACATTGGCAGGAACCTTAGCAGTGTCGATAGTGATAGTTTCATCATCGCCATCACCTGCACCAGTACGGTTATCACCTGAATGATGGATACAGCCAGTAGCAGCTATAGCTTCAGGACCATCCAACTGCCCAAACAGAGCCATTGCATCGTCACTTACAGCTTTACCATCAGCACCAAGCAGAATAGCCATAGCATCCAAGTCAAATTCTTTACCAGGTTGTGCTGCATCCCAGCCCAAACCAATTCTAAACACACTAGCTGTGGACTCCTTAGAAAGGTCAATACGTCCACCTTTTTGCAAGTTAATTGCCATAATAAATGTAGTTAAGTTATTAAAATTAATTGAAGGAATATCCTTCAAACACAGACGATTACACGCCTTTTCGCTTCCAACTAAGATAAAGTTGAGGAGTTTCAATCCTCTCATCTATCTTGTTATCCAAGACGAAGCAATTAAATCCTAAATCAGTATAATACTTAGCTAAGTATATTCCCAACTCAGGAAGATTCTCGTCAAGGTCGAACACCAAACTATAAGAATTTCTTGCAGATTTAGCTTGCATTAAGCTAGCTATTTCTTCAATACATTTCTGATGTAAGGTGCTACTATCAAGTTTTAACCCATATTTAGTGATTGTATAAGCATCTAAGGCACTTAGTGGCTTAGGCTTGGGAAACCACTTATCCCTAAGCTTTACTAACTTATTCATACTTAGTTGTTTAAGTTTGTAGTCCAACCCAGAATTGAACTGAGACCTCCATATCCGTAGTATGGTATTCTATCCGTTAAACTATAGGACTAAAGAATAGAGGGTGTGTTGTTACACCAAATGCTCTAAGGGCGGTTATTGACGTTGAACGTATGTGCAGTGACTTAACGTACACATTAGCCGACTTTTGTTCTCCTACTAACAGCTAAGGGCATCACGTACCCTCCCAATCTTAATTTCAGGTTCCGCTTGTACTGTTGAAACTTATCAATAACTGGCTCCGACACTTAATATCACATTGAGCAACGTATCGGAACCCTCGTCATTTCAGACTAGGAATACTACTCTCCGAGATTAATGCTTGTGCCTCCCTGCGGTTATACGGAAGGACCAGTAAGTTCTATACCTTCACGCTTGTCAACACCACGATAGCTACTCGTGACCTAAGGATATACCATAACTTCCGCTCGCAACTCTTTAAATGATGGGTACTACTAACCCTACATCCCCTCTATTATATCAATATTCAAATTCTTTAGGACTATCCTTATAAATGTCTTTTAATACTTGGAAGGCTCTTAGCCTTGATTCTGTATCATGGTGTTCCCACCAGAAATCTAAACCAGCCATCTTTACCTCCTCAGTAGCTTTAAGGAACTCTGGATTAAACTCAGGGATATTATCAACCAAATCCTTATAAGATGGATGTCCCTTTCTGTTCTTCTCCTTAAAGTCAAATCCCTTGACTGCTGATACTTTTAAGCACCAACACATACCTGGATAAATAAGTCTACTAGTCTCACTTATATAGGTATCTTCTGCAGTCTTTATAACATCATATACTCTCATAATCTAATAAGTTAAATTAGTATCCCCAGAAGGAATCGAACCTTCATCTAGAGTTTAGGAAACTCTCGTTCTATCCGTTGAACTATGGGGACAAATAAAAATGCCATCTACTCTCACGAGCAAATGGCATAACATGGATTACTTCTCTTTTATTACTTCAACTTTTACTGTGACCCCACAGGGATTCGAACCCTGGTCTACGGATTAAGAGTCCGCAGCTCTACCTACTAAGCTATAGGGTCAAGTTGGAGAGTCACCACTGTCCTCTCCGCGGTAGGTTTATCTACAATGTAGAAAGGTTTTAATACCTACGATATGAAGGTATGCGCAAGTCCTACTTTACCTTAAACTCGAAGTGGTTATTTACCTCTATTAACAGATTTGCATTTAACTGAGCCAGGACGTGTAGTTGCTTTCTTGAATGATTCAGGCTGAGCATCCCACCATCTCTTAGCTGCTTCTAAGTTAGCTACCATTTTCTTGTATTTCATATAGAAGAATTTACAAATATATTAATCAGTAATCTCTATAGTCCTACTAGCTTCTTGTGCTAGCTTATCACAAATCTTGTTATATTGGTCGTCTGCGTGTCCTTTAGTCCACTCAAACTCAACCTTAGTATGGAAAGCAATTGCTGCATCAAATCTCTTCCACAAATCCAGATTCGCCTTTCTCTTCCAATTCTTAGTATATGTGCAGACCACATACTGAGAATCAGAAACTATGGTAACTTCTGAAGGTGTTGTAATAGATTCAAGGGCAACTATAGCTGCCATTTGCTCCATCCTTTGGTTTGTACTGTTCTTGTACATCTTAGAATATCTAGCTACTTCTTTATCATCCTTAAGGATAACAAATCCAATGCCACCTTGATTACGAGCACTTGAATATGCCCCATCAGTATATACTCTATATGTACTCATGCTTCCGCCTTGCAGTTATACAGATAGTCTGTGTAGATTCCTAATATATAAGCAATCTTGTAGATGTCACCTTCCTTCTTCGGAGTTACCTTCCCAAGAACATCGTTGACCATATCTAATACCACAAATCCTTCTGGACTTTGCAAGTAAGGTTCCATTAATCTGGCTAATTCCTTAAGGTAAGGTTTTGCTTCTATAGAAGCTCCGTCAATACTCTTAAGCAATGCAATTCCTGTACCATCCTCTCTATTAGTAATTTCCTCTATTTGGTCAGCAAACTCATGTCGCATAAAACCTAAATAGAACGCCTTAGAAATATCATCGCCAACCCACTCTGAGAAGCTATTACACTCCTTAATAGTAGACAGGTCAATGGGATGTTCCATCAAATTTTCAACCTTCATAATCATTCAAATAATGCCTCTAACTTGGAAGCTAAGTTATTGGCTTTAGTAGAAACTCCATCTAAAGCTGTACATTCTACTTCCAGCTTTTTGATTTCTTCCTGCTTTTCAACTTTAGTCGCTGCTGCTTTCTCAGCGGTAGCTTTAAGTTTCGTAATAGTACTCTTAAAAGTAGACATTGCACTGTCTATCTCCTTACTAAACCCTGTTGATGTGTTACCAAAGATATTCATACTAAGTGTAATTTAAGGATTAAGAGTAAATTCAAGGGTAGTAGCTCGAGTGGGACTCGAACCCACACGCCCATTACTGAGCATCAGGGCTTAAACCTGACGTGTCTACCAATTCCACCATCGAGCCATGACTAAGAGGGTTGCAACTTACATACCATATCCTCAAGACTTACGCATATTTCAGCCGCTAAATTCTACCATCCGATATATACCTCTTAGTTATACTGAAGCAGTGATTGAGTACCATTAAGGCACTCTAAAGAGGTATTCTGCATCCACCCCACTCCTTGTACTTCGGAGCACGTCTTATTACATACGCTCAACTCGCTTAGTTGTCATCGCCAAACCTAATATTTAAACTCCTTTGATTTGGAATTGGGAGCTACTTACAACAAAATCTTTTCAACTCAGCTGGAGTATGGAATTGTTTCCAGAATGGATGTCTATAATCAAACTTCCAATCACAAATATCCCAATCATTCACCAACTCATTTGGTTGAGAGATTTCGTATTCTAAAATATCATTAAGCTGTGCTATCTGCTTTACTTGCATTCTTTGAACTCTTCTGACAATTCTGTTATACCATACATGGTTACTCTTGTCTTTCCAAATCGGCTTCTTTTTGCTCCTGCTCATGGATTCTTAATGCTTTCTCATAGTCATACCTTTTAACCATAGGAAATAGCTGACCATATCCTACTTCAAAGTATGCCATATTAGGTGTTCTTTCAAGTCTTTGTTTAGCTTCCTCTAGTCGACCCTGAACTAGTTCTGTCTTACCATACCAATAGCTGTCTGGGTTCTCTGTATTGGCTAATGTTTCTTGTTGAGTTCTTATATCAGCCTTACATCTCTCTAACTCTTCTGTGTTAGGAAGGAGTACTCTCTTACTATGTTGCATTCTCATATACATAGCATATCTAAGACCATAGAACTCTTTCTTACTAAATGGAATAATAGGAATTACCCAGCCATTCTCTATACCTTGCGCCCACTTATATTCATCAGTGCCTGGTCTATACTTGTCTGTAAACCTATCACAATATCCACTATTGTCCCATTTCTTAGGATAAGTGCCGTAGTAATACCTACCTGCTCTAGGTTTAGGAACTCCATGAGTATCTGTCCAATATTTAGCGTACTCATAAGTACCTGGAACATGATAAACAGGTAAAAATAACATCTTACCATCCATATCACACCAATAATTACCTAAGAATCTTGGAGCATGGTATTGACATTTCTCATAGTGAATAAACTCACGGTCTGGAAAGCCATATTTATTCCAACATCTAGTTTTACTAGAATCCACCTTTCTTGGTACAGATACTCTACCAAAATCAGGAATCTTAACTTTCTTATTGTATGCTACTTGTTGCTTATTGATATGACTAGTCTGTTTTCTATCTAGTTCTGGTTTAACAACTTGAACTAAGCCATCATCGTCCACATAATAATCACCTCTCCATCTTCTATATCTAAACTGTTCAAAATGCCACTCAAGGTCTGCAAGACCCACTTCCTTATGACTATTTCTCAAGTCCTTAATAAGAACATAGAATGCTTTGACTAAATCATTATAGGGTTTTCCTATAAATTTGTCAATAAAGCCAGTTATTCTGTTTGTTCTTAGATAACCACGGTTAATGTTCCATCCCTTAATAAGACGACCTACTGATGCTTTCTGATACCTCAGTTTCATTCCTAAATGAGTTCCAGGAAATTTATCCATATCCCGTCTTGGAAAGCCACTTCCTTGACTACATCTATTATGGCTTCCGTGATTATTTTTTCTCTTTTTAAACAATAAGCCTTTATCACTCATACATATTAAATTAAGATGTGTGGCGACAGTTGGATTCGAACCAACCACCTTGGGGTTATGACTCCCACGCTCTAACCAAAATGAGCTATGTCGCCTTAAAGAGTGTAGAATTAACTACACTCTGATAAATCCGCCTGATAAGTGTTAGCAATTCTTATCAATTTTTCGCCGCAACTGTAATAGTAGCCTATCACGTCTAATAAGCATCAACAGCCTCTAGGCAATTTTCTCACCTTACTAACTTAGTGGTGGATTATTTCTTATTGCAACGGCAGTCTGGGTTGTGTACTATACCATCATTACCATCCCAACCACCTCTACGGTGGAACCATATATAGGAATGTCCCTTATACTCAAATTCAAAAGCTTTTACCACTTCACCACCGATAGTACATATAGCTTCTGGATTTGAGGTAATCGAGGGAGTACCAGCTGGAACTTGTGTACATGAACATAGTCCTACTAGCATTAGTAACATAGCAACTACTTTCATTTCTTACCTCCTTGTTTAGTTTGATTGGATTGAAAGTTTATACCTGCTACATAAGCCTCAGACACTAGTCTTTTAGCTTCATTGATGTCAATTACACCTTGCGCTATTTCTAGCTTCTCAATTTCTTCAAAAAAGTCTTTAATCTCTTTCATATTCCTGTTTGTTTAAAAGTTCGTAGGGTAGGTGAGACTCGAACTCACACACCCGAAGGTACTGGTTCCTAAGACCAGCGCGTCTACCATTCCGCCACTACCCCAATTATTGTTTCTTTATCTTTACTTTAGTTGGTCGTAACATCCCTAATGTGTTTCCACTAGGAGTTAAGAAATCTATCCTATTTCTATGTCTCTTGTGCATCTTATCCATAACTACCCATTTACCTCTAAGTTTAGGATTATCAGAGATTACTGTGATAGTATCACCATAGTTGTAATGCTTCAATAAGTCATGTGATAGAGCTACCCATCTTAACTTTTTAGCATTTAGTTCCTTAATACTAATTTTATTTCCACTAGCTGTATACCATGATAAACCATGCTTTGGTCCAGCATGATAATATGTTGCAGTAACATTGTGCTGCCCATATAAGAATAATGGAATAAACATTAGAATTAGTAATAAATGTTTCATAAGCTCTATTTTTAGTTACTAAGTAAAGGGCAAGGCATAACACCCCATAGTCTGTTAGCTACTCAGATTTAGCCCTTTGTTGGGAATGCCAGATTCGAACTGACGACCTCTGGGCTATGCACCCAGCGAGCTGACCACTGCTCTAACTCCCATAGATTAATACATTGTCCTAGGCTGTACCAATCTATACCGCCCATCTTCCGACGAACAGATGTGGACCTAGAGGGCTTTGAACCCCCGACCTCCTGATTATGAGTCAGTTGCTCTGACCAGACTGAGCTATAGGTCCGATTTAGCCACACTATCGTAGGGCTATAAGCTCCCAACGTCCGACTGATTACGGAAGGTTGTCCACTAGTCCGACAACCTATGTTTTATTATTTACTTGTCTTATCAAAAGACTTAGTAATGTCCAATAACATCTTCAAACCTACGGCATCCATAGCTGAATTGCTTGAACCATTTCCTCCAAACATTACTGATGGAACCCATGATACTTTAGATTCAGCTAGAGCTTGTGCTACACCGACAGCTGTTTTATAATCCCATTCAGCTCTTTCGGCAGGAGTTAAACCTGCTGAAACCAATGCTCTATTTGCTGCTGCCTTAGCTTCACCTTCTGCTTGAACCTTTAAAGCTACTTGTTTAGCTTTCTTAGCTTCAAGTTCTGCTACTTCAAACTCTTGTTGTGCCTTAGTAACTGCCACTGCCTTCTCTTTCTCTTGCTCCCATTTAGCTCTCTCAGCTGCTGCTCTACCCTCTTCAGTAATCTGAACAGTTCTTTGAATAGCTTCCAAAGACTTAGTTTTAGAAGTAATTACAGCCAAGTTAGCTTGCTTCTGGGCATCAATTTGAGATTGAGTAGCAGCATCATACTTAATGTCTAAGATAGATACCAAGCCACAAGTAATGCCGTACTGACTAAATGGTGATGTTTCCTGACGTTTATAACCGCTCGGAGAGTTAGTATCAGCTACAATCTGTGCCTTTGCTCTCAACTCCTTTTCTCCAGTAATTTCATTCGTTACTGAATCACGAATTACAGTAGTCTTATACACTCCATTATTAAGCTGGTCAGTAATATAGGCAATCAAGTCTGTTCTTGTCTCAGATACAGACTCTAGTGAAGACATTAGAGGACCACAAGAAGTTACAACCTTATATAGAGTAGGCTTAATTAGATTAGCTATCAATGCCTTTTCAGAACCAAAGTCCTGTTGAATCTTCTTCATATTAGAATCATCATTAGGCATAACAACTCGGAAAGAGCCTATAATAAAGCCTCTACCCTTATCATTGAAGGTTAATGCTGCTGCAGGATTAGCACCTGATGCTACATAATTACCCTCACTAACCTCTTCTAGACCTGAAAACTCTACTTGGGAGGTTTTGAAATACTCGTGTTTGTTACCCAAACCTTGCCATTGTAGACCACCATCAGTCCAAACGACATACTCACCTGTTACAGGCATTTGACACACATAGTTCTTAGACTTATCTGCATCCTCAAAGAGTGCTCCAGATAGGCAAACTAACACGACTACAATTACTCCTGCCAAGATAGCAAAGATTGTACTTTTCTTAACTTTAGGTTGACTCATTTTCTTCTACTCATTTAACATTAAACATTTTCACCTTCTTGGTGTATCCAGTAATAAAACGGAATACATAACTTACCAAAAGTTATCTTTCTCTCAGTAAGATTAATAACACCAGAAAGGTGAGCAACAATCATAGCATAATATACCAAAATTAGTATAATTAGCAATACTAGAATTACTCTTGTGTAAATCATATCACGTTGTTTAGTTTTTTATACACCTGCTCTACCCATCTATCGTAGTAACCTTCTCCGTCCCATATATAAGGAACACCTAACACAGAGCTATCAGTATATGGATTACTCCATGCTGCTTGAATTTCCTCTCTACTAACAGGTAGGTGCATTAGTATTTTATGAGCTAACTGCCTCGCCTCAATTCGCCAGATTCTCCTTACCTCTTTATCATAACTATATCCGAATTTCTTACAGTTACGATTCTTAGATACTGGAGATGCTCCTCCGAATTTTCTCTTATCCTTCATTGCCTTCATAAGATTTAATCTTTATGTTGGGCTACCAGGATTCGAACCTAGACTACAACAGTCAAAGTGTTGTGTGCTAACCATTACACTATAGCCCAATAAAACAGACGACCTTCCCACTAACTCTTTAACCTCCGCAGTGGGCAAGCAGAGGGGTTCACTATTTTAAAGTCATAATATTTTCTTTGCTGTGAGTCGTCTTACAATAGTCTATACCATGAGTTCGTCATAGTAAGATAAATTCATGCCGCTAAATTGTCCTTCCCAATTACCAGAAAGTAGTTCATCGTTGAACTGTGATGTAATTTCGTCCTTATGGGTGATAACTAACATCCTCCTGTGTATATAATGGTTTGGAATGAAAGTAGAATCTACTAATAATGCGTGTTCGAATAATTTAACATCGAACTCCACAGCTCTAAGAGTCTTTTGGAACTCATTGAACTGATTATTAGGGTCATCTACAGCTCTAACAGGTTTAGAAGTAGGAATTGGACCATTACCATGTCTGGTAATATATGGTCTGATAACATACACATGGTCTGTTATCTCTTCCGTCATTCTATCTAAGTGATTCTTAGATACTTGCTTTATCCTGTTAATAATTTCCATAGCATTTTGACAAGTAGTGTTACTTGGAGTACAATAAGGCATTATACCAAATCTCTGGTCTAGTAATATACCTTGTGAACCTTCAAAGACCTTGTATTTATAACGAGTAAGAATATTCTCGTCATATATTGTTACAGATTTGAAGTATTCATGCACTCTAACACACCAATCATCAATATTATACATTGGAAGGCTGGAACTGAAATCATAGTAGTTCTTAATAAGTGATGCAATCTTGGCTCTTAGAACCATGATATTAGCACAATCTCGAACAGTAATATGATAACCAGCGGCTACTCTATCAAGAGCAGATTTGAATCCTGTACCTACAGTACCATGTTTAAGGTTCTCCTCATTGTTCCATTGATTAATAACATCAAAGGGAGTAACAACCTCACAGAGTGGATGGTAGATAATCTCTGGATAGACTCCGAGCTTATTTAAGTCTACCAATTCTCTCATAGTAGTAATAGGGTCTACAGTACAGTATTTAGACCAGTATGTTGGTATGCCAAGTAAAGTTCCACTACCATAATTACTAAACGTGTGTTCAAGTTTGCCATGCCTTACAGTATGACCAACTTGATGTCCGCCACTGAATCGAATAACTATTGTTTCTTCTTTAGGATGTGCCTTACATAAATTATGGACGGTTTGCCCTTTACCCTCGTCACCAAAGAACGAGCCTAATACAATTTCATTCATCTTTTCTTAATAGGTATAAGTTCCACTTTCTTCACCTGCACTGGTTGGAGTGTCCACTATTGCTTGTGCTTCATAGGGTATTCCAGTGAGGTCTTCGTGTTGCTTAATGGCTTCAGCAATTACGTTGTGAACATTGTGTGAATCACAAGTAAGTACATTCTGTCCAAGTAGATTCTTCCAACCTGGAGCAATTCTTGTGCCATAGCTGCCATTAGTAACATGAATATGATAGACGTTATATTGCTCTTGAGCTTTCTTAACAGCCTCTTCCTCGCTAATAGGATTAGCAGGGTGTTGATAGCCTAAGAAATCTTCCAAAGCACGTCCACTGATGCCGTGCAAGTTGGGTTCATCACCAATAGTGAATAGATAACCCTTCTTGTGTCTTTTAAACCATGAGTCTGTTTCAGTGTGATAGCCAGCGATTATATGAGCTAATAAATAGCTCTCGCCACTATTTCCACCTCCACCACCTTCGAGTACAAACTCTTCAAGAGAGTTTACAATCTTCTCAGTATCAGATTCAAATTGTCCAACTTGAATAGGATACCTATCATACTCATGGTCGCCAACAGCCATAAATAACAGCTGCGGGTCTTTGACTCCCAGTTGCATTAGAGCATCCATGAGTTTAGGGAAGTTATCCTTAATCATTTCATGGGGTGTTCTACGCATTGAACCAGTAACATCAAGAGCAATGATAATCGGAGTAGTTTCAGGATGTTCGTTGCTATCTCTACTTTCCCTAACACCAGTGTTAATCATTTCTGGTTTAACCTGTGTGTTATAGTTTCTTGCATTTACGTTAGACAATTTAATGTCTGACTTTGCTGACAGAGTGTGATTCGTAAAGACAGCATCAGCTGACTTGGTTGCATACCCTCTATCGGTAGATAATGCAGAATAAGCTGCAAAGGAATAACTTCCACTTCCCATAATTACTTCAATTTAGCATCGTCTTCTAGCACTTCTGCTACATTAATCATTTCCTCAGTTTCGTCAGCTGGGAACTCTTCACCATCAACTTTAAGTGCAAGAGCATATTCAATGTTAGCAACTCGTAAGTCACGTTCCAATTGATGTCTCTTAGCTACCCAAGCCTTAGGGTCAAAGCCATTACCAACTTCCAACGAAGTAGTGGATTTTACAGATAGGTCTCTGTGCTTGTTTAACTCATTCTTGATACGAAGAACCTTCATCTTACATTCTTGGATGAATCGTTCCTCTTCAATTTTTGTCATTTCATACAAGTTCTGCGCCCTTGCATCAAGTACACTCTGACCACTTCTCCTTAATCCGTCTTTAAAGCTACTCATAATTCATTTTACATAATAACATTTGCAAATGCTAATCTTTGTAGTACTACTGAGAATCTTGCTATTTAGAAAGAATAAGTCCTACTGTTATTGCTAACAAATAGGACTAATTTTGAGCCTCCGATAGGAATCGAACCTACAACCTTCTCATTACAAGTGAGTTGCTCTGCCTATTGAGCTACGGAGGCAAATTAGCACACATACTTAGATGTGTGCTCAGAAGGCATGCCTGTTTTCTAATACATCTTACCACTAAACGACTATACCCAACAGGACTTTGACGGTATAGGCAAGGATTCGAACCCTGCGTCTTTCACTTACCAATTGAATACTTAGAGATAAAATTTGCTGTAAGCCTTCTTGTACTAATGATAAATACAAGCCGAATGTGTGGGAGTCGAACCCCTCCGCCGCCGTGACAGGGCGGTATGCTACCGTAACACTTCACACTCGTTAAATAACTATCAAGACGGAAGGATTAGCCCTATTAATATCATTTAAATCCCTTTCGGATTCCTTCCTGTCCTTTGTCTTCTTTTCATTTCTCCCAAAACACATTTGGCTCGTTTGGGCATCGTAATAAGATTTTAACACTTGATAGTTATAGTAACCCCAACGGGATTCGAACCCGTATTTTTGCCTTGAGAGGGCAATTACCTGACCATTAGTAGATAGGGCTATGTGGTAGGTGCTAGCCGTTCCTATCCTACCATTGTGTACTACGTTGCTAGCCAACGTGTGAACTTCTCTCCTCTGTTCGTTCACAGTGTAGCCTAACTACCCTATTAAGGGTTAAGGAGGACTACAAGGTATTGGGTAGGGGACTCGAACCCCTAATCTCCACATTGAAAGTGTGGTGACTTGACCAGTTCGTCTAACCCAACATTAACTCAGTTTAAACTCTAAGTACTTGTCCTCACCCCTACTTATTTCCGAGACTTTATAACCACAGCTTTGATATAAAGCCTTAGCGGTTTCAATCCAGTTACTACTCATAATGCTTTCAATGGGATAAGTAGTAGCTAAACCAACAAATACTAGAATATCATTTACACGAATGGTGCTGCAACTACCATTCCAATACTTCTTTATAAGCTGATTAATTACAGCTATGACAACATTAGGAAGAGATGGAGTTTGTTCCAACGTCTTCGGATTTAATACTTGAACCTCATTCATAACAATAAGTTTTTAAGTTATAATAAAAGTTCCAAACATTCGCGGAGAGCAGTGGAATCGAACCACATACACTTTTATGTACGAAACTACTTAGCAGGTAGCCCCTATCACCATCAAGGTTTACTCTCCATACAGAATTTCTTTACCCTGTAATTCTGTAAAACAGCTAAGGACTATCTTTGTTATTAGGCTGCTGCTCTACCGCCTGAGCTACTATTAGACGAATCTAATGTGGGGACTCGAACCCCAGACCCGCTGCTTTGGCTACAAAAGATAAATTGCTGTTAGTCCTTATCTACTAATCGACGTGGGGCGAGGAGGAATCGAACCTCCAACGCCAGGCTCTTCAGACCTGCGCTCTACCATTGAGCTACCGCCCCAAGAGGAAGGATTGTTATCTCGTGTAACCCTTCTAAACCACGTTAAGTAATGGTAAACAAACAGGAAGATTTTATTTTAAAACCCATTACTAAAGGGTGTCTAGTGGTAGTCGAAACCACGTCTACTGAACCACAATCAGTTATTCTAACCGTTGAACTATAAACACCATATAAGACCTACACGTACATCCACTTCCATTTATGACCAGTGACGCGTCACCAGTGAGTTGTACCCTCATCCTACTTAAGGCATTTCACCTAACCACAACCTCGGTCTAATTTATTGTAAAAGGCTAACTACTAGCTATCCGCACTTAGAACTACTTCCCCATTTTAACCTTTTGGTGTACGGAATTGGGTACTTGAGTTTAGTTAGCCTTTAAAGGACACCAATCTGGAATTATTACCTTTTCATAAGGTCTTAACATTCCTTCAATCAGTCTATTTCCTGATTCTGTGCAGAGAGCCTTCTCATCATCATCGTTGAACCAGTCATCAGGGTCTGGGTCAGGAACAATTCTACAATAGGGGCATTCTCTACATTGTGTAATCTCTTTCTTAATTTCCACCATAATTTTATCAATTAGTACCCCGTGATGGATTCAAACCATCGACCCACGCCTTAGAAGGGCGTTGCTCTATTCACTGAGCTAACGGGGCATCATCAGAAGTCATTTTTTGCATATACTGTGCTAACCCTTACACTACAACCTCCATGTTAATTATACTTTGGGAGGTTGTTGGGATTCGAACCCAAACTAGTCGAACCATAATCGAAATTGCTAATAAAGTTGCTGTTAGACTTCTTATAGATTAAATAACTTAAAACATTTCTATCTCAAGTTTAGTTTCTTCCTTAAATTTTCTTCTGTTATGTCTTTCACCTTTACACAACCAACAACTACATGGAGTACTTGTAGTTTTGTAAGATAAAGTCCAGTGTTGATTATAGTTATCACACCATAATCCGTAACTACTTGCAGGAAACTTCTTTAGTCTAGTAATATATTTCTGGACTAATTTCTGCCTGCGCCAATGCTTGTTGCGTGGATTCATCCACTTCATTTGATTCTTTCTTTCCATCGTCTCTTTCAATTAAAGGTTTGAGGAAAGTCCAATCAAATACAATGTCTGCTATTAATACGTCAATCATGCTTCTTTCTTGTTTATAAGTTTATAATCATCCCATTGATTCAGGACAATCACGCACAGATTAAATCTAGCAGATATATCCTTGCATATTCTCTTCTTTAGTTTACGTGGTGTTTTGTAAAACTTACCAGTAGATATAACAGCTTCAAGATACTCAAACCGTTCTTCTACCGACTTCTTACATTCATCACTAAACCCACCTGCGATAGCTTTAATTATTGCAGGTTCTTTGCCTACAGCCTTCATAGCTGTGTCATAAATGTGTCCTAGTTTCTTCTTACTAAGCACATTAGCTTTTCTAAATCTTCCTAACATAATAATCTGTTTGTCTAAAGTAGAGGAGGCTGTAGGAGTCGAACCTACTCAACGAATGGGTACGTTACATCGGATTTCAAGTCCGTTCCATTACCGTTCTGGCAAACCTCCATAAGTTTTTATTGACATTCCCTTCAGCAGCATAGGAACTTACTCCTTTATAATAGGGAGAGTTCCAGTAGGGTAAACATAGGAATTAGCAGTCCTATCAAAATACCACTTAACAGCTTTCTTAATCAATTTAATTGCTTTCATAATTAATAAGTGTTACTGAATAGAATATGTCAATCTTGTTAGTGAAATAAACCCATCCTACCTCCCGAAACAGAAATTCTAGGATGGGTTTAACAGGGGACATGGGTTTACTTTTAATGTCTACCATTCTCCCAATTCAGAATGTGAGGCACCATACTTACCCAGCATGGTCAGAGCTAATTCACAGCTTATTACATTTTATTCGAGTGTACTTCTCTAGCCCATCTGCACCCATTGAAGGGATTACTTCGACAGACACGGTTCAATCATTTGTTAGTATAAGTACATTTTGCTGTACGTCCCCTTATGGTTGAAAGGAGGTGTCTGAGCACCTTGTCACTCCGCTGGGATTTGAACCCAGGACTCCCTCATTAAAAGTGAGGTGCTCTATCCAGGCTGAGCTACGGAGTGAAATACCCACATTACTGTATTAACAATAGATGTGGGTTCAGAAGTCATTTTAATACGTTGCTCTATCCAAATGAGCTAAAATGGGAAATTCCCACTTATTGGATTCGAACCAATTACCTACGGCTTACAAGGCTTGAGGTTTTGCTGTTAGACTTCTTGTAGTTTAACTAAAAATAGAGTAGGGTAACGGAGTTGAACCGTTCTGACTGGTTTTGCAGACCAGCCCCTAACCGCTCGGGCAACCCTACATAGAATACTTCTTATGAGTTCCTATGTTCCCTATTTGGGTCAGTTTCAATAATACATTATTAACGAATAATCTAAAGAGTTGTGGAGCAGGTGGGACTCGAACCCAATCCTCCAGATTGCAAATCTAGCGCATTAGCCAATTATGCTACCTCCCCATTGTCAGAATACTTTCTTTCGCCCTCTCGGACTACACCAACATTTCAACCTCCCCTTATAATAACACACAATGGTGGGGAGGGCAGGAATCGAACCTACGTTTAGACAAAGTTACAGTTTGTTTGAATAGCTTTTTAAGTTTGCTGTAAGTATTCTTATAGATAAATTTGATGAACAAATTGTTGGGAGGACGAGATTCGAACTCGCAACCTCTACATCCCAAATGTAGTAGACTAGCCTATTGTCCTACCTCCCAATTTACAGAAGACTGTTGTTGATGTTTGCAATCCAAAATATACTGCTATAATCAAAATGTTTGCTGTAAGTCTTCTTATTAACTAATCGCTTGCACGCCGTGAGGGATTCGAACCCCCATATCACGGTTTTGGAGACCGTTGCTTCCCCGTCATGCCACCGACGCATATAGTAGACTTACTTCACAGCAAATCTACTAAATTTAGTTTTATATTAAACATAACCTTGCCAGGTTGAGGGGAGTACGGGATTCGAACCCGTGACCATCTGATTAACAGTCAGAAGCTACCACCAGCTGAGCTAACTCCCCAATTACTACAGTTAAACAACTACCCTTGCTGTAGTACCAACGCCACCCTACGATGTGGATTCCATATTTGCTGTCAGGGATAGGAATGTCTACGATGCGCTCTAGAAACGCCTTCTATACTTTCACACATGAGTTTTCTGATTCAGCTACTCTTATACAAGAAGCACAAGATATTATGAATATATCATAGAATTTCTTGTTAAACTCCTTAAATCTAACAGAGAAGCCACCATTTAGATAATCAGATACATTAGCATATTCCCATACTCCAAATGGGCATTTATAAATATATCCTTCCTCATCTATAAGAAATGAATACTTATTTGCTGGATTATGGCAATAGCAACCCATCATACTATAAAATGAACCTTGTAAGAATGACCTACCAATAGGAACTATTGAAGAATCAGTTGCTTCTTTAGGTTCAGTGATATGATATTTAGCACCTTGACTTTCTAAGAAAGAAGCTGCACTATCCACATTCTTATTAGTATGCCATCTGTCCTTAGATATTCCAAATCTAATAACATTAGGATATTTACTAATAAGTAGTGATAGTTTAGATTTTACTTCCTCGTTATTAGCCCAATCCCCATTAGTAACTAATCTTGCTGAGATTACTTCACTAAGAAGAATGTCTAAGATTTCATACCACGATGGATTACAGAAGAACTCTCCGCCCATCAAATTAACACTCTTGATTTCATTACTCCTAAAGAATAAAGCAATTTCTTTAGCTTTATCAATAGACATCATAATATCACTCTTGGGTGAACTCTCAAAGCAACAATGTGAACAAGATTGTGTACATCTATTAGTTATACGAACTGTTGGATGCAAAAATCTTGGACATTGAGAAGCTAGTTTACACGTACTGCAATGGCAGTCATGCCTACCTTTGCAAGTTTCTTCTATGCAAATATCACAAGTATTCATTATCTAAATAGTTAATTTGTAGTCCCTGTTGGATTCGAACCAACGACCTCCTGGATGTAAGCCAGATACTCTTACCAGCTGAGCTAAGGGACTATTTACAGAAGCCATTTAATTAACGTGTTCGCAAATAACTGGTGCAAATGTTGATTAAAAGTTTGCTGTTAGGCTTCTTATTGGTTAAATTTTTTAACTGCGTTGGGCGGCTGGGACTTGAACCCAGAACCTTCTCCTTATCAGAGAGATGCGCTAACCAGTTGCGCCACCGCCCAATTTAACAGGAAACATTGTTTAGCGTTGTCAAATTAAAAGTTTGATGCTTGAATAGATTTGCTGTTTGTTTCCTTATAGTGAGTACAAGTTTCACCGACCTTGCACTCTATCGTAACTACAACAGTCCTAAGTGAAAATTCACTCAGCATAGCCTGGTGTAATATATTTCTTACCAATGAATTAATCCAGTTACCATAGGGTGAGTGTCCTTATAATGATAGATAACAGACTCTATAAATGAAGACTGCCTATGCTTTAATTCCATCAAGTAATTTTTCCCATAGTAGCCACTGGTAAATATTTTATCTTTAGAGAACTCAGTAAGGGTATTATCATAGATGTTTCTATTAAGCCAATCCCAAGTAGTAGCTAAAGGTGCTCCTCTTAGACATAATGTATATAACAGATACCTATTATTACATCTTTCATCCATAGCTTTTTTAATAGTTCTGAGTGTAACACCAGAGTTCTTAAAGGTATCACAGAAATCACAATCCATTATAGGAACTATTTCTTGTTGTATATTCTCCAGTTTAACTCCAGCAGCTTTTCTTTCCTTGCTCCAAGTAAGGTCAACTAAAGTTAATTCTGAAGGTTTTATAGTTTCTAAGATGAGTTCCTTATAAACTAATGGCTCCTCTCCTGCCAATCCTCTCATAGTTAAGCCAGGTTCTATCTTACTGAATAATAGTCTCTGGACAATTCTCTTAATCTTGTGTTCCATTTTCAATCTAATACTTTAATAGGCGCGGGGGAGGGACTCGAACCCTCGACCTCTAGGTTATGAGCCTAGTGAGCTACCAACTGCTACCACCCCACACGTTATTGTCTTCCAGTGAATCCCTGCATAAGAATATCACCAGTAACATCACCTAATACATTAAGAAGATATTCGGAGGCATTATTCTCAGTAGATGGTTCAGTATCTTTATGAATACGTTTTGCTAAATATAGCAACTCATCTAATTTTTGAATAATTAAGTCTAATTTCTCTTCCATAACATATTTAATTAGTTGCGGATGTAAGATTCGAACTTACGACACCTTGCGAGTGTTCCAGCTTATGAGACTGGTGAGATAGACCACTTCTCTAATCCGCGATGTTAATAAAAGGAACTTAGTCAATAATGGGATAGCTTCAATCCTCACTTCATTGGTTTCTGCGTACCATAATATCCTAAGTTCCTGTCATTGGATTACTTTGCTAGCTTTCATCCAACCTCCACTAAAAATCTTTATCAAGAGCCTTATTAGCGAATGCTCTTCACACATTTCAAGTCAGTGTGATACTAAGGACTCCCTCACGTTGTGTCCTCAACAACACGCTCTCGTATTAACCCTCAGAGAGTATTGGGGAAGATGCGGTGCATACGAGAATCGAACTCGTACCCCAAGATAGACAGTCTAGTATCCTAACCATTAGACCAATGCACCATTTTAGCGTCACCAACTCAAAAAGTCACCGTTTGAATAAACTCGGAGGCTGTAACGCTAAACAGTAGACTTCACGGATTATCTACTTACAAATTTTAAGCTTATTCTGTGGACCAACTGGGAATCGAACCCAGACTCTCTGCGTGCAAAGCAGAAGTGCTCGCCATTATCACTATCAGCCCATAAAAGAGAATTTCCTTTATACATTCACATCGTTCATGCACAATATAACATCCATTCTCTTATTCACCTATTGCTAGGCTCTGTCCTCTTTACTATCCTGTCGAAAGAGTAATCTCAAAGACATACTGGACAATTCACACTCACCAGTCTTAGGACTCATAACGTAGTCAGCGCAAGCCTGTTCCTGCAAGCTCGTAGCAGCCACATACCCTTAACGTCTGATGTGGATAGACGGAACGAAGAGCAGGTAATGAGAATCGAACTCACATCCTCGGCATGGCAAGCCGATGCACTAACCGTTGTGCTATACCTGCAAATTTGAGCAGGTGAAGGGAATCGAACCCTCATCTCCAGCTTGGAAGGCTGGAGCACTGAACCATTGTGCTACACCTACAGACTAAATATGCCCATCTTCACAGACGAGCATACTCTTTACCAAAGCACTTGACTTTAGCAGATATTGTTGTGGGAGTGGTAGGATTCGAACCTACTCAGCCCGAAGGCAACAGATTTACAGTCTGTCCCACCTCTCCAACTGTGGCGCACTCCCCTCAACAATGGGATAAATAAAACACAAACACAATCACGTTCTCTCAACGTTTCTGAGTACAAAGATAGTGCAATCTTTAGACTCTACAAAGTGAATAATGTTAAATTTTGTAACAATCAAATATATTGCTATATCCCATCGTAATGTCGAAATTACTAATACTCTGCTAACGGTTATCTATCTTCACAGACCAATAACATGGATAAAATGCAAATTTACAAAGAATTTGTAAGGGAAGTGGGATTCGAACCCACAATAATACTGACCTAGAATGTGTATCACAATCATCTCGATTGCCGCTCTACCGTTCGCGTATTCCCTTATTTTTACTACCCATCTTCACAGACAGGTAGTATTATTAGTTAATATTATAACATGACACAAAATGGAGCAGGGATTGGGGGATTCGAACCCCCAACCTCACGATTAAAATTCGTGTGCTCTAACCAACTGAGCTAAACCCCCAAAGACTAACTCGAAACTCCTCGATGATAGCCCTCGGTTTGTGAGATAACGTTCAATAGCCTGATGCTAATGCTGTTTTATAGTCTAGCGTGTTAATCCACTTCACCAGCGCGCCATGTTAGAGAGGGTGAGAATCATACACATAAGAGTCATATTGATTGCTGCTTACTTGCAATACTGCTCATCTAATATGTTGATTCCTATGCTTCTATCCCACCCATAAACAAAGGATTTAGAGGCGCGCACGGGATTCGAACCCGTGAATGGCTAGATTTAATAATTAATTAATTATTTTGAACCATAGCTACTGGTTTCTCACAATAAGGCTAAAGCTAAAGCTCTTGACTCAATGCTTATGCTAAATATCTAGGATTTAGTAACGCTGAGGCTTAAGCTAAAGCTTTAGTCAATATTTTTATTTTTTATTTACCATGATGTAAGAAGGTAATCAACTTGTCCACGTCAAGATTAGGATTCTCGGCGGGAGTATCATTAACAACCTTCAGCGCTTCTGTCACTGCTGCCAGGATGTTACTCCTTCTTCTCAGCAATTCAGCACGTTGTCTCTGAGTCCATTCACCAGTAAACTTCTGCAATGTATAATCACCAGTTTCTACCGTCTTTTTCTTGATAGTAACTTTGGCATTATAGTTAGCAGGAAGACGTGCTGGGTCAAGATTCGGGTCTTTAAGGATACATTCCTCAGATTCTGTGGTACGTGTTACACCTTTCAACATTTCTGTTTGGCAGATGCTACGTCCAGCATATTCTGGGTCAGTACCTTCAAGCCATACCTCTGCATCAGAGCGGACAGGAATGTTGTTATACATATCCTCCAGTGGTTTACCTGTCAGGATAGTCTTGAGCCTCATAAGGTCAAGAGCAGTCAATTTACCGAATGATATACCATCTACTATCAATTCAACTCTCGGTGCACCAGCAGAGTTAGTTGCTTCAACAGCAAATAGTTCATTCAGATAAGGAATAGAGTTCTGCTCAAACCATTCGAGTTTCTCCTCTACAGTTGTGGCTACCTTAGTTGTGCCCATATAACGAGCATCTTCAGCATAGCCATCTCTGGGCTTAAAGGTCTTCTTAATACCTTGGAACATGCCCTGATTCTTCTTAAAGAAGGCAGCATAGTCACCAACCATTCTGTTGAACATTGATTGACTATGGTCTACTTTAGCCAGTAGTGTGTTAAGCTTAATCATTTCTTATTCTTTTTAAAGTTTTTCTTTTTGTTTTCAACAATAACAAGTCGATTCAGTAGTTCTTGGTCCATAGCTGCATTGAACAACTCTGTAGCATTTCTAGGACTAGCCTTAAATGGCTTAGTTCCCATGATGAATGCAATAGCGGCAGGGTCATAGCCACTTAGATAGAAGTTGTTAGGAGCATCAGCAAAGTCTTCAAACTTAGGCTTCATTCCCCTACCATAATAACCATTAGGCAAATCCCAGAGGATTAACTTAAAGTTATCAACATACTCCTTACTAAAGCCACCTCTGCGGAGTCTATTTCTAAATTCCTCAAAGTTGGTTACATTGCTACCACACCAGTTGAACTCACCATCACTAATGAGCAACGCTCCAGTTGGGAACTCATTCTCAGATACTTTCATTGAGCTTTTCAGCTTAACGAACATATCTGCCACAGATTGCAAGTTAGTACTTCCAAAGTTGCTGTCTTTGTCATTAGCCCACCTTTCAATAGCAGTCTTACCTTGCCACTTGCAAAGCTTACAAGTATTGCTAAATGTGGCATAGGCATCCTTAAATGGACCATCCAATAATGCAGAGAAATAGAGAGCCATTGCTTTACCAATAGCATAAGATGACATATTAGTTCCGATAGCCTCTGCGGTCATAGAACCTGAAATGTCTCTAACTACCAACAACTTGCTGTCTTGGTTGAGGTTCTGTCTTCCAGTCTCAACTAATCCATTAAATTGTGCATTGATAGTCTCTTCTCTGTAGTCTTCCAGCCTGTTAGTATAATAACTGTTACCAAGCGGTTGGAACAGTTCAAACACAAATCCAGTATATTTAGCCGTTTTACGACCACCAATCCACTTCGCATACTTCTCTGTCAATCCTTGATTTTTCAAGAACTTAGAGCCTACCAGAAGGCTCAGAGCGCGTCCATGAATGGTACTGAAGTCAAGTTCGAGCAACTTCTTCTGGCTGATTATTTGCTGCCAAGTATGAGCAGTTCCGCTCTGTTTGAGCTTTCTGTACTTACGTTGTGCAGCACGGCTATCAGAAGCATCTTTATCGGACTTCTTATCAGCCTTCTTACCATAAATGCAAGAAGCCAAATACTGACCAATAATAGTACGGGCTTGTGATTCAACAGTTTTACATTCTTTTACTGAACGAATAGTTGGCAGATATTTCTTTACCAATTCACTTGTATGACCATTAGCTAATCCAGCTAAGATAGTCTTACGCATGAAGTTCCAATCCAACTTTCTTCCTTCCCAGCCATGATATTGTAAATCAAGGCTCATCATTTCAAATACATCCTTCCAAGAACCAGCAGCAATGAAATAAGGTAGGTTAGCCATGAATGTTAGTTTGTGATGCATTGCTAACCATAGCATACGCATAATACCTTCATTCTTTAAACCTTGTCCTCTTTGAACATCTAAGGTGATGGTTTCATTAGGAAGAACAATCTGAGTCTCACGAGTAATCAAGCGGATATACACTGCGAGTTGCAAACACTTCTTTGGACTAATACTCCACAATTTATACATATCCTTAGCTACCTCAGAATATTCACGAGGAGCTTTGAAATTTGCAATCATTGCGAAGTTATCCACAAATGCATCATTACTAGTGCTATACTTCTTAGCACCATTACCACTCACAGTCTCCGCAGACACTTTCAATCCTGCCTTAACAAAGGCATTTTCTTGCGCAGGAGTTTCAGTCTTGTACAGACTTTTCTTCTTCTTACTAAATTCCATTGTTTATCTCTTAATTTATAATTAAATTGAGATAATTATATAGCGTATCTTTACCCACATAATCTATCCTTTTTTACTATCACAATAAAAACAATCACTCAGCTACTTACATGGCAAATGAAAGATATAGCTGAGTGAAAGGTCGAAAATGGAACTGACGACCTACTCTTGTATTTTGCTTGACCATTAATCAAAATATTGTTAAACATTTTAGATAATTACAAGAGACATAAGGATTTTCTCCTTACATAATTCATTGAGGAGTTGCACCTCATCCTCCCACTTCTGCAGTGGGTGAACACTTCTTATTCGTATGAACTAGGTTTCAACTTTTATTTATACACGTTTAAGTCAACTATATGTGCGCACATATAGCCTAACTCATCAGGTCAGTTTCGTGTCTCGCAGTAGGAATTGCCCTACAACAGTTATGTTTACCAATTTGGAAGTCCCTCTCTCCAACCCATGCACGAGTAGGTAGTTAGGCATCCCAGGTATTTCATGCCCAGTTTCACCCATAGCTTCATAATCCTCATCAGCTGAAAGATTATAATATCTAAGAGTAGCTTCCACAGCCTGATTATACTCATCAGGATATTCATGGCACGCATTTACACACGTGCCATTAATTGGGTCAATGATTTGAATGTACACTCTTTTCATAATCCAGCAACTTTGAGATACATAGTAAACCACGCTTCAATACTATCCTTGGGTTCTTCCCAAGTATCAGCCTTCTTTCGCAGTCTAACTACAAATTTATTAAAGGATATACCTAATCTATCTCTAGCCTTATCCCATGCAGTTGAGTGGTCTCTGACAAATACTGAATTGGTATTCAATATCTCCGAAATCAAGATAAGTTCCTCCATCAACTCTTTACCATGAGAGATAGCTTCCTCTGTTATTACTAATTTACCAGAGTTAAAGGCATTTCGCATAGATTGTCTGGTCCTTCCAGATGCTAGTATACACAAAGCAGCCTGGATTGAATATACGTTAGCCAGCTTGAAGACTGATGGGTACGAATCCATAAACTCTTTAAGACGAACATATGCTTCTTTTCTCTCATAGACATATGAATCTAACCTATCGTTAGCTTTCCATCTATCTTGGGAATTATTGATAAGACGGGCTGTTTCTAACGAATCATCGTCCTTATACATATATACTCTAAGGGTAAACGGAATACCTTTTTCTATACACTCCAGAGCCGCAGCCAGTCTATGATTACCCTCAGTTACAAATCTGTAGGGTACAGCTACTAATATTGGTGGAATGTACACGCCTTGTTTGTAAGCCTCTATTAAAGATTCTACTTTCTTAGCCTTTATAGGTCTATTGCCAGGAAGCAATCTGAGTGCCTTAATAACATCAGCATTCTTTTCTGTAAGTACATAGACACTCTCTGTGGGAATGTCCTTAATCATGTCAGCAAAGTCTAAATTTTCCATTTTCAATTTGTCGATTAGTTAAACATAAAATAGCGGGAGAGATGCAGGTGACATCTCTCATTCTGTATTTCAAGACCTATTGCCTAAACCAATATGAAGCGTATAGTACTGATTCTTCGGCATCCCGCTTTGTGGACTAACAGGGATTCGAACCCATCACTAAATCATTTAGCACACCGACACTATAGGTTTAAATTTCCCAAACCAGTAATAAGTCTCTTCTCTCCACCCTTGCAATGACTTTAAGAAGTTTCTAAATTACCTACCTGCGGAGTAGTTATTCCTAAGTAGTATCATTAGTGTCCTATAACAAGTGCACTCATTATAGGCGTTAATCCATGTGGACTTGGGCGGAGTCGAACCGCCGTCCAGACAACCCTTATTATAAGGATAACGTGTGTCTCATTTATATTACATCAGCCAGTGAGTTCTGGCATATAGATAGTTTTTAATAGACTTATCCAGAAACCAGATTCAATCACAATGAAGGAATCAGTACATCTAAAGCTATATATTACAAACTATCAAACTTTAAGGCTCGAAAGCTGACGCTTTCAAACCTAGGGCTGACCGAAGTCATCCTCTCCACCACTTCATTTACGTTGAAGAACGAGTAGCACTTTTAGGTAAAACCCTTGCGTCCCTACTATACACATTTTGCGGAGAATCTCAGCTTTACTAACCTTTGGCTTTCAAGTTAAGTGGGCTGCTCCTATAATGCTTCTTCCCACACCTCTTCTGTTTCTAGGTCTTCTCCATTAACCCGACTATATTAATATGTTAATACTAATAAGCCAGTAGCTTAAGCTACCATTCTGTAAACAGTGTTGCCACTTAAATTTGTGCATCATTTTATGAGAGTTGGTGCCAACTCTACACGTCCTCATAACTTGTAATCACCTGTCAAAACCATACAAGCCCAAATTGGTGCAGTTATACTCCTGCACCTTTGAGTAATGAGTTATATAACTTTGCCAAGCTACTCTGAGCCTGCTTCATACGGTTGGTAGGACTAGTCCTGTTGATACAAGTACTAAGTGACCTCATAACTTCTTTAACATTACTAGCTAAAGTGTTCATTTCCTCAACCTTCTGATTATATAAATCGTTTAGGGCATCATAACTGACCTTCAAGGCATCAAGGGTCTCTTTAGTCGCTTTTAACTTCTGTTGGTTGTTTATATAGCCAACTGAATAATTAACGAGACCATTAATGTATTTACTCTTCCTAATTAGGAATTTGTCATAGGAATCTGGTTCACTTAGTAGTGTATCCTTTTTCTCTAACTCCCCCTTTAAGTCTTCTATCTCTCCAAGCATTTCAAGATAGATTCTTCTAGGAACTTGTATGTACACTTCTTCCATAATTAGAATGGCAAGTCAGTTATGTGTTTATACTTACAAAACTCGTAGACTCGCACATTATTAATCTGTGCATCCTCCACAGCTTTGAGTGTTCTCTCGTAGTCCCAACAAGTAGTGATTATTCTCTCAGGCTCTTTAAAGAACCATTCCTTAATAATATCTTTGTCAGGAATCGGCTCATCAATATTCCACTCCCAATCTTGCTGTAATTGTAAATCATAGCGATGTAGTATTTTATACTCACCTCTACCAAACAATTCATCAAGTAGGTAATGAATTAGTAAGCCACTTATAGCATCACACCCACAGAAGATAACCTTTTCCTCCTTAGAGTGTAATTTTCTTAGTGCGTAATCCTTAGGCATAGCTATTTGTATTTCTTTGCCATTTCTAATACAGTTGGAGATGTTAACCTATTAACAGCAGATTTATATCCAGCTAATACAGATTCTCTCTGTTCTTCTGGAACCAAATAGGTACAAGTTAATAATGGTTCAGTACCATTACCAAACTTCTTACATATTGGTGGTCTTCTGTCATATATATTGCATCTGCAATTCTCTGTTAGAAATGGGCATTTGTTCTTTTCTGGGTCATAATCAGTAATGGGATAACACATTATCTCATTCTTCATATTCTCATCATCAAGAACCATGATTTCTTTGACTGGATTAACAATCCTATTCTTTAATGCAAATATGTATTTCTTAGGCAATGGAGCATTATAACAACAACTCGCATGGCATTTAGATATATCACACTTACTCATAGGAAATAATAATCACCACGTTCAAAACCCCAGATAGTATGTTGAAGTTCCCAACCTTCATGCCATCTAGTTCCATCCTTATCACAAATAACTATCAGAGTATCACCATCTATTGATTGAGGTTCAACTCTACCAGTAAAAGCTCCATTTCTTCCTGAAAATGGTTTGCCTTGTAATAATTGTTCTTTTATATTCATTCTCAATTATGTTTAAAAGAGTGTGGACTAACGTGCTTCACAGCAAATTAGCCCAATGATATTTGTCTTCAAAAACCTTCTTTAGTTATCACCTCTCTTGCGGAGTCTTGATACTGCAATAGCAGCTCCGAGAAGTGATTTGAGTTCCTTGGGCATACCATCGATAATGTCCTTAACAGGGTCAATGTCATTATCGCTGCCATCACGATGTTTCAATGCTTCCAGCACATTCTTTACGGACTGAGCATCTTCAGTGGATATAGAGAAATGTTCACCACCGAACACAGAAGCTTCCATCTTCTTCAGGTCTACATGAGCCAAGTCATTGCCTTCTATGCTGAATATGAAAGCACCACATTCTTTACACTCTTTGACTGCCATTTCTTCAGCAATGCGTCCTATGTATACAGGAGCATTACCTGTTGCCAGCAGTGCAAACGGTTCAAGAATCATAGATAATTTGTTGATAAGAGCAGGATACTTTTCTTGTTCTCTGTTCAAAATTGCATCAATCTTTTTCATGCTAAATCTTTGTTTTTAAGTGAAATAATAAAAATCATAAGTAATACACACAATACTAATGGCAACCAAAAGGATGCCATATAGCAATGGAAGCCTAAATATCCTGCAAATAACAGGAATACGGCTTTAGTCAATCTTGCTTTCCACATACTTATCGAGATTAATACGAGACAGCAGGATACACACGTTCCAATCCAAGTTGGATTCTACACACATTTCTTTGGCTGACTTGATGTATTCGATAGCATCATCCGTTACAGCCTTATGTTCTTCCTCAGTTATTTTACCAGCATTAAGCTTTTTGTCGGCTTGTTCAACGATAGAAGCCATTTCAGCAACAGAATAGGCAATCACACCTAACTGAATGTCTGGGTTTAATACTTGAGCACGATTCACCAATTTGTTCTTTTCAATTTTCATTGTCGATTAGTTATTAAATTAAACAATATGACTAATTAGTTTCTATCTAGTTATAAGATATACTTATAGCATCGCCACGTAAAGGCTTAGTCATGATGCCGACCCCTTCACGGGGTATCGAGAAATTATATTCTCCATAAAAATATTTGGAATTTTACAATAAACAAGACTTTCCTGTGCCTACAGTCATTTAATAACCTCTGTCATTAAATCGTACGTGACTGTCTTCAGTTGCTAGTGCGCAAACAACTTCACGATACTTTGCCTTACCGTCTCGATAAGACATCTCTCCAGTATCAAAGGACATACTGTTTGGAATAAGAGATGCTCTGCATTAGTCTCAGGGCGTACCCATTATAGTCTTTGTCCACAAGTAGATAATCCTTTCAGTAGAGATTATCAACGCATTTTACACCTAAAACTTACTATCTCTCTGGTCTAAGACTTTCGAGGCTCTGTCCTACCCATATAGGCTTTTCAGAGTATTTATTCGTAAGAAACTGGTGTCCTCAATGTCTTGGAAAGTTATTGAGTTTTTTACCTACAACCATACTTGGTGCTCTGAGTATCCACGCTTTTATGTACACTATTAAACGCTTCTTCTTATACCAAGTGAGCACAGGTCTTCAGTTACTCGATTCACAGTAATCAACCTAAGCACTTGTACTTTCACCTATTCTCCTCACGGAGAACCTGCCTTAATTATGGATAAAATAGTGCTAGCTATTAAACTAGCACCCATTACGTAGGTTTATTGTTCTTTTATATATTTATTATAATCCTTGACCATTTGATTGAACTTGGCTCTTATGGAATCTATTTGAGTATTGTAGGGAACAGTGTGAATTTCATCCCTCCTGTTAATACATTCCTTAATAGCTACTATACTCTCTTGGAACGATTGCAGTTCCTTTTCCAGACTGAATATGCTGTCTTTGAGAGTGTTCATATTTGCAGTGTTACGGTCTGGAGTTGGGATTTTAGATAGTAAGTACAACCATCCATTGGTCTTTAATGCCGTCATTCTTCTCTTTACATCAAGACTATGTATGATTCTGCCATCCCTAGCTTTGAAGTCATCCTCATTGGTATATATTAATACACCTTCACGATACACTTCAACTTGTACAGTTACGAGTTCTGGTAGTGAGAAAGTCTTAGTACTTAAAGTGAACCCAAACTCTTTCTTTAATCTCCTCTCTATAGTAGAGTTTATTTTACCCAGTTTGTAGTTGAAGAGCCTTTTTATATGGTCTTCAATAGTCATGTCCGCAATCTTTATCTCTTCCTGTTTACCAGGTTGAAAGTTGGGCTGAGATAGAATATAATTGCAAGCCAAGTCTATAAGATACAACTCTGCTAATGTATAATTATAGCAAGTAACTCTTAATGAGGTAAGGACAGAATTATTTATTAATAGAGTTCTAATTCCCACTCCTTGTGTCAGCTTTATGTTATATACACTGTTTAGGTATCTCAAAGTAGATTTGCTTCTACAAGAGATATTTTTCTTAGGTACACACATAATAGTAGAAAGCTTTTCCGCTATTTCGGATTTATACTTCTCTGTAAGAGGATGCATATCATCCCAACTTAGTTGAAGTGCTTTTTCTATATCTCTAGGTAATTGTAAAGTGTTCATTATGAGATTGATTTGCGATTAGTTTAAACTTGCCTATCCTTTACAGCGATAGGCGTTCTGTATAGTGTTAAAGACCTTTGGCTGATAGTAGAGAATTAATTACATTTTTACTATGCTCTCTTATATCTTTATCTTCAACTTGGTCCAGTTGATATTCAATATATGCCTTGTCAATTATAATGCCAGCACCAATACGAAATGCAGTGTCAGCAATAAGACTCATAAGGTCATTTATTTCTTTTGTTGTCATTTTGTGAAATTTTAAGTTATTTTCCAAAATAATATTGAAGTGCTTGCATCAGATTAGCATCTTGGCTGTCAAAGTCATTAGTATGCTCTGCTGCATATTCTAATGAATCCATACACTTAAATGCTTCTTCCATGCTATCAAAGGTCATATCATGTATCGTTGATGGTATAATAACCTTATTGGCTACTGCTCTACCATAACGTAATGATAATGATGTTGCTTTACCATTATCCAATAGGGATTTCATAAATTCCTCCTGCTGAGGAGTAAGGAGTAAGTCACTACTCTTATTCGTAACTTGTCCAAATTTGTTTATTCTCATAAGAAGTAATGCTTTATGTTTAGTCTTTAAATACACATGAAAGTACTCCTACCAAGAATATACAAAATAAAAGAAAATAAATGAGTATATCCATGTTATTACGATTAGTTAATTTAGTTATTGTGACGCCTAGTTAAAGGCGTTTCGTCTTAATTTTCAAAGACTCGTCAGACAATTTCCTAAATTTGGGATTAAATAGTGTAAGAGAACACAACAAACCATTAGAAAAGTGTATTCTCTTACTTAGTCCTTAACCAGTCCCATTTGAATGTTTGGAAAATTTGGAATTTGGTAGGACTTTGTGTTACTCCCCATGCTCATTCCTTACTCTGTTGCTCTCGTTGTGCAGACTCAATACAACATAGTTTAAGATAGCATATACATATCCTACTTTCTGTAGCAGAAAGAAACATGTATCATACTTAGGAACATCTGGGTTAGGTAGAACTGAGTAGATGACAGTTCCTGCTCTGAGGATTCTGTCACCTACTAATTCACCTTTAACGGTTACGGTTATGCGAGGTCGATTTTGAATACCCATTGATTGCCCAATGTTCTAGTACCATTAGCTCTCTGTCGCATGGTCTGTACTGATTGGATTTGGGAGATTTTCAACTTCTTACCCGCAATGCTGTTCAAAGCTGACTCAGCATCTGCCGACTGTTTCCAAAGGTCAACGGCTGTACCCGTAGCAATCACAGCAGGCAGATTGTTTCCAGCAGCGTCCTTTGCTCTTGTGCTATCGTCATTGTAAGGTACAACAGCCTTTACGAATGAACTGAGATACAATTCTTTCGGCTGACCAGCAACCTCAACAAAGATACCAGGAGCAGGATTGCCATTGAACTTACGAATGAACTTACAAGCTTGCAAATCTTCACCAGAAGGAATTTCAAATTCATCCCCTTCAGCAAACATATTGCTACCATCATTCACACGTACTTCGATGTTTGCAAAGCTAACACCATTACCTACTTGACCACCAGCAACCTTCACTCTCTGGAGTGCAGTTGCAACATTCTGACTTAATGCCATAATACTTAAATTTTTAAAAAAGTTAATCTATTCCCAAGCTAGTTAATTGTTCCTATACCGCCTCTTGGGACAGACAGATATAGAAGAGAGTGTTTAAGGTACACTCTCTAAACCTTTTGGGATATGTAACGTTCCCCTAACGCATACGTTCTATCACATAATTCATAGGAGTATGAATCCTACTATCCCATCTCATAAGTACGATGAGCTGTACTATAACTTGCCCGCTTTTAATTACGTCCCTTGGGCTTCAGGACAACCAAGGATTTTTAAAAGAGGAACTATCCTCTCACCTTGGACTGGTTGTTTTTAGTCCATAATAAATCCATTTCAAGTTAATACACTCTTGGTTGGATTATTTCCAAAAGTATATACCAATACAATAACTCAGTATCGGCACAATACTGTAGGCGTTATACACTTAGGCTATATTATAAGTTTTATAGTTAGGCTATATTGTTATTATATAATAATAGAGGGAGATTATTCTCCCTCTTTAATTAAATATGGTTTGATAACAGCATATTCTCTATAGCTGATTTGCTCAATAGTCTTAGGTTGACCATCACCCCAAACAATGATTTTTACGTCGCAAAGTCTTGCTTTGAGTAACTTTGCTTTGTAAACTCCTTTGATTATTTTTTCTAACATAGTTTTATGCACTTAATTCGTGTCGTGCGCAACTTTATGTTATTGTAAGTTAGTTAAGCATGAATAAACAGCGTTTTTGTATTCTTTCAGAAAGCTATCAATCCCCATATAATAATGAACATTGAATTTCTTTGCGTCTTCTACAAAGTCCTCCCAAACTAAATATTCCGCTATTAATGATTTGCGGTTATCTGGGCAAAACACGTATCTATTAAATTGCTCATGCAACATTGACCAACCACGAGATTGAACCCCATAAAGTTCAAATAATAGGTCATATCTTTCTTTAACGTATTCTTTTGTCATAATGTTTAAAGTTGTGGGCACTATGTTTCAAGTGCCCTTGTTATTATTAGTTGTTTGAAATAATCTCTTTGTATTCTTCAAATGTAATAAGAACTCCGCAATATAAAACGTATGTAGTCATAATGATATATCTTTTTTAATGATTATTCTAATTTAATGTAAGCAGTTTAAAGACTTGCTTAGGTCTGTTTGTTTACTCTGCAAATTCAAACCCAATTAAAGCGGCTGGAACCTCAAAAGGTCTGCCCGTTTTAGTTGGAATTGAACGTGCGTAAACTTGTCTATGGCAAACTAATTCTTTGCCCTTAGCTAAGGAAACAAACATTTCGCCCAACTCTTTGTTAGTTGTTTGTGCGGTTAGTTTATCCCTTAGTTCTTTTGAAATAGTGGAGTTATTAACAACTTCCACCGTTTCACCGCCTTTGCGTTCAAATGCCTTTTTCAACAAGGTAGAAAGCCAAAGTTCTTGCTCATTGCCTTGCTCATCAATAAGCAAAGCAACAACACTAACACGATTTGAACTTTCAGACCTTGCAAAGCAATATCCTTCCGCCGAAAGTTTGAACTTTCTACCCTCTTGGTATGGTGAAAGGTCATCATTCGGAACACTGGCTTTTTGATTTGCCAACTGATTGAACATTGCTTCATTGTCTTTGTTAATTCTTGTAAAACCTTCTAACATGGCTTTAATGTTTTGACACATTGGATGCCTTTTTCATCCGCTAATGGTTTGTTCAGTGGTTGTGTCAATTCCACCTAACGACAAACCGTTTTCCCTCTGCACAGGGAGCTACGCCTTTGTCGCTAACTTTATGTAAGTGTTATAAATTTAGGCTTGATTTTTCTAACGAAACCCCCAGGGGGTGTTTCGTAGAACACTACCCTCCCTCTCGTCTTTTCTACCTATTCCCATTTTCCAATTTCAACTATCACACAGTTTACACTAAAATTTGCAATTCGCAAATCGCGAATTTGACATTTATCAGCCAATAAAATTAAATTTCCAATTGACTGGTCACCTCAATGGGGAGGGGGTGTATTTTTGGAGTACCTAGTACCTGAGTTCGCCTATATTAAATATATTTAAGTATATATCATTAGGTAGTCTATTTGGAATATACTATCTTTGTATTATTAAACAATAAGGAAGAATAAGTATATTAATAACAAATTTTTAAATTATGGCTAAAGAAGTTAAAGAAAATCTAACAGAATCAGTTGATGCAAAATGCCAGTGTGGTAGTGCAGAGCCTACAGGGGAATCAGTTCTTTGGGGTAAAGTTACAGTAGCTAAATTAACAGTATTGGATAAGATTATACGTGGAATGGAAAATGGTGCTAATATTGAGCATTGTTTAGTATTATCTAATATCTATAAGAACCTATGCAATTAAAATCTATACTTGATAAGTATGATGTTATAGAGGCACAAGTACTCTATAATAAGGCAGTAGAGCTATTACAGCTCATTAGTGATGAAGAACTAGAGGAGATATTTACTAAATATCCAGCATTGTTCTCTAAGATTACTAATGTTCACCTTACCCATGAACAGCTACTAAGGGATAAGCAATCTATTAAAGATGCTATTGATGTATTTATAGAAACTATTGAATCACGAAACCTTACTAAGGATGAATTTGATGCAATGACTCTAGATGATATTAAGGATTATATGAATAGCATTATCACAACTAAACTCCCTTGTTTACATAGAATTATTAATGAACTAGAGGATAAAGTAAATGATTCCAGAAATCAGGCAAGTTAAGAATGATAATATAGAACTAGCTAAAGAGAATGATAAGTTGAAAGCTAAGATTCTTGAGCTAGAAAATAAATTGAAGGGCTAATGACTATTAACGAAATTGAATTATATGATGTAGAGGCTGTTGATGAAGTATTATCACACCTATCTAATGGAGATGCAAATGTAATACAAGAAGCAATATCTTCTTTATGTGGAATGGTTACTATTAGAGATAAATACATCAAAGAGCTAAAAGAAAAGATATTGCAGGCTGGTAATATCCTAGATGCAAAGACTATTACAGAATATGAAACCAAACGTATTCCAGGTTGTATCCAAGATATTGCTCCCAACAAAAAATGGTCAAATACTTTTGGAGGATGATATACTACAGAGACAGAATGTGCTTTATAGTCCTTAAAGAAGGGGAATATATGGTGCAGATTGCTTATACAGTTCCAACTGACCCAAAAATTGCAGAGGAATTATTACATATGAATGTATCAAAAGCCCATGAACAGATGGCTGAATTAATAAAGATAGAAAGAAGACGGGCATTAGAAATTAAAGTATATGGTGAGGATAACTGATGACAAAGAAATAAAGGAAACTGTATTAGCTGGCTTACAGAGGAATAAGGAGAAGTATGGTAAAAGATACTGTCCTTGTTCCTTAGTAAGGACAGATGATACAGTATGTATGTGTAAAGAGTTTAGGGAAATGGAAGAAGGTACTTGTCATTGCCAACTCTATATAAAGACTAAGGATGTAGACATTCCTTCCCATGTGGATAATAGTACACTTGGATATACATCTAAGAGTTTTAAAATAAACTTTAAGGAAGTAGAATAATGTATATCAGAGAATTTGGCATCCCACACATACTAGAAATATGTGAAATTGTTCATACGAATGAACTAGTAAAGCTAGGAGTTCCTTTCCAGAATATAGTAACTGATATAAAAGTTACAGCTAGTAATTTCAAGAAATACATAGAGCTAGATGCAATGGAATATGAAGTTAAAGGTTGTATAGGAAAGTGGGTATGAAAACATTTAAAGGTCGTAAACAAGAAACTCTGTTACTAATTGAGGAATCCGATTTAGATGATAAGATTGCAAGCAAGCTGAGAGGTAATCACGTAGATTATATAATTGCACCATTGTCAGCTAAAGATAATGAGGATTTTATGAAGCAGGCTCTATGTTGTATTTCTATTAGTGGGATTTACTGGGGTCAAATATTATATTACACATGAACGAATTACTTAGTATATTAAAGGGGCATACTTCTATCGAGGAAGCCTTAGAATTTTATCAGTTAATATATAGAGCTGTAAAAGAAAATGCCTATATACATCCAGGTTGGGATTATCTTAGATACCCTTCTGTAACAATTAAATCTATAGAGTAATGGTATCATCTGCCGCTATATGCTTACTCCTTTCTAGACCTCGCCCTTCGGAAGGTAGGTCTTGCTGGTATAATACATATACCTATATAGATGAACATATCAAACCGAAATTCGAAGAGTTTGGTTTTCCCTTAGACGATAACTATTTTTATGTAGGAAAATATAAGGATTGTAGATTATCTATATCAATAATAGATGAAACAATAACTGTACATATGTCTACCTATGCAGGAGAGAGAAGGATTTCAAATAGATATGAAATTTCATTAATATTATTTAATACATTCACGAAAGATGGGTTTAATTATGTACTCGATTCTTTATATAGGTGGATAGAAATGACAAAAGGCGAACTTAGCTAAATGCTAGGCTCGCCTTTTCTATTATGTAATATAATACCAATCATTTCTATCTCTTACATTCTTATCTTCTAGTTGCTTACTATCTAAATGATAATCACCATCTCTAAAGTTTAGCTCTTTAGTACCATAATTCCAATAGAAATATCCATGCCATCCTGGAAGCATTAGTATCTTACCAGTAGCAGCATATAAAGTAGCTTGATTATAATTCATTCCTATCCTTAGATTTATTATCAAACTTCTTCCAGATTCCTGTTATAGAATCAATACCAAGTAATGCCATACAACAGACTAGGAATGTATCTATCATTAACGGGGCTTGAACAACGTGTACAGTACAGTATAGTAATACAGCAATAGCTACGAACCATCCCAATACACCACACACTCTTTTACTACTAATTCCAGAGTGTGAACTGAACATTCCCTTTATAAAAGTTATAAACCTCATAGTATTAGAAATTAAACATCTGTATCCTACTAGCTACATCAGTTCCACTTCCAGATTTACTCCAATGTCTATCAGATGGGTTAGCTAATCCTTGTAAGTATTTCCTAACACCACCATTACCTGCTAACCATGCTCCACCTAATAATCCAAATTTAGTATATCCCTTTTGTGCAGCTAGCTCTAAATCTTTCTTATTAAATCCTCTCTCAAATGACTTAGCTAATTTAATTGCAGCCTTAATTTGTAATTTAGGATTATTTCTAAATGTCTCTATATCTGTACCTGCATAAGCGGTAATATTATTATATTTCTTACCATCTTGCATGAATTGGAAATATCCGTAAGCAGGAGCACCAGCTCTATTTTGAATTGCGCTATTAAATCCAGATTCCTGCTCTGCCATTTTAGTAAGGAACTGTCTATAATGCTTAGCTTCTGGGTCTTCCTTTTCTACTTCATCATACCACTTATTAAACTCATCTAAACCTTTAGATGGCTTGATATTAAATAGTTCTCTCTTCATAGGTGTGTTTACAGCTGATTCTATAATAGGTTCATCTATTCTAGGCTCATCAACCTTAGGTTGTGAAACTACTGACTCATCTCTAACAATAGGAATATTATATGTGCTAAATACATCCGAAGACTCGAACTTAGGTATGTCAGGAGTCTCCACTGGGGTATATGATACAAACTGTAATCCATCCTGACCCTTTCTAACTCTATTAGTAGAATATGTAGGTCTATCAGACTTCATAAACTTCTTCCTCATATCTCTCTTATTATTAAGAGTTCTTGAGTTTCTTACTAGGGGAGAATCCTTGAATTTAAATCTCCTTCCATCTGATATTAGGCTACCACCCTTCTTCATGGTTAATAATGCACCTTGTATTAAGGGTTGTCTTCTTATATATGGATTTCTAGGAATACTCTTTATGCTATCCCAAACTCTCCTACTACCTATATAAATAGGATTCTCTTGCTGTAATATAAAAGGAGTTCCTACTTTATCCATTAATGCAGCTTGCTTAGTAGCTCTAACTCCCTCAGCAACATTATCTCCTGACCATCTTTTAGTATAGTCTCTGGGATTAAACTTCCACATATCCTGAGATATTTGGGTTAGTTTACCTTTCTTGTTATAGTCTATTTTAATAACATGACCTCCTACATCGTCAATTGGACCAACATAGTTAGTGCCAGGCTGTCTAAAGGTTTGAAATCCATCTGGCATTTCTATAACCATATCTCCTTCCTTACCTTGTAATTTACCAATGCCATTAGAGTAGTTATTAAATTCATCTACATTATTGAATCTTAATGGATGACCACTTTTAACTACAGATTGCATTTGGTATCTTCTACCTTCAATACCAGGATATAACTCACTATATCTTTTATCATAATTAAACCCTTGACCTTTAGCTGGCTTAAATGATTTAGCTATTCTCTGGAACCAGGGACTTCTACTTATTAATGGGTCATTCTGGAATAAATATAGTCCTAATAAGTCCCTATCACCATTATTACCCTCTGGTGTTGCTGAACCAGTATAGGTAGAATCATTATTCTTAATATCCTTTAAAGATACAGAAGCATTACCTTTAGTTCTCCTTCCCACTTTATAAGCTGCAACTCTGGCAGGAGTTTTCTCTACGTTAGATAAGAATGGCATTACTCTATTTATAGATGCCATAGCCATATTAGTAGGTGTGCGAGCTTCCTTATTAAATATCCAATGGTCTTTATTAAGAGCACTCCAACCTAAGTCAGCATCTCCCTTAATAAACTTAGTAGCTAATTTGTTCTTAGTAATATTTAAGCCTTTGCCTCCACCATATACTGCTCCTGGATTTAGATACTCACCAATTTCTGCTGGAATACCTACCTTACCTTCTAACCATTGCCCAAATCCCCCAGTAGCATTATTAACTGCTTCACTTCCTAATATTCCTCCAACTACAGTTGCTGGAGTGGTTACTAATGCTGCACCAGCCATAGCAGGCATTACAGTCCTCTCTAAGCCTACTAGTGGATTAGTTCCATTCCTCATTGAGGCTTTGAATCGTTCTTTAGCACCTTTAAAAGGATGCCAATAATCCCTATTTCTCTCGGCGGCAGTTCTGTTATCAGTAGATGGTTTTCCACCTAAATCGGTAATGTAATACTGTCTTGGTTTAGCTTTAATAAGTTCTGGAATAACTGGTTTAGCTACTCTAGTATTATCCTGCTTTAGTACAGTACCTTCCTGTGCAAACAGTGTGCCGTTGTTGGTTGGATGAGCCTGAGCAACTGTATTCATTAATAGTTCAGATTTCTCCTTACCATAATCTAATCCATATTTGTCAAGCCAGTATTTATAATCCTTGTACTTATAGTCAGTTCTAGCTGGGTCCATCTTAGCATCCCTTCTCATACTATTAAGTCTGGCTTTAACTTCGGCAGCATTATTTATGTAGTCATTATTACCTCCTTTAAATATGCCACCTCCAATAATATCATTAACCTTTATAAGACTAGGTGTAGCTGACTTTATGGAATTTTTATCGAACTCTTCTTGAGTTTGACCCCACACATTCATATCTTTAATGGTGGCAGCGTGGTCTAATTCATGTGTTAATATAGACCCTAATGTATTTCCAAACGATTCAGCCTTCCTTTCATAAGTTGGGTCCGCATTAGCTGTAATAACAGCTTCTCCATCTTTAATAGTGGTTACACCATTAGCACCGTCAGCTCTATAGCTAGCTCCATCCCTAACTGTTATGGGGGAGTTAGTTATTCTATCAATCATAAAGTTATATGTAGTATCATCTAATTGGTCTTCAAACTTACCAGTAGCTTTTCTTCCTTTATACCAATTAGCTTCCCATTCTCTAGCCTTAGCTATTTCATTGCCCACACTAGTGACTCTATCTGGGTCTCCAATTCCTCTATTGATATTACGGCTGGGAGCAGATATATATCTTACCCTCTTTGGTTCTCCTCCAGATTGGAGTTTCATTACGTTACTTATTATCCTCATATCTAATTATATTATTATGTAGTTTCTTATGACAATTAGAGCAAACTACTATACACTTATTCATCTCCTTAATAAAAAGAGGTGTGGGAAGGTTCTTAACTGCTCTTGATATTGTATAGAGTTTATTCCTTATATGATGTAACTCTAAACAGCAGTAAGTAGTCTCCCCACATATACAACATTCTTTTTTCCTCTCCCTTAGTAAACTCTTGTTAACTTTAGCTGTTTCAGCATTCTCAGTCATAATTAATCATTAGTGATGCCACTTAGCTGCATTTCTAGCGAAATTAGCTCTCTTCTTTTGTAATGGTGTAGCATTGGGATTATTAAGTACAGAACGAGCGTGCTCTTGTACACTTTGACCTGCTTTCTTAGCGGATGCTGTAAACTTACCTCTATTCTCCTTCTTAATATGGATACCACTTCCATTCTTGCATCTAGGTATTAACTTACTTCCCTGTCTAAACATAGGAATACTATCACAATCTACATTACTACACATCTCTTTTAAAGAGACATACATTGCCTTCAATTCTCTCTGATTTAGTTCCATAATTAAATAAGTTTATGTTTCATTTTTTTATTTACAAAATTAAGGCTAAATTTGCACATTATCAAATGAAAGATAGTAAATTATAAATAATGGATTGATGAAAATGAATTAGAGTTTAATTTTAGACGGACTAACATTCAACAATTAAAGGAAATAGATTAATGTCGTTAAGTAGACTAGAAGCAATTTATGCCTGGATTAATAACTTAGGTCCAAATGTTAAGACTATCATAATTATAATTTTATCAGTGATAGTTGTGGAAACTAGTTTTAGAGGGCATACGAAACTCGTTTTACAAGATTATACTGAACAAGTCCAGCAGGAAAAGTACCTAGCTGAGGAATATACAAAGATAATTGCTCCTTCTATTAATGAATACATTGAAAAAATATTAGCACAGGACAAGGATGCTTCTAATGTTATTTTATTGAATTATCATAATACCTTGGTTAGTACTCATGGATTATCTTATAGATACCTTACAGCACTAACTGAGAAGAAGAGAGGTCTGGATACTAAGAGCTGTTTAAGAATATGGAAGGAATTAGAATATATAAACTATGGAGATGAGATTGAGAGAATAAATGCAAACAAGTCATTAAGAATGGATAGTATCCCAGAGTACAGCTCAAGGTTACCAAACTTAGTAGAATTGTTGCAACGTAGTAATGCTAAGTCAGCTGCCTTTTACCCACTAACTGGTGTAGAAGGACCTGTAGGAATGCTAATAGTTATTTATCCTATTAAGAAGCAGTATTACTTAGGATATTATCAATCTGTAATATCACCATCTCTACAACCTCTAACAACATGGTTAGATTATAATTCAGTAAAGGATAAATTTAAAAGGCTATATGAAAGTGGACAAGCAGAACCAGAACGTTTGCTACAACGATGAGAAGCATATGTACTGGGATGAAAATGGAGTATATGTATCAGTAACAACATTAATTGGCAAATTCTGCCAAGACTTTGACAAAGAATTCTGGTCAGGCTATAAGGCATTAGAGAAGATGTTATCAGCGGAGGAATTTAAGGCTGAGAAATCTCAGTTACTTAATACCCATAAGATAGATGTTGAATATTTCTGTAATATGTATGGATTTACCCGTAACGATTACAATAAGGCTCAGCAGGACATCTTAGATGAGTGGCAGAAAACTAATGCTGAATCCTGTGAAAGAGGTTCTAAAATTCACGCCGAATTAGAAAGTAATTATACTTCTAAAAGGCAGTGCGAGCTTAAAAAGTTTGGACTTGGAGGTAAGTTTGAAGTAAATACCAATGATTCATTAATGCAACACAATCAGGATTTACTTGACATTGAGAAGGGAGTGTTCCCTGAGTATATGATATATAGGAAGTCTGAGGATGGCAAGTTTAGACTGGCAGGACAGATTGACTTACTTATTAAGGATGGTAATGACATCTATATCATAGACTATAAAACTAACAAGAAGTTAGACGACAAATCATTCTTTGATAAGAGGACTAAGAAATGTCAAATGATGAAGTATCCTATGAACAACATTATGGATTGTAATAAAATGCACTACGCATTACAGTTATCAACCTATGCTTGGATGCTTCAGAAGTTGAACCCCAAGTTCGTCATTAAGAAATTAATGCTTATACATTATGACCATCAAGGTAATGTTTCAGAACATGAATTAGATTACCTAAAAGATGATGTAGAAAGAATGTGTAAGTTCTACAAGAAAGAAGCCATATTAGAGGCAAGAAAAAATAGCAGAAGACCTATAGAATTCTAATATACCTATATGAGTATCTTTCAAACAACTAGGTTTGAGATATTAGCAACTTTATGAACTAAATAGAATAAATTATGGGTCTTAGTGCTATTTTAAATGGGCATACAAACGAGATGTTAGGGCTTAACAAGAATATGTCTGAAGCCCGCATCCGTGTATGTAAGGAATGTAAGCTCTATAAAAAGAGTGTAATATTGGGGGAGATATGTAACAGTAAATTGTGGCTCAACCCCGATGGAGATATAAGTACAGAGAAGAAAGATGGTTATATTAATGGATGTGGATGTAGGTTAAGAGCTAAAACAACTCTACCTAATGAGTTCTGTCCTGTAGGAAAATGGTAATAAATTAAAAATTTTGAATGTATTATGAGAGGTAATGGACAAATGGATTTAATGTTTGGTGGTAAAGCTGTAGGATTTGCTGGGGCTGAAAGTTTTGATGACATGAAGAAGAACGCTGCTGTAGAAGCACATAATAAAGCAGTAGATGCTTATACTAGAGCTTTGAATGAAAATCTTAAAGATGAATTACAGAAAGCACAAGAAGTGACTGAGAAGATGCAATCTATGGAGATTATGCCTATTAACTACTATGTACTGGTTAAACCATACGCAAAGAACCCTTATCAAAAGATTGAGGTTACTAGTAGCGGCTTAATTATCCCAGAATATACTGGTAAGTTTAAGAATCCAGATTCTGGTGAGGAAGACCAAGAGGAGAATCTATCAGTTGTGGCTAATGTAATTGCAGTGAGTCCACTATGTAAGTTCATTAAGGAAGGAGATGATATTTATTACAGACGTGCTTGTGGAGTTCCAGTTCCATTCTTCAGACAAGGGTTTGAGGTTGTAGCTGAACAGCAAATTCAGGCTGTAATCAATGAAGGATTAACAGAACGTTTTAAGAATATTGAATAATGGAAGAGAAGGTTTATTTTATGCCAGGTGAGGTGGTAACTCTTAAACAAGATATACCTAACAAACCTGTAATGATTGTGGTTAAAAAGGAAACTATGAACATAAGAACTCATGGTGTTCCTAATGTTTCAGAAGATTATTTTAAAGGTATTAGATGTAGATGGTTTTCTACGGAAGGCGTTCTACAGGAAGCAATCTACAATACTAAGGATTTAGTTAAAGTATGATAAGTATGTTTCAACAGGGTGGGCAGATGAATGACGAGCAAAAAGCATTCACTGCCTATCTTATTAAAGTCCTAAACCCTAAAGATGCAGCGGACTTTGAGAACAAAGTAGCACAGCTATCAGAAAGTGATTTAAAAGAGTTTTATAAACAATACAAAGCAATGGAAGGTAATCAAATTTCAATGGCTAAGTTAGGAGCCAAATTAAGTTATGTTCAAACCCTTAGAGGTGAATGCCCAGAAGGATACGAGGTTGAGAAGTATATGGCTGGGGGTTGTGTTAAGTGCAAGAAGAAAGCTGAGGGTGCTAAAGTAGTAGATATATTTAAAGATAAGTGTGGAGGTAAGGCTAAGAAGAGAGTTAAGAAAGACCAAAAAGGTGCTGTAGTTAATAAGGCTGATACTGTTCATACAAGTAAGGGAATTTATAATGTTAGTAACAAGAAACTTCCCTACAAGAAAATGACTCCCGCTGACTACAAGAAGTTACCACACAATGAAAAAGTAAAAGTTGACCTCAAAGACCAAGAGAATGGTAGGGGTGGAGAAGGTGCTCATGTAGTAAAGAATAAGGGCATCGGTAAAAACTTCTTCGGAGGCTCAATCCAAAGACGTATAATTAAACAATAATTGTTATGACAATATTTCTATATGATAATGTAAATCACGAATTAAGGCTAAACGAACCAGAGATTCTTCTTATTAAGGAGTTCTCTGAATTATGGACTAATGATAGAAATATCACCAAAGAAGACCCAAAGGGCACTAAGAAAACTAGAGCCTTTAGAGAGTTCACGTATATGTACCTAATGATTGATTGGCAATCACACTATTCACAATTTACTGAAGCTGAACGTAATGAAGCAGCTAAACAAGATAGTGGCATTACAGAGGAGGAATTTAATGACCCTCTATTTAGGGCAGCGTGTAGAAAATATAGAGAGATACAGGAATCAGCAAGAGACATTAAATTAATAAGGGCAGCTCAGAATAAGGTAGATGAACTAATTGATTATTTCAATGAAGGTTCTGATTTACAAGAACGTGACCCAATTACTGGTAAGCCTATATTTAAAGCTAAAGATGTTATTGGGGAAATGTCATCTATATCTAAAGTACTAGATGAATTAGATGCTTTAGAAGCTCGTATTAAGAAGAAACAGAAGGCTGCTACAGGTCTTCGTGCTGGTGCAGTTGAAGGATATGTACCTAAACTAAAGTAACATGGCACGTGGAAGGAAACCTAAGAATAAATTACCAGAATCCCCTACTGTCCAAGCCTTAGTTGAAAAGGTTACAGAAGTAGGGGAACCTACTGGTGTACTAGAAGAGAAGCTCTCAGAGTTTCAATGGGATGTACGAATTGGAGACCCAATAGACTACTTTGACTCTAATCTATCTTATGAGCTTACTGGTTACAGACCTATTGATGGAACAAGAGGACTAGACTTTGACCCAGAGTGGTTTATGGAAGCTAGAAGAACTAAAGCCTCTACTGGTAAATATTGTAACGAACCAATGTTTGGTAAGGCTTATGGAGAGTTTTGGGACCAAGAATATGATAGATGTAGAAATGGTATGACCGTAAATGGTTATACTATTACTGGTGATAATTATTTCTTTATTAACTACTATCAGTTACCTAATCTATCATCTGCAACTAAGGCTGGTGGTGGTCGTTCAGTAGACTTTCCCAATTTCTTTGTTAAACAGTATGAGTACTTCCATTACATTGAACTATGCAAGGTGCTGAGAAAGAATGCTATTGGATTGAAAGCTCGTGGTGTTGGATTCTCTGAAATAGCTGCTGCTATTCTTATTAATGGCTATATTACTAGACCACACTTTAGAGGAGTAGTGGCTGCACAGCAAGAAGGTTATGTTGATGACACCCTTAGTAAATGCTGGATGCAGTTATCATACCTAGATGATAATACCGAGGATGGTATGAGAAAACTAAGGCAGGTTCACAACACAGCCAAATGGAAGAGAGCTTCTAGTAAGAATGTAGATGGTGTAGAATCTGGATGGATGTCTGAGATTGAAGGAATTACAGCTGATAAGCCTAATAAGATTAGAGGTGACCGTACTGATATTCTAATGTACGAGGAAAGTGGTTCTTGGCCCAATTGGAAGAAAGCTTTCATTCAGGGTGATGCTCTTATTGATATTCAGGGACAGAGATTCGGTATTAAATTAGCTTGGGGTACAGGTGGTGATAGTGGTCCTGCATTAGAAGGTGTGGCTGCTGCATTCCATGACCCTAAAGGATATGATGTTCTTCCTTATAAACATAACTATACCAAGGAAGGCACATACGTTGAGACAGCATATTTCATTCCTGCATATACTATTGTTACTGCTCCAGGATATGTTGATAAGAGAGGTTGGACTGACCCAGAGAAGGGTAAGGAATTTTATATGGCTAAGAGAGCTACTAAGATTGCTGACCCTAAAGGATTGATGTTATATTCAGCTGAGTATTGTTTTACTCCAGATGAAGCATTAGCTTTGGAAGGTGATAACCAGTTCAACACTGTATTATTAACGGAACAATTAGCTGCTATTAAATTACATAAGGTTACTCCTCCAGAGTTAAAACCTAAATGGGGACAGTTGGAATATACGTTCCAAAACAATGTGCACTCTGAGGAAGCTAAGAATGGGGTAAGGTTTATACCAAGTGATAAAGGTAAGGTTTGCATTATTGAACATCCCATTAAGAGTGAGAATGGTTCAGACTTCAGAAACTTATATGTGGCTGGTATTGACGGTATTGACATGGGTATGAATGATACATCAGATAATACAAGAGACCCGTCAGACTTCTGTGTAGTAGTAAAGAAAAGGTGCTTTGGTTTACAAGAACCAATGTATGTTTGTATCTACAAAGACAGACCTAATAATCTTGAAGAGGCTTATAGAACAACCCTCAAGATTCTTGAGTACTATAACTGTAAGGCTTGTCTTGAATCTACTCGTATTAGTATTCTTACTTGGTTTAGAACTAAGAAGAAAGAGGAGAGGTTCTTAATGAGAAGACCTAGAGCTACACAGTCTGATATACAGGCAGGTAGAAGTAGACAATTTGGTGCTCCTGCAACTGAAGCTGTTATTCAACATCAGTTAGACCTTATTGATTGCTATATCAATGATTACTGCCACAATATGTGGTTTGAGCCAATGATTAATGAACTTATTACTTATTCTTATGAGAATAAAAGAAAGTTTGATATTGTAGCAGCGATGGGTATGGCTGAGTTAGGAGATGAAGAGTTAAGTGGTATTCCACCACAGGAGGCTGATAACGGAGGGAGAAAGTTAAGGCTATTTGGCTACTGGACTGATGAATATGGAATTAAACACAAAGGGGTTATTCCCGATAAACAGTCTATAGTACCTAAGTTTAATCTGTTCCCAACACAATACTATGACGACACAGGACATCGAACAAGCAATCCGAGATTTAATTAAATCTCTATATTGTAAAGAATATCAGGGAGTCCTAAAGGTTTACGAAACCACTTACAAATTTCCAGGAGAAGAACCTGAGCACGTGGGATATAGAATGGACCTTGGACTCAATAAAGATGAAAAGCCACTGTCCATTGCGTGCGATGGTACAGCTGAAGAATTTATAAAGTTTATTGAGAAGGAATTAAAGGAGCGAAGTTTAGTTAGAACTAAATACTTCACTGCTATACAATTATATGATTACGAAGATGGGTGCAAACAAAAGAAGTGATGATTATTTGATAGAGAAGATTGACAAAGCTGTAAATGAGTTAGTCTTCAACAAATGGAAATTACAGAAGGCATACAACTATTATAACGGTAAGAGAGATGCCGAGCAATTTAGGTATCTTGAAGAAAACTTTGGAATAGGTAATCCTACTTCTATTGAGTTCACTCCTCTTATAAAGAAACACGTTGATGCTTTAATTGGAGAGTATTTAGATATTCCAATTCTTCCGAAAGTATCTTGTAAAGACAAGGAAACAATCTCTAAGATTACTAGGCAGAAGGAATTAGAGATAAGTCAGCAAGTATATACATTCTTACAAAAGCATCTAAATAACCAAATACTGTCCTTTATAGGTGGGGGTAATGTTAGTGATGCATCTGTTGAGGCTGATATTGAGAAACTGATTGAGGATATTAATAATAACTTTATTAGTGACTATGAAATAGCAGCTCAGAATGTTATTGAATATGTAATTCAGTCTAGAAATACTGACTTAGCTAATAAACTAAAGGCATTACTGTTAGACTTACTTGTTACTGGCTGTTCATTCTACAAGGTTAAACCATCAGCAAGTGGTACTAATATTAGTATTGACGTTCTCAATCCATTAAATACATTTGTTGATAGAAATCCAGAGTCACCTTATGTAAAGGATAGTTACAGAGTTGTAATTAGGAAATGGATGACCAAGCAGCAGATACTAGTTGAATATGGTAAGGATTTGAGTGACGAAAGTAGGGCTGAGTTAGAGGATATGTATGAACACTACTCTGATAGTTCTTATATGTATATTAGAGCTATGGAGAATCAAGTTGGATGCAGACCTATTATGGAAGGCGAGGGGGCTGGATTAGATGCTGGTAAAGGTATTGTTCCAGGATTCCCAGCTGATACTTATGAGTCATTTAACTATAAACTATTACCTGTTTATGAAATAGAATGGATTGACATTGACAAAGAAGGAGATGAATATGTTCAGAATAGATATGAGGGGGTAAGAATAGGACAATCTATATACGTTCTTACTGGTAAATCAGAGAATGTTATTAGGACTAAGGATGCTCCAACTAAATGTGGATTATCTGTTAATGGTGTATATCTTGTTAATAGAGACAATGTTCCACAATCCTTAGTACTACAATGTGCTCACCTGCAAGATAAGTATGACTTAATTACATACTTTAGGGATAATATCCTTGCTAATAGTGGTACAGATGGTGACTGGTTAGACTTATCAATGCTTCCTACTATATTAGGTGATGACCTTACTGAGAGAATACAAAAGTGGATAGCCTTTAAAAAGACTGGAGTTGCTTTAGTAGATACAAGTCAGGAAGGTAGAGCATTTAATAACAATACCTCATTTGCTGGATTTACTGATACTATTAAGGTTCAAACCATACAGGCATTTGACCTAGCCTTACAAAGAGTAGAAGACCAAACATCATCTATTACTGGTGTATTTAGGGAAAGGTTAAATGGTATTCAACAGAAAGATGCAGTTAGTAATGTAGAAGCTGGAGCTAGAAACTCCTATACTATTACTAAACCTTTCTATCAGACTATGGATACGTTGTCAATAGATATACTTAGAGATTGTATTGACATGGCTAAGATAGTATGGAAGAAGGGATTAACTGGAACTCTAATTCTTGGTGATAAGTTGCAGAAGGTATTTACAGCATTACCAGAGCATTTTACTCATACTGATTATGATGTACATATTGTACCAAGTACTCAGATTATGAAGGAGATGCAAAACATACAACAAGTAATTATAGAGCTTATTAAGAGTGGTCAATTAGACCCCGATATGATTGTAGATGCTCTGACAGCTAGAAGTCTTACTGAACTTAAAGTAAAGGTTACTAAAGCCTTTTCTAAGAAGAAAAAGGAGATGAATGAGATGGGGCAATTACAACAGCAGCTTGAACAATTACAACAACAGAATCAGCAACTTCAACAACAACTTCAACAGGCTCAAGGTAAGATTGAAAGTCTTAATGAGGCTAAGTTGGAAATTGAAAGACAGAAGGTTCAAAACGAAGCTGATATTAACTGGTATAATGCTAGGACTCAAAGAGACAAGTCACAGAGTGATGCTGAGAATGATACTAAGAGAACAGATATTGAGTATGCTCAACTGTTTGATGGTAATCAAATGAATAACGAAGTTAAAAACGCATAAGAATGATAAATCTCAATCAAAATGAAAGACCAACCTCCCTGCAAGTAAGTAGACTATATCTACTGCCTGCAGGTGACTTTGAGTTACCTTATGGAAGTAATGCTGTTCTTGTTAAGAACATTACTGATGATAATGTAACTGTAGAGGTGTTATTAAAAGATTCGGAAGGTCAGTATGTATCTACTGTATTCTATCCAGGATGGAATCCTGAATTAGTTATAGGGATTAAAGCTGTACCTGAAAGTACATTACAAGTAGGTAACTAACATGGGAATTTATATTGGCATTGGTAACCATATTGGGAGGGCTAATTTAAAGGTTATCTCAGTTGTAGTTAGAATTATAGACAGAGGTACTGGATTACCCTTAGTAGGTGCTATAGTTATCTTTAAGGGTAAGGAGTATATAACTGATGCCAATGGACAAGTAATATTAAAGGGATTTGAGAATAGTAGTTATCCATTAATAGTTAAACGACAAGGACATGAGTCCTATATAGTGGATAAGTGGAAACTAGAAAATGGAGATATATATCTCACTGATGTTACTAGAAATATTCTTGCTGAAATTGGCGTTAATATACTTACAGAAGATGGAGGTCTAATCTTTAGAGATTTGGCAAACATTATATTAGAAGATGGTAAATTTATGGTTACAGAAAATGGTGATTTAATTTTATTTGAATAATGGCAGCAACTGACATTAAAATCTCTCAAATGACCCCTGCTACAACACTAGCTGGTGATGAGTTAATTCCTATTGTTCAGAATGGGGCTAATAAGTCAACTACTGTTAATAAAGTAATTGAAGGTTTAGCTACAGAACAATGGGTAACTGATGCAATAGCTGATGCAGGAGGTAAGGTTCTTGTTGTTACAGAACTACCAGCTAAGGGTAATCCCAATACCATTTACATGGTTCCTAATGAAAGCTCTAGAGCTAATGATGTATATGATGAGTATATATGGATGGTTACTACTGAGAAAACTGGTTGGGAGTTCTTAGGTAATAAACACGTAGAAGTAGACCTTACAGGTTACTACAACAAGACACAGGTAGATAAAGCTATTGAGGATTCTGAGGCAAGAAGCACGGCTGCTATTGCTCTAAAAGTTGATAAGGTAGACGGTAAGCAGTTATCTACTAACGACTACACAACAGCTGAGAAGCAAGAAGTAGCAAAGATAGCTAACAAGGTGGATAAGGTTGAAGGTAAACAATTATCTACAGAAGATTATACAACAGCTGAGAAAACTAAGCTGAGTGGGATAGCTGACAATGCTAACAACTATACACACCCTACCACAGCTGGTAATAAACACATTCCAGCAGGAGGTACACCAGGACAAATTCTGGTAAACACTGGAGATGGCACAGCAGAGTGGCAAGACAATCAAGGTGGCGGAGGTGGAACTATTGATTACACAGGTCTAGAAGATATTTATTCTTATGGTGTAGAGTGGGATACTACTGTAGCTGACCCTGCATTAACTAGAATTGGTAATCCTCTACTTCACAAGTCACTACCTATACAATCACAATACAAGGGTTGTGTAGCTAACAATGGTGTGGTTAACTATTATCTAGACCCAAATGATTGGAGTAAGAAGATTACAGGTGAGGATTCAGTACTTGACGGAACTGATGGTACAGTAAGAGTACACACACCTAAGTTCTATGGTAAATCTGGAACTAATGTACAAGACTCTAATAAGAAATGGGTAAGAATATCTACCATTAAGATGGATGATACTTGGATAGAGATTCCTGAAATGTTAATTGATGCTTATAGAAGTACAGTCGACACTACAACTTCTGCAACTCCAAAAGCAGTCTCTGTAGTTAATACTGCTGCCCAATTTAGAGGTGGAGGTAATAGAACTGCTAATGATACATACCTAGATACAGATGCATTCAGAAGTGATTTAGGTAAACCAAGAACCAATATCTCAAGGGCTAATATGAGAACCTATGCTACCAATGCTGGTTCTGAAATGTTATGCTATGAGTATTACAAGTGGATATTCTACTGGGCTTGGGTTATTGAATATGCAACATTTAACTCTCAAGCTGCATATAATGCAGAACTAACTGCTGAAGGTTATCATCAAGGTGGTCTAGGAGATGGTGTTACTACATGGGATGGAACTAGCTGGAATAACTATAACGGTTATTATCCTTTAACTCCATGTGGATATTGCAATGAATTTGGTAACTTTACTGGTGTTAAGGATTTAGTAATTCCTGAGACTGTAGTAAGTGAAACTGTAACAGTAGCTACTAAGACATTTAAAGTTCCAAGATGGAGAGGATTTGATAATCCATTCGGAGACATCTGGACTAACTTAGATGGTGTCATTCTTGAAAGAACAGCTGCTAACCAACCAAGTAGTGTATACACTACAACTGACACATCAGCATTTGGTGATGATAACACTGCTAAGGGCAAGATGACTGTTGCAGGAACAGAGGTGGCATCTGATGGTTACATAAAGGCATTTGACCTTGGAGAAAAGGGTGAGATAATCCCTTCTGCTGTAGGTGGTTCGAATACGACATATATGTGTGACTATCACTATTGCAATGCATCAAGCACAGCATTAAGAACGCTCGTCGTTGGCGGCGGCGCTGGTAATGGTGGTGCTGCTGGTCTTGGCTGCTTCGGTTCTTCTTATGGGGTCGGCCATGCTTCTACTGATGTGGGCTTCAGGACACTAAATAAAGTAGTTTAATAATTATATAAGATAACAATACGAGATTAAGGGTGCTGTTTACCTATATTCTGTTGGTGCTGGACAAGAAAATTATTACAAAACACTCATCGTTAGCAGCAACGCTAATAATGGTAGTAATGCTAGTCTTAGCTACTTCAATTCTAATAATGGAGTCAGCAATGCTAATACTAATGTAGGCTTATTATATATTTCTTTAGGTAATTTGTTTTATTTTACAGTCTAAACAGCACCCTTGCCTCTTGGCAAAAGACAACGTAGTATTTAATAACAGGGTGTTAGTAGGTTAATTCTCGAAAGCTTCCATAATAAATATATAAGACTTGAAGCGTATAGGCTATTTACATGAACAGGTATATGATATAGAGAATATTGAGAAAGCAGATGATAAAGCTAGAAAGCATAAATCAGTAAGATGGGGAATCCTCAAACATGATAAGAACAGAGAGGAAGAGAATAGAAGACTTTCAGAACAGCTAAGAGATTTAGTTTATGAAACTTCTGAGTATAGTACATTTAAAATATATGAACCCAAAGAAAGGTTGATATTTAGATTACCATACTATCCAGATAGAATAACACATCATGCTATTATGAATGTAATGGAGCCTATCTGGACTAAGATATTCATCAAGCAAACTTATTCTTGTATTAAGGATAGAGGTATTCATAATGTAGCATACGATTTAAAAGCAGCTTTGGTAAAGCATCCAAATGAAACACTCTATTGCTTAAAGATGGATGTAAAGAAGTTTTATCCTTCTATCGACCATGACATATTATGTGATATAATCAAACGTAAGATTAAGGATAAAAATTTATTAATCCTGCTCATCGGAATCATTTATTCAGCGGACGGTGTTCCTATTGGAAACTATCTTTCTCAATTCTTTGCAAACTTATACTTAGCTTACTTTGACCATTGGGTTAAGGAAGAATTAAAATGTAAATTCTACTTCAGGTATGCTGATGATATTGTAATTCTCAGCAGTGACAAGAACTTCTTAAGAACAGTACTTATAGCAATTAAGATGTATTTGAAAGAGGTTCTAAATTTAAGGTTGAAATCAAATTACCAAATATTCCCAGTAGATGTTAGAGGTATAGACTTCGTTGGCTATAGATTCTATCACACCCATGTATTACTGAGAAAGTCAATTAAAATTAGGTTATTTAGACTTGTTAGTAGATACCAGACTGGTAAAATAGACAGACAAGAACTAAGAAGGAGAATGCAATCTTATTTTGGTTGGTTGAAATTCTGTAATTCAAAGAATCTATTAAGAAAGATTCAAAGAGATACTGGTTTAAGATTCTCTAATTGGGATGGGAAGAAATCTAATATTTCTAGATTTTATAACAAGTATATTCATGTTGTAGACATGGTTAGCTATAGTAAGTGTTTCAGAGTTAACTTTGTATATAACAATAAATCATATTACTTTGAAAGTAAAAGCAGAGAGTTGTTTTACTCTCTAACAAGATATTCATTCCCAGTAAATTTTAAAATAAGACCTTATGTTAGAACCAAAAAGAGTAGAAATGAATGTACAGCCTAACTCAATAGAAAAGCTAGGTAACGGCACATATTACTATAATTATGACATTACGTCAAAAGAAGTTGATGTTACTGACCCAGAGACAGAGGAAGTAACACAGGAAACAAGGTGGACATATATACAAGTTCATCTACATGGTCAACCAGACCACAAAGAATGCATTAAAGCTATTATTAGACAGTATGTAGACCAAGATGAAGAGTTTGATTTAATTAACAGCTCCAATAGTATTGTTTTAGGTTTATCTGATAATCAAACTGATAGACAGAAATACCTAGATTATCTTACACTGGTAGGAGAAATCAAAACTAAAGTAAGAGCTGACTTCAACGTATAATTATGGATTCAGTATTTAAAATATGCAAGAAGGGAGCTTGTGGTATTACAATAACTGGACTTGAAAGGGATAATGACGAGTACTTAAATGAGACTGATGAAATCACAGTAAGTACTCGTAACTATGCCTATAGTCAAACAGTTACCCTTAATGCTATAACAAGTATTAAGTCTTCAGGAGATGAAGTAACTCAGAAGTATGATATTGTAGAGCATGTTATAGACTGCATTGATGAATCCGAAATGGAGATGCCTATTGATGGTCTATATGAAGTAACTCACATAATCTTACCAACAGACGTATGGCTTAAATATGTATTAGAGAGGAATCCTACTGCATTGACAGCTTACCATTCTGTTTACTACTACGATACACAATCCAAGTCATTTATGAAGTATGTTGATGAGGAGTCAGTAGGAGTAACCGTAGAGGAAGTATTGGAAGTTAATGCCATGCCACCTGCTACTGTTACTGAGAAAACTACTACAATCATCAGAGGAGATAAGAATACATTCTGTGTTTGCCATATTAATGAATGCTTCTATAGATTGTGTAAGAATCTTTTAGGGGACTTACCAGGAAGATGTAAGAATAAAACTGATGATGTTAAGATGTTAATCTATAATAGAGATATTATATGGATGGCAATTAATGTTATTAAGTACTTAATTGAGTTAGGTCAGTACTACGAGGCTCAGAGAGTCTTAGAGGACATTACTCAGTGCGGAGGAATTTGTAAAGATGTTATGATTGACAAAAACACTATAGGAGGAGGTGGTTGTGGATGCAATAACTAACCTAAAGTTGAAAGTAATCAAAGACTTTGACAAGTTCCTTAAAAGGCTAAATAAGGGATATATTGAGAACTACGATATGATTCTGCATCAAATATCCTTTATTCAGACTTGTCAATACTTTGATAAAATAGATGGAATATACGAATTTCTAATGAATAATTAACATGGCAATAGAAAGGGATACAAGACGTTATGCCTGTATTCATGATTTGAATAATTATTTCAAGAAGAAAGACTTACTAGGTGGTTTAACTGATTTAGAGCAGGAACAGTTAAGAAAGAATATAGGTATCATTGATTATACTGGAGAAGGTGGACAATCCAAACCCTTAGAAGTCACCTATGCAGTACTCAATGACAATATAGGTAAGAAGAGTTTAGTAACAGGGGCAAGGTATGTTATTACAGACTTTCAAACTATATATTCTTCTAATGTTACTAATAGTTCTGGTCAGAAGGTTACGTGGGGCACTGATAGCTCCACTAACCCCTCACCTATCTGGAAACTGATTGTTACAGCTATTACTAATAATAGACTAGACCCTAGAGTTGTTATTGATAATGATAAAATGAAGGATTGGGTTATAGAATATGACCCGACTCAGGAGACTCTCGAAGATGGTGTTACTACTAAAGGTAAGATAACATTTATGAGGGACAATCATTACAACTCAGCACACTATGACTTTAAGAATATAAAGTTTAGAAGAACAGCTGAGGAGCTAGACAATACTAATCTTAATCTTGGAGCAGCATATGGAGATTTTTATACATTCTCAGATTTAACTGGAGGAGTTATTACTGATAGTTCAGAGCTACATAATACTAAGCATAATGAATTGAAACAAGGATGTACTAATAATATATTCTTGGGAGATACATATGATAATGTATTGGAAGCTGACTGCAAAGGTAACACATTCCTTAGAGGTTGCCATGATACAACTTTAAGGTGGAACTCAGTTAATAATATGTTTAATGAGAATGTATGTTACATGGAAGGTTCATTATATAACAAAGTATTCCCTATTGGTGATACTAGTTTATCAATGACAATTACTAAAACCATTCATAAGGTTAATGAAGCAACTATTATATCCTTCTTAGACCCTATGACATATGCTTATCAAATTATACAAATCTAAAGTATGGCAGAGTTTATACGTCTTGACGAACAAGAACAAGAGGCTCCCATTTTACCTGACTACCCACATTCTATCTCCAATATAAAACCAGATACTAAAATAATTGATGGCGTTATAGAGAAGGAAGAAGTAGAAGGCATTTGTGCTGACTATAGTGTTATTACAATAGACAAGATAGATAGTGTAAAGGTAGAGGAGGAAGGAGTTGACCATATCTGTATTAAGGATGATTGTGACACTTCTAAATATTATGGGTGTACTGGTGGTGATGATGGGTTCCAAAAGGAGAATCTATTCTCAGAGTTAACTGATGAATATCAGAGAACAATAGCCAGAATTAATCTTGGTATAGCAGATGAATATGCTCTAAAGTGGGGAAACATCAAAGGTAACTTGTCTAATCAAAAAGATTTATATACCTTTGTAACTGATTCAATAGCCTTCGATATTAATAAGGTAATTGATGAGATTAACCTTAAACTCGCTCAATGGGCATGCGAGATAGAAATTAGATTTAAGAACAAAGCGGATATATTCTCTCCTAACTTTGCTGGAACCCCAACTACTACATTGCCCTTAATGACAGACAATTCTGACCGAATTGCTTCTACTGAATGGGTTAATGCTAAAATTGCAGCTGCATCTATTGATGATAACGTCAAGGCTATATCTCTTGACCCAGAGTATATGTGTTACGGAGATGAACCTACAGATGTAAAAGTTACTTGGGAATATCATAAGGATGTTATAGAACAATCTATCAATGGTGTTGTACTAAGCCCCGATGTAAGGGAGTATACCTTTACTAATAGGACTACATCTATGGTAATCACTCTAAAGTACAAGTATGAGGATATTAGTGCTACAAGAGTTGTTACGTTTGACATTAAATATCCAAATTACTTTGGAACTTCTCCAGACTATACAAAGTTAGACAGAACTATTGATAATGTTTACACAGTAAATGCGGGGGCTAATGAGTACATATATGTTATGATTCCTAACGGAGCTAATACAGTTCTAGGAGTTAGTAGCATTATAGGCGGCTTTAAATTACTTGGAACTCAAGAAATATTTAGCAACCTATATTATATATTTAAGAGTGCCCAACCTGGATTAGGAGAGACAACTGTAGAAATACTTGACCAGAGTGGATATAATCCAGAGAGTATTGATACAACAACTATACGAGAGCTATTAGCTGCAAAAGCTGACAAACATACTGTATATACTAAAGAGGAAGTAGACGATAAACTTGCAGCTATTGAGGGTGGTGATATTCAACTCAATAACTACTATACTAAGAAGGAAGTAGATGATAGGATTCCAGACGTTTCTAATAAAGCTGATAGGAGTGAGATACCTACCAAAGTTTCTCAGTTGGAGAATGATTCTGAATACTTATCAGAAGTTCCAGAAGAGTATGTTACTGATGAAGAGTTAGAGGCTAAAGGTTACTTAACCCAAGAATTAGAACCTCAGTTTGCAGCCAGTGCTGCCAAGAACATAAATCAGCAAGACATTAATAATTGGAATAATAAGGTTGATAAACAGGCTGGTATGGGTTTATCAGAGCAGAATTTTAGTATAGAGGAAAAGGCTAAATTAGCTGGACTGACTAACTATAATGATTCTGCTGTTAGGCAACTCATAACAAACTTAGGCTCAGAAGTTGAGAAGAAAGCTAATAAAACTGATATTCCAGATATTAGTGGTAAGGCTGATAAGACTGAAATACCTACTAGAGTTTCTCAATTAGAAAATGATAGTGGTTATTTAAATTCATTACCAGAGAACCTAGTTACTGAACAGGAATTAGAGGATAAAGGTTACTTGACGGAGTTTACAGAAACAGACCCTACTGTTCCTTCATGGGCTAAACAACCTACTAAACCTACATATACATTAGAAGAACTTGGTGCTGAGTCTGCGGGTGCGGCTGCCGATGCTTTACTTAGTGCTAAAGAATATACTGATGGAAGGCTTAACATAATCTTAGAAGGTGCTGACCCATCTTACAATACATTCAAAGAGCTAAGCGATGCTATATTAGCTCAGAATACTACCATAGGAGGTATTAACACTGAGATAAGTAGTGTGAAGAATACTTTGAATAGTAAGGCAGACAAGTCAGAACTATTCTCTAAGGATTATAATGACCTTATTAATACACCTGTTATCCCAAGTATTGAAGGTTTAGCTACTGAAACTTGGGTTCAGCAACAAATTACTGCTATACCTGGAGTTGATTTAAGTGGTTATGCTTTAAAGACTGAGATTCCAGATGTTAGTATATATGTTGAGAAGGTCTCAGGGATGGGGCTAAGTGCTAATGACTTTACTGATGTCTATAAAACAAAGCTTGATGGATTACAGAATTATAACGATTCTGATATAAAGTTTAGACTCTCTGGTGTTGAGCAAGACATTAATAGGCTAAATGCAAATATTGGCTATGATATGTATTCTAGTACTAATCCATCTTCATATTATGAAGACTTTAACAATGCTATTGATTTTGCAGAAAGGTTATGCTTAGCTAAAATGGTAACTATTGAATACCAAAATAATGACTTTGTAACATCCTACAATAAGGTGGGAACAGATACTACAGACATAAATAGTATTAGAACTATCCATGTTGAAATTTATGCCCACTATGATTACAATAGGGATTTAAAGATGGTATTTGATTTAGTAGATGGAGAAACTGAGACCTTTAATTATACTAAGGAATTTATTACTGTTGTAGCAAATGACCTAGTAACTAATAGAACTGACATCCCCTTATCAGCAGCTCAAGGAAAAATACTAATGGATAAACTTACAGCATTAGAAGAGATAGTTAACAATATTACTACTAATGCTTCTATAATACTTGAATAACATGGCAGATGCAATGGTAAATAATAAGCAGGTAAATTTCTGGAGGGGTGATATGACTCCTCCAACTATTTACCATATCTGGATTAAGGATAACAGTAAGATGCTGTTATATGATGGTGAGAAATGGGTTGTATTCCTTGATAATAAGGAAATCATTGACATATTAGACAAAATCCAGGAGATGTTGGATAATATGCAAGATAAGATTGACGAGATTGGGAACAAGACCGTTAATAAGAAGCCCATTAAAACTAATCCAGTTTTAGATGGTACTGACATACTTGTAAATGCAACTGGTAACTATGTGATTCCTACTGAAACGCTGGCACAAACAGCTTTAAGATTAGACAACTTACTAAGTACTAAAATAATTGAATAATGGTTATAGATAGTAAGTTCGCCTATATTAAGAGGAAGGAAGTATTTGAACCATTAATTGACACTATTCCTAAAGGATTAAATCCGATTGTGTTTATAGAAGATACAAGGGAAATGTGGACTTGTGGAACATATTTTAGTATTGGATATCCTAGTATTGAAATATCAGAGGTCAGTGGTTCAGTAAAAGTACAGATTGGTAATTCATTCTTCCTAATGTCTACTGCTGGAGAGAGTATTAGTGTTAGAAAGGGTGATGGTAATAGAATTATTATTAGTAGTAATGCTCTTAATAGAGTAGATACTGAACCACCATTGGAGTGGGATGCAGCTAATAGAAAGCTATTACATAAAGCTAGTGGTGTAGTTCCAGGTTCATATGGACAGTCTACTAATCTAGGTAACGCAAGTATCTTTGTAATACCTAATATAATAGTAGATGCAACTGGACATATTACATTAGCAGAGAATCATAATATAGAAATCAGAGATTATGTAGAACAATTAGCCCCATCAAACTTAATGGGAGAGAGAAATCTGTTACTATCTTATAATGAGGCTAGTAATACGGCAGATACTTCTCAGGTAAGAAAGGCTAACGGTTTAACATTTAATGATGCTACACAGAAGATGACCATAGCTGGAGGTATGAACTCTAACGGACCAATTAGTGTAAATCATGGAGACTTATCAGTATTAGATGGCTACATTATTGGTAATCTAAAGGGTGATGTACAAGGTGAAGCTACTCCAAAGATTCACTTGTCTTTAAAGCCTGAATATGGTGGTGCATCTACTAAGTTGTATGGTCATGTGAAGCTTCAAGATATTCTAAATACTAGACCTGACCCATCTAGTGATAATGAGAACATTAATGATACTAATATAGTTGCTGCTATTGCTGCTTCTCCTTTAATGGTTTGGAATGCAATTCAAACAGCTAAGGATTATGCAGATAGTATTCTTGGTTCTAATAATGCTATGCTTTATAAAGGTGCAGTTGAAGCTGGAACAACAAGTCCAGGTAAATTTACACCTTCAGCAGATGTAGGACATACTTATGTAGTAACATTTGGAACAGGTACGTACACTGATAGTGTTGGTTATATTAATGGAGAACCAGTAGAAATTGGAGACCTATTGATATGTAAGGAGAGTACCCCTGCAGCTACTTCTTCTACTTGGTCACAAGTAAGAAATAAGTGGACATTTGTACAAACTAATACCACAGGTGTAGTAAGTGGACCTTCAAGGTCAGTGGTTGGACAAGTAGCTATATTTGATAGTACTACTGGTAAGTTGATTACAGGTTTAACTAATGGTAATGTGGGACAAGTACTTACTATTAATAATAGTGGTACTCCATCGTGGATTACTCCAGTATCTCAAACATGGCGTGCTATCAACTATCAGAACTCTGGTCAACCAGCATCCCAAATCCTTAGTAATTCTACAGATTCTGGAGATTTGACTTTTGGTGCAGCAGGTAACATGAGATTGAGTTGGGATAATGCAACCAATACATTAACCTTCACTTCAATATCTGACAATAGTTGGCGTGATGTATTAGCTTATACACCTAGTTCCCTATTACCTCAAAGTATTGGAGAAAATGCTGACTTAATATTCTCAAGTGATTTCTTGTGGATAGAGGGAGAATTAGTAACTGGATGGGCATCTGTAGACTCAAGTGGAAATATAACATATTCAAGATAATTCAGGAGGACTTAGTTCCTCCTTTTTATTAACTTTGTGATTACACAATATGCTAATTAAAACAAAATACATTGACTGTGCTAGTAAGAGTGTGTTTAATACATGGAAGTTACCTACAAGTGCAGCAGATACCAGTGGAGATATATACTGGTCAGCCATTGTCTATATACAAGACACTGGTGAAGTGTGGACTCATGGTAAACTATATGGAGGATTCTTCTCAAATGCAGACAGTAACAAAGTTAGTTTAACCATAGGAGGAACAACAAAGATATTAGCATTAGATGGACACGTTCAATCTTATACTACTTTAACAGGTAGTGGAACAACAGCTGACCAGGCTATCTTATCTACTGGTGTAGCTAATAAGTGGACTTTAAAGACTTTAGGTAAGAATGCATTTAGTAATGTAGACTATCTACCTGCTGATGCAACTGCCGTAGCTGCTGAGAAGGTAGTTAATGCTATGAGATTCCAATATAATGGAAAGGATATGCATTCATTTGATGGCTCCGTTGCTAGACTACTGAATATTATTCAAGGTGATAATGTATTCATTACTGGAGATAGTCAAGGCAATGTTACTATTGCTGCTGACCCAGGAAGTGATACGGTAAACACAGCTGGAGCTACTAACCTTATCAATAAGAAGTTATTCCTTATTGGTGCAGAATCTCAGACTACATCACCCCAGACTTATAGTAATCAGTATGTATATATTGGAACTGATAATTGCCTATATAGTCTAGGTAAGAAAGTATTGACTGAACATCAAGCCATCTATAATTTAGATTTACAGACACAAGTTGGAGATGCTGTTACTAAGGTAACTACATTTGACCCCAATGCAGCTAACAATTCATTTACTTTAGTTCAAGGTACTAACGTAACACTACTTCCTGATGCAACTAATAAGAAGGTAACTATTAGTAGTAAGGATACAACTTATGATTTCTATAATTTGGCTTTCAAACAAGGGGATGCTGTTATAGATACTTATAAGCCAACTACTGCCCCTAACAAGGCATTTAGAGCTGGAACTAATGTTACATTTACTAAGAGTGGTGATGAAGTAATTGTAACTACTCAAGATACTAGAAACACAGCTGGAGCTACTGAGAAGTTAGCTACTAAACTATTCTTAACAGGTTCATTAACTCAGACTGATAATCCACAGACCTACACTAATTCTAAGGTATATATAGGTACAGATAATAAGTTATATAGTGATGGTAAGGTGGTTTCTACTGGAGACCATACTCATAATTATGCAGGAGCTACTAGTCCTGGAGGTCCAGCATTAAAGGTAGACTTAAACCCATCTGGATTGTTAGCTGCCACCTATGGAAGTTATGGTGGAATACTACAAGACTCAAATAATGGTCCTGTAGCAGGTTCTTGGTCCAATAGAATTAAAATTCTACATAATAATACATCTGGTTACTATACTGAATTAGCGCAAGCATTTACAGGTACAGCTGGATTATGGCATAGGAGAAATGTTGCTGGAGTGGTAAGTGATTGGACTCCAGTGATTGATAAAGCTAACTTCCGTACATACCTAGATGCTACCTATGTAATTAGAGGCAATGACCCTAATGTTCTTACTAACTATGTAAGATATTCAATAGCATCTGGTCTAACTATGAATTGGGAATGGGGTAACTCTACTCCGACTCATATATGGGGTGCTAAAAATAGTGATAGCTCTAAAGCATATGTATTTAATGGCGATAACATTAGAGCATTTGCTAATGCAGTAAATAGGGCTGGCGATACAATGACTGGCACCCTAAAAGTAACTGAAATCCAAGCTACTAATGGTAATGGACTTGTAATGTGGAATGGTACTACTTATACATATTTAGGTATGCAGGCAGGTACTACTTATATTAGAAGTGGTGCTACTGACTTACAACATAGGTATAATGGAACTGATTATAAAATATGGGATGCTAGGAACTTAGTAGGTTTAAGAACTGAACACTCTCATAATACAATCAATTTCATTGATAGTAGGAGTACTGCTTCTACACCACAAGAGCATGGAGCTGGTGTTTGGCTTGACTTTAAGAGTAATAGTTCTGCTAACCTAAATGATGGCGGCAGCTATACTGGACTATTAACTGTTAGGAAATATGGTGGTACTACAGACTGGACTGGTGGTAAGTCAGCACAATTGGGATTTACGGACAATTCTAATTTATGGGTTAGATTTGGAAGTGGTACAGCTTGGGAAGCTTGGAAACAAATTGCAACTACTGGCTGGGCTGATGGTAAGTTCTTACCTTTAGCTGGAGGTACAATGACTGGAAGTATTACAATATCTACTGATTCTGTTTTACAATGGTCTAGGAATACTGACTACGCTAAAATTCACTTTAAAAATACTGGAGACGCTGACGCAGATTCATACCTTGGATTTGAAACTGGAGATAATGGTAATGAATACTTTAAATTCTCTGGAAAGAATGGTTCAACCGTTACTCAATGGATGTCTATAAAATCTGGAGGAGTTACAGCACCAGCCTTTATTAAGAGTGGTTCTTCTGATAACTATGTACTACTTGGAGCTGGAGGTCATAAAGCCCTTGACTTGTTTATCCAAGTTGATAGGGGAAGTTCTATTAATAATAGGGATAATAAGGGGACTAACCAGGCTTGGTTTGATTATAACTTTGGTGGTTCTGGTATAGTAGGCTCAGCAATTAGCTTTACTGGCTTATCCAATTATGCTACACAATTATGCGCTGGATATAGTGATGCTAATGCCATCGGCATAAGGACATATAACGGAGATAAACAAACATGGAATCCTGTAAAAAGATTGTGGCATAATGGTAATTTAACTCCTGGTAACTATGTTTTAAAAGCAGGTGATACCATGACAGGTAAGCTAAATTGGTCTATGAATGGAGTAGCATCTTCTATAGGTAGTGATAATGGTTCATATACGCACTATAATACTAATGCAAGCTCTGGACACTGGTTCAATAAGAATGTTTATTCAGCTGGTAACTTCTATGGTGGTTCTAGTTATAATAGAATCCTTCCATTTAAGGATGAAATTAACTCACAAGTAGGAGGTTCTAAAAGTGCTCAGATGTTATGGAACTCATGGAGTACAGATGCTGCATACGGTGGTGCTATACAAATCAGGGAATATGGTAATGTTACTAATAGCCAATCTGCTTGGAGTTATTCTCCAGCTATATCATTCCATTGGGGTAATAGATATGCTAAGAGGTTTGGTATGAGAAGTGATGGTCAGTTTGCTGTAGATGATGTACCTATTTCATTAAGTACGCATAATCATAATTCACTGTATGTTACAGCTCTTGGAACTAATGGAAATTACCTAACTTGGACTAAGAATGGGACTGTTAATAACATTACAGTACCATATTCTAGTAATTCTGATAAATTAGATGGGGTTCATAATGGTGACGTGACTGCCAACTATTATAAGGTGAATGGACAACAGACGTTAAATCTAAGTTCACTAAATGCTAATACCTGGTATCCATGTGTGATGACAACACATCCTAGTAATACAACTCCTATTAGAGTGACATTTACAGATGCCCTTTCTGGGCACAAACCATCATGGTCTACACACTCTAATGGATTCTCATTTCAATTTGATTTTGAATGGATTGGTGGAGGATGGGGAACCATAGATTGGTATTTAAGAGTATATAGATATGCTGCGTCATTTGGGGGAGAAACAGCTTGTTATGGTTTAGAGCAAAGGAATAATAGAAGTGCCCTAGTCTTATATATGAGAGGAGGTACATCTTACTATTATAGAACTACAGATGGTCGTTCCTTTACAGTGTATTCCTCAACTACAAATATAGGCGATAGTACATACCCTGATAACGTATCTCCTAGAACTTCTAAACTGAATGATTGCTACAGGCAGGAAGCTAGCAGTAGATATGGAACATGCTATTGGGCAACCAATGCTGACAATGTAACTAATGCGGACACTGTTGATGGTCAACACGCTTCAGCCTTCTCTTATAAGTCATGGTGGCATTGGTCTGGTCAAGGTGGTCAACCAACTTGGCTATGGGGCGGTAACAGCGAGAACAACTATTATGTGTATAACCCATCTAACTTTAATGTAAATTCAGCTACATACGCTCACAAAGTAAGAGGTGAATATACAAGTAACGGAGGACAACAGAACCCTAATTACTTTGGTGTTAATTGGGTAGGATTCAGAATGATGAATACCACAATTGGAACTAATAGTCAATACAAGGATTGGATTATAAGCGACTGTTATTCAGGAAATGACGTAGGAGGTGCTGTAGCCTTTGGTATGAATAGGCAATCCCTTGGAGCCTATCTGATGGGTTCTGATGCAGCTAGAACCTCTTGGACTAGAAAGGGAACATTCTGGGGAGATTGGAATTTAGACCCAGTGGATAAAACTCTTCTTCATAAGTCAAGAGTTCCTGGTGAGATGGTAGATTTCTATGTGTATAAAGTAGGAAGCTACACTTGCACGAGTACAGATTATACTACATTTAAGAATCAGTTATTTGATTCAAGTGGTAGAGGTAAATCCAGTGTAACATATCAACCTACATACGCTAGTAGTAAAACGTATACTGTAAATCTATCTGACTTCATCCTTGCTTACAATGGTATCTCAGCGTATAGTAATGGTATGTATACGGCTGGCGGTGGTGAGATAGAAAGTAACAGAATTGGTTCAACTGCTGGTGCTAACAGTAAAACTATTAGTGGTCTTGAAATGCCTAAACACGCTCACTGGTTTGGACACTATAGGTCAGATAATGCTAATGACCGTGATGTATTTGGTCCAGATGGTAATCAGAACTGGTCTACAAATGGTACAAATACTGCTGGACAAGGAGGTAACTGGAGAACTGGTTATTCAGGTAGCGGTTCAGCAAAGGATTGGAGACCAAAGACCATCTTCGTATTCAAAATGATATATGCACCTCAATCGTGGTAAGTTATGAATATTTAAGATAATTTATTTTGAATATTACCAAAATATGATTAACTTAGCACTCGAAAACTTAAAAGGAGATTTTAGAATAAAACTAATTTTAAATAAATTTAATTATGGAATTACTTAACAAGAGAGTAATGTATACTGTAAAGAACCAAGATTCTAACCTAAAGTTAGAGGGTGATGCACAGATTACAGGAGATAATGTAATTACTACCTTCTCAGGGTCATTCTTCACATTAGAAGATGTTTTCACTGGAGGATTTAGTTATGCTGAAGAGGGAGACGGACTGATTAACAAGAGTGTTAATAGCTATCCTTCATCTTTAGAGGACAAAGGTATGAAACTATTAGATGCAACGGTAACAGCTTTAAAACAACAATTAACAGTTTAATTTTATGACAGTAAATGAAATGATGGTTAAGCACAACTTTATCACTAAGGTGTTGCTTAGAGACGGAGACAAAGAACTCAGCAAAGACTTAAAGGTAAAGTTAATGAGCATGAGGATTGAGTTAGGTAAGGTAAGAAAGCAACTTGAAGAGGACTTACAAGAAGCTGTTAAGGAACTAACTCCAAAGGGTTATCAAGAACTGATAATGAAAGAAGACAAGACAGAAGAAGATAAAGCTCAAGTTGAGGCTTGGAATAAGCAAATCAATGAGGAGTATAATGCTTACGTTGATAAGAGAGGAAAAGAGGAAGTACAAATTGATACCACATTGAGTGAAGATGAGTTTGCTCAGATTATTGAGGTAAATGCAGGCAACGATGTTGAAATTAATGGAACTAAGTTGAATGCAGCTGATTTCTTAGAAGTACTTTATAGCTTATTCGTAGCGTAATATAATAAACGAGGGCTGTGTAGGTTATACATAGCCCTTTATTTTTATCAGCATGAATGAATATATTGAGGTAATTGGTCAATTAAAACCCAAGAACAATGCTAACTTTGCGTTAGCAGATGTTAATGATTTACGTGGTGGTTACATCCAAGTTACCAATATGAGTGATATGGAAGCCTTTCTTAGTACTAATAAGCTAAAGGAAGGTATGCTATGTTACGTTAAAAATTCACCTGACGACAACCATATGTACCAATTCTATAGTGGGGTGTGGAATGTATGGAAAGTACAAGGAGGTGGAGGGGATGGCGGAGGAGGAATGTCTATTGTAGTAGTTGACACTTTAGAGGAACTACTTGATAGGGATGACCTTAGAATTAAAGGACAAATTGTATTCGTTAATGATATTAATGAGATACGTTACTTTAATGGGTTTGTTTGGGAATCCTTCTCCAAAATTTACATACAGGATACACCACCTGAAGATAAGGGAGGTATTTGGATAGATACTTCTGAGAATAAGGAACACATGACAAGTAGTACTGTTATTCAAGACTTATTAAAAGTTATATCAGTATTACAAGACAAGGTACAGAAGCTAGAGTTTGCATTTAACTGTCAGATAGATTCGGGTGATTTCACAAACAATCAGAGATACGCTTACGATGGTATGCCTAATGAAGAGCCTAACTACGGTACTTCAGAAGAAGAGGATAATGCTACACAAGCAGCTAATAAGGATGTAGTTCTTGCTGATTCACCTGAGCCAACTGAGTATGAAGAGTATTTACCTAATGCTAAGCATATATGTATTAAAAGTGGCACATATGCTGAAATGCAAAAGAATAAAGACGACTTCTTGCCTAAGGAATTGTTATGGTGTTATGATACTCAGACATTATGGATTAAAGACCCTAAGACTTATAAATTAATTAAAATAGGTAGTACAGGTGGTGGAGAAGACCCAGGACCTGGACCAGACCCAGAAACAATGGATGGAATATTAACCGAAGTCATTGGAAGTGGTAGCTCTGCTAAAACCAAGATTATTGGTATTGAGTTTGCTGACATGACGAATAAAGAGAATACATTCCTTATTCAGGTTAAGGATGGTAAGTTAGATATACATGATTATAGATTAGATAAGAATACTTTAGCTGGTAATGCTCAGACTCAAGGTACTGGAATTTATTATACAACTCCATATTTCCCAATTATTCCAGAGGAAGTTGGCTCTAAAGATTCTCCAAAGATATATGTTAATATGGTATATTGTGGAGGAACATCAGAAGATAAAGATTATAATCCAGTATCTCACAACTTTGTAGAATTGTGTAATCTAGGTAAGAAGGACTTAAACCTTAAAGGTCTATATTTACATTATACAGAAAGGAATAGTGGAGATTGGGTTACATTACCTCTAATTGGTACTCTTAAATCTCAAGGAACATTCTTGATTAAAGGTGCTCAATGTTCGGTAGAGAACATCAATACTACACTAATTAAGGTTGGTGAACCTGATATGTATTGGACTAAAGATGCAACTCTTAATAATACAAGACTTGAGATTGCTGGGGATGAAGGTGCTGGAGTACAATCCCATAGTATCTGGTCAAAGAATGATAATTGTATCAAGTTTAGCTACGATTGTGCATTCTATATTAGTAGTGAGGAAACTACTGACTACTTCGAAGGTACTGTTATGAATAGTACTGCACCTTGGACTACAAATGGAGTGATAAAATGGTATGTAGATTTAGTTGGAATAGGTAGCTATAATGATAAGTCAATGCCATGTGAAGCATCTCCTATCGCTACTAAGGGAAGTAATGTGTTACTAATGCGTTACTATAATATGGACCCAGTTAAGCAAGCTACTAAAGCTTTAAGTGCTAGGAGTAATGTTAAGGATTGGACTTATATTAATATGGATAATATTAATCCAGCTATTGATATTCAAGAGTATACTCCTAAGAACTCTTCACAAAATAAGAATATATTCTTCAATAAACATCTACTAGTTGAGGGTGCTCCTAATATTGTTACTTGCACGTTAGGACATGATGCTCATAAGACTAGATGCTTTAACTGGGTATCCGTTGGATATTATAACGAGTATATCTGGATTAGAAAAGATGGGGAAGACTATACTGAGGAGAATAAGTTTGAGTCTTTTAAGAAGGAAGACTTCAATACAGAAGGTATTAGCCAAAATCCTAATAGACCTGCCAACCATAAAAATTGGACTAATAAAATTTACAATAGGATTAGAAGTATAACTACAGATGGAACTCCATTCACAGTTCATAAGTTTATTAAAGACTTCGATGAGCCTGCTGATACTCAGAAGTATTACTACAAGGTGGGTAGAGAAGGAGCTTGGACTGAGGAAAGGTCATTTACACTTAGAAATAGGGATAAGTGTATTACAGATGGATTCAACTTCCTACAAGTAAGTGACCAACAAGGCTTTAATGCAGAGGAATATGAGATGTGGAGAATCTGTGCTGAGTATATTGATGCAGATAAAACTGAGAACCCATATCACTTCTGTATGAATACTGGAGACCAGACCCAGAATGGTAATAGATTTAATGAGTGGATTGACTATTATAAAGGTGGAGAGGCAATTTATAAAGACACTGAACAGATGTTTACTGTTGGAAACAATGACCTAACTCCTGTAGATGTATATGTGTTAGGTGATGGTGAGGATATTAGTAAAACCAACCCCGTAAATGTAGAGTTCTTCTTTACATTTGAACACCCTTATACAGTACCCATTTCGTCTGCTGGAGTGTACATACCTTGTTGCTATAGCTTTGTATATGGCAATACCTATTTCCTCTCTATGAACTCCGAAATCACTGAATTAGCAAGGACAGACGTGTTTGGGGATATAACTGGTGTGAACGTATATAATGACTTAAAGGATTGGGCAACTGCTGATTTAGCACAACACGCAGCTGATGCTAAGATTAAGTGGAAAGTTGCATTCTGCCATGAAGCACCATTCACTATTATCACAGCTGACTTGATTATGAGTTACCTAAAGAAGAATGAGAGTGGAACTTATGACAAGAACTTAGATATTAAAAGAGGTGGTAGCCACTTAAATACAGTTGGTAATTACTGGTTCAGCCAATGGTTACAAGATAATGCATTTAAGCTATGTCTTTGCGGACATAAACATACTTATGCTAATTCTAGATATATTAGGGAGAACCCTAGTAGGACAATGGAACCTATCGTTTATGACCCTTCATTAACTCCTACATGGTATACTTCTCTACCAGACAGAGAAAGACAGTGTGTTCAAATCTCTACTGATGCAAGTCAGAATTATGTAAGATATGTAATGTGTCAAGCAACTGGTTATAAACTTACTTCTAATAAGGAGTTACCTGCTAAGAACATTCCTTGGTTATTAGAATACTACCCAGTAGCTAGTCAGATTGAGAACAACACTACTAATACTGCCACAGTAAAAGTTAATAGTGCTCAACAATATCCTAATTACATTATATGGAATATAGGAAATGGTGATGAGGTAGAGAACCCTTCAATGACTACTGCTGCGAGAGATAGGATATTAGGCAAATCATATAAGTTACAACTAAAGGATAATACTAAGGTTTGGGCTTATAAGTATAATGTTCCTATTGCTTATACTGACTTGAAGAAGGTTGGAGGAAATGGTTCTACTAATCCAAGCAACAATATAGTAATTGAAAAGACATTACAATGAAAATAAAACATTATGATGAAGTTACTGGAAGATGGGTAATCGACGGTGCTTCTAATGCTTCAGAATTGGAACTGACAAACCCTGGCTTCTTAAATGAAGCTGGGGAATCAGTTTCTATTGACAATGGCTTTACAAAGCTAGATAATAGAATGACTAAGTTAGAACAGAACCTTGCCTGGGTGTACCTTAATGGTGCAATTGGGGGCGGAGGTGGTGGAGGAGGCGGTGGTGATGGCTCTGAATATACCATTGATATTGCAGAGGGAACTACTGTCTATACTGCTACTAATACTGTTACACTTAATATATTAATTAAGAGTGGTGGTGTTAAAAAGTCATTTACTGTAATTGCTAAAGATTTAGCTACTAATAAGACACTGGGAACATGGAAGAAGTATTCTATGGCTAGAACTGATATTACTATTACAGGATTATCAGGAACTACTGATGTGGAATTATCTGCCTATGATAATGATAATACTTATGCAACTCCTACATATGTAAAAATTGTAGCTGGAGCTATCTCATTAGAGATTCAATCTATTCCACCTAAGACTATGTATATGGGTGGTGTTGCAGAAGTGCCTCTTAACTATACTGTAACTAACAATATTCTTCAAAGTCCTGCTGAGTTCTGGATGACTATTAATGGCATTGAAGTAGCTAGGGTAGGTAACATTACTACAGCTATTAGAGCATTAAGCTATGATGCACGTAAGTTACTATTTGAGAGTGAACACTTCAATCCTAAAGCTGGTCAGAGATTTTACTTCGTTGCACAAGCTAGTACTACTCTTAATGGTGAGATACTATCTTCAGAGCAAATAAAGTTTGATGTTACTGTGGCTGATAGTAATAACCTAGTTATTGTAACTGAAGATATTACAGAGTTTACTCCATCATCAAATCCTGGAGAAACTATTGAAGATTTGACCCAATACGGTCAAGGTTCACAGCTTGGATTTAGCTACTATTTTAGCTATGGTCTTAGTAAGTATAGTACATTCAATATGGATTACAAAATCCATCTAATGAATGGAGGTGGCGAAGTGTCATTACTTGATACTGGTACAATTAAGAATATTAATAAGAGTGAGACTAATAGGTTCGTATATAGTACAGTAAACCTATCTGTTAATAATCCAGGTGAATATCTAAGGATTACGTTATTTGGATATGCGGTTAATGACCCTGGTGATACATCTGCACAGTATACTAAGGCTGTTACTTGTAGAATAGTAGAGAGTGTTAGTACAGAGATGTATGCTAATAATGATATGCACACACTACTTGCATACTTTAGTAAGATTACTGGATTCCCTAATACTGCAACAGGTACTTGGAATTATCCTATTAAGAATAGTGGAGAGTTTATATATGAAGGTGCATTTGCATCTAAATTTCCTGACGGAGTAAACTTTACACTAAAAGGTGTAAACGGTAAGACTAGTGGTTTCTTACAAGATAGTGATGGTGTGAATCAAATACCTGCAACAAGGTTAAGTGGTGAAGCATATGGTTATCTTGAAGTAGCCGAACAAATGTTCCCTGCCATTGATATTGGTGCTGGTGTATCATTCTTCCAACCTATGGGATTCCATATCTCGTGTACTTACAAGGCTGATGCCTCTTCTTATCCAGAGGAAGTAATATGTGGCATTGGTCAATATGAGGATGGTGAATTGAAGACTGGTTATGAAGTATCGTTAGAGAAAGCAGTATGTAAGATAGGTTCTGCTGATACACTAACGGTTAAGTTACCTCAGAATGAGTTACTAACTGTAGACTTAGATGTATCATTACTATCAGGAAATGCTTGGTACTTTAAAATCTATGTTAACGGTGTATTATCCGCTGTAAGTAGAGTACTACAATCAGATATTGACTGGATGTTTGGTACTGACTTTTACTTTGGATGTAGAAATGATAACGGAGTTAGAAGTCGATTCTCTGATGTTAATATCTATGATATTAAGGTTTATACATCTTCACAGAGTGAATATGCTATTGTGCAGAATTACATATCTGCAACAGAACAAGCTAGGCTAGTTAGAGGACAAATTGATGCCTCTCTTGATGCCGAGTTGAGGACTAAGAACTTGTTTGATAGTGCAGGTAATTGCTTGATTTGGGATAAAACTCTGGATGGTGGTAAAGGTGGCTTCCTAACTGGTGAGTTGCTATATGCTAAGCTAGTTGAACAAATGGAAGTTAATACTCCTTACCCTATTGTATTAGTTGAGGAGACATCTAATAGCCCAACATTATTTGAGCCTTATTCAACTGCCATATTCTCTGCATCTGATAAAGTAGAAGTAATGGGTACTAAGTTCCCAGTAAAGATTACCTACCAAGATAGTAAAGGTAAAGTAGTTATTACCACACCCAGTGGTGTATCAGAGAATAATGGTGTTACTATTGGTCTACAAGGTACATCTTCTCTATCATACAATGCTAAGAACTTTGAAATCTACATGGGAGATGTAGACCAGACAGGTAAGAAGATGTTATTCCAACCCACTGAGGATTGGTTACCTGAGAATGAATTTACATTAAAGGCTGACGTAGTAGACTCTGCCCATGTTAATAACGTAGTAATTGGTCAGATTGTTAATGGTAGAGCCAAGAACTCATCTGGACAATCTATTACTCCATTTGGGGCTACTCCACCTATGTCATTAGGTAATGATGTTTGGGGAGGTGATGCAGATAAAGCTACTGCTATTAGAGGTAAAATTAAACATACTTCTGAAGGTTTCCCAGTTCTTCTATTTATTAGATATGCACCTGATGCTGATGGAACTATTAAGCAACCTAAGTTCTGTGGTATCTATAACTTCAACTTAGGTAGATATGCTTTCTTCAATCTTGGATTAAAGTTACTTCTTGACTATACTAAGGTAAACCAAGATGGACCGACATTAGTAACTGATTACACAGAGAACGCTGATAGATGGAATACTGGAGTTAGTAATGGTGTATATTCTGTCGAAATAAACCAAAACTCTTCAGCACAAGGTGCATTCCAACAGGATGATATGAAGATTGTACAATTCATGGGTGATGTAATGTACACATCCAGGGATGAATCAATCGGTTATAATCAGGTGCAGAAGTTCTACACCCAGATGGCTAATATGGCTCTTACTCGTATCCAGAAATATACAATGGATGATGCTGGGCAAACTCCAACTAAACCTATTCCTGGAGAGTTCTATGATTTGGATAAGAATGCTTATTATAACTTTAGTGCTTGTGACCAGCATTTAAACTGGGATAATGCTTGTGCTTATTTTATGATTGCATTACTATTTGGTTGTGTGGACTCTATGTGTAAGAACTTAACTATCCGTAGTTGGGGTACTGATGTATGGTATTGTTGCTTCTATGATATGGATACGGCATTTGGTCTAAACAATGCTGGACAAGATATTGTAGAGTATTGGGCACACTTACATAGGTGGTATAATATTGCTTCTCAAGATACTGGTATTACTCAGTATACACAAGAGAAGAACTATGTATCTACTGATAATTATAAACAATACTTCGCATCCTGGTGGAATAGAATTTGGGAAGTATTAGAGAATCTAGCTGGTATAGATAGCGGTAGTACTGAGAATAGAACTAGCTTAGAATCATTATACGTGAATCTAAGAACTAACCTATTCCCAGACCCAGACAAGTTCATTAAGGATTATTATCAATCATATACTGAGAAGACAGGTTCTATTATGTTTAATTATGATTACAAGATTAAATATCTTGCTATATCTAAAACATATGACCCAAACACAGGTAAGTATGAGGATAGTACTGACTTTAGCCAATTAAAGTTCTTACATGGTAATCGTGTAATGCACGTTAAGGATTGGTTTAGAAAGAGAATAATGTTCTTAGATGGTGTGTATGGGTATAAGGATAATACTAACCTATTACCAACTACTATTGAATCTCCTATTACTGGTCTATGGGCTTCTAATAAAGCTACTGGTTCAGCTACTGAGGTAAGATTTAGTACTGATATTACAGCAAGCAGTCAAATACTTTATCATTACTCACATGATAAAACTACTGGTGCATTCTGGATTACTGATACACCAACATCAGTAATACTACCTATGCCTACTGGTGAGACTGTAGTATATATGTATGCTAACAAGTATATAACAGACTTTACTAAGTTTAAGAGTTATCCTTGGACAGGTTTGGATAATATTAACCTACCTATGTTGCAAGAGTTGGACTTAAGTGGACTTAGCAATGTCGATGCTGCATACTTCTTCCAAGGTGGCGTATATAATGAAGCTAATGATATTGGTTTGAAGAATATTAAGAAGCTAAATCTAAGTAAGGTTAAGTTAATTGGTTCTACTGCTTCTGCGTATACATTGGATTTAAGTGGTTGTCGTAAGATTCAAGAACTAGATGTTTCTTACTCTTCAATCACTAAGATTACATTCCCAACATCAGCTGTGTTGAAGGTTCTAAATATGTCTGGAACTGATATTACTAACCTTAAGTTAGAGAATCAGTCATTCCTAGAATCATTATTGATTGATGATTGCTTGAAGCTAACAACTATAGAAATAAATAACTGCGGTTCTTTAAGGACTCTAAACATTCCTCCGAATGTAAAGACTGTGGTTATTAGAAACTGTGGGAGTATGGAGACTATTCAGATTCCTTATTCTTCAGTTAATAACTCTGTAAGTCCATTAATACAAGTAACTATTGATAACTGCCCAGGCATGAAGGAATTTAGTATCCCTGGACAGAACAACCCATCATTAAAGCTTGAATTAACAGGTGCTTGGAATCTAGAGACATTAGATTTAAGTTATACTAAGACTTCTGATATTACACTTGCTTCTTTATATGTTAATGGTCAACCTAACTTCTCTAGTTTAAGAAGGCTAGTTATTTCTAATACGTCTTTATCTACATTGAAATATAATGACCAAACACCAGAGTATTTAGACCTAACTGCATTCCCTGACTTAGAGAGCATTGAAGCTATTAGCTGTAAGCAATTAGTTGAAGTTAGATGTAAGAATGATAAGACTAACCCGATAGAAATACCAAGAGGTGCATTTAGAGACTGTGTGTCATTACAAAGAGTAAAGGGACATATTGCACTTAAAGGCGGAGAAATCTTTAGAGGATGTAGTCAATTCTATCTAAATCCAGATAATATCTATACTCAGTACGGTACAGATGTATTCTTGGAGGGGGCAGATGTTACTAATGTGTCATTTGACAATGAACTAACAGATGCGTACTTCTTATTTGAAGGATGTGCGAGAATGTCCTATAATGACTTTAAATATCTAATGGTGAGATTAACTGAGAATGTTGTTTCATTAGAAGGTATGTTTAAAGGTTGTTCAAACATTACTGGCGATATTTGGTATGATTTATTCAGGGTATGTCCTAATGTAAATAGTATCAAAGAAGCATTTAGTGGAACTAGTCTGACTGGACCATTCTTCTCTAGAACTTCAGATTACAGTGCATCTAAGGATTCTACATGGGGGGTATTAGACTTCTTGCCTAAACTTACTGATGCAGAAGCAGCCTTTGATAGTACAAGTCTGGAATGGGTAGATAACAATGTATTTGCCCCAGTTGGCGGTAAATATAGCCCTCTGGTTAAGATTGACTATATGTTTAGAAACTGTCAGCAATTAAAGAGCTGTGCAAACACAAGGGCAGCTGTTCCTACTGATGGTTTATTAAGCTCTAAGACATTCTTTACAAATCTAAGAAATCTAGTAAGCCCTTATCCAAAGGGAGTATTTACTGGATGTAGTTGGATTAGAATGACTATAGATTCTGATAGTAATGGTAATACATATCTATTCCACACAATTAATAAGGTAGCACAATCTCTAATTCTAAATGATTCCGTATATGCAGGAGTTAAATTAGTAGGAAAGGTTGGACCTAATGTATTTGGTGGAATAAGTCAGACTATTACTGACGGAGGTACCACATGGTATATACCAACATTTAGTTCTATACAATATCCATTCCAATATAGTGGTGGAGAAGCCTTAGTAAATATGTCAGAGATGGCTAATATGTTCCAAGGCATTAGTGGAACACTAAGACAAGCTATTGGTATATTTAATGGATTGAAATGCTCTGATGAAGCTGGTGCTCAAAGTATTCCTACAACTCTATTCAAGAACTGCAGAATACTTAATAGTATTGAAGGATTCTTTAGTGGCATTGATTTAGATAATGATGGTAAGGTTTATCAATTCCCTCCAGCAGGAATGTTTGATGACTGTGTAAGTCTAACTAACATCAAGAGGTTGTTTAGTGGATGCTACAATCTAAAGATAAAGTTAGTAGGAGAAGGATTCAAGAACTGTCCTCTACAAGATGTATCATTCGCCTTTGAGAATAGTGGAGTATTTGGATATATTCCGTATCGTCTATTCTTTATGAGTGAAGATAATAGTGATGGTTCTAAATCAATCAGACGTAGTATTACTAACATGGCTGGTGTATTTAAAGGTTGTTGGTGTCTTGGATATGATGAGACTAGAACTATGGATATAGGTTCTGAGTTAATCCTTAATAGTACATGGACAACATGGGAAGACCACATTGTTAAGAATGCTGGAAATAGAGTTACTTATAAGTTAGATGTAAGTAACATGAAGAAGTCATATAACTATGATAGAAATGAAGACTCTAGTAGTCCAGACTATAATCCAGGAGAACAGGCATTTGATGTTTGGTATTTGGATGGTTATGGTTGGGAAGGGGCTTCTAGTTCAGAGAGTGGTTTAGCCGATGTTAAATCTAGACTTACTGAGAAGTACTTCAAATATGATACTCAGCAAAAGACAGCAATCAGTCAAGCTGGTAATGGTCGTGCTGAGATAGGTTATCAAAACTATATGATTCCTACTGACTTCTATAGATACTGCCATGCTGATTGTACACTTGAAGATTCAATGGTCGACTTTAACTATCCAGAGCAAGTTAGGAAGTTCTTACCAGATTCTGGAGATTGGACTATTGAACAAACGGGTAAATGGGATGGTATGATAGGTAGAATACCATGTAAATTGTTTGAATCACTTGTTGATACTCCTAAGATGCTTGGAGTATTTAGGACTACAAGGTTCTGTGCCTTCGTTAACCTACAAGGCGATACATTTACTAGGGGTATTAAATATCCACCTGATTTATTTAAATATAACACTAGATTAGAAGATGTTACTGGAATGTTTGCTCAAACAATCATTGAGGTTGGAGTTGATGTAAACAGTGACCTATTTGCTAATAATCCTAATCTAAAGGTTGTTACTGAATTATGGGCTAACTGTAAGTTTGATAAGAGGGCATACAATGCTGGGGGAACTCAGGAGATATATCCTCAGATTGACTTCGTTAACATATTTAAGAACAATACTAGGATTTCTAATGCTTCTAGCTTATTCTCAGTATCAACTGCTAATAAAGAGGAAGACAGCGATTATGGTCTACTTTTAATTACTGAAGATTTACTGAAGACTTGTTACAATATCAATGACATCAGTAGTATGTTCTATTATTGTACTAAGTTGCAAGGTGCTGTACCTCCGTTTAATTCTGCTACTTATCCTGTACTAAATATTGTATCTGGATACTTAACTGGAGTTAAGAAGAGTAACATTACCAATGCTGACCAATTAGAGGCTAGATTAGTCCCTGCTGAATGGCTATAACCAATTATAGGAGCTAGTTATATCATAGAAATGATTTTTAAATATTTTAATACAATTATTTTGTAGTTAACATTGATTAACAATATTTCTTTGGTATGACCTTTAAGAATCATTAACTTTGCACTATGAAAATTAAAGAAGCGCGCTTAACAGATTGGGATTAAAAACACACACAAACACAACAAATTTATGGCAGAATTTTTGACAATGCAAGAGGCAGAGGACAAATTTGGTAAGAAAGGTAAAACCAATGCAGCCCTTACTCTAGGTATTATTGGAACAGCACTTGGAGCTTTTTCAGGTAACAACGGCTGTGGCTGTGGTAACAACGGCATTCTTGGAGGTCTGTTCGGAGGTAATAACGGTAACTGTCTAGCTGAAAGAGCTATGCGGACTGCTATGGCTCAAGGAGAGATGTCTCAGAATCTAGCTTGGAACAACAGAGTACAGTCCTTACAAGATGATATTGATTTATATACTTATATCAATGGTAGGAATTTAGCTATCAATGAAAGAATTGGAAACGAAACTCAAATTCTAACAAACCAAATCTGGAAGGGTAGAGTAGAAGACCTACAAGAGAAGAGTGGAATGTACGTTGATATAATCACTCGTGATAATGCTCAAAACCTAAGACTATGTGATGAGCTTTATAAGAGGAGAGAGCAAGATGTACAAGAAAAGACTGACATCTTCGAAAGATTAAGTACAAGAATCAATGAATTAGAGAAGAAGGAAGCTGCTACTGCCGCTGCTCTACCTCTAATGTTCGAACTTAACAAAGTTAATGCTGAAAGATATTCAGACAACTGCTGCTGCAAGTCAGAGAAACAACTATTAGTTGCTGCTGGTGATTTACAGAGACAATTAGACCATAAGATTACTGGACAGCTGAAATATGCTTACAGTGACCTATGCGCTCCAGTTCCTAGTATCTCTCCACTATACTGTAGTCCGTTTACACAATATGGAACAGGTATGTATGCTGGTCAAGCTGCTTCTAACTGGAATGCAGTAAACACAGCTATCAATAGTACTTGTTCTTCTTGTACAGCTCAGTAAGATATTGAAGGGAGATTATGAAAGTAGTCTCCCTTTTATTATTTATATCCTAAACACAAACACTTATGAAAGTAAAAATTACTCCAATAGGAGAAAGTAGCCAAATAATTGAATTTAATGTATCGTTACCATGCGGGGCAAGAGCATCTGTAGCCCCAGTGTCTACATTAGCAATTACACAAAGATGGGCTAAGGTGATTAATACAGCTACAACAGGTGCAGCTTCATACTTACAAATTACTAAGTTTGATATTATTCACAATACACAATATACTGATTGTAAGGGTAATGTAAGAGTAGCTACAGAGGAAACATCTACGATAATAGCTTCTCCAGCTACAAGTGAAACTATAACTACACTTGTGCCAGAAGTTAATAAGGTAATTGATGTAATAATTCCAAACGGAGTTAGTATAGTAAATCAAACTATCTTAGATGAACTACCAACATCATTGCCAGTTAAAGGTAATTGTGCATACTCAGTATTTGAGATTCAGCTTCCAGCTACAGTTACTCCATCAGCATAATAATGTATTATGAGCTTATTTGGTCAACCTTTCGGTACTAACTATACTGATTTACAAAACCAATATATGCAGCAACTACAAGTGATGCAACAAGCTCAGCAGGCACAACAAAAGACTCAACCTATCCTTGATGAAATAAACAGGGAGGTTGGGTCATTGTCTGTTGATGAGCAAAATGTATTGGCTAAAACTCAGGAATATCAGATGGCTAAACAAACCTATGAAGCAGGATTTATGTCTTTCTTAGGTACTAAGTTTAGTGCAGAATATGTAAATTCTCCAGACGGTAAAGTGGCTGCTGAGAATTTATTGGCTACTATCAGAAAAAGTAAAGAGTATATACAATCACAGATAAAAGCTAAAGAAGAGAAGGTCAATACATTATTAGAACTAATGGAGAGTGACCCAGAGATGAAAAAGAGATTTGATGAACTCATGATGAATAAAACAGCTAAATAATGAGTGATAAAGAATTGATATTTCAAGCAGCAAACACATTCACTAAAAACTTGGTAAGTAACTTATTTGGTATAAACACAATAGGTACTGATGCTCTCATAACTTACGTAGTTAATAATATGGAGGACAAGTATGGAATGTATTTGGAACCATTCCTTGATAAGGGTGGTAATTTAAACATAGATTTATTTGGAAATGCGCTACGTGACGTTATGAAGACTCGTGCTAAAAATGGTTATGTCGTTAAGCTATTTGGGAAACCAATCAAGTTTGGAGAGGCTGACATTGATGAGTTCGAGAGAATATTTAAAACGTTGAAAGCGAACAATGGACAACATTAGAACAGAGTCATTCTTAGGAGGTGACAAAGTAATAGTTGGCAATAAGTACACTGATTTAGTACTAGAAACTCTTGGAAAGGTTTATATCAAAACTGGTAACAGTTCAAGGGTTCTTAGTGATGTGTTAGCATTACTTGACAAGGTTACTGAGTCAGAAATTAAGAGTCAAACTATCATAGTTGGGAGCTTACTTGAGATGGAGCAAATGGAGTATCCTGGTGATGGATTCTTCGTTTACAATACACTTACTACTACACTATATATTTCTTATGATGAGAGATATATAGCCCTAATTGAGGCGGCAGAAGGTGCTGGTGATGGGTATGTAAGGCGTAAGGGAGACACGATGACAGGTCAGTTGGAAATTAACACTGTTGGACCTCCTTTAATAGTGGCTTCTTCTAAGTTAGTTAACAACCTTAATGCTGAGTTTATAGGTGGCTATGCCGCTGACGATTTGGCTAAGAAAAGAGTAGATGAGTACATCACAGGTAATTGGACATTTAAGGGTAAAGGTGTATCAGAGAATAACTGGACATTTAACCAGAATGTTCGTATGTATGGCGATTTAGTAACAAGCGGAAGTCTTACTTCTCCAGAATTTGCATCAGGATTTGGTGGTTATGGATGGAGATTGGACGCTGATACTAATACATTAACTGTGGATTATCTTGTAGTTCGTAAGGCTATGAGAGTGTATGAGATGGTTATTAATAAGATTAGTGCAACCAATGGTAGCCTTTGGGTTAGCAACTCAAGTAAATGTACAGCTGCATATCAGCCTAAAATTATAACTCAGAACGATTTATCTGGGATTGGTACGTGGGGAACTGAGGATGCCAAAAGTAATCTTGAGAAATTAATGCCATCTAATAATTATTTCTTATTTAACGATTTAAAGAGTAATTATACTGTAACTGAAACCTTCACTACGGAATTAGCTAATGCTAGTGGTAGTTATACTGCTAAATCTTTCGTGGACTATAACTTTATAATCTATATAAAAGACATTACCGTAGTAATAAATAGTCCTCTATTTAAAGGCACGAGTAGCTTATATGATTTGAATGTTTTAGACAAGTCATGGGAAGAATACAGTGCTAGCAATCCAGGCTCTGGAATAACTGAGAAGGAATTTAATACTTATAAAGGCAACATCAAAGTAATATTTATTACTAAGTCAAGAGAAGTAACTGAATGGGACACAGAGGGAGAAGGACCTCTTGCAGGAACAGTTCCTAAAAAGTGGGCAAATATAGACACCTTTAATAAAAGAACTAAGTTTTTTATGGTTCCTAAGAGTAGAGAGGTGAACTATAAAAAGGATGGAAAGACATCTAGTGATGGTTCTAATTTATACTGTGTCTATCCCTATTATAAGTACTTTGGACTTGAAGGGTCAAGTTCTAAGCTACCCTCAGTATCTAATATATGGATAGTAGAATGTAAGAATGAAGACTATCCTTATTTTAAGCCAGGAGATATAATTAGATGTCAGAAGTATAATAATGGAAACATTAAATATTATGATGCCATAGTTACCTCTCAGGTGGATTCTTATACTTATATAATGCAGAAGGCTCTATCAGTATTTGATGTTTATACAGAGTACCACTATGATGATGAAGGTAAGCTTACTGACTTTGAGCAGAGTTATAATGATACTCAGTATAATAAGACTGAAACATTATACAACTCGAATACTAATGAGTACGAACCTGCAAGAACAACTGATAATGGTACAGCCGATGGTAATGCTACTGCAAAAGAGGATAGACTCGATGATATAGCTAAGGATGATGATATGGTTCAGATGGGTAATATCTATAATATTGAAAGGCAGAATGCTGTTTATATTACCTCTACTGATGATTGTGGTCCTTATATAGATGTATTGTCAGGACTTAATAGACCTGACTATTCTGCGTTGTACATTACACCTACATGGGCTACTAAGAAAGCCAATATTAAGAAGAAAGGTGATATATATGTTAGAGAAAGTGCCAGTGATTTCTATTATCAAACAGTGAATCCAGGTAGTGTAAACCCCGATAATTTCGGAGGCGATATTGATAAGAAGCATCCATTAATCTTCTTACAGACTAAGGGTAAGGATACAGTACTTATAAATGATGGAGAAAACACCCAAATTACACAAGATATTCTTAATAACCCAGCTGAATATGGCTACTTCTTAACCGAAGTTCCTACTATAGATTCTGCAATAGTACTTAGGGATAAAGAGTATAAGTGTACATACACTAAGATTACTAGAGTAAGACTTGGTAACTTATCTGGAATACGTAACGAAATCTTTGGAACTAAGCAACCTTACGGATATGGTCTGTATGGTGAGAATGTATTCTTAACTGGAGAGTTCTACCTTAATAATGGTACTTCAGTTATTGATTTCTCAGAAGAGAGTGTGTTACTTAAGTTTAGAAATGCTGGTTTAGAGATTAGAGATGTTGTAAACGCAGATGGAACTATCGACCAAGTTCCAGCTCTAAATCTAGAGGGAGAACCTATCCTAGATGAGAATGGTAATCCTACATATAGAAATAAGACTGAAATCTATATGAATGCAGACCAGTTTGTGTTTAGTATTGCAGGCAATCCAGCTATGAAACTGAGTGGACTATTTGACAAGGAGACAGGTAAGGTTGATAATATCTATCTCGATGTAAATGGATGGGTTAAGGCATATGGGTTAGAGATATGGGGAGAAAGGTCTGAATGGCAAAATGGAAATAGAGTTATAATTCCAGGTACTCACCAAATGAATGCCAAGATTGATTCTAATGGTAACATTTATGGATGGGATGCATATTTAAATAACGCTTATATGCTGAATGCTTATGTTCAGGGTACTGTTGAGGCAGATTCAGGAAGAATAGGCTCAATATATATAAAACCTGTATCATACAGCCTGTATAGTGACGCCAAGCACGTTTTATGGCAAAAACTTGAGAATTATATGTGGGGTTCAGCCTACGAGAGGTCGGGATTCAAATTAGGTGTTGGAAAAAAGCCCCTATTTGACTCCAATGCTGCGTTCTTTGAAGTATTTAACTATGCTAACTCTTTTAGCTATGAAGATAATAGATATGGCGTAAAGGTAGCAGGACACATGAATGCTGCATTATGGTCGGCTATTACGGATGGGATAGACCCTCCAACTAGGAAACCGAATGATGACTTAATGCTAGCTGGATTCTTTGACGGAGGTGTTTACTGCACTCGTAATATCCACGTAGGTACTGGTATTACAACTACGTGTTCTAGTAGCTATTCTGGAAGCGGTGTTATGACGTGGGGTGATAATAATACTAACAATCAAGGTGAGAAAGTTTATGGAAACGATAGAAATCCTGTGGCAGGTCGAGTGTATGGAGGTGTAACATTTAACGGAGGTGCCGTAGACTTAGATAAGGTTAGATTTGTAGTAGTTAATGGATTAATAGTAAATGTATATAAAGAGTAATATGACAGTAGAATTAAACGTAAAGGATAGGTTAGTGTTAGTTTCTATTTTACCAGTGCAGGGTAAAATGACAGACTTGGTTGAAGTGATAGATTTAATCAGACTAATTAAATTAACAGATGATGAGAAGACTGAAATAGGCTACACAGAGAAAGAGGGCAGAATATTCTGGGATATAACTAAGGAAACTCCTAGAGAATTTGAAATCAACTTTGAGCAACTTAGAATAATAAAAGAATCTATTAAAAAGATGGATGATGAAGGTAAGATAGACCTATCAATACTAAACACTTGTCTAAAATTTAGTAAACTATGATAATTCTATTGGATGCAGGTCATGGAGAGTCTACACCTGGAAAAAGAAGTCCAGATGGAAGGCTTAGAGAGTATAAATACTGTAGAGAGATTGCTAACGAAGTAAAGAAACAATTAATGGATAAAGGTTTCGATGTAGAATTGGTAGTTACAGATGATACTGATGTACCACTGATGCAGAGATGCCGAATAGTAAACCAATACTGTGATAAACATGGAAAAGCTAATACTGTATTGGTGTCGATTCACTGTAATGCTGCTGGTAGCGGGGCAGATTGGATGAATGCTAAAGGCTGGAGCGTATTTGTCTCCAACAATAGCTCAAGTAAGAGTAAGAAACTGGCAGAGTGCTTGTTCGAAGCAGCACGTAAAGAGGGTTTAGCACTAAGGAAATATTCACAAACACAAGTATATTGGAAACAGAATTTAGCTATATGCAGGGAGACTAAGTGCCCAGCAGTTTTAACTGAGAATCTGTTTCAAGATAATAAAGAGGACGTAGAATATCTACTATCAGATGAAGGTAGAGCAACTATAGCTCGCCTACACGTAGAGGGTATATTGGATTACATCAAGGCAATACAGGGATAATAACTAAGGGTGTCCTTAAATATTAAGGAATTTCAATCTTTCATTTTGGGACACCCTAAAAATTCCTTAATTTTGCAAATAACTTTAAAAGGGAATAATATGAGTATGAAATTAGAGGATTTAGACATTGACGATGTAGGATTAGACGAAGACGTAACCCCTCAAGAAGAGTTCGATGAAGAGACCTATGAGAAGCCCTGGCTTGATGGTTCTGTACCTCAAGACCCAGAGCCTGATAATGGTGAACCTTCAGACGAGCCAGAGGATGATGACCTCATTTCTAGTCTACTAAAAGATAAAGGAATCAATCCTAAAGCAATCAAGTTTGAGAACGAGGCAGGAGAGATTGAGGAAAAGAGTTTTGATGAGCTTTCAAGAGAGGAACAATTACAAATCCTAAACTATGATGAGTCAAATGACGATTATGGGTTAGGAGAGGATGAGATTTCTCTTATTAATGAGCTTAGAGAGAATAATCTAAACGTAGAGGAATATAAGAAATATATTGCTCAGCAAGCCATTCAAGACTACTTAGCTAATAACCAAGAAGACACTCCTGTGTATGAGGTTGATTCTATTCCAGATGATGAACTGTATCTTATAGATTTAAAAGCTAAAATCCCAGAACTTACTGATGAAGATGCTGCTGCTGAGTTAGAATTGGCTAAGCAGAATGAGACTCTATATCAGAAAAAGGTTCAAGGTATCCGCAACGAATATAAGAAGAAAGAAGAGTTGCTAGCTCAACAAGAGGAAGAAGAACAAAGATTAGCTGCTGAAAAAGCTGCTCAAGAGTTCGAAGATACTATTGTAGCTGCAATTCAAGAGAATGATACCATTGATTTGGGTGAGTCCTCACTAACCTTGTCTGAGGACGATATGAATGAAATTGCTAGCTTTATCTTAGATTCAGATGTTACAGGAGTGAGACACATCGCTAAAGCGTTGAATGACCCTAAAACCTTAGTGGGAATGGTTTGGTATGCACTGAAGGGACAGGAGGCATTTAGTCAAATTACTGATTATTACAAACAGAAGATTACAGAAGCATCCAAATACAATTATAATAAGGGATTTGAAGATGCTAAGGGTGGTAAAGCCCCTAATGCAGCTAAGACAGTAGTCAAGAAACCAGCAGGTGGTAAAGCTGCTCCTGCTAAAAAAGTATTAACAATCGATGATTTAGATTAAAATTTAAATTATAAAGTATGATAGTAGCAAATTTCGTAACCAATCGCCCTACAATGAGCGAAACTAGAACTTATGAAGATTTCTATAAGTTCTTAGGCACAAAACCAACTAGACTTGGTATAGTTTCAAGACTCTACCCTAACTTAACTGCTTCTTACTTAACAGAATCTCTAAGAAATATCTTCTACATGGATTCTAAATCAAATAGCAAGTACAGAAGCATTGATAGTATGTACTTCGAGTGGGAAGTTGAAACTAACTACATTAAGAGAGTTGAGTTCGCAGATGTTCCAGCAACTAATGGTGAAGGTGGTACAACCATCGTAATGGCGTTCAAAGAGAACTATTACCAGAAGTATGACATTTTCAAGATTGACAAGACTATGCAGCAATGCCAAGTTATCTCCAGACCTACAAGAGTTGCAGATAACTATTGGACAGTTGAGGTAAGACTAATTGATAACGACTATTCTTCAATCCTAGACTTAGACGGATGTCAAATTGGTGACACTACTCGTTTCCAATCTAACGCTATGCCTGAAGCACATGAAGAGGGATATGTTAAGTATCAATCTAACATTGAAAGACACAGAGGTTACATCACTACACACCGTGTTGATGATAGCTATACTTCTCTATTCAAGCCACTTGAGCAAACATTCATCAGCATTGGTAAGGGTGAAGGCAATGGTGCTGTAAAAGAGACAATGTATAAGATGGATACTCTTGAGAAGAATCTATTAAGAAACTTCTTGGAAGTTCGTAATCAAGGTCTATTATTCAATAAGACTAACGTAGATAAGAACGGTAAACCAACAATCTCTGACCCTGACACTGGTCGTCCAATCTATATTGGTGACGGTATCATCCCACAAATCGAGAGATTTGCATCTAAGTACGTATATAACAAACTTACTCCAGAAGCATTCACTACTGCTATGGCTATGATGAATGAAAAGAGTGAGAACCCAACAGGTAACAAGTATGTATTCATCTGCAACGAGAAGATGTGGAATGACATTCAGAGCTGCCTATCAGAATGGCTTGCTAGATTCAAAACTTGTGGAACTTATCTATGGTCTAAGAAGGCTAATGGATATGTAGACGTTGGTGCTACATTCAATAGCTATGAAATCGGTGGTAACACTATTTCATTCAAGGTTGATAGAACATTCTCTCGTGAATGGGGTTCTAAGAAAGGCTTTGGTCTAATGCTTGACCTTACTGCTGATAAGACTAGTGGTGAACCAGCTATCCAAATGTTCACATTAAAGGGTGGTGACTTCATTACTAATAAGTACCCAGGTGTGGGTGGTCTAGATGGTCTAAGCTCTGGTATTGTTTCAAGTACTACAGCTGCATCTAAGGTTATCAACTGGGGTTATTCTGGTGTTGGAGTATTCTCTCCATACAGAAGCTTCATTATGAAAGAAGCCTAATAAATAATATAAAAATCAAGATGTGTTGGGAGGGGCTAATATAGTCCCTCTCATACTCATTATAAAGATAGTGTATGATATACAACAAAAATAAGAATTAATATGGCTGATGTTTTAGACGATATAATTATTTTGAGAAGTGTGTTCGGTAAAGTCGGACAGAAATACTTTATGAATCCTGTAAGAGACCCAAAAACTGGTAGATTCCCTGATTGTGTTAGACCAGTTGATAGCAAGGGTGATATGATTATCTCTGATAAGGATAGAAATGAAGGCAAACCCCTAATCCCTGAGAATAAGGTCTTCATTATTGAAGATGGAACTACATTTAACCTCAACGATGAATGGCAAGCTGCTGAGTGGCACTCAATCCAACATTGCCCTCTCATTGCTCTATCTAGAGATGCAAGGGATTCTAAAGGTAATCTACTAATTGACGGAGAAATAGCTGAAGGTAAGGCTCGTGCACGTTACGGCACTGCTGAACTATATGTAGAAAGACCTGGATATGATACTGCTAAGAGGATTTCTAAGAAGAAACTTATCCACGATGCTGACTCTTACATATATGGAGACCCTAAAGGTGCAGAAGGTAGAGCACTTAAAGCTAGATTACTTGGTAAGAATATGCGCAATGCACCAGACGCAGACATTACAGACTACTTACTTGAAATTTCACATAAATCTCCAGAGAAGATTATTGACCTGTACACAGGTGGTGATATTAATCTGAGGTTAATGTTTATTGACGCTAAAGACAAAAACGTCATATATGTTAAGAACAAGGTTTATCTATATGGTGATAGCATTGTACTAGGTGCAACTGATGATGCAGTTATCACATGGATGAAGAACCCTACTAACAGTAAGGTGCTTGAACTTATCAAGAGAGATACTTATCCTGATATGTACTTAGAAGAAGGTACATCAAAGAAATAACATTACCTAAATGACAGCAAAACAAGTGTACCGTGGAGCACTAGTTGAAATGAATAAAACTGCTGCTCCTAGTATTTTACTTGAGGACTTTAACTACTTATTAAATAAGGCTATATACCAATACATTAATAAGAAGTATAACATTTATGATGTAAATCAACAATCAACTGATGACATTAGAGTTTTAAAATCTACTGCCATCCTCCAGCCTACTCTGGCTACAAACACATACGCTGCTGTTAGTTCTCAAACTAACTCATTGTATGGTGCTGTTTATGAAGTAAATCTACCACTAGACTATTTACATATTTTGAATTGCGTATGCAATTTCAAAGTAGTAAAGACTTATGAGTGTTATGATGCTGGTACTTATGTACAAATAGGTGCTAAGAGATTAACCTCAGATTTATGGTCTCAGATAATAAGGAACTTCTATATGCAACCCTCTTATAGAAATCCTTATTACTTCATACACAACGTAAATAGTGCTACAACGATGCCTACTAATCCAGTTAGACTTACTGCTGGTGAGGGAAGTATATCAGCAAACACAACTATTCAACAAACTACTGGTACAGATGGCTCACTTCCAACAAAGATTACTATTGGAGGTAAATCAGTCGATTTAGTAGAACAGCCAGGAGTTAATAGGTATGGAAATCCATCTCAAGTTAGACTTGAAATTAGGTATGGCAAGGATTCTTCTGTATTTCAATTAACTGATATATTCGTTGATTACATTAAGACTCCTCAAAAAATTAGACTTACACAAGACCAGATAGAAATGGTTGAAGATACATCACAAGTCATGGAGTTTCCAGATTATGTGTGTCAAGAGATTATAAATGAACTGGCAAAGCTATTATTGGAGAACGCAGGTGACCCAAGGCTTCAAACTAATTTAGCAGTTAATCAGACTATTGCAAATCCAGTTCAGCAACAGTCACAATCAAAAAATTAATTAATTTATGTTTCAGTACACTAACACTATTGTATTAAACTCACTGAAAGATGTAACCACTGGTTTAGATAAGATTGTTAAAGGTTCTGACTACGTTGAAGTTAGACGTGTTAACAAGTACCTAAAGAGCAATGTAAGCGCAATGTACAAGAGAGCTGCTTCTGACCCAGTGATTGGTAAGGCAGAGTTTACTATTACTAACCCAGGCGTAGGCATCTATAGGTTGAAGTTATACATGAGATTATCTGGAAGCCAAAACTCTTACTATGCTAATGACTTCGTATTCAAAGGTAAGCCTTTTGTTTATGAGTTCAGAATTACTTCTGCAAGCACAGAAGCTGCTGATGTAGCAAAGGAAATTAAGAGGGTTATTGACAAGATTCAGGCTTTCTATGGCGACAAGTATATTAAAGTTGAGACATCTGACGCTAAACTAACAATTCACGGAGTCGACGAGTATCAACTATTCACTGAAGCTAAGATTCAAAAACTTAACACAGCAGCTAACAACCCACTTACTAATGAAGTATTTGAGGATGTTATTGAAGGTACAATCACTAAGAGTGTAGAAGGATTCGGTACTTATACTCATATCCTTAAAGACCTTAGATTACCTACTATCGAAGCTAGAAAGTTCGAGGCTGTTAATCAAGAAGAGCTTCCTGTTCCAGGAGCTAAGTACAACCAGTACATCATTGAGTACAAGGTTGATAGAGGTCTATTCGGTGGTGCAGCTGTAGGTCAGCAAGTAACATCAAAGACTACTCACGTATTCTATGTACTAGATTCATTAGCAACTGAATTTGAGACTGCTCTGAAAGTTCTTGGTACTATTACAGAAATCAAGAAACCAGGTGCAGAGAACGCTCCAGTAGCTTAATATAGACTACTAATACGAAGGCGAGGGCAAATTAAGCCTTCGCCTTTTTTATTTTGTATTTATGGGATATTATTTTAAATTAGCATCTGCAATCTATAACGATATAGTATCTGGACTTAGAGGATATACCACTTCCAATACATTATCAATAGAACAATTAGAAGATGACATTGTAGATGAAAGACTTCAAATCATTAAGGAATATTCCATGAAGGGACTTATTCCTAAAAGGGATTTATTAATGTCTATAAACTGTATAAATGTTGATTGTAAGGATATAGAGAACTGTACGTGTGGAAACAAAGCGGATGGTACTCCTACATTCCATTTTGAAATACCACAACTAATAACCGAATTTGATGGTGGAATTGAATATATTGGTTCTGTGGATAAAGGTCAGCCGTTTATATGGTATGTAAGTCCTACTGTGATGCAGTATCATAAATATAGGAAGAGGGCTAAGAACAAGCCTTATGTATATGTGGATGTAACTCCAAATGCTAACAATATGTATGACTGCTGGATATTCAATCTTCCTGTTATTAAGCAAGTATCTGTAGTCGGTATATTTAAAGACCCAAGACAGTTACAAACATACGGATGTTGTTCAGCATTAGACATTAATAATATGACTTTCATTGATGCAGAAATAAAGAAGAGATTGACAGAGAAGAAGCTACGTTATTACAGACAATTAGCTGCTCCAATATTACCTAATGACCAAACTCCTAAATAATGGAAAACTTTCAATCAGCATACGCTCAGGCTAACCTATTATATGGAATAGAATTAGCTCCAGAAGAGTTCGAAGAAATAGGTCTGATTGCCTGGAATAAAATAGGTAATAGACAAACTAAATTATATAGATATAGATGTAAGATAGATTGCGAGACACTTACTGTTACTCTACCTTGTAATTGTGACTTTGTAGAGGCTGTAACATATGATTTTGAGGATTGGAAATATACTACTAACGATACAGTTAATGGAGATTACCAATCACAATTTATTGAGAATTATATAGAAGGACGGAAGCTATACAGTAATCCTTTATATATTAGTGGTAAGTTGGCAAAGTATGAAAGAGTAAATGATACTCTTTATTTTGATAAGGACTATGGCTCTGTCAATATACTATATAAGGGAATACTACTAGACGATGATGGTCTTCCCTATTTAAATGAAAAAGAGAAAGATGCAATAGCTTGCTATTGTGCTTACACTAAGAGATTTAAAGAGGGATGGATTACACATAGTCAGAATATGTTACAGGAGGCACAACTTCTTGAGCAAAGATGGTATAAACTATGTGATGCTGCTAGAGTTCCAATGTATATTAATCAGAATGATATGAATGAAATCCTAGATGCTAAGACCAGCTGGAATAGGAAGATATTTAACAAAACTTGGAAATTTGGAAAGTAATGAATTATGCTACAGGATACGCCATGAATATAGACGAATTGTTTATCTCATTTCCTACTAAGAAGATGAAGATGACATCAAAGGCGTGTGAGGAATTAATAGGTAATAGGCACAAGGAAGTTATCGCTAAGAAGATATTTAAGAGTGCCTTAAATATGGTTTTAGAAGATATAATTGAAAATAATGCTACATTTATTCTCCCAACTCGGTCTAAGAGAGCTGAACTAAAAATGAAGAGATTTGAAAGGGATGAGTTCTCTAAGGCAAGAAGAAATGGTAAGTGGGCTAAAGTAGATTTCCTAGCATCTAATTTCTGTGCATACCAGATGGTATTTCACTTCCAATCTAAGGGGGTTATGAGAGAAAAACTAATATATCTTGACCCTGAGCATAGAGATAGAGTGTTAGAATATACTAATCAAGGTAAACAATATTATTAATGCTTAAACGTGTCAATGATTATTTACCCGACCTAATAGCCCAATTTCCCACTGTACCTCCAGAAGATGTTAAACGAGCTGTTGAGTATGGATGGAGAATGCTATACTATTACAATCTTAGAGGATGTGATACTCTTATTAGTAGTACTAAGTATAGATACTGGTTCTACTGTGGACAGCTTACACGTGATTCTATAAAACACTATAATTATTATAGAAGAATGTTAAGAAGAAAGCTAAGAGTATTATACTCTAAGAAAGTTACAGAGTGGGACGGATACTATTATATAGGATTGACTGAGGAAGAATATGCTTCTGTTATTAAGTCAACCACTGGAAGAGGAAGAAAGAAGAAGAATTTCACATTCTATAATAAACTTGGAATGAAGGTCTTTGATGAGGCTAAGGTGTTCTATAGTTGGTCTAAATACATTGTAAGGTTTAGATATATTACGGATATGGGATATACATTCTTTAAAGACAAAATGAAATGCAATGATTTAGAAATTGCATTAGTGAGAGATAATCCAAGTACGTTCAAGGACATACTTATTAGTAGTAACAACTATGAACTTATAAAATATGAGAAAAGAAGCAATTAATACCTTTGGTGAGGGTTTAATAATGGATTTACACCCATTAACCACTCCCAGCAATGTATTAACAAACTGCTTAAATGGTACTATAATAACATATAATGGTAATGAGTTTGTGTTACAGAATGATATGGGAAATGGAGAAGTTCATACAGCTTATCTTGATAAAGGATATGTACCTGTAGGAATGAAGGAACATGGAGGTATTATTTACGTTGCAGCTCATAACCCAATTACAGGTAAGAGTCAAATAGGCTCATTCCCATCTCCCCAGCAATTGTATGAGGGAGAGGATTTAAACGTTACCCCGATTGAAGTTGAATTTTCTGATTTTATAATGATGAAGGGAAGTGTTCCTTATATAGAGTTAGAATATCAGAAGCAAAAACTATTCCAAGTTAATAACTCTGATGAAGTTAAGATATTTCATCCAGGGGATAGATTTGTAATAGTTACTAATGCGATAGACTCGGCTATTAAAGAGGCTATTAATAAGGGAGTAATCAAACTTAGATTGGGTGTTATAAATAGTAGTGGAAGCATTGATTATATAGATGAGAAGAATCTAAAGATATATAAGAATGGTCTGTGGATTTATGAGAATAGTAACACCCCTATGGTGGATGTTATAAAATCCAAAGAGTTAGTACAGGTATTTAGTGCTAAGTCATCTGGAGCTTTAATATTAGTAGTTGAATTAAAGACTTTCGATACGTTTAACCTTATTAGAAAGTATTCATGTAATGATGAATCAAAGGTTATTAGTGTAGAATTTTCGGGAGAAACTACTGGAGTATTCAAAGGGACAACTAAAAACAATCCTGATGAGGTGGGATTAATTGAAGCTGATTCTTCTTCTGTTCAATCTACTATTGTTAAGAGTGGTAAAACAGGCAAAACCCAATACAAGATTATGCCAGCTTGCCCTTATGGAGTTCTTGAAAGGATGGCTAAAAGTGGTACTATCGACTTTGACGCTATTAGAACTAATTCGGAAGTATTGGGAGAGTGGCGTTTTTATGTTACTGATACGTATCTAAAGATAGGTTGGGGATATGACTATTACAACCTTAATGAGGACTCTGATATAGAAAAGATAGAGTTTACATTTATAAGCCTTACTGATTCAGCTAATGCAAAAGATGCCGCTAACTTAAATGGTGCCTATAAATATGCAATTTCTAAGGAGTATTATAATGGAAGTTTTGAGGAAATTATTCCATTTGATGATAGTACAATACAGAAGAATTGGATTTATATAGTTAGAATTGATAGATATGTGGCTGGCGTTAAAAAAACTGTAGGATATAAACTAGTTTACACTGGAGGTTATTTCAACGAGTTTTATGAGGAAGTGCCAGACTTCAATACTGGTTTACCTAGTGGAAGTGCAAGGCAGAAGGTATTGCTAGAAGTTAAGAGTGAAGTAAATTCATCAGTGAAAAAGGTAGGAACTCCTTCTTTAACATTAAAGGCAGGAACAGCTACATCACACTCTTCTATTACAAGGGTAAATACATCTCAATTTATTTCAGAAGTGCCCTCATTAGATACAGACGTATCAAACTATAAATATGAGGTAGGTAAGACTGGAACTTACGAAGTTAAAGTAACACCTGCAGCTGGATATGATTACGATAAAAAGATGTATGCTGGTACTCCTGACGCTAAGATTGTTGATAACTATTTTGGAACTACTCCAAGTGTGTCTTCTTGTGATTTTGACCATTCAGAAGTGACTACTAATAACAATTCTACTCTAACTGCCAGTATATCAGACCCTACATCTAAAATAGCTACTAGGTTCTCTTGGACTAATAATCAGTTAGTGGGTCAGCTATCTACTACAAGATATATTTACTCAAACGCTGGAGCTGTAGCTTCTAAAACCTTTAGTCAGGAAGTACTTGACCAAGCATATAAGCCATCTATGGACTTAACTCAAAAGGAGAAGTTATTCTCATTTGGAGAAGAGAATGGTAATCTTAGATGTGTACTTGCTAGTGATAAGAATATGGAGTATAACTGTTCTGTAACTGCTAGTGGTGCTGCTGTTGGTAGCGGTCAAAATAGTGGTGCTGGAGTTGATGATACAGGATTACAAACCAGTTTATCCAATATGGGTAACGGTACTGTAGGTATATTCGGAGGTAAGGATGGAGATAGTGCTTCATTATGGTACAATGCTACAAGGAGGACATACAATGGTTGGAGTTGTAGTAAGAATGAGGTTGATGGAGGAGATAATTTCCTATTTGCGACATGGAAAGACACAAGCGGAGTTCATCATCCAGTTAATCTTGCTTCTAGGCGTACTGAAAGTACTTCAACAAGTAGTAGAAACCTCATTAGGGTAGATAAGATGGTTAGATGCCTATTAAGTCAGCTGTTAATACTTCAGAAAGGAAACAGAACTGTTTATTTTGTAGGTCCAAATAATCTCGACTATGTATACCATGTAGCTTCTGATACCTTATGTACTATAAATATTAATATTCCGAATGGTGGTACCAATGTGGATGTAAATTTCTATTTGGGAGGTGATACTACTCCTATAGAAACTCACATGACAAGATGGATGGCTGCTGTAGAGGGACTAAATAATTATCTACCTATATTTAATATCCATAAGAATCAGTCAATGTCTACCGTAGTTTCTATTGGTGATGATTTGGACTATTCTAAGGATGCTGACATTCTTAACTGTTACACTAACGCATACTCTGCATATACTATAACTTCTGATTCATTGTCTGGAGTAGATAAGGGCAAGATTTATATCGCTGATTCTAGTGTTGGTTATATAGTAAATGCAGATGGTAGTATAACATTCAACTCTATAAAGCCGAAAGCCTTATCTGTTAAGACTATGATTGACTGGACGGGTAGCACCTGGACGTTTGATAGAACATTTAATGATATATTTGTCACTTCCTATGCATATGAGAACCTATCTGGAGAAATACCTGATGGTTACTATAATGAAATCTTAGTTAAGACGTTAGATACTCGTCTAGGAACTTGGAAGAAAGGTAAAGATAGTCATGCTCCAGATTTGGCAGTGAATGTTCTAAAGAGTAATAAATCTATATACACATAATATGAATTTCAAATCACTAAGTGGTAAGGTATTAGACCTTGACTTAGGATTGAATCAACTTCAACAAAAAGGAGCTTTAGTGTATGAGTATAATCCTTTAAGAGTACTCAGAACTAATGAAGATATAGTAGAAGATGGAGTAATTCTGTATCCAAAGGGTAGTTTAATTAACTTAGATACAGAATTACTTAGCTTCGACCTAAACCATCCTATTGATATTGTAACACAGCAATCTTATGATGGTTCAGTAAATCTTATCCTTAATGATGGAAGTAACTATCCTAAGCTAATAAACACAAGATTCTCATCTACAGGTATGAATACTTATCAGATTGTAGACAGAGAAGGAGATAATGACACCAATATATACGATATAGATTCCTTTGAGTCTGATATATCTCTTTATAAGAAAACTAATAACATAGCCAATCTTACATTTATGGGATTGAATACCAGTGGTAATTTAAGAGTTGGTAATTATGTGTTTTACTTTAAGTTATCAGATTCAGATGGGAATGAGACAGATTTTATAGCTGAGTCAGGCATAGTAACTTGCCATGTTGGTAATTTGAATGACCCATCCTCTATACAAGGTGGAATTAGAGATGAGAACAGTTATAAATCAGCTTCATTCTTGTTAACTAATATAGATTCATCTTATAATAATGTAGTAGTCTATTATACAAGGAGTACATCAGATATTGATGGAAATGAAATGACTACTTCATTCAAGATTATGAAACAGTTTGCTGTATATAACAATGTAGCTAAGATTAGTATTACTGGATTTGAAACAGTTCAGGCAGTTAGTATCAACGATATTAATGTGGCTTACAATGTGGTTAATAGTGCAGCTGCACAAACTACTTGTCAGAATATGTTATTCTTAGGTAATGTAGCTAATCCAGACATTGAATACAAGGAGCTTACTGACCTATCTCTACATTTTCTACCTGAATTGAACGTAGAGAATAATATAGGTAGGGTAGATAAGGACTATAAGGATGAATCAGGACAGTACGAATATTATAATGTGATGAACATCTATAATAGGTTAGGATACTGGAATGATGAAATATATAGGCTAGGAGTAGTATATATCCTTAATGATTATACATTGTCTCCAGTATTCAACATTAGAGGTGTTAGCAGATTAACTGTACCTGGAGACCCAGATAGAATACCCTGGGAAGACTATCCTCTGTTTAAAGAAGGATTTGACCCCAATAGCACTACTAATATAGCTGTTATCCAAGCAAATAGGGAATACATTCCTATCAATAAGGAAACAAGTAAGTTAGACAGCCAGAATGAGAACTCTAAGGGTGTAATCAAAATTAAGTATAACGGCAATCAATTAGCTGAGAGTGGCACAATCCCTATCGGATTTGACATTAAAATCAGTAAGGACGCTGTTAGAGAATTGAAGAGGTATACTAAAGGATTCTTCTTTGTAAGACAAAAGAGAATACCTACTACACTAGCCCAAGCTGTAACTATAGGATTAGAGAATACAAGTCATTTACCAGTTCTTCCATCTGGAAATGATAAGTATAGGGTAGAGAGATTCTTGGACAATGATGGAGTTCTAACACATGACTTTGATAGAAGGTGCGAAGACATCGAAAAGGATAATGTATTAGAAGGATATGCAGCGCTATGTCCAGAATTTGAATTAAGGCAGTCTTATTTTAATCAGCTATTTACTGGTACTCAGTTTGAGGTTAAGATGGCTAAGTCTCAGTTTAGTAAGAAGTACTTTGATAGAAGTGGTACACATTTCTACAATCTATCATATACTACTAATGATTCTACCCAAGATGAAACATATAACATTATGGCTATTGGTGATAATGTTAAGGCACTAAAAGGCAAGAAACAACTATTCAGTGCCAGAGCTGGAGAAGCAGAAGAAGCATGGAGAGTTTCTTACTACAACTACACTAATAAGTCTTCTAATGCAAGGAATCTATTAAGAGGTAGTTGGGGACCCTATATAGGCTTAGAGGGTTATAATACTAATAAGATGAGTCTTATTGATATTAAAATTCCTAACTATGAGGAGAACCTGTTAGACACATACTTCGAAATTAGATATGAGGATTCCTCTGCTTTCTATGCAATCTGTAACAGAATGTTGTGGGATGATTTGGATGAAGATGAGAATACTATGATAGCTAAAAACCTATTCAGGGGTGATTGTTATATAGGTAACTATACACACAGAATGTGTAGAAACTTCCAAGACTCATCAGCTCCTATCAATGATGATATTGTAGACCAAATGTCATGGAAGGATAATTATACTATCGGAGATAGTGAGAAAAATGGTAAAATCAATAGAGGTGATGTTAATGCTATTAAGATGGGACACTGGGTTACTATAAAAGTATGTAGCAATGTCAATTTGTCCATGAGAAGCATTGATATGTCTTATACTTCTGAATTGGGGCTTACTGGTAAACCTAGAGGATTCTATCCATTACAAGCTATGTCAGTAACTGGAGAATCAAAAATACCTGAATCATTTGTTACAAATGCTGGTATTAACAGCACAACATCTGATAAGTATTATTATGAACTACCTAATGTTCCAGCTATTAAGAATAAATTCCATATTAGAGTTATGTATTCTGACATTAATGTAAATGATTCATTTAAAAATGGATATAGAGTATTTAAATTAACTCATTATAGGGATTATCCTCTAACCTACGGTAGTATTGTAAAGCTGGTTGAATGGTTCGGTAACATTATCTGCGTATTTGAACATGGTGTTGCTTTGATACCAGTCAATGAAAGAGCCGTTGCAGGGGAAGGTGCAGGCGGAAATATCTTCATAAACACCTCTAACGTGCTGCCAGAGAATCCAAAAATGCTCAGTGATACATTCGGTACTCAGTGGGGTGAAAGTGTCATAAAAACTCCCTATTACGTTTATGGAGTGGATACCGTTGGGAAGAAGATTTGGAGAACTAATGGACAGACCTTTGAAGTTATCTCAGATTTTAAGGTACAGAAGTTCTTAAATGATAATATCTCACTTACTGAGAAGGAAAAGACTCCTATTATTGGTATTAGGAATGTAAAAACACATTATAACAGGTTTAAGCAGGATGTAATGTTCACATTCTATGATGATATTAACACATTAGAAGAGAATGTTTGGAACTTATGTTATAATGAAGTTATGCAAAAGTTTGTTACATTCTACTCATGGGTGCCATCATATTCTGAAAATATTGATAATATATTCTTTAGTTTTGACAGAGATACATCTAAGACTATTACAAAGCTAACTTCTAACTATCCTCTTATTGGTATGCAGGGAGGGGCAATAGTTGATAATGTACTAACAGTTGTAGATGGTAAGGCAAAACTGGGAAATCTTCAATTAAATCTAGATATTAGTGGTTCTAGTATTGAATATAGTATTGCTGATGATAGGGTTAGAAACAAGTTCTTTATTACCAATGGTAATCAAGTATCTGTTAATGCTAACTCTGTAGGAGATAGTAGATGGACAATACCTATTAAAGCTGTTGTTTATAATCAGGGAACTGACTTAGTTGAAGGTGAAGTTAAGAACATAGTAAAAACATTGTATTCTAATGTAACTGTAGTTACTAAGATGAGATATGATTTACTTACTACTTCATTCTGGAAACATGGTCAAGCTGGACTAATGACTACTAAGAAACCTATTAGTTCTTGCTACTGGTATGGAAAGCAACATCCGTTTGAGTTTGAATTTATTGTGGTTGATAATCCATCTGTACATAAAATCTTCAATAATCTGCAGATTATAAGCAATAAGACTCAACCTGAATCCTTCCATTTTGAAGTTGTCGGAGAAGTATATAACTTTGCCAACGATAAAAGGAATGCTTATTTTAGGCAAGAGGCTACTAAACATCTATACCAATACAATGGTGCAGATATAGTTTATAATCACGACTACTTGGATATTATACCCGAACAAAGAGACATATTATACAGTACTACTAAGTATAAAGATATGTCAATTATGTTCCCACTATTCTATTCAAGGGTAGATAGTCTGAATGAGATTGAAGACCACTATCAGTCTGTAACCTCGGCAGGTAGGGACTACCAATACATATCTGGCTCAGAAATTGTGCATGATAAACAACTAAATGAATTTAAGATAGCTACTCATATCAAAGCATGTCCTTTTAAGAAGAGATATTTACAAGAGATAACTCAAGATAGATATAGCTCACTTGTATCAGCTGGATATACAAATGTACTAGTTCAAAATGGTAAATGGTATGAGGTTATGGAATATGGTAGAATAAATGGTAACATGGACTACCTAGAGGATAAATGGGACATTCAAATTCCTTCTATAACTTACTGGGCTAAGAATGAATTAGCTTGGACTGTTAAAGACAAGGATGGTAATACTTATCCTCCTCTTAACCTAGTTAATAATCCATTACCAGAGAGTATGACTGCTCTTAACATTACTAGTGATTCTGATATTCCATCTGAATTAAGAGACCGAGGTTATAGTGCTAATTTCTTGTCATTAGATGTTAATAAATGGTCTAATGAAAGGAAAGAGACTAGAATTAGGGATAAATATGTAAAGATTAAGGTGAGGTATACTGGTGATGAGTTAGCTATAATAACAGCTTTAAAAACATTATATATTGTAAGTTATGCGTAAACGTATACAGAAATATCAAAGTTCAGGGGTATTAACAGGGGGGAGTAATCTAACTCCTCCTTTACCTCAACCTGCTAGTCTTACATCTATGATTCAGACTCCTTCATTTCCCACTACCCTAGAGCTTCCAGATAGTGTAAAACAATGGAACCAGAATCAAGCCTCTAAGATACAGAGAGCATACACAAAGAAAGCTAATCTTAATAAGGGGTTTGGTATTGCGGGAAGTATAGCTGACGTAGCTGGAAGTTTAATTCCAAAGACAGAGCAATCAGCTCTTACAGAAGGTCTAAATCAAGGTTATGACGCTGCTGCTAACGCTGCAATGGCTATTCCTGGAGTTGGTACTATTATTGGTGGTGCTATGAAGGTAGGTGGTATGCTGTCTGATGGATTAACAGCTTTGGGAGTTGGTACTGACCAAATGACTACAGCAGATAAGATATTGGACAGCAAGTTCCTTAAACTGACTCCTCTGGGATTAGTAAATGCAATAGGAGCTAAAAAGGCAGATACTATTACTAAAGATAATGAAGCATTTGAACAGGTAGGTTCATCATATGGAGGAACTCAAGCCACAGTAGATGATGCTCTTACCAAGAGTGGAAAGAAGTATGGTCTACTTAGTGGGAAAGCTAGAAATAAGGCTAACCAGCAAATACACAATGCTCAAATGCAGCAGTCAAAAATGAGTAACATAGCTGATGAAGCACAGATGGCATTTACTGCTTCTAACAATCCACTAATAGGATTGGGCACTCAGCTTCAACTAAATGGAGGTTATCAGCAAAGTACTGTAAGAGCTGGTAAATCTGGACTTAAAATGGATAGAGAGTTTGCTAAGAGGGTAATTAAGTTATCCAATGGAAAGAAAAGCAAAGCTAAGAAAATCCAAGAGGAAGTTAGAATGGAAGAGGTAGCTGGCTTCAAAAATGGTGGAGCTGTTAATGTAATACCAGACGGAGCATTGCACGCTCATAAGCACCATTTAGAGGATGTAGATGGAAAGTTTGAGGAGGTAACTACCAAAGGTATTCCAGTTATTACTGAGGAAAAGGGTGGCGATATAAAGCAACACGCTGAGGTAGAAAGAGAAGAAATCATCTTTAATCTTGATGTTACTAAGCAATTAGAGAAGTTAATGCAAGATGGTTCTGATGAGGCTGCTATTGAAGCAGGTAAGTTACTTGTACACGAGATTCTAGAGAATACAGTTGATAACACAGGATTATTAAAGACAGTTGAGTAATGAAAATTGAAATAGGAGACAAGGAATACAATGTGACTTGTGCTAGAACTGAGGAGGAAAGAATCAAGGGATTACAGGGAGTCACAGAACTAAAAGATGATGAGGGTATGCTATTCTTCTTCGAAGAACCTCAGACTGTAGGATTTTGGATGAAAGATACTAAAGTTCCTTTAGATATTATCTTTATTAGTGAAGATATGGAAGTAATATCAGTATATCAGGGAGAACCTGAGAATGAGAGTATAGCCGAAGAAGATAATGTTAAGTTTGTATTAGAGGTTAATCAAGGCTCTGGAATTGAAGAGGGAGATGAACTCGATATTGAAGAGGATGAGGAATTGCCTAAGATGAAGGTAATTGCACCTGATGGCTCTACTCAAATGGAATTAGAAGGTGGGGAGAGAATCTTTAGTAGAAAAAATACGAGAACATTAATTAGAATGGCTAAGAGGGCTTCTAAATCTAAAGAAGATAAAGATTACAAAGCATTAGGTAAGAAGATGTTTACTTATCTAAAGCAACAGGACGAAAGAGAGCCTGAATATGTAGAAAAGAAGGATTAAGAAAAAAATAAGGGCGATACCAGTGAAATTAATCACCAGTATCGCCCTAATTGTTTATATGAAGTAGTTTTCCTTCATTATGTTTTTTACTTTTTCAATAGTATCATCTAAATTATCATTGGTTATAATATAGTCAAAGTCCATATAATCATCCAATGCGGTTTCAGACGGATGGTTATCTACATATCCTGTGTCTCTGTTCACTCTTATTAATATACCACCATGTTCTCTGATAGCATCTGCTTCAGACGGAAATCTTACATCTGTTACAACCCAAAAGTCATCTTCTAAGGAATAGTTGGAAAACAAAGCATCTACCCATACATTAGGGCTAATGTTTCTTCCGACCTCAGTTCCAAACTTCTGTAGTAATTCTCTATATGTATAGAATCCTCCCTCTGGCTTAGCAATAGTACTATCTGACATTTTGAATATATTATCTTCAAAAGCTTCTACCTTTACATCAAGTATCACAGCTAAAGCTTGTTTTAACTTATCTGCAAATGCATGTTTCACCCATCTTTCATCTAATGCTTTAATTATTTTGCATATAGTGTCTTTACCACACTGTTTCTTACCAGAAATTCCTATTAACATTATCCTATTCTTCCTTAGTTGGGTCTATATAATCCCAGATTGGCTTAGTAGCTCTAGTAGCTGCCACAGTATTAATTAAACCCTGATACAAAGACTTATCTCCTGATATTACACTTGAGAATGTATCTACTGTTCTGTTAAGCGTTTCAAATGAGAATGGAGTCCATTGTGTTCCCCGTCCAGCAATAGCATCAAGGAAGTTAAAGTCATAAGCAGAGTTGGTAAGTATCTTACTACCAAGAGATAGAGTTGTATTTATTACAGCATCATTCATGGTATCATTACCTCTCTCCTTAATATCATCCTTAACAAATTCTGCCAAAGAGCCGCTGACTACTGCCCCAACGAATAATAACATGAACAAGTCATAGAACAATTGACGTAAATTAGACCTATACGCCCTTCTAAGATTCTCATCTTCATTATTCCAGATGTCATTAGTCATTAGTTTCCACCCCTCTCTTATACTACCCTTTTTATAAGAACCTACTACTAAGTCATTTAAAACCTTAGTGAAGGTCAATAAGATACCTTCCTCAAATCGTCCTTCCCATTTATAAAATGGAAATCCTGTATCTTCAGTAGTTGCTTCATCTGTAAGCTGTCCCTTATCATCTAATTTGTGATAATACTTTTGACCATTCTCTTCGTAGTGGACTAGTCTGCCCTGTAGTTTTATACCTTCAGGGGCTAGATATTGATTCTTCTTAGAAGACCAATATGTACACATTTGGAAGAATAGACCTCCAATTAGAGTACTTTGAAACATAGATTTCTTCTCATGAGAATAATATCCATATATAGAGTCAGCTAAAGCCTTATGGCTCTCCGACTGTTGAACGGTGTATGCCTTTGGCAGAGCATCACCCACTCTGAATAATGAGCCATCTGCATTCCTAGTATGTTCCTTAACTAACTGGTGTGCCATAGTATAGTATAGTGCTTCTTGCTTCTTGTAATCGGGGCTAGATGTATTACCATTAGCGTATGCACTAAATCTGCTATCCTTCTTCCAGTCGTAAACTAACTTACCATTTACCACAGAGTGTGCTTCCCAACATCCATCACCTCTCATTTGTGCTCCGAATATAGTCATTCTGTTATAGAAGTCAGGTCTTGATGCAAATCTAAATGCTGAAGCCCAAAAGTTCCATATACCTGCTTGGTCTGACTTTATCTTATCAGCATAAGTATTCATGTCCATATCATTAAGACCATATTGTTCATTTAATAGCTCTGACATGGATTTGGTATTACCATAATGGATAGCATCAGCTATAGCATACTTATAAGCCTTAGTCATATTCTCCTTAGTAAAAGCTAAACCTCCATCTGGTTTTCTTATTACCAATGATATATCCTTCCAGATTCCATCTAAATGCTGATACATTTGAACTGGAGAGAATGCTAATGCAATCTTTGATGCAAATCCCATCAAACCTCCAGTTATTGCAGCTAAAGGTTTACGGTCGTCAGAAATTAGAGATTGATTAAATATCTTATTTCTAACGTAGTCACTTAAATACTTCAAATCATCTTCAAACTTATCATTCAAAATAGTACCCATGTCACTTAAATGGATAGCTAGAGCTTGAAGTGATGGGAAGATTTCGTCTAAGTGTTCCTTAGCTGAGTATGCAGTAATATGTTTAAGTAACAGGGTTTCAAGGTTTGCTTCAAAGAACTCTGGTTTCCTGTCCTCTATTAGGCTCAGTCGTATCTCCGAACCCTTTTCACCAATATCAAATGAGTTGGTCATTTCCCATAGCTCACCCTTACGGACTTTTTCAATTTTAACGTCAGTTGGGTCTAAGAAGCCCTCCACCTTTGTTTTAGCCCTTTCTACAGCCTTCTTTGGATTCCAATCTTGGAGCTTGTCTTTTATTGCAGATAATAGTCCCTTACTTGAGGCAATAGATGTAGCATTACCAGCGGCTAGAGGCAACCTGTAATACCTAACATCACCTGACAACCTTAGTTCCTCTAATTCCTCCTCAGTCATATTCTTAAATCTGTTGGAATTAACCGTTTTAAGAAAATACTTCAGAAATTTCCTCTGTGCCTCAGATAGCCCAGTTGTTGGGTCGTCTGGATTCTTTAGTAGTATATCACCATCATCTGTATATACTATCATATCTCTGTATAGAGTAGCCTGATTACCTATTGTCCTTTCCTTTAAATAGGTGAAGTTCTGGTCCTTCTTTAATTCGTTGACTAAATTCCTGATTTCTCCTTGAGACCTATTTACGGTATCCCTAATATTCTGATAAGCCACAGTTACTAGAGAGGTCAACTTATTTAGGATAGGACTCTTCATATTACCAGGATTATCAAGATATGTACCTTCCATACCAGCTTTCCATACATAAATTGATTCTAACCACTTATCATGGTCACTAAGCTGCTGTCTGAAGTCAAGACCGTCTATTTCACCAATAGCCATTTCTAGCATCCTGTATACTTGAACGTGAGGCATACCTATTACATCATCGTTAGGTCTAGTATCATTAACGTTAGGAAATGCTTCCAAAAACTCTTTTCTAAGGTTAAGAAGTTCTAGTCTAAGCTGAGTTGGGTCTCCAATGCAAGCATCTAGAGCACTGGTAGATTCAGTAAACTTTCTCCACTTCTTGTTTATCTTAGTATCATCCTTAACATTAGATATAATCTCCCTAAACCTGTTATAGAATATATCATACCTATTCGCCATCTTAACAGCAGCATTCCTTCCCTTCATATTATTTACGCCAATAGGAGACAGCTTGTCCAACTCATTGAAGCAGTATAACAGCTGTTTATTGTCTGCAGATATACCCTCCTCTCTAAATGGGTTATGTACACTAACTTCTCCTACTATAGCATTCTCCTCAAACAGACTAGGTAAATTATTAAGCACTAACATAGCTTCCATTAGTTCTATATTACCATTAACGCTTTCCATCATCAAAGAGTTAGGTTTATTCTGTGATATAATATCACTTTCGAATGCTCCAGTAAGACCATGTCTTCCCTTTACTAACTCTCTGGACCTTTTTAGCATTGATGTACTAATTTTCACTACATCTATTTGATTAGTAAATTTATTTCTAAGTAGTATGCACCCTAGATATTCTGCAGGTTCACAGTCGACCACTTCCCAATTACGGTTACAATACCTAGACATTCTTCTTTGGAACCATCCATTAACTCCACTAGGATTGTCTGGAATTTGTGCTTTTGTAAACTCATAGTACGGATTCTCATCCTCTATAGCCTTTATTAAACCCTCCTTAATAACCTGAGTGGTGTTTATCTTATTGTTGGCTATACTATTCATCTTTCTTTTTACCTTTACAAATAGCTCCTCATATGTATCTCCCTTAAGAGGGTATCCATTACCTTTTGGAGAGTATACATACTTACCTGTTTCAGGGTTAGGCTTATCACCCTTTCCTTCTTTTATAGTTTCAGCTACCATGTCATCCGTGATTTCTCCTGGAACGCTATCATATTTAGGGAACCACTTTGACATTACACTGGTTACAGTTTGGAGTAAGTTTTCCGTTGTAGCTTTAGTAACAAACGGTGCTGGAAGGAATTCATCAATATTCTCTTGTATATTAATATTTGTCTTAATATCTTGAGTCAAGTCTTCTACATGACCTGAATATTCTTTTATACCACTGTATACCCAATCGTCACCTTCCCTCTTAAAATCTGATAGCTGAATAGGAGCTACAAATAGCCTGGAACCGCTAGTGTTTATTCCATATTTTCTTAATAGACGCTCATACACACCTAGCTGGTATTTGAAGGTCAAGATTTTAGCAGAATCATACCCAGCTTCAGAAGCAGTTCCTACATATGGTCTGGGTGATGTCTTGTAGTCAATAATGTGGGCATTTCCCCTTCCATCAATTACTAGTAAGTCAATAACTCCTAATAGCTTATTGGGATTTCCAGATTCTCCTATTTGAGAAGTAGTTCCAGAAACTGCAACTTCTGGAAGGTATATCAAGTCTTCACCAAATTCTCTCTGTAATGATTTCTCTAGGTCTCTACAGTATTTGACGGTTTCTGCAATAACCTTGCTTGGAACCAGCTTAGTGTCTAGTATAGATGGGAAATACGTATTGATTAGGAAGTTATCATCTGATTCCCTTATATTCCTACCACTCTTTGATTCACTGAAATACTTTTGTATTGCCTTATGCAGTTCAGTACCAATTTTACCCTGAGCTTTCCATTTGTTTTCAATAACCTCTCTTGCTCTAGCAAACTCCTCATCACTTACAATAGGTCTAGTTTCTACTCCCTCACCAAATATTGCATCAGCCTCCTCTTTGTCAAACTTACCTCCTGCCCATCTTGGCTTAATCTCCTTCCAATAATTTTCAGGTCTAAATTCTGGGAATAATAAGTCCCCCTCCAAGTTTCTAAGACCTTGTAGAAACTTATTCACACCAATATATCCATTTCCAGATACATTAATGTTTTCAATATCATTTTTTCCATCTTCAACCTCAGAGATTATCTTACTTGCTTTAAGAGCCTCAGTATCCATCTTTAAGTTCATTACGGAGTCATAAGTCTGGATAGCTCTATTGCTTTTACTAAACACAATGTCCCCATACTTAGATACTAAATGTCCCCTTTCAAGTAAGAAATCATCTAATTCTAATTCAGATTGGAAGATATGTCCTTTGTAATCATAAATGCATCCCATTATCCACAAAATTCTTTTAGGTCTTTATTCTTCATTAAATCTGATTTAACGTTAGCTAATACTCTGTGAACCTCAGCTGACTTAACATTAAAGGTTCCTGAATATTGATTATTAGTTAGTGCAGAACCTAGATATTCAGACAGTTTTACTAAAGAGGAGTTGAATAGACTCTTTGTGTCTATAGTAGCTATACTCTGCTCCCCAAATAAGATAGAGTCTAACACCCTACCCATATTGTAGAATGTTTTATGTAGCACATTAACTGGCAACTTACTAATAATACTATCTTGTCCAGTTACATATTTTGAAAACTCCGACACCAACAATTCCTCATTTATGTCAGAATCTGTTCTGTCCTTATAATTTCTAGCCAATAGTGCTTTGTTAGGTAATTCATTCATAGCCTCCACCATTGAAAAATATAGTTGGGGGTCACTGTACCTAACTGAACCCAAGAATAGGTGTAACATTTCGTGCAATGGGGCATCAATACTAGAATTATCTATATTAATGTATATATCACCATTGTAGACGAAAGCGTTAGTTGTTTTAGCATCATCTACGACTCCCTTCCATTGTTCTGAGGATAGTTCCCCGTTAGTAATGCTAACAAAATTAATACCATAGAGGTTTGCCAGCTTCTCTAATATACTATTAAAGACTCCAACATTCCTAGAGGAAGATGTAGAGTCATCAATAATTATTCCTCCCTCATATACATTGTCCCATTTATTTGGGCGTTTCCTAACTTGCATCGTAGACACCTCACTAGAAGGGGTTAGCTTAACCTCCAAGTCTCGATACGTGTTATTTATCCTAATATTAGCCTCTTTGACATCTGTTGTGCCAGTTTGAGAAAATATCTTATCATTCTTTACGAAACTCGTATCATCTATTGTTTTGACTGACAAAGAGTTATTCAGATAAGGTCTAGAGTCAGCCCCAGGTATCTCATCGAGTTCTGGATACCTACCAAATTTATCTACAAATGTAGATGTAAAAGCATTAAATTTAAATTCAGAGAGACCAGACATCTTCAACAATGTCTGGTACTCTACTGAATTTTTATTAAGACATACTGCCATATTAACAAGGATTGTCTAATAGTTGAGTTATGATTGCAGAATACTGTAAGCCATCAATAGCTTTTACGTTTATGCCATCAACAACTCTAGTTACATAAGGTATATCTAAATCTGATTCAGAGCCACCTAGTGATTTAGCTAGACTCACTAGAACCTCCTTACTATAGGTTTTGCCCTTATAGCTTATAGATTTTAGCTTCTTGTCAGCATCAAGATTAATTACAGAATTTGAGTCAATTCTTATGTTGTAGTCGTTATATATGTCAGCTGTATCCCAGGGATTAGTATAGTTGGTATTTTCAATAACCTTTGTATAATCCTCTAGGTTAGGACCATATTGACGTCCACCCATGTCTCCATTATCATAATCATCTCCGACCCAATCCATATAATCGGAATCATAGTCAAAATCTCCATCTACCTCACCAACGTCAGCAGAGTTAGATTTTCTTACAAATAGATGATACTTCATATCTGCGTTGTTATAGTCTCTGACATAATAACTAGTAGAATAATTAGTATCCTCAATAGGGGCACACCACTTTTGAGCTTCTTCATAAGAGAAATCTACCCCCTCAACTAACTCTGAGTTAGAATCTAACACTGATGTGAATTTATGAAATTCCTCAACCAGCGGGGATGACTTTGTTCTAATGATGTCCTCAAAGATTGTAGTCAAAGAACTTTGAGAGACAGTGTTGTTAAAGTTTATCAGATTATAATAGAAGAATAAATCAGTTAGTGGATAACCTTGATATGTAGGAGCACCTTGTAATTGATTAAAGGCTCTTTTATATCTGTTTAAACGCTCTATTTCTGATGTAGACTTAGGCAACATATTAGTTGGTAAAGAATACACAAATGCAGAGTTACCACTAAGGGTTCTATCTAATCTAATAGGACTTAGAGATTGAATAAATTCATTAGGTTCTATATCCTTTAATTCGGGAATCACCACAGAATCCATCCACATCTTAAATGACTCATTACCCCATCTTGTTCCTAACATAATAGGGGTATTACCTTGAGTAGTAAAGGTATTACCAATACTATTCATAATAGTTACACCTGCTGGGACTGTAATTACCTTTTCAGAAGTTTTCATCCAAGTGTTTCTAAGAGTCATATCACAGAATGATTGAAGCTTCTTATAAACATTAGACCTTTCCTTACTGCTATAGAAGCTACCATCTTTGATGATTCTAGGACCTAAATCCCTCATCATTCTGTACTTAGACATAATCATGTAGTTACCTTCCATATCCATGTGGAAAGTTTCTAAGTAGCCTCTATAGTGAGGTACTGACCAAGCTGCATCTAACACATTGAATGAATGCTTTAATCCTCCATATAGAGCAATTAAGGTATTTCTATACTCTTCGTCAGACATGAATCTGCTAAAAGAAATTCTGTATGGATTACTTTCATCGTTAGTTAGATTCCTTAGCTTTGAGATAACGTCAGAAACTTTCATAACCATTCCATTAACCATTACAGTTGATTCCTTCTCTTCACCTGAAATCTCCCTTATTCTATCCTCGAAGATACTTTCAAATTTATCGATAAACTTAAATTTATCCTCTACTTTGTTAGGAAGACCTTGATTAAGAGCATATATACTCCTCAACCTACCCATCTCAGATGCACCCTGAACTAATTGTTTTATTGAATCAATGGCTCTGTACTGTACTCCTTCAGAGTTAGTGATTACATCATTATTTATGATATAGACGAATCTAATATAATCAGATAACTCTTCTAGAAACTTATACATTGAAACCTTGTTCATAGACGCCTCCATAGACCTTATTCTCTTTCTTAAGCTATCAATCAATTCGTGACCTTTAGATAAGTCAGAGAGTCTATATTGTAACATCTTACCAATTACGAAGTCAGATGCATCTGTGCCAGACCCAAACTCCTTCTTTAGTATAGAGATGAATTCAGGGTCTAATTCCCCAATGCTAGGACCATTTTCGATATACTTAATAGCACTGGTAATTGACATACCATCTTTCCTATTAAATACATTAGAGTCCATAAGCTTAGAAAGGATACGAGCAGTTTTAGACATCATAGTACCAGCTAAATCATTTAAAGGAATACCAATAGCTGTACCATAAGTATATAATCCCATCATGTTAGGACCAGCATTGATTTTAGCCAATATCGGGTCTTTAGCATTATCAGTTGCAGCAGACATTAATGCAGAGAATACTAACTTAGCATCAGTATCATTATCTACATTCTGTAATGCGTCTAATACTTCGGGATTTCTTACGGATTCTAGATTACTAGTATATGAGTTAGCTAACAGTCTAAAAGTTTTACCACAAACAACTCTGTTGAATAATAGTCCAGATTGCTTCATTACATCACCGCTACCTAGTGTAGTGTTATAATAATGGGTTAGACCATCATACACTTTAATAGCAGATGCAACTATACCAACGTTCTTCTTACCAGATTGAAAATCATACATAGACTCATACTTATTTACTACATTACCTGGAGTAAATTGTAGAGTTCTCTGACCTTCTGTTGACCCTTTAGCTATATCCTTTAACAATGCCACAGCATCATCAATAGACGATTGTGATTGCATTAAATTAATAGGATTATCACTAATCTTGAACATATAAGAAGATATGAAGTTCTTAATCATATCCTCTGGGTTACTAGAGTTCCTTACGTATAAATTGTGTCGGTCAATCAACTTCTTCATTTCGTTAAAAGGAAGCCTAGAACCTTTAGGGATATACAATTTACCACCGTTTTTCTTAATCATTCTTAAGAAGTTCGATAAAGATTGTATTGAACCTAAAGAATTGTCCAAGTCATATTCTGGCAGGAATAGAACTTTTGAATCACTAAAGTTAAACAATTTCCCTGAACCTACAAAATCATAAGCCCAATTAGTCAATGCTGTATCATCAGTCTCAACCAACTCTAACTCTTTATTTGTAGGGAATGGCAGCTTCTCAGATTCCACTAATGCACTCTGAGAACTCAAATTAAAGTATGGACTCCATCCAACATACTTACCTGTCCTGTCAAATGAATATCCTAACAAGGAAACTTTATCAATATCCAAGTCAGAACCCTGCAGCCAAAACTGGAAGTAATTAACGTAGGCGGAGTTTGTGTCAGTCTCGTCAAATCCCACTACTCTCATAGGCATAAATGATTGCATAGATTGAGCAGGGATACGAGCAGCTAGAACATCCAAAGATTTAATAAAAGACGTATGTAATTCAGCAGCAGAATCTCTGATTGCATCAATACTTGGGTCTTCTATCTTAGCTCTAGGATTGGTTCTTAACTTACTAATACTTTCTGAGTATAGCTTATTCACATAAGTTATAATATCGGTAGGGTCATTCTTACCTATATACTTGGCAAATCTACTCGCCACCTTAGACTTTGAGCTTAGTATAGGCTGAATAATCTTACTAATATCCTTACTCATAGCAGCACTATTAGATACCTTTATAGTGTGGTAATTAAATGAATCAATATAGAACTGAGTATTATTAGTAACAATTACTTCATTACCATTAACATCAGTGTATATTCTATCTGATTCATCAGATAGTCTGTGCAGCTTCTCTCCAGAGCTATTAACTCTGTAAAGCTTAGCTCCATCCCACCTAGTCTCAATTTCCACAGGAGTCAAGTGAGTATCTTTATAAACTCTCTTGTCTACTAGATATACGTGCTTACCATTTAACCTCTTCAGTTCAATGTCGAAATCAGCATCATTAACTTTACTTTCCCAATTTGATAACATCCTCTTTAGGAAGAATGTGTCATCATTTTTAATGGTTGCTAGACTATCACCTCTCTTCAGCCCAAATCTACTAGCGTAAATCTTAGGCATTATTAGCTCAAATGGCTGAGTTTGTAGAGAAGATTTATCTACTTGTACTATTGTCCCATTAACGGACACAGAATCAAGTGTACCATTACTAACTGCACCCAAAGCATTCTGAAGCTCTCTTCTTAGGAGTATTCTTTCTTTAGAGTCAGTGGTAGAGTAAAGATTTTTAACTACATCTAAATCCCACATATTGTAGAGGTTTCCATCTACGTCCTTGAACGTGAAGTTGTAAGATGCTAAATCACGACCTGCTGTAATGTTTTCAACAATACTAAATGGTATTCCCATTAGTTCAGACTGAGTTAGTCTGCTTCTTAAATCCCAGTATTGCTGAGGAGTTTCTATAAATTCTGTAGATGTAGTGTCACCTACAGTAATTGTATAGTGTCTACCAAGTCTCAACTCCGACAAGTTAGTTATAGGTTTAGAATTATACAACTCCTGTAACTTCTGAATTTCTTCATCATTATTAAAAGAATCATACATTCTATCACCATACAGCTTCCAAATCTTATGAGAAGGATTCAATACAGCAAGGCTACCATTAAATTGTAATCTAATAGCTGCCTTAGTTAGAGTAGACGATATAGCAGAACAAAGTCCATTAAAGATGCTTGGGTCACTAAATGGAATTACTCCCTCAACATTCTTATACTTTACTAGTTTACCTGCCTTAGTATCAGATATTAATGTATCCATAACAGCCTGCATAAGATTTCCATCTCTGCTAGTACTATTCTGAATAGACTTAACTATTGTGGAGATTATAGCATCCTTGAACTTAGTAGGGTCACTATCATCCATGTATTGTCTAAATCCTTCAACGTAATCGTTGATTCCAGCCTCAGTTAGAGCAAACATAGCTTCATAAACTTCTCCAGCTTGCTCTGAAGTGTAACCTCTAGAAGACAAAGCATTAACCACCTGAGTCATAATAGACAGCGTAGATTCATCAGCATTATGTTCTGCATCTAGCTGAATACCAATATCAGTAGTCTTAAACTTCATAGTCAGATATGGATTATCATCAAAATAAGCGTGCTTCAAATTGACATTAGCTGCACCTTGCTTAATGGCACCTGCTGTTACCACGTATTGAATAGATGCCCATTTTAATGGCTGAACCACATCTGATTGAGAAACAACGGAATCAGACACTTTAACTCCCACACCGTTAACGGCTTTAACAACATTCCTTACTGAAACCTCAGATGGAATTAAACCATCTTCTGATTTAGAATAGGAGTTCCAACCTCCAAACATTTGATATAAGCCAAAGTTGGTTGTTACTGGATAAAGAGTTGTTCCACTAGCTGTAACTCTCGGACCTTCTCCAGGTTTGGGAGTAATCTCAGCTGGAAGTTGTCTTACAATAGTACCATCAGGTTCAACTTCAGATTTAATAATCATATATGTACCATCCTCTGGCACATATGTAATACTATTAATCATATAAAATTTACCATCAGTTCCTTTGTAATAAACATCCTCATAAGGTATGAGATTGCCCTGGAAATCTACCAATACATTATCATTAAACAGAGAACCCTCAAACTCCCATGTTTTACCCCACATCTTCTTTACCATTCTCTGATAGAACTTGCTATTTCGCATAGTAAAGTTGGTTAAGGCGAATCCAGCAGTTTTAATAATACCACCAGTAGCACTACCCTCCTTATAGAAGTGAATAAATGGTTTCTTATCTACACCTACCTTAGCACCACCAAGGGAATTATTCTCCAGATACATTGTCTCAGGGGATACAAATGTACTACCATCATATTGCTTAACACCATGTTCATCATGGTCTCCCATAGGATTATAGGTTGGAGCAGTATCATCCTCAATTACAGCAATCGTATACTCAGGTAATATACCATTTATCAGACCTTGAATCATAACTTGCTTGGCAGCTGTATATGATACATTTCTCTTATGCTGAGCAATATACCTTGCAGCTTCTTCTACTAAGTCATTCGGACTTGAAGTAGCCTTCTTAGCTGGATGATTAGCATGAGTTCCAACGGTAGAGAGTACGTACTCTTGGCTAAGTAGATAGTCCATTACATTAAATCTAGCCAAATCAGGATGTAATTGTAGTTCTCCTCCTCTTACCTCTAAGAATTTAGAAAAACTAAATCCAGGAGTCCCCCAATTATAAGTTATTCCATTCTCAGTATAACCTCCTATGGAATACAGGTCTGACCATTTAGTAATGTCGAAAGTTTTACCAAAATTGGTATACTTAGCCAATATTACTCTTTTGGTAGAGAACTTTATCCAATCCTTGTTCTTAGCTAGATATGCTACCTCTGGAGTGGTAAGAGCATTACCTCTTTCATCAGTGGTTTCAATCATGAAGTCATTGTCAAGTAGGTCAGTTAATAACTCTACCTCTTTAATCCTCCAAAAGTCCTCGCTATTAGTAAGCTTACCAAATACTTCTTCTACGTTAAGACCAGCTCTAGTAAAATACTCTGGATTAAACCTATTAGTAAGAGATATTAAAGTTCTGTTGAATGATAAAGTTTTACTACCTTGGAATGATACTTCATCCTTAATTTCAAGGTCTTTACCCCTAACAATGTTTTGATATACTCTCAATACCTCTTCAAGAACCTTTCTTGAATCATTCCCATAGACTGCATTCACTTCCGCAAAGTTGGTCATTGGGTTAAATACAGGAATTACCTTCTTGCTTGCCAACAACGGATACTGAACTGGATTGTTAAACACTAAAGAAGTATCAATACTCCTAAGAGCAGAGTTTAATTGTTCCCACTCTGAGGTTATAGAGTTTATTATCTTTACATAACAATCTCCAAGCTCCTTGTTTATAATAGCTATGGTTTCATCCTTAGTTAGGTTCGCGTAGGGCTTGTCTAATCCACTAGTAGACTTTAGATTTTCAACCATGTGAATCAGAGAGGATTTATCTGAGATAACAGAAGGTAAGAATGCTGCATCTGTATTACCTACTATATTACATAAATAATTACTTACAAATGCAGTATAGAAAGACTCTGACATATTGAAGTCAATGTGCTTCTTGCTACCTATTTTACCCTTGTACTCTCTTGACACTACCATTCCTCTATGAAGGAAAGAGCTATTTAAAAGGGAGAAGGCATTAGTGGCAGAACCTGGATTCATACACTGATTTACCCATTGGTTTCTATAATTAGTACCAAGCATAGACATAGCAACTCCAGATAGTGCACGACCCTCACCATCCCTAGCAATACCACTTACATAAGCATCAGTAGTCATAGCATAGGCTGCCGCAACATCTTCCATTACTGGCACATAGCTAGGTAGAAGAATACCAATATCCTTAGAACCTCTCTTTATAGAAGTTAGATTCTCAGCACCAAATACCTCTTCTTGTCTCCTTCTAAATTCCTGAGTACTAGTTTCCTTTGGAACTAGATTATGGGAGAAGTATGAGTTGAAGAAGATACTTGTACTAAGTTGAAGTAAATCACTAATAGCTGACTCGTACTGGATATTACCATTTTTTGTCTTCAGAGCAAGATAACTTTCAACTAAAGGCCCATCCGAAACAAAATCTAGATATAGGAACTCTTTAAAGAAAGGAAGTGCTTTTTCCCAATCCTCCTTACCATTAAAGGTTGTTAAAGGCTTTCCATCTCTAGATATTGAAAAAGCATTAGACCTCTTCGCCTTTGGGTTAAATTGAACAGATATATTTAACTCTGGTATCTGGAATCTAAACACAGAAACAGTTCTCAATCCTTCTTTTGCATCCGTAACCTTATCCTCTTCATATCTGGGATTATACTTAGCAACTTTAGGCTCATACTGTGTAGGAGCTGTAATACTTAATGCAGAAGAAATACTTCTCTCAAGTTGATTTCTTAATTGTCTATTAAGATTATCTCTCAAAGTTGCTCTGACTATCTCCCCATCTTCGTTAATCCTATATTGCACAAAGTCAAGAGGACTAGCAGTTGCCACTAGCTGGCAGATAAATGAGTAATAGTTAGTGTCAAGAATATTATTCTTGTAAATCCCAAATAAGGAGTGGGTATCACTACTAAAGATACCCTGCCTCAGTGAATACACTAGGTTCTTTTCTATACTCTTGAATCCTCTAAGTAACTCATAATTGCTATTGAAGAAAGACTCATCACTCAGTAATTCGAACAAAGCGTGATAGTTTTCAAGTACATTACCAGTACTAGCAGAAGATAGTAGTGTATAAAAAGACTTACCTCCAATTGAAGAGCGTAAATGCTCAAATTGAGGGTATTTAAGGAAGAACATTCCATCAAACGTGAGTGCAGGGTTATGAATATCAGGAGAGTTAGCTAATCCCTTAATCTTGGATATGATATAATTGAATGCATCCAACTTAACCTTTTTATCGGCAACAGGCGTACTACTTCCCCAAGTGTATACAGGAGTAGTCTCAACCAGTAACTTAGTTACATCAGATACATGGTCATTCATATTCACATCCTTCTCCTTGTCACCCCAGTTCCTACTATTGTTTGCTCCAGTACCAGTAAGAGAATATCTATCCTCTGGACTGTATTTAGGGAAGTTCTCATTAATTTTAAGAACCTTTCCCAACTTGGAGCTAAGTAAGTCATCGAAGTGATTCAGGATAACTAAGCTATTATAGGCTTTAATAAACTTTTTATCAATAATCCTATTTCTAGAATATATCCTTCTAAGGTCGTCAGCTGTGAAGTGTGAATGGTGAAGAAACCTTTCACCTACAGCATTAAGTTCTCCCACTGCATTTAGATACACTCCGTCCTTCCACATGGTAAGATTAGATAACTTCTCAAGAGCACTTTGGGCATCTTTAGACGGAAGTTTAGAGTATACATCCTTTAAATAAGCAACCACATCTTGTAGAAGGGTTTCTTGGTAATTCCTAAGTGCCTCATTGATTTCATGTTCAGTTTTTATAACTTTACCAGCTTCTCTGTCTACAAGGAAACATTTAACTATATTATCAACAACACTAGCTTCCATTGCCGAAGCAATTTCAGTTGCAGTGCCATAATTAGTTACTATGAATCCTCTAATTCTTTGTTTTGCATCAGCATTACCCTCAGGGTCATCTAAGGCATCCAGTTTTGTAGGATTTTCCTCAGCAGTATCATCAATATTACTACTATTGCCAGAAAGGTAAGTAGTCATATTAGATGGAACAACATCATGCAATGCTGGAGCAATCTCCATAACGAATGCATCAATAAAGTCCGCAAGGTCGGAGAGGGATGTGATGTCATACCCCTCTCCAATCTCTTTCAGACTATTAATAAACATCGCCTTTCTACTAAATTCGTCTTTTTCCTCCCAAATTTCCTCTAATGTATCTTGCAATACATCTTGTAAATCTAAGTTGGAATCATTCTTGTTAAATTTACATTTACCCATGATTATAATTTAATTTTTATGGTTATTGGACATGAATTGTCAGTAGTGTTTAGACGAGCCTTTTCATCTTGCTTAGACTGCAAGAAATCTACCAAATTCTTAAGCATGTCTCTCTGAGACCCCTCGAATTGGTCAATTTCCTCACTCATCCTTTTTATCATTTTAGAAGTTGCTCTCATAGCATTAACTTCTTTATTAAATGCTTCCACACCCTTTGCAGATTGAACCTTACCAAGTGTGGCAAAGTTAAATACACTAAGGATGTTTTTATATTCTGCAACTTCTGACAGTGAGTTTACACTGAATGAAGTAAGCGGAGTTCCTGTAGTTGCATCCGCCTGCTTTATTAAGGTAATCTCATTATCACTTAGATTTAGCTCTGCACTAAAGATTTCATTCCCCAAAGTTAAGGTAAATTTGTGAATATTTAAACCTATTTGGGAAATATCTGAAACAACAGAGTTAGATACATCAAGGTTTGTAGATTTTGCACTTATATAGATGTCAGAACCTATAGGTATTACCAGATGGTTTGTCTTCCTATACGCATCCAAAATCTGCTCCTTAGATAGTGTTTGTAAGGTATCTATATCCATTTCTGACATGACAGAAGTAGACGCCTTAATATTCATTGACTTAAAGACAGTATCAACTGTTGGTTTAGAAATTACTCCTATACGGGAGTGTCCAGCTAGATACTTACTATTATCTTTACTACCCTTAAAACTACCTTTATCAGTCATTTTATTGACTATCGTTTCTAGTAGTGGGCTTACATTACCATAAAATGAAGGACTGTCTATCTTACCATTCACCATAAATGGATTGTTGTCAATAGAATAGTTACCTACATCATATACTGCATCCAATGCAATAGCATCTGTAGAAGACTTATCATATTGTATATTGTAGAATATTCCAGGAATCTTGTTTTGACCTAGAATATGTTCTACAGAACGTAAGTTGGCTTCCTTGAACACTCTACTGGTATTATCAGCATTTGGCGGATATACAGAACCTAATAGATAATTTTGAAGAGCTTGTCTACCTGTAATGTTGGCATTCAAACCTTTAATATCTACTGGGTCATTAAGGATTGCCATTTGAGCCTTAGTATCTCCTTCTGCATTATTAAGCTTCCCAATTAACTGCATGATGCCTTCATATGCGGTAGTGTTGTAGTTTAGGTCACTTTTCTCAAACTCTGGTTGAGCAGATAATATGTTGATAATTCTATAAGCAGTAAAGTCATTACCTATTCTTTTGATAGAGTTCTTATCTCCAGAAACTATGCTTAGCAAGTTATCAAAATATTCCTTAACTGATGCTTTTGGAGGAACTACATATACTAGCTTTACCTTCTTCTCTACAGAGCCATCCTCAAGTTGTTTGTAGTAATAAGTTTCAAGGTCTGAACCCTGTAACATTATATCATTGCTAACAAATACAAAAGGATGTCCTGGCTTGGCAAAATTGATAGTCTTTCCACCGAATGTGTACACACCTTTAGGTGATAACTTTACTTTAGAGATGGTCATGCCTGGAACTTTCGATAATTCGTCGAGTGTTATCCATTTACCCTCATACTTCAAGTTTCCATTATACTCATAATCCATACCTTTAAGGACGTTAGTTATAGTTGGACCTTGTGATTTTAGTCCTCCAGCTAATGTCCAGTTGTTATCCTCTATGTAGAATATACCATTTGAGTTAAAGGTGTACACTTTCAAAAAGTTTACTAGAGCACTTCCTCCCTCGATAGATGGATTAGCTTGTATAAACTTAATAAGTTCATTGAACCTATCAAACATAGTAGCACTAGGGTCTCTCCTTGAGATTTCATTATACTCATCTCTAATTGCCTTAAACTTATCATTCTTAAACACAGTTACAGGGTTAGGCAGAATGGCTAGAGGTAGCTCTAATACATCATTAGTGCCCTCTCCTATAATAATGGATAGAGTCTTCAATTTAATGTTCTTGCTCTCTTCATCTTCAGAGAACATATAGCTTAGAGATTCTGAGCCAGTGTCTTTTCTAAACCTGCCCCATTCAGCATTATTGAAAGTACTTGCTGAACTCTTAAATGCGAATGTACAGTAGACATCATTACCCAGACCTAACAAAGTCTTGACCTTTTTAACAAGGTCTCCCTTGTCAGAGGTATTAAATATAATACTTCTTAGATTACCTATTACTTCATCAAAAGTCTCCTTGTTCTTTACTTGGATTCCAGGTAGTCTATTTAATCCGAAATAACTATCTAACCTCTTACTATTTTCTGGAGTTACTATTAAATTACCTTTCTCATCAAATGTAGTTCCAGACTCAAATGTTGGGAATGTGTACATTAATAAGTCAAGTATAGCTTCAGTCTTAGTACTAGAGGTATGGCTAACACTTGTTGCAGGTACAGGGGGTGGAGTTGTATCCTCACTAGACGCCAGAGTCTTATCCCTTATATCTTTCTCAGTTGGAAGTCCATTATTTGTGATAATCACTGTTTCCTTAGTACCGTCATCAGTCACTGTTGTAGCAGTCTCTGAGGTTAATCCCACTTCTGGAACCACAGTAACAGAGGGTATAGTAGTATCTTTCTCTCTCTTAATTAGCTCAGTAGGTTTACTGTCTAATGTAAGCCTATTTAACATATCCCTTCTTTCAGAGGAGAATGTTTTAATTCCATCCCTTGATAATTCACTGACACTAGTAGAAGAATCTTGAATAGAGGCTAATTGATTAGAGTTACTGGTTCTATAGTTGTCCTTAGTATGTAGAACGATACTTCCCTGTATAGCTCTAGAGATACCAGTATAAAGGTCGTCCCAGTACTCTTCGTTTTCCAAACCAGCAGAATCATCAATTATATAATACTTACCTTCAAGACCCTGCGAAGAGTTACCTTGCTTAAAGTCTATTCTATCCTTATAAGTAGCACTTGAAAGTAACTTATATATTTCAGTATCAGTATCATAATAGATAAACCCTATCTTTTCGTCAGGATTCATACTACTAATCATAAGGTCAATATCAGCCTTAACTAATTCTATGCTATATGGTACAGAACCATTTACGTCTTTACTATTATAGACTTTGGTTCCAAATAGTCCAGAATTGTCTTGGTAGTAATGCATCGTTATGTCAGAGCCATAATTATTGCTTCTTAGGTCTGACAGAATACTCTTAAGATTATTAAGATTGACTGTTACTTGCTGATTGTTGGCTCTCATTGATACTCCCAACTTAGGACACCTCACAAAGTTTCGACGTGCTAGTTGTATGGTATTCTTAACATTTGTTCCCTTGAAGTTAATCAGGTGTCTACCAATAGCTTTACTTTGGTCAAAGTCTCCCGCTGCAACTACTGGAGTACCATACTTCTGTGAGAACCTATTGGTTAAGTCCATATCGACAACTGTATGTCTTGATACTTCATCAATAAGGATTAGGGAAGGTGCTTCAGAAATCTCATTAATTTTGAAGTTTGACCTTGTGATATTGTTATCATCGAAGTATATATCATCGTCAACTATAGATACCATAATGTCTTCTTCCCAAGTTGGGTCTACCTCTTTAGATGACTTTTGCGGATAATCTTTGAAATCCTTCCACTCTTGAGATATTTTTCTCATATAATGCTCCCTGTCCAAAGTTGTTGCTGTATCAAGACCTAGGTTCTTCGCAAGGTCTTTAGCACTATCTTCAGTAGCATGAACTATCCAAACATTCTTAAGAACTTCTGGATGATATTTCTTTAATAATACTATAAGATTATTAAATACTCCAGTAGTCTTTCCACTGCCAGGAATACCCTCAATGAATGCAACCCTAGCAAATCTTGGAGATACTAAAGAATCTAATATACCTTCTCTTGGTATACCTCTACCATACTTAGACTCCCACTCAGAATTAGTCATAGAATCCGCGTGGTTCTTTAGGGAGGTATTTACAGCATCACAGAAGTTCTCTATCACACCTCCATTAAGTATAGATGCATATCCCAAATAAGTAGCCAATTCCTGAGTTGGAATAGGTGCAATCTTATCACTGATAATAGACCTGTATTCTTCATAGAAATCAGAAGCTCGAACTGCAGCTCTAGAGGCGATGTACCAAACTATAGCATTATCATCTATACTAGTAGACTTAGAGTTTAGAGATTCTATACTATCATTTAGGGTTATAAGTCCAAAGTTGTCAACACTAATAAGCTTAGACAGAGCTTCTGGATTTTTTACTTTATCGCTATTAGCTTTAAAGAAATCATATATGGCATCATCTAACTTAACTATTTCTGATTCAACTTGGAACCTCTCCTCCTTATTAAGATTAACCTTCTTAGCAGCAGATATTTCCTCTAATTTACTTAGACTACTCACTACACTCTCAAACTCAGCCCTTCCAGACCAATCATTAGGGATGCTAAGAATAAATCTTTTTATCCTATCATAGATAAGTATATTCTTATTGTTAGCAGTTCTAGTTTGTTCCCCTAATTTCTGAGCGTTGTTAGCAGCAATAATTTTTTGGAATGTTTTAAGACGTAGTTCAATACCTTCCAAATCTTGCATCATTGCGTCAGCTACATTTGATTGCAGTTCAGCAAGGTTAGCCTCAGAATCTAACTCATTTATAGTAACATTCATACCATAAAGATTAGATAAATCAGCGTTGTCTACTCTAGCACTAAGTAGCTGAGCCTTAAATATGTTAATCACTGAGAGAGCTTCAGCAATTTGGTCTAACCTCTCATTATTTAAGTTAAAGTTAGATAGGTCTTCCATATGCTCCTTTAAAGAAGCATCTGTTTCTTCAAGAATACTTGACACCTTAACATCTGAGTCGGTAGTACTTAAAGAGAATTGGTCTAAAAGTTCAATGATATTTGAATGCTTCAACTTATCAATTTGAGCTTTAGCTGCTTCCATCTTGGTTGCATCTATATAACTGTTCTCATCCCCATAGTATTCAGCCTGATTAATAAAGTACCAATATGCTGAATTTAGGGTACTACTCAGTACTCTCTTTAGTTCTGGGTTAATGTAACCTTGATTTATGATAGGCTTAGTAATAGCCTCTATGTGGGATACTAAGAACTTACCTACCAACTTGTTATACTGCTCCGCTTGTACCTCTGCTGTATAATCCTCAGTTATTGGAGTATTTATAATATCGGTGAACGTAGACTTCTCAGATTCAGTTCCAAAAGTAGCTAATAATGGGCTTATAATACCCATTGATGAATGTACATTGAACTGAGACATCTCTTCTGAGAATGACTCTGAGTCTTTGGTTTCGTTAAGCCTATTAACATACTCATTCAATCCTGATTGTAAGACACTTAATGTAGAGTGCAGATTTTCATCAAAACTTTCATAGTATTTTAAGCTATGATTTTGAAACAGTGGGGCAACCACTTTAGCTATAGACTTATGGATAGAAGCTGCAGTACGTACTGCATCTTTAAATCCAGAGTTCTTCCATCCCTCGTACTCCTTAGATATTTCCTCTAACTCGTTTTTCGGAATATCTGTTACTTTCTTGCCAGTTTTATTTTCAGCATACTGTATAAGAGTTGGAGATAGATATGCACTACTAACAGCGGTAGACATCTCGAATAAAGACTCATATATAAGCTGAGGAGCTAGTTCTCCTTTCATATATGCTTCTTTCCTCTCAATAGCTGCCTTAAGTTCCCCTTCTAGTCTGCTTCTCTCAGCCTTAGTTGCTTCATCACCATTTTCTTTTACTTGTGCATCTGTGGGACCTCCATTTTCCATTCTTTCCTGAGTTCCCCCAAGAGAGTTAAGCTGATTGGTCAAGGTTACAATCTTCTCACAAACACTATTATAATCCTGTAGGTAACTAGCAGCTACACTACTATTTCTTAGTGCAGAAAACCTAAGGTCATTAAGTGTTTGTGTGTCGAAGAAGGCATCATCACTAATAGTAGCTCCTTGTGCAGCTAATGTATCAGTAACAAATTTAGCTATTCTCCTAACCTCAGATTTGGCAGCAAGGTCTTGATTGTCAGAGTCTGTGCCCTGTGCCCATATTTTCTTACCATCTACGCCATCTACAAGTTTAGTGGCAGATAAGTACTTGTTTCCAAGCTCCATCTTGTTTACCAGCTTTAAGAAATCATTCATTTTACCATTTCTAGCCATATAAACAAGTTGTTGCATAGCTTGTTTGCTATCCATACTTCCAAGCTGCCTAGCTGCCCTAAGATTAGGTAAGGCATCAAACATAGCACCACCTAGCATACCTCCGACAAAGGACATACCATATCTGTCTAGCATATTATCCCATGCTTGTAAAGGAGGAGTATCACTACCAGCTAACCACATACCGAGATTGGTAACAGATTTAGCAAAATCATACAATACTTCCTCAGATACTTCTTCTATACCTTCACCAAGAGCATTTGCAGCAGTAGCCTTTAGTCCACTCTTTCCTATTGAATAATTAGCTTGGGCAACATCCTTACCTAGCTTAAATATTTTCTTCATCCATTCAGTTTTCTGAACCTTAGAAGCATTATCAATAGTTTTTCTAGAACCTTCTGTTAAAGTTTTAACCACCTGCTTCATCTGCTCTTTATCCATCCTAAGTTCTGGAAGTATCCATTCTCCTAGCTTACTATTAATAATAGCATATTCACCCGCAGCGTATCCTAGTGTAAGTAGTGCTGCTTCCATGTCAGTAGCACCCTGCTCCTTAGCTTCACCATAGGCATCTTGAACTGTAATGCTGGTCATATATGCCTTAGATAGAATTTCTCCTATCTTGTTATAGCCCTTCATATAGTTCTCTAAATCATTCTGAGCCTTTAATGCTGTAACAGCTTTAAGCTCTTCTAATTGTCGACCTAGTTTAGCTATATCCTTTTGAGACAGTTTAGTGTAATCCTGCAATGTAGCCCATTTTTTCTGGAACTCTAATTCTTTCTTAGCTATTCCAGCTTCATCCATTAGATTACCTTTTACTATAGCTGGGGCATATTTAAATATCCACCTCTGTTCATATAGCTGCTTAAATACATCTCCAGCCAGGTTAATAAAGTTCTCCATAGACCAGGCATTACTTTGACCATATTCAGAGGTTGTAGGCTCTAAGGACTTAGTAAATCCCTCTACAGATGAAAGGAACTTATTGTCACTTCCAGAAAACACTTTACCTAGAGTAGCTAGAACCTTAGTTGTTTCTAAGGCAATTCCTGCACCTATATACCAGGGACTAATGCCAGGAATAAACATAGGAAGGATTGAAATTGCATTCCTAGCTAGAGAGCCAGCAACACTTTTATCAATTCCGTCTGAATCAAAGAAGTCATATTTATTAATTGCAGACCCGTCAGTAGTTAGGGTATTTAGCTTAGATAAAACTCTTCTTCCATAAACATCACGTCCGTCTAAATTCTCATAATAATAGGTTCCATTTTCATTTAGCTTTAATTCGCCCTTCTTGTGTTTAACTAGCTCTTTAGATATTGGGTCTACGTGTTCTCCATCTTCATCCCATTGTGCCATGACCCTAGTATCCCAGAAATCAGTCCAGAATGAATCGTTCGGAGAATCATGCCACACTGGGCTAGCACCGTTGGATGCTCCTATAGGATTAGCCAATACTTTTTGGGTCTGGGCAACTTCATCCGCTGACATAGTTGGAGCGTCCAACAAGTTCAACCTTCTAACTCCCCTCTTTTGTCTAAGAGGGTTAGCCTCCCTAGACAGATAAATATCTGGACCTTTCCTTCTTTGTTCAGGTTCTGCAAAGATATTATCTCTATGGAACGTAGCTTGGCTTACAATATCCTCCTGATATGACTCATCAGCCAACTGGTTGTAAGTCTCAGCCATGTATTTATATATATTATCAAACTTGGCTTCATCAAATTTGCCATCAGTTTGAAATGCAGGATTATCTTGAATTTGTGGAATGTTCTTATAAACACTTGCATCTTCTAATGAAGTGTTTGTGGCATCTAATCCTACTGCCTTAAAATCAGAGATAGAAAAGGTAGGATTAGATACTCTATTCAACAGCCAATCATTTTCCTTTGAATTTGTCATATTACTAGATTTTATAGTGTAGATAGAGAAGGACTTGGCACATAGGTTTGTAACTTTTGCTTTTGCTGCTCCTTAGCTTCTATATCCATAGCATCATTACCCTGCATTGTTGGATAATGACCAGAGCCAAGAGAGGCATTAATAAGATTCTGTCTTACAGGAATATAAACTGAACCAGAATATACGTTGTTACCACTAGAGAATAGACCTGGCTGACTCATCTTAAATGATGCATCAGCAGCTTTTAGTATTCTTTCTATACTTTCTCTTTCATTAATGTCAGTAACCTCACTAAGTGTATCGTCCATTGTTGGGTCTTCCGCAAATGCAGATTCATCAGCTGATGCATCTAATATAGCAAATCTTCCGTAAGCAGAAGTATTAATTTGACCATTTACATATTTGTAAGGCAATTTATACTTAGCATAAATCTCATTTTTCTGAGCTTCGTCCTTTATATCTCCCTCTCTAATCTCATTTTCAGCTAATTCTAATCTCTTTAGAGAATCTATATCAGGTTTAAGAACCCCAGACTGTAATGCCTCTACGTCAATAGGTAGGTCTACAGCCACCACATTTGAGCCATCTATAGCTACTCTACTCCTTTGTGAAGAGTTTAATAACTGTCCTCCCATTGTAGCATTCTTAAAATCTAATACTCCAGAGAATGTACTCCTTGCAGCATCCTCTAACGTAGCACTTCCTATAGTCTTACCAGATGTGTCGACCATTGGGGCACTATTACCAGGAAGATTCAAACTATAAGAATTTCCATTGTTAATCTTATGGTTCTTAATCTCACCCAATCCTAGTAGGAATGCTTTAGCAGGGTCTGTAATATTGTTATCCTTACTACCAGATGATTTGGTATTCCCCTTAGCATCCATTTTCTCTTGTAGGTCTAGTTTTATAGTATGTTCCCCACTCAATGCTGATTGAGTTAAGGACATCAACAACTTCTTAACCCCTTCTCCAGAATTATCTCCTAAGTACATAGCTGCCTTAGCTTGTAAAACCGTCCTCATATTTCTTGGCAAGGAAGCTAACAAGTAGCCTAATGCTTGATTGGCTTGAGCCTGCTGGGACTTGTCTAAGCTAGACATCTTATAAAGACCATCTACTGACATTCCAGATAGGTCTTCCCTACTTGGCTGCAAAGCAGTTAGGTACTCTATACCTTTCAATATTTTTCCAGATTGCTGACCTACATACCCCTCTCTGGACATAGAGGTAGTTCCCAGCTTATTAATTACTGACTGTATATACTCGGTGATTTTAGGGACACCTATAGCATTATTTATAATACTTGTTAGGTCAGTATTAAAGGCTGCACTAATACTGTTGGCACGATAGTTAGCTAACTCAGAATTAGTTAATATTTGTTCAGAATTGAGGTCTACATCATTTAATGACTTCTTCTGTAACTTACCTTCGGCATTAACCGTAATTACATGACCACCGTCGGTCACTGCAATTTCTCCAAGCCCACCATTTTTGTCCGCCTGTGTCATAGCACTTTTAAATCTTTCATTTTCTGCCTTTATTCTAGGAAGCATTTTCAATATTGTCTTATATTGGACGGTGGCATCTTCCTTCTTAAAGGGGTTTTTATATATATTATCTGAGAATATACCTGAAGTTTCTATAAATGCTTCAACATCACTAGGTATACCATTCTCATATAAAAACTTTACCATATTCTTGTCTAGTAGCCCAACAGAACCGTCTGATTCCTCCTTACTAGTTGTTGCAGGTGAATAGGGAGCAGCTACTTGAGGTTGGGGTACATTAGTGTAGCTAACAAAGGCGGGCATACCCCCGCCTTGTTGTAGCTTATCAATTAATTTCATAGTTGCATTCCTTTCTTTATAAGTGCAGCAGTGAGAGCAGACATATTTGCAATCATCTTATTATGCTCCCTCTTAGATTCCATTATATCTTTATGAAATTGTTTATTATCATCTGACAGTCTCTTATTGAAATCCTTAGCCCTTTGAAGCATAGCTTTTTCAGCATAGGACAGCTTAGAACCCTTTCCACTAAATCTAACTAACCAGGGAGTATCTATCAGTGATGTTCTTTCTTTCAGTGCATCTGACTGATACTTGGAGCGTAATTTAGATATTTCTCTCTGTGCCCCCACTGGGTCATTCTTGTAAGTCTCTCCAATCTTAGCTAATTCAGCATCATATTCTGAACCAACTCTGTTTAGGTAAGACTCTAAAGCTAACTGGTTCTTCATACCTCTAGCTTGTCTGAATCTATTCTCCACACCAGCTAAATAAGGAGCAATAACTTGCTGATAATTAGCAGTTATTCTTCCAGCATCAATCTGCTTCTTAGCTGCATCTATAGCATTCATTGAAGCTCTATTCCTGTTAGCAACCTCTACTCTTCTTGCCTTAGCAGCATCAGATTCTTGTTGTCCTAACATCCTAGTCTTATAGAACATTTCGGCATCTTGAAGACCACCTTGGAATCTAGCTTGTCCTGCTCTATCACTAGCCTCTAACTCTCCAGCTAGCTGTAGTGAAGCATCAGAAGTTCTAGGTCTTGCAGCTACAGATTCTAAATTACCTGCTTGTTGCTCTGCATTGGTCTTAGCTTGGAAGTTACCTTGAAGTGGGACAGTATTCTCGAATGTATCTAATAAGGTTGGCTTTAGTCCTTCCTTATATACTTTAGCTGCCCTGTTGTTAGCTGCCAAACCTCCAACCATTCTACCCAAAGCTAATACTTCCTCTGGGGCTACATTAAGTTTTAGCTTCTTCTTAGGAGTACTTGTTACGCGCTTTATACCAGATGGGTTAGTTGTGTCACCAGCTTCTACTTTAGGAGCTGTAACTACAACCTCGTCTAGGTGTTGAGTTGGTTCCTGAAGTGCCCTTAGTCGATAGGTTCCATTACCTTTGTCATATAACTCCATTCCTCTGGTTGCTAATTGCTTATTAAAGCGAGCAACGTCTTCGGGAGTCATTCCACGGGCAAGTGTTCTGTTACCAGTTCTATCACCAGCATACACGTCAAATCCAGTTGCACCTTCTGTAGTACCATAGCCTACGATACCATTTCTAATCAGGTCATCAAAGCCTTGATTAGTTCCTCTAAAGGTAATTTGTCTTTGTTTAGCTAGCGGGTCTTGTACTGAGTAATTATACTTACCACCGAAGTAATCTCCAGTCTTATTAGTTAATTGGTCATATATATCTTCTCCGCCATTAAAAGAGAGCATATAGGAAGATTGCCAATCATCTGGTCCAGTATGTGAAGCTTTCCACCTATCAATATCAGCTACCCAGTCATAATTAGCCAGAGCAGATGCCCTATTCCAGTTAGACATATCTTTAGCCTTGATTCTTCCTACTGTGTCACCACCTTGCAGGAACTGAATTAATCCACCCTCTGCTTTCTTAGTGACTCTATCATCTTTAGAAGTTTTCTTCTTTTTATTTGACTTCTTATGAGGTAAGTCTGTTCTCTTAGTATGGTTAGTATTAGGTTTCTTGTTTATAAGTTCCCAAAGATACCTTGCATTAGGGTCTTTCATAGCACCTTCTGGTACTACATACACCTCTGTAGGAGTAGGAGGAGCATAAGGACTTCTCTTAGGGAAAACTTCTTCATATCCAAAGTCCTTCCTATTTCTAACTGCTTCGTCCCAAACTGCATTATACTCACGTTCTGCTGCAGGATGGAATACATCTCTATATTCCCTCTCAGTTTTAGCCCTTTGTTTACCAAACTGCCTTCCCCCTGGTATTTGTCCTTCAATAAACTGGTCTAACCTCTGTGAAGGTTGTATAGTTTGTGAAGCAACTACTTTATTAGCATTTCTAGATGCAGGGATAACAGCTGGTAAGTTTGTAGTCTTAGGAACAAATGGTTCTAAAATAGAATTTATAGTCCTAACTGTCCTTACTGCGTTAGCATTTGGAGACTCAACTGGAGTACCTCCTGTGTGAACAGCCCTATCCTGATATGTTCCTGGCTTACTTAGTTTAGAGGGGTCAGTTTTATCTAAAGGTTGTCTTTGCCTACCATCCCCCATAACAAACACCCTATTAGATGGAGTTGCCTGACCAGGTGCAGGAAGTGCGAGTGGGGCGGTTCTGTATTTAGAAGCATAGTTAAGAGCTTGAACTAGATTAGATACTCCTTCCACACCCTTCTGAGCTATTTCAGAGTCCCTCTTGTTCTTTATTTCTCCAGCTCTTTTTCTACTTTCAGCCCATCTATTCCTAATATCGTTCTTCTCTGCCCTTGTTCGTCCTCCAACTATTCCATTCTTGTAAAACCATGCGTCTGAGAATGGTATATTAGCATTACCTCTAGGCTGGGAAGCATCTCTATAACCTAACCAGTAGTTGCCTATTTTTGTGTCAGCTGCCCAATTTCCAGCATTCTTAGTTCCTTCAACCTTCTCAGATTGAGGTCTTAGTCCGAAATATTTAGTATCTATAGACACACTTTCAGGTTTTATTGCATTGTCCCCCTCAAGATTGTTAGCCTTATTATATTGTTGTGCAAATTTAGCTTTGAGTTCACTTACCTGGTTTTTACCCTTTGTATTCTGGAAGAAAGCATCATCAACTTCTAGTGTTTGTTGCTTACCGTCAATCATGGCAGTAACTTTCCTTTTACCAGAAGGTGTAGTTGAGGAGTTCCACCAACCCTTCTTAGATTGAGCATAGTTCTTTCCCATCAATACTGTACTAGCAATAGCAGAAAGGTTCTTGAAGTCCCCAGTATTAAGACTCTTTATATCACCCTTAGTAAGTTTTGATAGAGTTTTACTATATTCTGCCCTTAGTGTTGGGTCTAGGAAATTAGCAGCGTTAACAGCTGTCATAATGAGAGGTATACTCTTTCTTATTTTTCCTAATGCTCTAGTAGCTTTCAGTGTTTTTCCAACTGGGATTAAAGATAAGGCATCCATTCCCAAGTTCATTGCGAGTCTACCAGCGTCTCCCAAATCTAAACCATCACTAGCCCAATCTGCGCCGAACTCTGCTAGAGATGAACCCACACCTATGCCTGTAGAAGCGAGGTTAGCTCCAGGAACAAACCCAAGTCCAACACTAGCTAAGTCAGCCATAGCTGCCCCCAATCTAACTTTATCAGAAGTCTTAATAACTCCACCAGCATCGGTTATATCTTTGTCATTACCTGGTGAGGCATTAGACCTACCAGTGAATGATTGATGTGCAGCCTGATTCTTCTTAGCCTGCTCTTCGCTAATTTTAGGTCTTGTCACACTTGGGGTATCCTCTACCTTAGTGAATTTAGTACCTAACTGAGCAGTTATTACTCCACCTTCTTTTCTGTATCCACGAAGTCTTAATATCTCATCATTTATTTCCCTAGTTCTTTGGTTAATTGGAATGCGAAGTAAGGCTTCGAGACGTTCATTCTTTTGGGTTTGGGAATTATCAAATCCCTTATTGAAACTCCATTGCCACTGTCCATCTGGTCCCTTTCTAACATTCATAACATCATCGCCACTTTTCCACTGGTACTGACCCTTATAACTCACAAAAGGAGATTGACCAGATGAAATCCACTTAGATAAGGTACTTTGAACCATTTTATAAGCATCGCTGGCTGGGTTGTTTAATCCAGAGTCATTCATCCATGCACTGAATAAATTATCTCTATTGCTTTCTGAAACATCACTGTAGTCTATAAAGCTAGTCCCTTGGTTACTCCTAGCTCCTGCAGGATTATATGTTCCTAGGTTCACAATGTTACCATCGCTACCAACAAATTGGTATTGTCCTAAGGATTTATTAAATTCTACTGAACCGTTGCGCACTTCTCCAGTAGTAGGATTTTTTAAGTAAAACTCTGATTTTCCACTTACATCTGATGGGTCTGAATATGCCCCGTACAGAATATTATCACCAGCCCCAGATGCAAATTGAGATAAGTTAGTAATATAGTTATAACCTCTACCTCTCAGCATCTTGGTAAATGGGTTATTGTCAGTAAGTCTAGTATACTCATTTAATTGGGCTTGTCTTGCTCTAGTAATGTCTTGTCTATATTGCTCAGGTAAGTTTGAATCATCATAGATATTTCCATTAAAAGCATACTTATTACCTACCCCCTCAAACACGTTACCTGGAAGTATCCCACTAACTTCCTGGTTAGTTCCCTTTTTATATATATGATATTGACCTTTCTCATCAATTGTTCTGTCATACTCGGAGTTAGACCAACCTCTGTCAGTTCTTCCCTGTTGACCTTCTACCGCAGGAGCTTGTGCTGGCTGTGCTTCAACTGCAGCTTTCATAAATTTATCTAAATCACTACCACCTAGTGTGGCAAATGTGTTGTAATCATCGTTGTCTAGTTTATTATTAGAAATAGCAGAGCCAAATGCCCTTCCACGAGCTATTAAGTCTTCTACGCTATTGATACCAGTATCAGTCCAATCGTGCTCTTGATATAATTTATTATAATCTGCACTATTAAAGATGTCAGCTATGAGTGCATTACGGTCTTTCTCTGACCTATTTTTAAACCAGTTGCCAAAATCTATATTGTTTCCTCCATACCATCTTTTTGAAATCTCCTTAGTTAGATAGTCATTGGTGTTAAATTTCTCAGCCTTTACCTCAGGCTGCTTATACTGCGGTGCTCCCTTAATGATGTTGTATAGATAATCAGCAGCTAATCCATAGGCATTATTCTCAGTATTCTTAACCCCTGTTTTTATACCCAAGAATTTCTTTCTATCTAACTCACCAGTACTTGATTTTTGACCCGTTGCATCTTGAAAGTTGCCCATAGCATCCATAGTTATAGTGCCATTGTTCATTCCCTCAAGCATATATTGCACAGCATTCCTAAAATCAGCTGCAGCAGCATTCTTTAACCCCTTAGATGAGGTATATTCATCCACATCTCTATAACCTCTCTTTATTAGGTCATCTTGGTTAAAGTCACCTAGCCCTTTTATACTTAGAAGCTTAGGTTTGTCAGTTTGACCTCCAGAGTTGTACTTTCTTATTACTTGTGACATATACTATGTATAATAAAAAAGGAGCATATAATTAATATACGCCCCTTCTTACCTTGTTGACTAATTATCTTACTCTTACTAGTCTAGCACCTTTTCTTGCAAAAGTTGGTTCCTCTTGAGGAGCTTGTTCTTGAGCAGCACCACCTTGAGCGATTTGCATTAGAGCTTGACATACAGCCATTGCAGCCTCACAATTCTGAGTCTGAACTGCTTGTGCAGCTACTTGTAGAATCTGTGCCATTGGGTCTTGTCCCCCTTCAGCAGGTGCACCACCCTCAGCAGGTGCTCCTTCTGCTGGTGCTCCGCCTGCTGGTTCAGCACCAGGTTGAGGTGCAGCACCACCTTGCTGGAATTTTCTAAATTTCTCTTCGATTTTCATAAATTAATACGTTTAAACAGTTTAACCACTTAATTTCTGCAAATATAAGCATTATAAGCTGCATCACCAAATCAATTTATGAATTTCATGAAAATAGATTAGAGTTTGATTTAAAAGTCAAATATCACATAGTACAACTACTCACATCTTATCTGTGGATGATTATTATACTCTCATTATCAATAGCCTTCCTAATATACCTCATTAATGTAATAGGCTTATAGGAAGCTACAAATGTGGTAGTGCCAACATCATCCTTATCATTCATGTCAATAGGAAACTCTACAATCACATCATCTGTTATGATTCTATAATATAGAGTTCCAGCTATTGCATGAACAAACTTTGCTTCGCTCGGAAGAGTTACTATTTCCTTCAGTGTCATACAAGGAATGATTTAATAGTATCAGCAAGTAATTTACCATCTACATTATCAAGCTTTCCCTTGACCACCTTAATAGCTTCTCCCATAGACTTTTTCGGGATTTCTGGACAGATTGTGTCTTCACTCTGCGGTATGTACCATCCCTTCTCCGTACAGATTTCATAGATTGCCTTATTGATGTCCTCAATCGTGGCTTCTCGCGGAAGGAAAGACTCCAGCACTAGAATCTCCTTAGATTCATTATCGGCTAGGTCTTTCCTTCCTGCTGCAATATATTGGTCTCTACTATCAAGTCTTTGCTTAACCATCTTACGAAGAATAGTAAACTCAGCTGCATCATCTAAAGGCTTAGCATTTTTAGCTGTTTGAAACACTAAGAACTCATTCTTAATAGCTCTTAGTACATCAGTTCTCTTTGTGTTCTTATCAAGCATTGATTGCTTAATAAGTGCATCCATTTGCTCTCTGAGCATTTTCGTTCTCCTTTCTTATTAAATGTTTTAAATACTCGTATTCTTCAATACTAATTACACCCTTAATCCTTAGAGAGGTTAACTTACGAAGAAGCAACTCTCTATCTAGGGTTGGGTCATTATAGATATGTCTAAGCGGCTGTATCATTTAGAATATGTATTGCTTGTTCGACATCTTCATCACTTAAACCCCATTTCAACCAGTCAGTTTGGATAAAGTAAGGTAGCTGACAGTCTAACATATCACTATCATCGTCAAGAATAACATACCTATAAGGCTCAGTTTGCTTATCCAACCACTCCTGTATTTCGGAACCTCTATGTCTACTCCTCATATAAGGTGTAACATCATATATAGGCTCTTTAATGCCAACTAAAGTAAATACCTCTTGGAGATTACTATCACTTCTCCAAGTAGAGGAAACTACAATCTTAGCCTTAGTAGCATCCGTTATTCTATTTAACCTCTCTACTGCTCTTGGGTCAATGTTGCAAGCACCCCAAGCTATGTGCTGAGGATGGTCTTTAATCCATTCATCATATCTCTTATCTTGGGTTCTTTCAGAATAGAAAAGGTTACTGTTCATAACCCCATCTATATCTAGGAATATAAACTTATTCATGCTTTAGATATTCTTTAGTAAACTCCTTAGCCTTAACTACAATATCCTTATAAGTAAGAACCTCTAACATCTTGGGATGCTGTAAAAATAAACTAGTAAAGTGTAGTCTTAATCTCTCAAACTTCTCCTTTTCAGTTTCTTTTACTTTGTCCATCTCCTTAGAATGTTTTGAGCAGTTCCAGAGGTTTCTCTACCCTTACGGATAAAAGCAATATCATAGTCAGAGTTCTTAGTCATAGCCTCGTCTCTCTGCAAATCAGATGTATAACCACCTATAGTGGGTATATTGTGATTAGCTAAATACCTAGGTGCTTTTAGCATATGGTATACATTGATATTCTTTGGAGGAACACCACAAGCTAACAAATAGTCTTGAGCCATTCTATCAGCACCGTCACATTCAGCTACTACAAACATTGCTCCGTTATCCGTACTGAGTGTCCTACTAATGGCAGGAGCATACCATTTGGCAAACTCCTCCCATGTTAGGTCTCTATGTCCACTTATAAAGTAAATCATACTGGGTCTAAGTCAATATCATCCCAATCATTATCTTCTAAGTGCATCCATTTCACAAAGTCCTTGATAATTTCATCGTGACCAAATGCCCACTTATAATTATCAACGGTATCTACTGGAATCCATCCTATAGCTTCTACTTCATCCTCTTCTCCACCTCTATCATTACCAGTTCCAACACTAATATTTCCAGGCTGTGCATCGACTAAGGCATAATACCTAAATGATACATTCTGCCTGTTTTGAGTTGGAGAATCATTGAAACACCAGAAATGGAGATAATCAGGATTGACCTTAACTCCAGTTTCTTCATAGACTTCTCTTATTACTGCCTCAGCCGTAGTTTCATTGAAGTCCAAATAACCACAGGGCATATTCCACATTCCCTGAAAGTCAGGTGTGCCCTCACCTCTTTTATTGGCTAATACGCACCACTTACCATTCAGAAATGTAAATATACATCCAGTTACTGCAATAGAACGGCTTATCCACCATTCCTTGCCATTTTCGTCTAATATTGGAAAGTTCTTCATGTTAATAAAAATAACTCTTAGGTTGTTCAACATTAAGATAGTCCAATGGGTCTGCGAGCATTTCTCCTTTTAGATATACATTTCCTACGTCTGATATTCTAAATCCCTTTAGGAACACAGAATCATCAGCAACAATGTTTCCAAATTGTTCACTTATAATCTGGTAGAAGTTATCTGCAGTCCCAGCAACTCCCTTAAAGTTCAAATTGTCATCTATTTCCGTTCCATATATGCCCAATCCATTAGCAGATTTATAAGCTAAAAACATGGGAATCCTATGATTTATGCACCACAGTAACTCTGAGAGCATACCTCTTGATATATTCTCAAGTTTTTGTTGCCATGCAAATCCATCTAATACAAATACGACATAGTTAGATTGTTCAAGTTTAGAGAATTGATAATCTTCTCCCTTCTCACTATAAACTACCTTATCTTTTGATTTAGTCTTTATACTCTTAACTACTTGAAGTACTCCAGAGGAAAAAGACCAAGGACCTGAAACATAGATTTGGTTCATTTATATAGCCCAAGTTTTCTGATTATTGAATTAACTGCATCTGTTACAAATGGTAATATAATCTCCCCGTTATCAACCCACATTCGGATAGCTGTAGAACATATAGTAATATCTGGAGCATATACAATATCAACATCATCCGAAGATATATCTTCACTGTCAAAGTGAGCTACATCAACTACTAAGAATTTATTATTCTTTAGTATTTCTTCACCATGCTGCCATCTAGGAATTTCCTTATAGGTTTCTGCAGATGTAACAATAGTAAACTCTCCATATATCTCCTTTAATGCTTCTATAGTCTTATAAGTGGGTAAAGGTTCACCATTAGATATGCGGTATTCTATACCATCTACAACTACTCCAGGAATATTGTCAAATGTTTCCTTAGCCATAGCAAGTCTATACTCCCATTTGGTTTCAGTATTCTTCCATACACTCTTATATGCAGGAACTACAATTACTTTATCAACTTTACCAGAGTTTAGAGCAGCTGTGACTACATTAACGTGACCTATGTGTGGAGGGTCAAAAGACCCAAAGAATATCCCTACCATTGTGAACGTTCCTCCTTAACTACTTTACGGATAATACTTTCCAAATCTGCCTTACATTTCTTGCAAGTGCCAGAATGTGCAAAGCCATTACCTAACTTTATGTATTCGTGTCCATCAATAACATAGCTGTACACATCTCCATGTACCTTAGATGTTCCTATAGTATTAGGACCACTAATGTTAGATGAGTTAGTACAACCCATCAATAGGAACATTACTAATAAAAATAAATAATATAACTTCATTTCAAACAATTTTATTCATACCTTTCCCTAGATATATAGATAGGAGACTTTTCACGCTTAAACCTAGAGTTACGACGTCTTTTGATAATCTTATCTATAATCTCTGGACCTATTTCAACAGTTAAAGCATCTTGCACTCTATCATTCTCAGGAGAAGCAGGACAGACTAAAGTTTGTAACACCCTATCAACATCATTATAGCTCTTTGCACCAATCTGGTCTAGGTCACTATTACTAATGCCAAGACCATCGGTAGGAGTTAAGGCTATAGACCTATGTATAGCTGTAGCCTTAGCTATAGCATCTTTACATTCTTTAGATTCCTTTCCGTAAAACAGGCTAGTAGCTTTAGCCTTCATATCATATTTATGAAATAGATATCCAGCCAGCCCATAAACTTCTGTCTTCCACAAGTCCTGAATTGGGTCGAAGTCACCCACATCACCATGAATAGTCCAGAACCCTAACTGATATTCAGTCTGATTATCAGTAGACATTACTAAACCATTATGAATGGAAGCAAGATTGTAGAGATATATCATTCTGAGCCTAGCTTGGATATTACCATTAGCTATAAGAGTTTGTTGTTTGGACTTCTCTGGGTGCATGGTTTCAGTGTCATCCAATAAATCAATTCTCTCTTCCCTCCATACTAACCCACTTAGAAAGCATTTATACTCATCATATAGATTAGCAACATCAAAGTTATTACAGAATGCCTCTCCTACTAGCTTGGATACATCAAACTCATCCTTCTTATTCTTAATTGGTAAACTCCGTCCAATTAAAGGAATATTAGTTTGTTTGTTTACCTCACAACAAATAGCGGCTAAAAAAGTGGAGTCAATGCCGCCCCTAACCCGCTTAAGTAAAT